>Ga0209235_1001990_pt1 | contig 11333 bp, 10 predicted proteins | sample GraSoi013_1_20cm_4_FD_185817 | JGI IMG/M metagenome (GOLD analysis project Ga0209235, IMG submission 185817) | Grasslands soil microbial communities from the Angelo Coastal Reserve, California, USA - Sample 09_25_2013_1_20cm (SPAdes) (version 2) | ecosystem: Environmental > Terrestrial > Soil >...
GCATTTGTTCGCGTTTCGCAAACGAGGATCATAACACTCATAGGAACCAATCTTCGGATTGACTCATGATATATGGATTCAATTTTTCGAATTTGATGGAGCATGGGACGGGCGTTGATTAGATCAAGTCAGATATCGAGAGCATTACGATCTGTTTACACTCGAAGGCTTCTTCTCCTTCTCGTCGCTGCAGCCCTTGGTCTGGAAATAATCGGAGTGGCAGAAGGATTCGCTGCCTCTCTCGGTCATCCTGTTTCTGGGACCTACGTTACCATTCCAAGCCAATTCGTTGAAGTAGCTTCTGTCGCTTTTCCGATTCTTCCATACTTGTCGCTGGTGATGCTTGCAGGGGCACTCGTATTCGGGGTCATCGGTCCTGCGCGATCGAAATCTGCGGAGACAGTTCCCGAATCGGTTCAGCGAGAAGAAACGCCTACTAAGCTTCGAGAATACCTTCTTCTCGCTATTGCAGTCGGCATCGCAGCCTTTCTAGTCTGGCTCCCTAGATATCTTCAGAGTCTTCCGATCGGAGGTGACACGCTCTTCTACATTAGCGTGATTGACACGATGAATAGAGAAGGACCGGTTTGGGCGGTCTTATACACGGACAAACCATTCTTTTACTTGACCGTTTACGGCATGCAGCATCTATCTCAACTTTCAACGCTGGATTTCTTCGAGGTCCTGCCAATCATACTGGCAATTGGAACAACCATAAGCGCCTGGTTTTTCGTAGACTCATTCTACAAGACGGCGGCAGGGTACACAGCGCTTCTTACCGCTACGTCAACTTCGCTGATGCGGACATCGATCGATCTATACGCCTCCTTCTTCGCCACCATTCTTCTTTTTTTGACTCTTGGAATTTATCTTAGATATCGCGATAGCGCCCGAGTTCGACTAATCCTACTAGTTCAGGCGATGCTCCTTCTCTCCTTGGTGTCCTACTGGTTTGTATGGGGATTACTACTCGTAGTCTTAGGAGTAGCAGAGGCTATGTCAAAGGATAGGACAAAACGAATCAGGTCATTTCTGATGATCGCGTTACCATCAATGGGTGTGCTCGGACTTTTTGTAGCGTTCGCATTGACCCACCCCCCTCCTTCGTACTGGGGTCTTGGCTCGTCATTTGCGTTGTATCTCGGTAAAGCAGTAACGCCCGCCGGAACCGTCACTTACTCCAGTGCAACAGTCGACTTGACTGATCTTGGCTTGTTGCAATACAATCCTGTTCTTCCAATCCTTGCGCTGGTCGGACTCTATTTCCACAGACCTAAGAACTTCCCCGTCAGGACGCTCTACATCTGGTCTTCTGTCATGTTGGCCTTCTCACTAGTTTCTACGACCGGACTTCATGCTGCATTGCTGATACCCTTGCCGGTTCTGGGCGGCTTAGGTTTACGCAGGATAGTGGAAATGCGATGATTGCTTCTCGAATCACTACGACCCATTTGCTTGCACTCGGAGTCGCGGTTATGGTCATCATCGTTTCAGCTGAGTTCTCAGCCGAGTTTCAAGTGAATTTTGCAGTGCCACATCCTCAACCATCCCAAAGTGGGCTCTCAGAACTCATGTCGATAAGAGACCATTTCGGGTACGACAATCAGCACATTATCATCGTGGTTCGAGACCCATCTTCATACCTCTGGGCTTTAGCTTATGACGGTGGTCTCGTATACTTCGGAAACGTTCTCTACCTGCTCGCGAACCAAACAGAATACAGTCTGCTGAACAATCCTGACCCACAAATTAGAAGCGACTATATTGGATCCTGGCAAAGACTATGGGTATATGGAGTTCTGCAAAGAATCAACTCTGGAACGTACCAGATAATAGTGCCCTCGGATTTGTACAAACCTGATGTCTTGGAGATGCAATCCTTGGTAGCTATTGGACAGGGCCTACTTCAGACACGCGCAATGGATTCAGTCAACATAAGTAGATTACTTGAAGCTTGGAACCTCGCAAAAGCGACGAATGACTTCATCGGACCATCATCTCCATATCTGAAAATTTATCCATTGGCCGATTGCGGAGCCTACAGTAGTTGGGCTTCGACAACTTCCGCAACGAGTGTGAGACTTGCCCAGAACTTCACAAACGCTTCGGCGTGCAGCGTACACATTACCACCCAAGAACCTAAGGGAGCAACTACCTACGTGACCCTAAACGGAACTTGGAATCTCGCAACTATTGCCTATTTCGGATTTTACTTCAAAGGAAAGGCAAACTCTACTTCCCTCCACTTGCTCAATATCCTCTTGAGCAGCGCCGCAGACTATTCGTCATACTATTACTACGAAGCGGGCGACGAGAGCCTATGGGGCGGCTCCGTCAACGGCGTGGTTCTCGAACTATCTCAGTTTCAGACCAAGGGATTCCCCGACTTGTCATCTATCAGTTCAATCAGGTTCGGGACTTATTCGATTGATAATACAAGCTTCGACTATAGCCTCCAGTACTTGATGACAGCCACGGAAAGGTAGCTTTGTTTCCCAGACTTCGATAGGAACGTCTTCTCCAGTAAGTGAATATTTTTGGTAGTTGCTTTTAGGATCGAGGACGCTGAAAGTCGGGTTACTGTTGGCGAGGCCTAAGCGGGTGTTCGACCCCAACTGCATCTGTTATGGTACCCCTTCGTCAGTCCAACCCATCAACGTAGGCTAGAATAAAGACAATAGGGCCGACTTATCGCCAGGGATTTTGTCCCGGCCAGCCGCCATGATCAGAGTCACTCTCTAGAAACCTAGGGGGCGCGCTTTCAAACTCAAAAGCGCAGGGCTGCCAGAATATTTAGCAAGACGCTAGGTTCCGACTCATTCAATATAAAGGGCGGTTTCCGTGAGGAAGAAGTCTTCCCCGAATTAGGTCTGTAAGGTTCTCATGAATATCCTAGTCGTCCAGGAAACGGACTGGCTAAACAATCTGCCCCTGCAAACTCATCATATTATGGAATATCTCTCAAGGAAAGGTCATTCGGTACAGGTCATCGATTTCGAAGCAGACTGGAAACCTTCAAACTTCCTCGAATCTATGAGACTGAATGTTTTCGCCAATGCTAGAAGAACTGATACGCAGTCTTCAGTCCGACTAATGAGACCAGGCGTGGTGAAGGTCCCTGGAGTCGCAAGACTGTCCGCCTTCTTGAGCGAGTTCCTTCTAATCTTCGATCAATTAACAAAGTGGGCCGATGTGGTCGTGCTCTACGCAGTACCCACCTACGGGGTTCAAACTGTGCTGGTATCAAAGCTTCTGTCGAAGCCTCTCGTTTTTCATTCATACGACGTTCTACATAGAATGGTGCATGTTCGTTCGTTACGTCCGCCAACTTGGGCCCTAGAACGTTTCATCTATCCAAAAGCGGACAAAGTAATCGTAATCTCGACAGAACTACGCACATACATGGAAGACATAGGAGTCAAAAGAGATCGGATTGTCGTGCTTCCCCCCGGAGTTGACATAGAAAAGTTCAATCCTTCCATTTCTGGAGACGAGTTTAGAAAACAGCTGGGAATATCGGGCGAAGAGAAAATTGCGCTCTTCTCAGGTTGGCTCTATGAATTCGCAGGCGTAGACCTAGTTCTTGAGTCCATGAATGAGATATTGAAAGACGTTCCTGAATTCAGACTGGTTGTGTGTGGAGACGGCCCATTATCCATCAGGTTGGCTGATCTTCGTTCAAAACTTGGAGTCGAAGACAAAGTCCATTTATTGGGAAGAAGACCATTCCAAGAAATGCCGTCCATCATAGCGGCAGCAGACGTTTGCATCAATCCATACTTGGCAGACATTCGAAGCCTCTACGCATTCCCATCGAAGATAGCAGAATACATGGCTGCTGGAAAGGCGGTAGTCTCAACGAATCTCCCCGGGACCACTGGAATTCTCGGTGACAATTCTGGAGCAATCCTAGCACCTTCCGAGCAATTCGTGGATTCATTGAGAAAAGTGTTGGCCGATAATGAGAATAGACAAGCGCTCGGAAAACAGTGCCGAAGGTTCTGCGAAAACCATCTATCACTTCATTCTGTATCTGATAAATTCGAAACCGTACTGGATGACGCGATCAATCACCATGCGCTTCAGTGAACCGGTGTGTGGCATACGAATGCGCCATCGAACTAGTTCCAAAGGGGATGACTGATATCGAATATCTTGTACGTCATACCTTCTTTCGATGATTCTTACGGCGGTCCGGTGACTATTCTTCGTAATATCTGTAGAGAGCTTCGAGGGAAGCACGAGATAGCTGTTTTTGCTACCACTTCACCAAGCCGGCTTGCAGACTTAGGTCAAAAGTCACTTCACAAAGTGGTGGACGGTTACACCGTCAAATATTTTCCCCGCAATCTGAAACGTACTCGATTCAATATTTCGGTAGCAATGGGCATTGCTCTCCGGAACTGTATGAAGGATTTTGACATAGTTCATGTTCATTCATGGCGTCAGTTCCAAGATATGATGGTTCATCACTATTCTCGCAAATTCAAGGTTCCATACGTATTGCAAGCCCACGGCGCGCTTCCGCTCACAAATCATGCGAAGAGTTCTAAGATACTGTACGATCTTTTTTTCGGGCAAAGAGTACTGAACGATGCGAGTAGCGTGATCGCGTCGAGCGAACTAGAAGCTGAGCAATACGAGAACTACCGAGTGCATCCGAGCAAGATACACATCATTCCTCCAGGTGTGAATTCCAACGCTTTCGTCGATCAAGAAGGAATCAGCTCTTTCAAGGCGAAGTTTTCAATAGACGTAGACTCCGAGATTGTCTTGTATCTTGGAAGAGTACACAGACTGAAAGGAATTGACTTTCTCATGCATGCTTTCTCAAACTTCATAAGAACGTTTCCCCAACACAAGAATGTTCTTTTGGTAATTGCTGGTCCAGACGACGGGTTTCTCACTGAAGCAGTGCACTTGGCGAAAACGCTCCAGATCGAGAATAGAATGATTTTCACAGGAATGTTAACTCAGAAGGATAAAGTGGCTGCGATGATGGGCTCTCGACTGGTAGTTTCACCGGAAAAGTCTAATGTCTTCCTAATCGTGCCATTGGAGGCAGCGGCAGCGGGTAGACCAGTCATCGTTTCAAAGTCAAATTATGTCAGCCACACGGTTGAGGACAGAGGTTTCGGCATTTCAGTCGAATATGGCGATGTGACGGGTCTGGCCAAGTCCATCAATTATCTCGTTGAAAATCCAAATATTTCAAGGACCTTGGGGAACCGCGGAAGAGAATTTGTTGTCGAAGACATGAACTGGGCCAAAGTTGCTCGAAAATATGAAAACGTCTACCTAGACGCAGTGTCAAATAACTGAAGAAAAACAGCGCTCAGCTCGACCCGGCAGCAGTTGCGAAAAAGAGCCAGAATTGTCTCAAGCATTTCTAAGTTTCAAAAGGCCCCCGTCATTTCGGAGCTCACGAATTATTGTGAGCGACTACAAGATATTACTCGGATCAGGAGTAGCATGGAGGGGCTAGAAAAGTGCGTCCTGCTTGACCATATCCCAGTTGTCCTTCATCCACTTGACGGTAAGTCCGACGCCTCTCTCCATGTCAGCCGACGGATGAAAGTTTAGTATTTTTTCTGCCTTGTCTATTGAGGCTCTGCGTCTGGTTGACTTGTCCCAGTCTCGTTTCTCCTGGAATACGACTCCCTCTGCGTTCTCGGTAAGTCTGTTGACCAGACGCGCCAGGTCCAAGATCTTGGTTTCTCGGCCGGATGCTAGGTTGAAGGATTCGCCTACGACCGAGTCGAGATACCCGGATCTCAGTAGTCCCGTCACGATGTCGCCCACGAATGTGAAATCTCTCGTTTCCTCGCCTGTCCCGGTTATGGGCAGCGGTTTCTTTGAGAGAGCCCAGAAGATAAAGTTGGGAATAACGTTTCTGTATTTTCCGGGTACTTCGCCGGGGCCGTATACGTTGAAGAAGCGCGGAATGGCTACTTGCAATCCGTAAAAGTTGTAGAAGAAGTTACAGTAGAGTTCTCCCAATAGCTTCGTAATCTGGTAAGGCGTATCCAGGTTCAACGATACGTAGTCTTCTCTTAGCGGTAGGGGAGCGTGGCTGCCGTACACTGAGCAGCCGGATGAGGCAAAGACGAACCTGCTGAGGTGGCCGGCGTGGGCCAGCTTGAGCATCTTGAGAGTTCCATGCCCGTTGACCATCAGGTCCTTGTCCGGGTGGTCGATACTGTTCTGGTTGGCGAAGTGAGCAGCTAGATGGAACACTAGTTCCGGCCGGTGTTCGAATGCGCTAGCCAGCTTCTCGTCCTGGAGCAGGCTGCCTTCGATGAACTTGACCCTATTGTCTTGGGGTAGGTTCCATTTGCAGGCGGAGGAAAGATCGTCCAGAACGACGACTTTGTCTGTCTTGAGCTCGAGGAGCCGCCGAACTAGATTACTCCCGATGAAGCCAGCTCCGCCGGTGACAAGGACCGTCTTCTTCTCATATGCCTGGGCCAGCTTTTCGGGAGCTGATTCCGCTACTGGGTCCGTTGCCAATTCGGGACTCACACAACCATCCTCTTCACTAGTCAGTTTCAGGGGCTATCGCGATGAGTCTCTTCGAGGGTGTGCTGGCTGTTGCGTATGCTTTCTTAGACCATTCTATGGTCTTCCTCAGGCCTTCTTCAACTGAGGTCTTAGGATTATGGCCGAGGTGTGAAACGGCCTTAGAACAGTCGATCCTCTTGACTTTTGTAGTGTGGGGCTCCCAAGTCTCATACTTGACGAGGGAATCATCTTTTCCAAGATAGGAGAGAATCAAGTCTGACACGTACTTGATATCGTGTTCTTCTCGGCCAGCGATGTTGTAGACCTCTCCCGGCCTAAACCTTTCGGCAATATTCGCGATAGTTACACACGTGTCCTCCACATAGTCGAAAATTCTCCGATGCTTAGTGTACACCGTATAGGGGAGGCTGTGCAAAGCATGGTGGATGAAGATCGGTATTACTCCCCTGTATGGCGAGTAGTATTCATGCGGCCCATAGGCGTTCACCGGACGGATTCTAACAGTTTCAGTGCCGAACATCGCTGCTGAGTTGAGGGCTTGCATTTCATTGACCCATTTCGTCATCGCATAGTCGTTCATCTGCTTGATAGCTACCGTGTCCATCACATCTTCCCTCATCTCGCCCGCGTAGTCGCCGTACACTTCGGCGCTGCTGAAAAGTACCGATCGGAACCTGTTCCCTTCTTGCAGCCTCAAAAGGTTCTTGGTTCCCACCACATTGGTCTGCCAGAGGTTTTCGTAGTAGTCCTCTCCGTTCCAGCGGCCGTATTCGGCCGCTAGATGATAGACTATGTCGAACTTGTTTTTCTGAAAGATTTTCTCGAGCTGTCTGAACTTTGAGACATCGCATCGAACATAGTTCTCATTGCCCGATTGGTGAATGTCGCAGACCCAGACTTCATGTCCTCTGCTCCTGAGTTCTGGGACTAGGTTGGAGCCGATGAACCCCTCTCCACCCGTTACTAGAATCTTCATTGGAGACTGATCCAGCCTTTCTGGAGTATCGCGTCGACTATCCTGATACCCGCTTTTCCGTCTCCGAAGGGGTTCTCCCAGCGTCGTGGGGCACTGGTCATTATCTCCGTCGCATTAACGATCTCTCCCGGATCGTTCCCGGACAAGTAGTTTGCTCCGACTTTGACCGTCTCCGGTCTCTCTGTGCTAGTTCGCAGCGTTACACAGGGCACTCCTAGAATGCATGCCTCTTCTTGTACGCCACCCGAGTCGGTTAGAATGAGATCAGCGTCTCTTTCTAGGCGAAGGAAGTCAAGGTATCCATTCGGTTCGGTTAAGTGAACCGAGTCGGGCACGGGAATGTCGTACTGTTTGATTCTCTTGACGGTTCTGGGATGAGCCGGGAAGATCACGTCCTTGTCAAGTTTTGAAGAAGCCAGTGATACTCCCTTCAGAATTCTTCGTAGCCGTTCTTCGCTGTCGACATTCTCCTCTCTGTGGAGGGTCATTAGGAAGAAGCCACTATCCTCCATGGTGCCTTGTATCATCCGCTCTTTCGACTTCGATTCCAAAGTGTGGAGTCCTAGGTTCACGGCGTCCACGATTGTGTTTCCGGTAATGAATGTCCTCGCCTCGGAAATCCCCTCCCGCACCAAGTTCTCAGCCGACACTTTTGTCGGTGCGAAGAGAATGTCTGAGATGTGATCGATCAGAACACGGTTCTTTTCCTCTGGCATTTCCCTGTCGAAGCTGCGCAATCCTGCTTCAATATGACCAACGGGGATACGCAATTTTGAAGCGGCGAGGGCTCCCGCGAGAGCGGAATTCGTGTCGCCCTGGACGAGCACTAGTCGAGGGCTGTGTCTTTTGAAGAATCCTTCGAGTCCGACCAGCGCCCTCGCGGTCTCTTCTGCGTGGGAACCGGAGCCGATTTTCAGGTTGTATTCGGGAATCGGGAGTGAGAGGTCTTCAAAGATAAGCGAGTCGAGTTCATACGAGTAGTGCTGTCCGGTGTGAACTATCCGGTTAGACACGTGGTTGTCAATGCAGGCTCTAACGACCGGGGCGACCTTGATTATTTCCGGCCGCGTCCCAACAACTGTGAACATGCCGCCGGATTCGCATTTCTGGCTCATTCTATTTCGCCGCGACCTGGCTCTCTTTCGTTCTTCAGTCTCTTGAACAGGTTTGAAACCGCGAACAATATTATTGCTACAAGGATCGCAAACACTCCGAGGAGTGCGGCCCCGACAGCGAGGAGCGCGTAGGCAAAGATGAACTCTCGGGTGTTAACGTAGATACTCATCAGCAGAGCTCCGTAGACCAGCCCAATCGTAAGCGCCGCGAGGCCAGGTAGGCCAAGCAAGAGCAGAGGCCTCTCCTCGGCCGCATACTTTACCAAGGATAGAACCACGTCGCCTAGGTGTCTGATCGGATGGTGAGTCGAAGTATCCTTCCCGTAGGTCACAGAGACCATCGACTCTGATACCCTCAGGTTGCTCTTCCTTGCATCGAGGAGTATCTGAGAATCGGCACCCATACCATTCTCTTTCACTTCAATATCCTCGATTGCCTTTCGCGAGTAAGCTCGAAATCCGCTCTGTGTATCCATGAGCTTCTCGCCGTTTCCAATATTCGTAAGATAGTTCAGCATCTTATTGCCGATTATTCGGTGCCTTGGAATCTCGTTCTTTCCATGGAATCGGGCGCCTATCGAAATGTCAGCCGTCCCCTCCATTACCGGCCGGGCGACCGCTGGAATCTCAGCGGGGTCATGCTGGCCGTCGCCATCAAGGGTCACTACAACTTTCGCGCCCGCATCGAGAGAGGTTTGAAAGAGAGTCCGCAGGGTCGCGCCTTTACCCATGTTATTCGGATGCCGGACAACGACAGCCCCCAGAGACTCTGCAATCTGGGCAGTCATATCCCGCGATCCATCATCGCAAACAATGACCTTGTCCACATGTTTTTGCGCACCAAGAACGACTCGGGCGATGGTATTTTCCTCATTGTAGGCAGGAATGCATGCTACGATCACTTCATGTGCGCCTTACCCGAGCTAGAAAGGGCGCGTCGCCACTCCGGGTTTTTGAACTTTATATCGAGAAGCAAAATGGATCGCAGTCCCACACAGGCTATATGATACGAGGAAACCACGAAGTCGCATTCATCAGTCGAATTACCTACACTCCCGTTCCTTGCGGAGGGATTTGTTCGGATGACAAATCTGACGTTGGGAGGGAGGAGATTTTCGCGAAAGAGTCGGGCCAAAAATCGCCCAATGTTGGGACTTACTGTTTTGTCAATATCAGAATACTAGGAAAGGTTTCTGTTCTCCAAAACCCCTCAATGAAATCACATTCCGAAACGGGTGCCAAACAGGGTCATGATTTTTCACCTATGATGAGTAAGCAGTTTTTTCTCCTTGGAAACATACAACCTGGGAAGTCCTTTGGAGCACTGAATCCGAATTCAGTATTTGCAGATTCAGATAACCTTCTAGACCAAGACTTCCCTTGCCTAACGTTGGGTGGTCTCAGGTTCGAAATCAGAAATATCGGCGCGTGCATTGATATAACCGAAGGGTCACGAGAGCAGATCTGCTGACCAGTCTGGAGAGCCGTGGTTATTGAAGCTCAGCGTTGTAATCATGTTGTACAATGAGGAGGAGGTCATCGACGAGTTCTCCGAAAGACTACTAAGATCGCTACGCCAGCTTCCCATTGAGTATGAGGTCAACTTCGTCGTCGAAGGAACCGACGGGACCCTCGAAAAGGTCAAGACTCTTGCCAAAACAGATCCTAGAATCAAAGTCAACTACAATGAAAAAAGGCTCGGGCTGGGAAAGGCTACCAAGAAAGGGCTGGGACTAGTAGATCAAGGATCCGACCTTGTCTTGACGATGGATTCGGACTTGAACCATGATCCCGAAGAGATAATCAATCTGCTAGAAGCTTCCAAGAACGCGGACATAGTCATCGGCTGTCGCTCGAAGAGCCGGGGCCTGGTCAAGGAACTTCCATGGTTCAAGAGGATGATCAGCGCCTCAACGAACTGGGTCTTGAGGAACGCTTTCAGAATGACTTCCAGCGACATCACGTCCGGCTTCAGGATCTACTCTACAAAGGCAATAGAGAGCATTAGAGACGATCTCGTCTCGAAGAATTTTGAGGTGACAGCGGAGCTGCTCATCAGGGCGAAGAAGAAGGGATTCTCCATAACTGAGGTCCCTATCACCTTCACTCGCCGACCAAGGGGAACGAGCAAGCTGAGCTTCGTTAGGAGCGGCATAGGATATGTCATACTGCTGTTCCGCCTAGGAATCTAGACTCCTTCCGAAGATACTGCATTTCATCAATCATTCCCTGGCTCAGGAGTTCTCCGCCATTCTTGTCCCGGAACAGAATCGACTGGCTATCCTGAGCTAGAAGCATTGTTTAGCTGAGACGCTATGCCTAAGCTCGGCTGTTCTCTCTCTTGAGAACAGGCATACTCGACGACTCGCTGTTTGTCCCTCCTGGAGTCGCCTTTCTTATCATCTGTATCAGATGTTGCTCAACGTGAGGCTCGAGAATCGTACTGGACCCTTGCTCTTCTGGAGCCGAATGCTCCGTCAAGATCAGGTTCTCCAGTTCCCTGTGTGTGCGTCGAAGCTTCAGATAGAGACCCATAGCTACGGCGCTGAAGATTCCCACGCTGCTCAATGCAACTATCGTGAAGCCGCTGCCCTGGAGCGACGCGTTGACGTAGGCTTGGAAGTAGAAATCGTTCTGATAATTCTCATACATCCAGATCCCAAGATACGCGATAACAAACGATTGTACAAGCAGCAGGGCCTTGACAGGACCAGGAATAT
>Ga0209235_1001992_pt1 | contig 11327 bp, 15 predicted proteins | sample GraSoi013_1_20cm_4_FD_185817 | JGI IMG/M metagenome (GOLD analysis project Ga0209235, IMG submission 185817) | Grasslands soil microbial communities from the Angelo Coastal Reserve, California, USA - Sample 09_25_2013_1_20cm (SPAdes) (version 2) | ecosystem: Environmental > Terrestrial > Soil >...
CCCGCCTGCGGGCTCGCTCGGCAGGGGTGGGGGCCGCGTCGAGCCAATGCTGTGGCAGAGCCGCGTGGCACATCCAGTAGTCGGTTACCGAGAATCGGCATGAAGGTTAGTGTCATTGAATTGGAACGCGTCGTGGTGTGGTTCCGAACCTGGCTTTCGGTGCAACGTATCGCCCACTTGCGCGAGGAGCTTGTCCGATTCGAGCGCACACGACAGAAGCCCTCTTCTGTTCGGATTATGTTTCGATGCTCTCGTTCCCCACCCAAGCTCGCCCCCTCATGGGCGGGCACTTTCCCTGAATTTCGTATTCCATCCTTTCAAGTCAACGCATCAAAGTCGGGCACGAGTTCGGCGGTACCGGAACCCTGTATAAGGTCTCCCGTGCGAATGCGTCGGCCCCACTTGATTCGCGATCCCACCGTCAGTTCGACGCCGCAATCGCCGATAAACCATACGTAGGGTTTCTTTCGATCGCCCGTCGCCGCAAGCACTTCAATCACGTTCGCCAAGAATCGTACCTCTGCATTCTCGAGAGGGCGGATGTAGCGATCTGATTGTCCCGGTTTGCTGAGTCCGGAAGCGTCTGTCGACCGCAGTATTACGTAACCCGGCACCTCCTCTTTGGAGACGAACTCAGGCACCTCTCGCACCCAAACCGAGAGGGCTTTTCCTTTGTATTTGATCGTCAAACGTCCGGTGCCGTATTTGTCGACTTGACCGCTGAGAACCGGCCACGACGCCAACAGACCTCGCTCGCGAAGCCGTCGCTTGGGTTCGTCAAGGGAAGGCATGTTTGGTCCTCGGTTTCGCGAGACAGGATGTGCTCTGGAAACATAACCTTGTCAGCCCCCCTTCTGTTCGGATTATGTTTCGATGCCCTCGTTCCCCATCAGCGCCCGCCCTATGGGCGGGCACTTTACCCTTTCGGCCTCTTGACTCGGCGCACTACGTATAGGCCATCCTTGGCAAGGAAGCCACCATCCGCATCCTCGCATACATTTTCCTGATCAGGCGGCCGCGTGACCCAGAAGTCACCAACCGATGAAGAACCGGGACGGAAGCCCTCGTTTTGGCCGGTCTTCCTGGCGCTCTTTTCCACGGCCCGTATTCGGCGTTTCCGGTAGTGGAACTCGCACAGGTACATGGGTCTCGTGCTTCCGAGCAGCGCCTCGTGATATTGTCCGGCCTCGAACCACGAGGACTCACGGAGTCGCACCTTTCCTCTGCAGTTCGGCGTTGGTATCTCCTCCGAGGGTATCGACCGGTGCCACCCTAAACACTTTCGATTGCGCACTCTGCGCCTCGCGACGCAGGAGGCCCCCTTTCGTCTCCGACTCCGGAATTTACCGCAAGATTCCAATCCTGACAAATACCTATTTTCGGGTTACGACCCATCAGGACTATTAACGCACTGGGTCCGAGAAATCAAACCGTCCACCTCAGCCCGCTTAACACGGTATTGAAGTTGACGGGCCATCCCGTTAAATTGATACCGACGAATCCTACGGCACCGTTGTTCACACTCAACCCCGTCTCGATCACGAGGGCGGGCACTCTCCGCTTCCCTGCGCTTCTTCAACTCCGCTTCCAAGACCGGCTCCACTTCCTGCCTGAACTTTCGCAGTTCCTCCGGACTCATGTCGTGGATGGACGACGGGTTCGTCCGGAATACAGCCAATATTCCTCCAGATAGTTCGCGCGTCTCCGCTGCTCCGAGTCGGCGTATCTGCTCCCCCTGCTTCTCCGCGAGCTCGGGCCCGAAATAGGCAACCCAGGGGGGTCGAGCGTTCCGTAGAATTGTGGCGACCAGCTCCTCGGGTGGAGGGAGAATGGTCGTGTTGAGTTGTTCCTGGGTGAAAAGGTCGTCTCTCTCTCCGAGCCCATGGGTCAGCGATGCAAGTCGAATTACGTCCTCCAAGAACGTCAGGAAGGACGCCGCGAACGCCCTAGCCTGCGTCCGCTCCCCACGGTCACTCGACCACCAGAAAGGACTTCCGAAAAGGGGGTTGTGGAGATCGATATCCAAGAACTTCATCGGGGTTTGCTTCAGCTCCAGGGCAGCCAAGGCCATGGAAATCTTGTCGATGTCCTTCGGGCTCCTGTCTTTCTCCCAGACGAACCAAAGCCGCTCCCCTTTGTACTTCTCAATCGAGGGAACCAAGTCTCCTGCGTGGGCCTGCCTGCGAAACAACCACCCGTGCCGTTCTGCCAAGCTCCGCAGGTCCGCGAGCAGGGCGTCCAACCGAGCGTCCCGAGGAACACCGAGTTGTATCTCGTCCGCGTAACTCACAGTCTCACCTACACGCCCGGGATGAGTCGATAGGGCGGGGCCCCTGTACCATCAAACCGGGCGAGCACGCGCCTGGTTTGTGGACAACGCGTCCGTCCGGCGATTGTTGGTTACGTGGGCGCACAGGCCCCCACCGACCATGATCCGACGTTTCCAACGCCGTGATGATTACCTTATTCGGACCGCCATCCTAATGAACGATATGAATACTTGGTCAGGCTCGGTTATGACTTCGGGCGTCAACAACCGCCGGACGAGGGCCGACTCTAATGCTTGCCGAGCCTGATTTGTGGTTATTGGGTACCGAGGGCATCGTTAGTGCAACCATCGGGGCGTTCTCCATCATCGTCTATACGTTCTGGTACGACAAAATGAGTGCTCGGTGGGACAAGATGATCCAGGACATCCGCGCGCGTGACCTCGGCGGACAAATGAAAGCCCAAGGAGCGAAGGAACTTGATCTCTGGGTAGCCGCCCGCATTTTCAGATGGAGGAGGAAGGTTAACATTGAGGAAGGCCGGTCGGACCTCGAAGACTTCGTTACGGGCGTTTCTCCGATACTCCCACCGGGTGCAACCATCGGATTCGACAAGTCACACATAGAGACGCGGCGGATCACGACCGCAGCCTTTGAATTGGGTGGAAAGGTTCGGCGAGTAGCGCGAGGTTTGCTGTATTCAATTCTGGCGCTAAGCGCAGGCGTGTCCTTTTCCTCGCTATTGGCTTTCACTGGTGTGTCGGATTCGTCGAATTACTGGAAGTGGGGAGTGCTTGCCGGAGCCCTGGCGTTGTGGCTTCTTTTGCTTGCGTTTGTCGCTATGTTCATTGTCGAACCGTACCCATTCTGGCAGTATCACTGGATCGATCAAGATCGGAAGACCATCCACTTCAATTCCTCTTTTTGGCAGGACTAAGGCACCAGCAGCCGCCGGGCGAAGGCCGAGTCCTTCACGAGTCGCCCGCTCCCTGTGTGCACGACGATCCCGAAGTCGGTCGATGGGGTCCAGGTTAGGTGGTGTTGCCGAGGGGCGGTCCTAAAAGTAGATTTGAACCTCGGGAGGTATGGACCGACTGGGACCAGGGGCATGATGGACCCTCCTGGGAATCACGAAACCCGGTCGCGATATCCTTTTCCGCGCGGTTAACCAGCCTCCGTCGACGTGCTCGGGGCGCCCCCCTCCCGCCTGGGTGTCAGGTGCCGCATGAAATTTCCCTGTGACCCCAGCCTCCGGGTTCGACCTCTCTCGAAGTCTTCCCGGTTCCAGATTTTTCTGTACTTTCGCCGTGTTCGGCCACCTCTCCCCGGGTGGAGGGTTGACCTCCCTGGTCGTCGTGCTACCAGATCAGGAGGACTCGTGCGACGGAACTGGTCGACGAAGATTTTACTTCGCCTCGAATCCAGGGCACGCGCCCACGAACTTTTATTGGGTAATTCATATACACTCGAGGTCTGGAGGACAGCGCAATGGCGAAGGCGTTCACAGAACCAGCGCTGAAACCGCCTGTTACCGTTGAAATTCGACTTCCCGCGGGAGTGGTGGGAGGCGGGTACAGGATTTCCGCGCCTCTGATCCGGCGATCGCGCCTCACATCGAGGACCAATGGCGGCGTCGGGAAGCGACTCTCCGATGGCTGGTGTCTAAACTTCGCGGTGGGGTGCAGTCATGCGTGTCCATTCTGTTATGTGGACGAAATCCACAAGCGCTTCGGTCGCAGACGCTACGGCGACGCGGTCTTGCAGAAGTGGGGCGATTACCTCCTCACCCCAGAGAATCTCGACGAAGCAATCGATCGTACGCCATGGGAGCGGTGGGATGACAAGGAGGCCATGATGAGCTCCACCCACGACCCCTACCTGCCGAGCCTCGCCGCCGCGGCGAGGAGAATCCTCGAGAGAGCGCTCCCCGCTGGCGTCCGACTCTGTCTCCAAACGCGGTCTTTCCTCGTCACCAAGGATCTCGCATTTCTGTCCGAGTTCGCGGACCAAGTCCGTCTCCAGGTTTCGATTGCGACGATGAACCGCGATCTTGCCCGACAGATTGAACCTCGGGTGCCACCTCCGGGGGCACGAATCGAGGTCCTGCGCCGGGCTCGCCAAGCAGGGTTGGAGGTCGGCGTGATCCTTGCACCAATCCTTCCGCCGACGCGCACGCGTCCAGATGTGATCGCGGATCTCGCCGCGATGGCCGAGGCGCTCGAGGACCTGGACCCCGAGCACGTCTACGGCGAATCGTTGCACGTCCGAGGACAGAACCTCAAGCTCCTTGAGAACGCACTCGGGGAACGAGTCCACGTGACGCCTGGATTCGATCGCGGGATTGCGAGAATTTTTCACGCGGAGCTTCGAAAGTCGGGGCTTCGTGGCACGTGGTGGTACGAGAGCTAAATCGGCCAACCGCGATCGAATGTTTGCTGCCCATGTCGCATGACGTCCAGAATCGTTTGGGCGAAGGTGGCATCCACCTGGGAGAGTCGACGGGTCAAATCATCCGCGGCCTTCGTGTATCGACTCCCGGTTCGTGTCCGTCTCGTAAGGAAGATCAGGTAGTAGTGGTAGCCTTCCCCGCCGTCAATGGTGTAGACGTACATGATGTCGCGGAGTGTCCTCAGGTGCGATACCCACCGATTAAGGAGATCGTCGTAGTCGTCGGCCGTGTCGACAAGGGCTCCGAACAATTCCCTGCAAGTTTCCCGGTTCTGCTCCCAAGCTCGTTTCGTCCCGGGAAAGAACGTGAACCAAAGGTCACATGGGGAGCGAAGCAAGAGGTCCATTGATTGCCAAGAGAAGCCTTTGATTCCCTCGTAGTCGACGAAGGCGAGAAAGTGCGCCCCTCGGGCGTCAAGGTCTTGGATGACCCCTGAGATAACTGCGTCAGCCTCATCCGCTACCACTCGGAACGTTTCCGGCGCACGGAGCGCGGCGAGACGCAGATTCAATGCTGCGGCCCTTCTCCTGTCCTTCTCGATCGACACGATAAAGTCGAACGGTTTGGTTGGAACAGAGGCAGCGAGGACGGAGGATCCCGCGATGAGGTCTCCGCTCTCACGAATCTGATTGAGCCCGGAGCCGGCCATCACGTCCAGGTACGCCATGCATTTCTTCTTCAACCCGTGCAAGTGCTCCGCGATAATGTTCGTGTAGACACGTTGCCAGTAGACCAGCGAAATCAGCTTCAGAGTCGTCCAGACGCCGAATACATTGACAACATCGGGCTCAATGTTGCTGACGTGTTCTCCCCCCTCGAGGAGGACCCGCAGGTGATCCTCGAGAAACTTCGCCTCGGATTTTTTCGGCCTGAGATCACCCCGAGAGAGGTGGCCTTTGGATGACGACCATCACAAACGAGATTTGTCTCTCCCGGTAAAATACCCACCTCTGAGGTCGGTCACAGTGCGTCCAAGACGCACTATTCATCGTCTTCGCCCCGCTTCATCAGGAAGTAGGCCGCGAGTCCCCCAAGAATCGCGGAGCCCGCGACCAGTGCGACCGTTCCCCAGAATTCCTTGTCAGTCTTCAGTTTTCCCAGGAAGGCGACGACTTGATCGAACGCGTCATGTGGGCGCTCGGGGTCCAGCCGGACGTATTCAAGCTCCGCAATCACCCCGGGCGCCTTGACACCGGCCTCGAGGACAGGCAACACTCGCTTGTTTTGGCTCAATGCCAATCCGATCTCCTGATTCACCCATGCGGAGGCCACTCCCTGCCGCGTGAGCAAGGCGAGGACAAGGTCGGTGCGTGCGATGTTCGCGCGGACCTTTGCGGAGAGTGGCGTCCCAGGTTGTGGCGACCGCTCTGCGAGATACAGCTCGATTCCGATCGCGCGGCTACGATTCTCGAGTTCCTTGAGGTAGGGTAGGTCTTCCTCGGCAACGCTGTGACTTACGAAAACAGCGAAGGTCATCAGATCTCGCCCGAATGCATGGTGATTGGATCGGCCTCGAGTCCCTTCTCCACGAGCCGTTTTACCGCGTCGCTCCGCTTCATCGAGAGTTTGGTCGCGTAGTCGTCGATCCGTTCCCACAAGGTCATGTCAACGCGGAAAGTCACGACCTGTGATTTTAGCTGTTGTTCCCTGAGTTGCGCCGCGATTTCCTTCGGAGGCTTGAGGGGGTTAGCCTCGAAGAGATCGAGGAAATCGCGCCGCTTGTTGGCAGCCAAGTCGGAGTACGTATCCGCGAAATCCTTGACCGTGCTCGCGCGCTGTTCCGGGGCCATGCTTTCGATCGTCGGCCAAACATTCGATTTCTGGAGCGCTTCTCGCACCTGTTTCGCCGTGGACCAGGCGATCGTAGGTTTCTTGCTGTCGCCGCGCTGGCGGAATTTGATCACGGTTCCGGGGAGCAGCTTTTGGAACTCTCCCATCAGGATCGCGTCTCGGACGCGGTTGGCATCCGGCTTCGGCTTTCCTTGCGGATTTGTATAGTGCCATCCGAGGAGTTCGGCGACTTCCCGGCGTTTCTTGAGTTCGAGAAGATTTGGGTCAAGGGTGCCCATGAGCCGCTGGATCGCCCGCGAAAGCTCTTGCGCGGTGATATCTCCGCGCTTGAGGTTTTCGTGGAGGGACGCCAGCAACGCTTGGTCGTCGTCCATCGTCGGATCAACTCGGCACGGCGCCTTCGTGTGGCCGAGCATGCTGAGAGCCTGCAAACGGCGGGAGCCGCTCACGACCTCGTACAAATTCGGGTCGCCTCGAGCGGGTCTGACCAGAAGCGGATTCTGAAGGCCGATCGTCTTGATGCTCTCGGCCAGCTCCTCAACTCCCTCCGGATTCGGCTCCATTCGTGTGTTGTACTCGCTCACCCGGAGATCCGCGATTGGGATCTCCTTTATCCCCCGTTGGACCTGGAGAGGCCCAATCTCTTTTTCGGACATGCTGAATGGCATTGTTTACGCGCGTATTTGTATGTATCTTGTGTATACATGACGAAAATATTCCGTTGGGAATTAACGCGACCGAAGCCTTCCCAACGGAGAAATGACGTGGCCGCCCGCGAGGGTATTCCATCGGCAAGCCGGGCGGCCAATGTGGAGGGATGCTTGCGACTAAGACATCCCCCGCAGAGTCATGAGCCTTTCGCGTTCGTGCCGGTCTTGCCAAGGATCCACTCGAGCGCCCGGATCCAACCACGGAGTTCGTCCTTCGTGATCACGAAGACCTGGAGATCGGGCGTTCCCCACTGAAGGAGCTGACCGTGCAGCTGCTCGAGCCGCGTCCGGATCGTCTTCTCGTCTCGCATCGTTGTCAACGCTGGTGTGAGGGTGATGTTCTCGCCGGGGGGAGAGATGGGTGAAACTGGATTCGCGGCGTCTACAAGTAGGATACAGGTAATGCCTCAGCGCAGCCAGCGGCTGGTGAGTCTACTCTGTACCCATGGCTCCAAGCAATGACCGCAGAGTTCCGTAGAGAGAAGCGTACAGCGATGTGAGCAGCCCAGGATGGTCGTTCGCAGGAACGCCCAACACAGTCATCCACACACTATCCACTCGTCTTCTGCCGTCGAAGGAGGTCCTGAGCTGTTCGACGACACTCGGGAACGGCACAGTCCGGAGGTCTTCGAACAGCGTCAAGAGTAAGTTCCGTTGCGAAGCTGACAGCAACCGCAAGTCCGGGATCTTGGTTTGAGCGACTCGGTGTTTGTCCAACACCCACCAGGTCCCACCGATTTGCTTGCGGAAATCGGACACGAGGAGGAGAAACAGGGACGAATTGAACCACAGGCATAGTATCTTCGCGTCGTCTTCAGTGAGTCCTCTAAAGCCCCAGATGGAGCCGCCCACGAAACTCGGCACGCGAGTGTATGCTGCGATGTGGTGGGTGCCGGGCGCGCCGATGTTAATTCGGCGAGCGAGGAACAGGTTGGAGGTCCCTTCCCGAACCCTATCGGCCCAACGCTCGCTCACCCTGGCAAGGAACTTCTGGCCCTTTTGCGTGCCATAGATCCCATTCATGAGTTCCTTCAGCCCGGGATAGTAGCGTGCGATCGTGATGTCGGTTGCGTCGGTTATGTCGAATCTGGGGTAGTACGAGAGCCTGCGAACCGCGGAGGTAAGAACCGACTGCGGGATCTCCGGGAGCCCTAGGCTATCGTCTTCGTCCCCTACGACGAACGAGAGACTCACGACGACCTGAGGATCGGATTGCACGGCAGTCTGCAACGCCTCGCCGATCATCTTCAGGACGGCCCACTGACGACGCCGATTCCCTCCGAGGAGCGCGTCGATGTGTTTGCAGGCCTGGAACTCTGGCTTCAGCGCTCGGGGCATTCTACTTCCGCCCCCACGAGGGCTTGAAGGCGACGACCTTGGCACGGAACTCCTTCAACCGATTGCTGTGCTCGTCGATCTTTGCGAGGATCGCGCTTTTGTGTAGTTCGAACGCGGCGACCGTCTTTGAGTCCTTCGACTTGACCTTGGCCAACCGATCCAATTGGTCGAACGGGAGCGCGTACTTCCCCGGCAGACTCCGGTAGACCAGTTCGTTCTCGACGTGTTTGTCCACCTCGACCGGCACCTCGTGGACATCGGACTTGACCGGTTTGGCCTCGGCCTCCCTTAGAGTCTTTTCGCCCTTCGTGATCTTCTCGAAGGCCTTCGGGTCCTCACGTGCGACCTTCGCGACGCGCGCGACCGTCTCCTTCGAGACCTTCGCCTGCTTGGCGATCTTTGCCTGCTCCTCCCGTGAGACCTTCCGTACCTCCGGAGGTACGGGCCGTGCGGTGGCCTTCGTCCCGACCTTCGGCTTCGGCTTCCTTCCGAACCCGTGCTCGATCAGGAGGGCGACGACTTGCGCCCGCTGGTCCGACGTGAGTTGGCGGCGCTCCAGGTTGTCCCGCAGGATGTACTCGAACTGGCGATCCTCGGGGATGTCCACCATCCGCACGGGCACCGCCTTGATGCCAAGCTCCTTGGCGATCCTGAACCGGGTCGTACCGGCGAGGATCACGTCGTCCGGTGTCACGTCGAGCGGGACTCGGATTCCGTCACGTCGGATCGACTCCCTGATGGACCCGAAGGTGGAGGAGTCGGGGGCGGGCATCTTCCCGGCGTCGGGGTGCTCCTTCAACCGTGAGACCGGAACGCCACCGTAGCGCCCCTCAAGCTTCACGCTCAACGGGTCGGGGCTCATTCGACTTCCTCTCCGTAGATGTCGATGCCCCAATGGTGCGCGAGGTACGCCTCGACGAACTTCTCGTCGCGGCCCTCCTTGACGAGCCGCGCGGCGAACACGAGCGGGATCAGGTTCGCCATCTACACGACCTCCCGGATCACCAATAGAACCCGGCGGCGCTCGCCGAGTGTCTCCACGGTGACGGTCTCGATCAGCGTTCGGGAGAAGCGGCGCTCGGACACCCACTCTCTCAGCGGGACTCTGCGCTCGCCCTGCCCGACGTGCTCCGTCCTCGTCCGGACAATTTCCGTCCGTGCGGTCTTCGTTCTCGCCTTCACCGAGTTCTGGCTTCCGTCGCTGCTCGGACCAGCGACCGTCGTCGATGTCTGCATCACTAGTTACCACTCGAATTATGGAAAGTGAAAACAGGGAGGGCGGGCCAAAGCCCGCGCGTCTACGAGAAGATGGTCCAGTTCAGCCCGTCGCACCCGTCGCACGTGCTGTCGTCCCTCAGTGGCATGTCGTGCACGGGGCATCGGCGGCGCTCTTCGATCAGGAGCACGGTCTCGCCTGCGGCCTCGTCCACGACCCAAAGCTCGACGTTGTCGGTCACTGCGCAGCCTCCTTCTGGAGCAGCGCCGCGAGCGCCGCCTCCATCCGGGCCATGCGCTCCGCCGTCTCCGCGCGCTCCTGCTTCAGCGCCGCGAGTTCGCGCCCCTCGTCGGTCTTCGCGTCCCACTCCGCGACCGCGATCTTCGTCGCGAGGTCGCTCCGCTCGCGCAAGTCCGCCATCGTCCTGACCTCGGGCTTCGCCTCCCGGAGTTCGGCCATCTGCCGCTCCAGTTGCGCGAGTCGGATCGCGGCCTTGTTCATGGCGAGGAGTCCGCCCTGAGGGAGGTCCGGCATGTTCGGGACCTCGCCGCTCGGGACGAGCAGGTCGGCGGGCTTCGCCTCGTTGTCTGAGAGCCCGAGCGCGGCCTTCACGTCGGCGTTTGACAGGTGTGTGTAGCGCGAGAGCATCCGCGAGTTCGCGGTCCAGCCGAGCATCCGCTTGATGATCGTCTCCTGCACGCCGCGCCGGAGCAGGTCGGTCGCACGGCTGTGTCGGAAGATGTGCGCGTGCATATTTTTGCCGATGGCGGCGCGCTTCGATGCGTCCTTCAGAATCTTGTTGGCTCCGTCCGGCGTGAGGCGTCCCGGCTCGGACCGGCTCACCATGAACGAGGGAAACAGCGGCCTCGGTCGCTGAACGACCTCGCGCGGGTAGGACCGCAGCCACTCGTCCATGATCTGCACGCTGGCGGACTCGCGCAGGTATCCCCAGTGCTCCTCGCCCTCGACCTTCACCGCGCCGAACCAGAACTCGAAGTAGGCCTTGCCGTCGCCGTTCTGAACGCGGGAGACGTTCTCCACGTTGACGGACAGGACCTCCGTGATCCTGCCGCCGGTCTCGAACAGCGCCACCACGAGGGCGCGGTCCCGCTTCGACACTGTGGCCCCGAGCAGCCGGTTGATCTCCTCCATCGAGAGGATGTCGTTCGGGCCGACCTTCGTCTTCCCGTCTTTGACTTTGGGCAGGGCCTTGACCAAATCGGCGCGCTCGTGGAAGGTCCAGAAGGCCTTGAGCTTCCGGACGTAGGTCGAGTACGAGCCGAGGGCTTTCAGGGCGCCTGTCAGGGAGCCCACGTCCCTCTTCGTCATCTTGAGGATCGGCGGGAGGCCAAGCTCGCGGGCCCGCTTGATCGAGACGCCGAGGTGTACGCAGTAGGTCTCGATGCTGCCCTCTTTGGTCGTACCGACGCTCTGTAAGTAGTCCTTGACGCCCTGCTCGGTGAGAGCGAGTTCCGCGATAGGTCGCATTTGTTGTCTGCTCCTATCTATACGTGGTCCGCTCTTGGAAGTGATAATACCAAACCCAATCTCGATAC
>Ga0209235_1001993_pt1 | contig 11317 bp, 11 predicted proteins | sample GraSoi013_1_20cm_4_FD_185817 | JGI IMG/M metagenome (GOLD analysis project Ga0209235, IMG submission 185817) | Grasslands soil microbial communities from the Angelo Coastal Reserve, California, USA - Sample 09_25_2013_1_20cm (SPAdes) (version 2) | ecosystem: Environmental > Terrestrial > Soil >...
TATCACGCCGATCAGAAGTGTTAGCTTCCTCATATCGTTCCCTGTAGGCTCTATTGGGTTTAGAACACTTAAGCCCTGTTTAACCCGAGACCGACGAGAGTCGGAAATTGATCAAGAAGCCAGTTAATAATTCAGGATTCCAAAAAAAAGGAGACTGGCTCTGGCGTTGAACCAGAGCTTTGTCTATTTGCAGCGATTCTCTAGTCTTGTTCTGCTTCTGTTGGGGTTATCGTCAGCTGCGTGAGCTTCTCGCCGCGCAGTACCGAGATGTTGACGTGTCTACCGATGGCCTTGTCGTCTAAGAGTCCTCGTAGGTCTGCGAGGGTCTCGACTGGTTTGCCGTCGAGCTTCACTATTACATCCCCTAATGCGAGGCCTGATTTCTTGGCAGCGCTTTCTTGGTCGACGCCGTAGATGATTAGTCCTGCTGACTGGCCAATGCCTGTCTGGCTGGATAGACTCTCGGGGAGAGCGATTGTTTCAGCGGTTATGCCCATGTAGGCGCGCTTGATCTTCCCATCGTGCAATAGCTTGTCGACGACTGTCTTGACAGTGTTGACTGGGACTGATATGCCTCGGTTGTTGGCGTAGGCTGCGTTGATTCCCAACATTCTACCACGAGCGTCCACGAGTGGTCCGCCGGAGTAGCCTGGGTTGAGCCGTGCGTCTGTGACTAGTACTTTGTCGAGTCCTCCGCCGCCCCACCATCTTCTTGTGCTGAAGGCGGGGTTTGTGACGATGCCTGAGGTTGCGCTTGGTTGCCTGCCGAAGGGGTTTGCGACTGCTAGGACGAATTGTCCGACTTTGAGCCCGTCCGAGTTGCCGGTCTCGATAGCTGTGAGATTGTCCGCGTCCACTTTCAATAGTGCTAGGTCCGAGTAGGGATCCTTCCCCACTACTTTGGCTGTATGTTTGGTTCCGTCGCTGAAGCCGATTTCGACTTCGCGCATTTCACCGATAACGTGGTTGCTGGTTACGATGTGTCCGTCCTTGCTCCAGACGGTGCCTGTGCCTCCTCTCCATCTTCCGGCTCCTACCTGGACGACGGATCGGGATACTCGTTCAGTAACTTCGACGATTGCGTCTGAGACTGATTCCAGAATTGCTGACGAACTTGTTTCTTTACTCATTTTTTCACCTACCTGTACAGGGGTAGGGTGGCCTATTTGTTGACCAGTCAGTACAGAATACCGGTCACAGCCTAGGCGAAATCCATGCTGGGGTAGTAGGCTATCTGGGAGGCCAGATGCTGGCGCCGGCGAGTTGGCGTACCGTATAGTCCCGAAACGTGTCCTAGTAACTGGTGGGCAGCCTTCACAGCCTGACTAACTTCTCTCCCTTCAGCAACCTTCGCATCGATGCTCAGGTAGCTGTCAGCGAATCTCGCGTCAATCTGAATCCCGTCTTCTTCTGCGATCCATTTCAGAATTGTTGCGTCGTTGTCTTGGCTGTATCCGAGCCATCGGAGTCCGCCGAACCATCGACCCTTTAGGCCAGAGATTATCTGCTGAAGATCAACATCCCGGGGAAGAAGTGACTGGACGATAGGGATCGGTTGTAGGGCGGTGCTTAGAGGACGGGGAATGGTCTCGTTTCCTCTAGCGGTAATTCTGTAGCCTTCATCCACCTTCTCCAAGAGACCCTCTTCTTCTAAACGATCGATAATCCTGGACAGTTTCTCTTGATGTAAACCTGTGAGGCGCTTCAGGCCGTCGAATGAGAAGACTGTCAAGCCTTCCTCCATTACCGTCTGGAGGACTCCAGTATCTCTCGGCGTTAGATTGCTCTCTTCGGACTCGTCTAGTATTGAGTGGGATAGAGAATCGTCTATCTGTCTATGAGTTGTCATCACTCAACCTGTCTCCGCTCCACGATATATACTTAGTAGTCAATACGAACTGAGTAGGTTAGGCGTACTTTAGCGGACGGCAGAGCCCGCCCCGCGAAGATCTTGGCAGATTACGTGACGTTTCGTTCTCCGGGACCCCGTAGCAAGGGTACAATCTTCTCAAATGCCCTGCTGGAGGTTGACTCATTATCATCGTGGGCGTAGAGGCCAGTCGCAGATTGAGTCCGGCGAGGAGTCCAGTGAAGCCTGTTACTCCAAGCTCTGTCAAGATTCTGATGGTTCTCGAAGCTGCAGTTGTCGCATTCCTTGCTTACTGGATCGCCAGTGAATATGTGTTCAATGCCTACTTCCACGACAATGTTGACCAACTGCTCGGAACCCATGGAACAACGTTTACCGCGGCTCTAGGTCTGGGAATTGGTCTGGCGGGCTCGGCGATCGCTGCGACCCTTTACCGAAACTTGCAGCATGCAAAGTCTCGACTTGAGACCATTGCCACTCCCAAGATCAGAGGGGCCGTGGAGAAGATACTCTCGAGTCTGCCAGCTGTTGAAGAGTCTCAGCGAGCCAGCGTCGCGAGAGTTACCGCGCCTTCCGCGATGACTTTATCCTCTTCATCTCCGGGAGCAGCACCAGTTCCAGCCTTACGAGAGAATGAACAGAAGAAACTCAGCGATACGAAACCTTAGAGGTTCTCTCCCCGTAGTCGAGCAAGCTCTTGCAACAGCTCTCGTTCCCGCTTGTTCAACTCTCGCGGAATATCCACGTCGACCCGGACTAGTTCGTCTCCCCGGCCCCAGCCTTCCACGTGTGGGAAGCCCTTCCCTTCAAGCCTGAAGACCGTCCCCGCTCTGGTTCCAGGTGGAATTTTCAGTTGAGCCTTGCCATCTATCGCAGGCACCTCTAGCTCACCGCCGAGAGCGGCTTTGGGGATGCTGATTTTCGTCTCATAGAGTACGTTGTCGCCTTCGCGTTTGAAGGAGGGGTGAGGCTTCAAGTGGATTCGAACGTACAAGTCGCCGGCCCGTCCTCCTAGGGCAGCGTTTCCTTCTCCTCGCAGTCTCAGGCTCTGTCCCTCGTCGGCTCCGGCCGGCACTTTTACCTGCAGCTTAGTTCTCTCCCGCGTGAGTCCGTTGCCGCCGCAGTTCTTGCACGGCTTATCGACCACCGTCCCTGCCCCATTGCATTTGGGACAGGTGGTTATCTGGATCATCTGTGCAAAACCTGATCGCCGGACCTGCTGTACCTGTCCTCGTCCGTAGCATGTCTTGCAGGTCTTCCGCTGGCTTCCCGGTTGAGCACCGGACCCGCCGCAGACACTGCACTGGGCGAGCCTGGGAACCTCTATCTCCCTATTAGCCCCGTGGGCAGCGTCGTCGAAGCTAATCTCGAGATCATAGGCTAGATCCTCGCCTCTTGAGGGTCGTTGTGGAGTTCCGAATCCTTGGAAGGTGCTGAAGCCGCCGAATCCCCGGAGGATCTGCTCGAAGATACCTCCAATTCCGCCGATGTCGCGGAAGATCGAGTCGAAGTCCGCTCCGCGGAAAATATCCTCAGCATTATATCGCTCATAGATTCCAGCTCGTCCAAACTGATCGTACTGGTTCCGTTTCTCGTCATCGGAGAGAATAGCGTATGCTTCGGAGATTTCCTTGAAGCGGTCCGTCGCTTCAGGCGACTTGTTCCGGTCTGGGTGGTATTGTAGTGCGAGTTTTCGATAGGCGGATTTTATCTCGTCCTTGCCGGAGCTTTTCGGGACTCCAAGGACGTCGTAGTAGTCTCGCTTGTCCATTTCCCGTTCATTCTACTCGTTCTCTACCGGGAACCCTCGTCTTTTACTTCCCGATACTCGGCATCGACCACCTTGTCACCGTCTCCAGTCGGGGTCGCGCCTTGTGGCGGCGCCTGTTGCGCCTTCTCCTCGCCCGGCTTTGAGGCCACCTTCTCATAGATCTCCGCACCGATCTTCTGAAGAGCTCTGCTCAACTCGTCGCTAGCACTCTTGATCTTATCCGGTTCTTTTCCGGCTAGTGCGGCCCTCAATATGCCGGCTGCTTTGTCAATCGTCTGGACTTGGTCGGGAGTGATCCTGTCCTTCAACTCCTCCTTGGTCTTGTCCGCAGTGTAGAGCATGCTTTCTGCGGTGTTCTGGAGCTCGACCTCTTCCTTCCGCTTCCGGTCCTGTTCCGCAAACTCCTCCGCTTCTCTGACCATCTTCTCCTTGGATTCCTTCGAGAGTTTTGTGGACGCGGTGATCGTGATCTTGTTCTGTTTTCCAGTGCCCATGTCCTTCGCGTTCACGTTGAGCATCCCGTTGGCGTCAATGTCGAAGGTAACTTCAATCTGAGGGACACCTCTCGGCGCAGGCGGTATTCCCGTCAGGTTGAACATTCCCAGCGAAATATTGTCGCCGGCCATCGCCCTCTCCCCTTGGAGAACATGTATCGTCACCGTGGTTTGAGAGTCTGCTGCGGTCGAGAAGACTTGACTACGTTTTGTAGGAATCGTCGTGTTACGTTCTAGAATCTTAGTCGCGACTCCGCCCAGTGTTTCGACTCCTAAGGATAGTGGTGTCACGTCCAGTAGGAGAATGTCCTTGACCTCGCCAGCCAAAACAGCTCCCTGGATTGCAGCTCCGACCGCGACACATTCCATCGGGTCGACGCCTCTCTCTGCCGGCTTCCCGATCATATCTTCAACGAACTTGCGGACCATCGGCATCCGGGTCTGACCTCCGATCAGGATTATCCGGTCCACATCTTTCGGCTGGAGCTTCGCATCCTCCAGCGTTCGTCGTAATGGGGCCTCGACCTTGCGAACTATCGGGTACGCGAGCTCTTCGAGCTTTGATCGGGTGAGGGTGATGTGGAGGTGTTTTGGTCCGGAGTTGTCTGAGGATATGAAGGGTAGGTCAATGTCAGTGGTTAGGAGCGTTGAGAGCTCAATCTTCGCCTTTTCCGCTGCCTCCTTCAATCTGGTCATTGCTGACTGGTCGTTCCGGAGGTTGATGCCTGTCTGGCGCTGGAACTCTGTTAGTAGATGATCGACGATCGCGTTGTCGATGTCGGTGCCGCCTGTCTGGGTGTCGCCGCTCGTTGCGAGGACTTGGAAGACTCCGCCGCCAAAGTCCATCAGTGTAACATCGTGGGTTCCTCCTCCGAAGCTGAAGACCATGATTTTCATCTCCTTGTCCGTCTTGTCCAAGCCATAGGCAAGGCATGCTGCGGTGGGCTCGTTGATTATCCGATCCACTTCGAAGCCTGCGATCTCACCCGCATCCTTTGTTGCCTGCCGCTGGTTGTCGTTGAAGTGCGCGGGAACAGTGATGACAACCTTCTTTATCGGTCGTCCGAGAAATGTCTCAGTGTCCCGTTTGATCTTCTGAAGTATGAAGGCGGAAATCTGCTGAGGAGTGTATTCCTTTCCGTAGACGCGGACCTTGTAGTCGCTTCCCATCTTCCGCTTGATTTCTTGAATCGTTCCCTCTGCGTTAGTGGCGGCCTGTCTCTTCGCAGGCTCCCCAACAATCATCTGGCCGTCCTTTGTGAACGCAACTACTGAAGGGAACATCTTGCCTGCGGCCGTCTGTCCCTCACCGCTTGGGATAACTAGCGGCCGGCCGGCCTCCATTATCGCAGCAGCGCTGTTAGTTGTTCCCAGGTCGATGCCCAGGATCTTCTCAGTCTCAGACTTGCTCATTCTCTATCAGCCTCACTCGTCTCAGCTTGCGCACTTTCCCCCATAGGCTGCTTCCCTGCCACTTTAACTATACTCGGACGAAGAACCCTTCCCTTCAACAAGTACCCTGTCCGGACCTCTTCCAAAACCGTTCCCTCCTCCTCGTCAGAGACAACTCTGAGAGCGGCTTCATGATAATCCGGATTGAACATTGAGCCTGCACCAGGAATTCTTTCCACGCCTTCTTTGGACAGGATGTTTTGAACCCGCTTCTGGATCATGCCCACCCCTTCCAACAAGACTGGGTTCTGTTTCGTTTCACGGGCCTTTGCAAGTGCCAAGTCAAGTTCATCCTTGACCGTCAAAAGATCTGAGAGTAGACGTTCGTTACTAAACCTCTTCACATCCCCTATCTCCTTCTCTACCCGCTTTCTATAGTTCTCAAAATCGGCCTGAAGGTATTGGAGCCGACGGAGCAAGTCCTCCGATTTCCCCTTCTCTTGCTCCAGTGCCTCCTCGAGCTGGGAAACCCGGCTTGGAATATCAGGCGTCAACTCTTCCTCCACTTGTTTCTCGGGGATGGTAGCTGTCTTCGACGGCTGATGAGCTATAGTTTCGGAAACAGGTCCATTTTCTTTCTCATCCAGGATGTAGCTCACCAGGGATCAACTCTTCCCAGCCCCGTTTTAGTCCAACGTTATCTGGGTCAAGAGCCTAGCCTTTCGGGGAAAAATTAAACCTTCTGACACAGTCGCACTCTCCACCTCTTTTCCAGCACTGATTCCCTCTATTTCGCTGTCCGAGTTACGCTTTCTTGATAGGGTGCGTGCCTTGCAAGCAAGAAACAGTTGGGTGGAACGCGCAAGTGGGCTTATTTGATCATTTGAGAGCACCGAAAGGCAAGGTCTGGATTAGCTTTGACAAGCCGACATTTGTTGAGGGAGAAGGCGTCGTTGGCAAAGTCAACGTGCAGGCTCAAGAATACATCCAGTCTTTGGGGGTTAGAGTGGAAGCTCGGGTGTTTGAGAATTACGAAGAGATGGTCTGGGTAACGCTTCCCAACAATCAGAAGATTCAAGAAAGACAGCGCCGACAAAACGTCCTGTTCTCGCGAGACGTTCAAGTGACTGGGCCCAACGACTTTGGCAGTGGTCCTACTCAGACTTTTCCTTTTAGCGTAGGTATTCCGCCCTGCCGGGCGACTAGGGGCGGGGCTACAGTGGAGAACAGCATTAAGGCCGTTGTCCAAGTCAAAGGCCGGCCCGATCTCACCGGCCAGACACAAGTCGCATTTGTCCCACCAATTAGCATGCCCCAGCAAATGCCGGGTTACATGCCGGGTGGGTATCCCGTCCAGCAGGGCTATGGCCCGCTTGGATACAACCCAGGGTACAATCCCAACCCAGCCTACGGGGGTCCTGGATATGGTCAGCCGATGCCAGGGTACGGGATGCCTCAGCAGGGTCAGATGCCTCAGCAACAGGTCCCGCAGGTGCGTTGCAAGTATTGTCAGAGCCTCATGAACCAGAACTCGGCCAATTGCCCGAACTGCGGCGCTCACCAGTAAACGGCCGCACACCCTTTCTGCCGGACCTAAGTAGCGGTACTGACTAGAACGACACCTGCTATTATCAGGAATGCGCCTGTCCCAGAATAGAGATTGAATGGATCGCTGAAAATAATCACGGATAATGTGACGGCGACCATAACCTCAATGGGCAGAATTATCGAGGACACAGTTGGAGAGACCGATTCCAAACCCTTCGTGAAAAAATAGTACGCTCCTACCGTCGCGAAAACGGCTAGGAAGACGACGTAGAACCAAGCTACCGGAGCAAGATTGATCGACGAGCCGCGGTCGAAAGGGACAGTTGGGAGCAGGAGCAGGGTTGTGACCAGGATTATTCCTCCCGTAACCGCTCGTCCTCCTTTGTTTTCAACTAGGTCCTTTGAGAGGACGAAGACCAGCGCTATTGTCACGGCTGTACCAAGGATCAACAAATCACCGAGGACTTCGGAGCTTCCGAGGTTTACGGGCTGACCTCTGGTGACAAGAAAGACGATTCCTATGAATCCCGACAAGACTCCAGCTACTTTTCTCAAACCCACTTTCTCGTGGGCGTAGACCAATGCTAGTACCGGGATCATAAGAGCCGCAGTGCTGATTATGAGAGCCGCATTCGATGAAGAGGTGATGAGTTGTCCTTGAAACTGAAGGACGTAGCCTAAGGCGTTGATGAATCCAATAATCCAGATCTCTCTTGATCTAAGAAGACTCCATTGCACCCAACCGTGTCCTCGTAGCAGGAGAACGATGAGCGCGGAAGCAAACGCAAAGCGCAGAGTTACAAATGTATCAGGCGGGACGAAATTTAGTCCCAGTTTTATCACCGGGACACTGGTTCCGAACAATAGTCCCGCAAGCATTGTTGCCGCGAGCCCTCTTCGGTCAACCATTCACGCGTGCCTGGTAAACAGTCGTTAATCGATCTGGGAAGAGCTCGAGTTCATAATCCCTACTTGATTCTGTTCTTGGTGCAATGATCATGATTCAAACAATCACTCACACGCTGATCATGCATAATCTTTAGACCGCATGGTCGAGAAATATTGTGTACGCTAGGCTTATCTTTCGCCACTCCGACCATTCTAGACAGCATGAGTGAGCTCATTCTTCTCCCCGGCAACACAGTCGAGTGTGCCTGGTGCAAGGATCCTAAGCCTATAACTGAGACTACATGGTTCATGCCTGAACCTGGAGAAAGGTCAGTCCGGCTCTGCAACTTCTGCTACGAAGAAGCCCGCAAACAGGTCAAACTATTGAGATTCGTCAGGAACCGCGGCGAATTCCCCGTAGAGGCAGCTTCCTAAATAACACTCTTCTTTCAAGAACTGTCGCTCACCGCCGCCATCTGTTCCGAGCAAGTACACCGCCTAGGCAGGAATGGGTGCCCAAAACTTTGGGTCATTGGCGTAGAATTGCAAAACGTTATGCTGTCGAGAGGAGCAAGACCCTTGAGTCTGAGAGCTAATTGCCTTCTGAACCTAACGTTGTCATTCTCGGTTGTGGAATGGGCGGTTTCACCGCATCCAATCTGATCTCCAAACAAGTCGGGAGTTCAGGCCTTGTTACCGTTGTAGAGCCCCGACTGCGAATCCCTTTTGCCCCAGCGTTCCAATGGCTGGTGTTCGGCTGGCGCCAGCCCGAGAAAATACAGCGTAGTCCAACAGGTCTTAGCAAGAGAAAGAATGTTCGGATGGTCGGCGATAAAGTAGAGAAGATCGATGTCAGCGGACGGACTGTTAAGACCAAGTCTCAGACGATAAGATACGACAAGCTAGTAATCTCTCTAGGCACCGAATTCGATTTCGACCAAGTACCGGGACTCGAGGCTTACAGCCATAACGCCTACTCAATTGAAGGCGCCCTGAAACTCCGCGAGGCCATTGACAACTTCGATGGTGGAACGATCGCTATAGGAATATCACGACTTCCAATTAAGTGCCCACCTGCGCCCTACGAGCTGGCTCTACTACTGGAGGAACACTTTCGAAGAGCAAAGAGGAGAGCTGAGATTCACTTCTTCACACCTGAGCCTCATCCAGTTCCTGCGGCAGGCACCGTCATTGGTAAACAAGTCGAGCGACTCTTGAACACTCGTGGGATCAAATATTTGTCGAAGACGAAACTGGCTAGGGTTGACAAGGATAAGGTCATCTTCGATGACGGTTCGGAGTTGAAGTATGATATTCTCATCACAACTCCACCACATCGTTCATCTCAAGTCGTAAGAGATGCAGGTCTGACAGACGATTCCGGTTGGATTCCCGTGAATCCCCACAACCTCGCAACACGACATGAGGACGTGTTCGCCATAGGCGACATCACCTCGATTGAGACTCCTCATGGACATGCGCCTTACTTGCCCAAGGCAGGGGTCTTCGCACAAGGCCAGGCCGAGATCGTCGCCAACAATCTCGCGCTATCAATAACCAAGAAGGGAGAGATGAAGCAGTGGGGCGGTGAAGGCTCCTGCTACCTCCAGGTCGCAAAATCGGAAAGCGCTTTTCTCAAGGGGGCCTTTCTTTCTAATCCTCCCCGACTGGAGTTTCACCCCCCTCGCAGGAAATGGTTCCTGGAGAAGTTGAGGCTAGAAAAAGAGTGGTTGAACCTAAAGTGAGTCTCTCAACAATTAGCCTCTCTGATTGGCCCTTTTGAACTTGCTCAATCTGGAAGCTGCCATTTCGATAGTGTGAGGCATCTTGGAAAAGGAGAAGCGCAGCTTGAGTCTACCTTTGGATGGGAGATGATAGAAACTCGAACCCGGTACCGCGCCGACTCCTATCTTCTTTATCAGATGTTCCGCAAGTTTTCTATCGTCTTTGAAACCCGTTCGTCGGATGTCTGTCCAGACGTAGTAGGCACCTTCGGGGATTGTGCAGATGAAAGAAGCGTTCTCCAATGTCTGCAATAGCAATTTTCTGCTCTTGGCATACAGGGTTCGGAGGTCCCGATAATAGGAGAGTGGAAGTTTCAGAGCGGTTATGCAAGCTTCCTGTAGAGGTGTGGGGGCGCAGACTGTTAGAAAGTCGTGGACCTTCCGAACTGCGAGCGTCAGTTTCTTTGGCGCGATCACGTATCCTACTCGCCAGCCAGTCGCGCTGTAGGTTTTTGAAAATCCAGAAATTGTCATTGTGCGATTGTTCATGCCGTCTAGGCTTGCGATGCTGATGTGTTTCCTGTCGTCGTAGAGGATGTGTTCATAGATCTCATCGGTGATTGCGAAAGCATCATACTCCGTGCAAAGGTCTCGAATGAGTTCTAGCTCATGACGAGTGAAGACTCTGCCTGTCGGGTTGTGAGGAGTATTGATTATGACCGCTTTGGTCTTTCTGGAGAAAGCTTCTTTCAGCTTCTCTTCCTCGATTTTGAAGCCGGGCTCTTCGAGCGGAACGTACTTGCACTTTGCTCCTGAGAGAATCGAGTCTGGACCATAATTTTCGTAGAAAGGCTCGAAGATTACCACTTCTTCTCCCGGGTTTAGGAGTGCCAGGAGAGATGCGATCATGCCCTCGGTGGTTCCGCATGTTACGGTAACATTGTCATCCGCATTGCACGGGACATGATTGTAAGTTGACATCTTGTGCGCGATGGCTTGTCTGAGGCGGGGGACCCCGTGAGTGGTTGAGTATTGATTGTAGCCTTGTCGGATAGCTCGCGAAGCCGCGCTCTTCACTCTGTCGGGAGGATCAAAGTCGGGAAATCCCTGTGCCAGGTTTATCGCGTTGTAAGCTTGGCATAGCCTGGTCATTTCCCGTATGACGGATTCCGTGAATCCCTCAGCCCGTTGGGACGGTCCCTTTCTCATGACCTACAACGAGAAATCGACGCCTAGTAAGGGTTCTTCTATTTGTCTGATACAAAGTAGGTGGGGTCTAAATAAAGCCCGTCAGGTCAGGGATTGGGTCAGTGCTATGGCCTACTGTTCTGTCTTCTTGTACCGAGTTCCGAGAAGAAAGGCAGAGGCCTTTGTGCAGGCGCTCAGGCCGATCATGAAGCTGTTCGAGGATGCCGGGTGCTTGTCCGACGAGCTTCTCCGTCCGAAAGATATGACAGCCAAGTTTGGTGGGGCTAGCCTCCCGTCTGCCGTTGAGCTTGCCAACGATGAAGAACTCTGGATCGAGATCGCCAAGTTCAAGGATGCTTCCCACATGAAGGACGTTCATTCTCAAGTGGCTAAGAATCCCGACCTTGAGAAGTTGCACTCCAGATTCGATCTCCTCATCTCT
>Ga0209235_1001995_pt1 | contig 11310 bp, 10 predicted proteins | sample GraSoi013_1_20cm_4_FD_185817 | JGI IMG/M metagenome (GOLD analysis project Ga0209235, IMG submission 185817) | Grasslands soil microbial communities from the Angelo Coastal Reserve, California, USA - Sample 09_25_2013_1_20cm (SPAdes) (version 2) | ecosystem: Environmental > Terrestrial > Soil >...
TTGTCCTAAGCGCCGCACACGGTGAATTTCCGAGGATAGTCTTGTGCTCGGGCGATATGGAAGAGTGCTTCTACGATGCCATTCGCGTCCTGAACTATGCAGAGCGATTCCAGATGCCTGCAATCCATCTCATCGACAAGTCCCTCGCCAACAACAGCACTACCATTCCGCCCCCTAGGGCGGACGTGATTCCTATACAGCGGGGGAAGCTGATTCAGGAGGGTACTCGGATCGGAGACGGGGAGGAATATCGAAGATTCGCGTTTGTCGAAGATGGTGTTTCCCCACGAGCCGTGCTGGGAACCCCTGGATACCGCTTCTGGAATACTGGAGATGAACACAACGAAATCGGCCATATCGAAGAAGATCCAGAGAATAGGACGAAGATGATGACGAAGAGAATGACGAAGCTCGAGACAGCGGCCAAGGAGATCCCAGAGGAAGAGAAACTGAACTTCTTCAAATCAGCCAAACCAGCCGATGTAACCGTAGTGAGCTGGGGGTCAACAAAAGGACCGATCCTTGATGCCATCAAACTTTTGGAGAGAGATGGGATAGGAGTGGATTTCTTGCAGATACGACTGGTTAGCCCGTTCCCAACCGCGGCAGTTCAGCAACGATTGTTCAGCGCCAAATTGCTCGTCGATATTGAGCAGAACTACTCGGGCCAAATGGCCGCCGTGATCGCTGAAAAGACACTGATCGAGATAAAGAACAAGATTGTAAAGTTCAACGGAAGACCCATGTCCCGAGACGAAGTCTACCTTGCTATCAGGCAGATATTGTCAAATCCAGAAGCAAACAGAAGAGTGGTGTTGACCCATGGCGCTTAAACTCTCAGACCTCAAGACAGATGTCCACAACGACTGGTGCCCAGGCTGCGGAGATTTCGGAATAGAAGCAGGACTGAAAATGGCCCTCGCAGAGCTTACTGTCGACATCGACAAAGTAGCCCTCTTCTCTGGAATAGGTTGTTCCGGTAAGATCGTCCATTTCACTAACGTATCCGGAATACACACGCTTCATGGTAGGGTCTTGGCCTACGCTCAGGGTGCCAAGCTAGCCAACCCTGGCCTGGAGGTTATCGCGATCGGAGGGGACGGAGACGGCCTTGGAATTGGAGTTGGACACTTTGTCCATGCAGGAAGAAGAAACATCGACATGACTTACATCATCCATGACAACGGTGTCTATGGGCTGACTAAGGGCCAGGCATCGCCAACTCTCCAGTTGGGACTGAAGACAAAGTCCCTGCCCGAGCCCAACATTAACACCAACGTCAACCCAATCATGCTTGCACTAGCCGCCGGGTTCACCTTCATCGCTCGAACATACGCCTACAATACAAAGCATCTGAAAGAGACGATTAAGCGAGCGGTTGCGCACAAGGGCTTCGCCCTAATAGACGCACTTCAGCCGTGCCCTACCTACAACGACATTAACACCAAGGAATGGTACGGCGGCGAGGATAGAATCGATCCTGCAACGAAGAGATCTATGCCTAGGACATACGATTTGGAGACGCAGGGCTATGACGGTAGAATCACCCCAGTGATGAGCGAGGCGGATCAGGAGAAGAAACTACTCGGGGTCATTGAAAAATCAAGAGAATGGGGAGACAAAATTCCTATCGGCGTATTTTACCAGAATGAGACCATGCCAACCTATGAGGAACGAATTGTCGGAAGGAACCCGGACTATCTTAAGCAACCACCGGCAAAGCAACAGATTACTCGATCTGATGGCAAATCCAATGTGAATCTTGCAGGTCTCTCACGGGACCTGCTCTTTGAAACCCTGTTGCTGGCCCAGTAAGCTACTACACCGACGCTATGGTCGCGGGGTTTCTCCGAGAGCGCTTTTTTCCCGCTTCTAGACCGCGGGCACTTCTCTTGCTCGGGCGTTTGTTGTCAAGGTTATCCCGAGTTGTTTCAATAATCCTACCAGGTCGTAGAATAGCTTCTCTTCGATAATCTCCCCGTTCTTCCAGTGTGCTACGGTGCAGAACTCAAGTTCAAATTGTTTATTGGTCGCAGGAATCATTCGCCCATCTGGACCCATGAACGGTCCTATGTTCTTGCCCGTCCATCTTGCAACTGAACAGGTATAGTCCCCGTAACCGAATAGAATCTTGTAGGGACTATTGTCGATATGATTGTCGAAGGCCTTGAAGAAGTCAACTGACTCCTTATGATGTTCATGCCGTCCCCTGGTGGGCTGCGATTGACCGGGCCAGTACACCGCCACGTTTTCGGCGTGACGTTTCATGAAAGTCTCCCAGTCCTTCTTGTTCCAGGCGTCATCCAAAGTCTGCATCAATCGAAGATTTTCTTCTATTGTCATTCCAAAATCACGAGAGTCGGGACGACCCGAATTGGTTTAAGCTTTTTGACTATATGCAAAGTTTAGGTTCATCCTCGGCTGGCTCTTCGTCTCGGATCACTCTCGGTGTTTGGTTATGGCTGGATCCGGTATTCCATCTTTGAACTTGATACTTGCATGGCTGCCGTTGCAGAATGGCATGTTGCTTGAGGCGCCGCATCGGCAGAGTGTTACACGGTTTCGCACTTCGTAGGGGCGACCGTCATGAGATTCGATGAGTATGCCTCCTCGAACCCATAATGGGCCGCTGACGCCTAGGGCTGGGTCTTCAACAACTCCAATGGACGGCGGAAGCTTGGGTTCGATATCCTGGTGGGTCTTCTTGTCATACATGAGGAGTCGACCCGCAGGGCAATGATTTGCTTCGCGTATGGCCAATTCGCGGGCTTCCGGCGAGTCACTTTCCTGAGTAAGGCCCCAGACTCTGTCGCTGGGGTCGCAGAAGCGTGCGAAGGCGCAAAGTTGTTCGGCGTCGTTCAGAGCTAAAGTTGGTCCGTCTATCTTTTCTGCTTGTCTTGCGTAGGGCTTACGTGTTGCAGTTTCCTTCCCATCGAAGCCGATCTTTTCATGTGTCCCGTCGCAGAAGGGCTTGTTTTTTGACTGTCCGCAGCGGCATAGCTCATAATACTCTCCCTTGGAGTCGAAGGATTTTCCTTCCGTCCAGTCCCAGGAAAAGCCCTCTTTGTTGGGAGTGATTATCTGAATGCTGACTGGAACTCCCCCGTATACACGGTAGGGTCCGCCTTTCCTCACAATGACCTTCCTATGGTGCTCTGACATGACTTTTTGGCTTTCTCTCCTCTTCCCTATGGGCCTTTCGTTGAAACAATCTCTTGTGTCGCAGCGGTAACGATTCCTAGTCGCTCCAAGACTTGGCTACTCTTAACTCTCGCATCATCTTCCGATGTGACTCCCTGTATTATCAATCGTCCATTTCTGAAGAGTGATACTACCAAATTGTTTTCTCGATAAACTAGTACATTTGCAGAGCAAGCAAGAACTTCGCCCGCTCCCAATCTCAAAGAAATTCTCTCCAGGTCTAGTTTCTGCATCTTTCTAGGGATTATGTTGGCGGTATTTTCACCGCATAAGATCGATACCTCTCCATGATCACTTCCCGAGCCCTTAGCGGGGGGTGCCACCCCACATTCTCTACAGTCAGGTTTCTTAGAGAGCTTCGAAAAGACAAAGTCCGGTCCAGCCAGATCGAGCGTCAACAAGCTACTCGCTAATCTGGACGTTTGTCCGAGCAGGAATTTGACGGCTTCATTGGCTGCAATAGCGCCGATGGTCGCGACAACGCTGCTCGTCACTCCTAGGCTTTCACAGCTCTCGTTGGGTCTTGAGGCCAACGAAGGGAAAATACACTCAAGACACGCGTTATTGGGTGGTTGGAAGAGAGCAGCGTGGCCTTGGTTCGCGATAGCACTAGTGAAAAGGTATGGCACGCGGGTTCTGATCGAGTAATTGTTGAGGACGTATCTGGTCCGGAAATTGTCCAACCCGTCCACGATTAATTCCACGCTTCCAAGGAGTTCCTCGACGTTCGCTTCCCTGGCGGTATCAACAATCGCCTCTATCTTCAACCAGGGCATATTCCGAGAAAGTGCATTTGCAATAACCTCAGCTTTCGGCTGGTAAATGTCACTTGCACTCGCGCCGTGGAGACGGTGCAGGTTGGACAAGTCCACGATGTCCTGATCGATCAGACGAAGATACCCGATTCCTGACCTTGCCAGATAGTCCGCCGCGGCGCTCCCAACTCCCCCGCAACCAACCACTGCCACCCTGGCGTTTCTGAGCCTCTCTAGTCCCTCAGTCCCGATTCCCTGGACACTGGCCTGACGCAGAAAGTACGCTCTCCACTCTAACACGGGACCCATGCCTATTCCTCCACCGCATCCAGACCCTGACGGAATTACTTTTCCTTAGGCCAGACCTGCGACAAATAGATAATTGGCAGAAAGACCGTTCGGGACGGGGAAGGACTGGGGTTTATTGTTGAATCAACGCCTCGCACTCGCGCTACGGTCCACATTATACAGACCGGAAGAAATTCTCACGTTCTCAAAGCTCGCCGATGACTCGGAACAGTTCTCGACAATCTTCTTCCCAGATATCTGGGCCGGCCTGGATTCTATCGAGCTGAGCACTGCTGCTCTCTCAGCTACCAAGAGGATTAAGGCCGGTAGTGGCGTACTTCGAGTTCTAGAACATGACCTAAACACGATAGTACGCCGGCTTGGCACGGTACAATACCTCTCCAAGAACCGGTTCGTACTAGGTGTTGGAACAGGAAATCCCGGACCGAACCCAAGGGATATAATCACACGGATGCTGAAAATGATTGATGAAGTCACGAAGGCCCTTGCAAAGGAATTCAAAGGCCGAGGTGTATGGCCCCCCGAGGTCTTCGTTGCAGCCCTGAGGCTGGGGATCGCCAAGCGGGCGATACGCCGTGCTAATGGTTTGATCCTGAACTTCTGCTCTCCCGAATACGCCGGTAACCTAATCAAAAACCTTAGATTGGAAATTGCGTCCGGTGCATTTGATCAACGAACATTCGCCTGCTACATCAAAATTTTCTATTCCAAAGATGAGGCCACGGCCAAGAGACTCTTAATTCAAGAGTTTGCACACTACGACGCCAACCCTCACTACCATGATGTGTTCATTCAGGATGGCACTGCCAACGACATCTTATCGGCTAGCAGGAGTCTCTCCTCAATACGCTCACCTGAAATTCCTGACTCACTGTACACGATCAGCGCGGCAAACCCATCAGTCGACCAACTTCAAAAACTCGTGGACAAGTTTCGGAACGCAGGCATCAATCTTCCCTGCGTCTATCCATATTTTGGTCCCGACGATGAAACCTCGTTCAAACTCGGCATCATGAAACAAATAATGAAGATCAAATAGGATTACGACAAGAAAACGGTCGAGCACCTGTCTGGTCTGGCACTCTCAGCTTAACCGTGTGCGTGGCGGTGTGCGTCCTTGTCGAACGTGCTCTTGCAAGACGCGGAACAGAAGTAGAACGTCTTCGCGTCATGCGATGAGGTTAGCTTCGTCTTCTTCTCGTCGACCATCATTCCACAAATTGGATCTTTCTGCAATACTTCACCTCCCAGTCACTAGATACTTGGAACTTTGAACCTTCGAAGTAATAGCGAGTTGGAGACGACCGTGACTGAGCTAAAAGCCATTGCTCCTGCTGCCAGGAAAGGCAGTACTTGATAGATCGAGGGCCCAAGGAAGGGCACCAGGGCCCCTGCGGCGATCGGAATGAGACCCACATTGTAGATGAAGGCCCAAAGCAGATTCTCCTTAATCTTTCGAACAGTCGCCCTTCCTAACTCGATTGCGGTGACTACGTCCCGTAGGTCGTTCTTGATCAGAATGATTCCCCCCGTTTCCTTTGCCACGTCGGTACCGCTCCCAATCGCCATCCCCACATCTGCCTTGGCCAATGCCGGCGCATCATTAATTCCGTCACCCACCATGGCGACGATTCTTCCCTCTTTCTGAAGCTTTTCCACAATCTGCTCCTTCTGTTCTGGCCTAACGCTTGCGATCACTTCATCTATCCCTAGTTTCTGTGCGATTGCACGAGCAGTCTTCTCCTGATCGCCGGTGAGCATGATCACCTTGAGTCCCATCCTCTTCAAACTGGCCACCGCAGCCTGAGCCTCATCCTTCACCGTGTCCGCAAGTGCTAGCAAAGCCACTGGTTTCCTATCCAGTGCAAGAGGCGTCACTGTCTTTCCTTGGTCTTGCAGTCTATTCCAAGCCGAGGGAATCGAGAATTTAGCCATCAAGGGCCCACCTAACAAGACTTCTCGGCCATCCACTTCGGCCCGGACGCCGAGTCCTGGTACTGCCTCGAAGTTGGACGCCTCAGGAATTGTTACTCCTGCTTTCCGGGCGGCCGCAACAATCGCCTTGCCCATTGGATGCTCGCTTCCACTCTCGGCCCCTGCTGCATAGTAGAGTATCGATTTCTCCGCAGCTTTGCCTACAGGGATAACGTCCGTCACGGAGGGTTGACCCTTCGTCAACGTCCCTGTCTTATCGAATATGATAGTGTCTATTTTCTGGAGTTTCTCCAATACGTCGCCGCCCTTTATCAGAATGCCATTCTCCGCTCCCTTCCCCGCCCCGACGAGTAAGGCTGCAGGCGTGGCGAGTCCGAGTGCGCACGGGCACGCGATGATTACGACTGAGACGAAGGCTAGCAGGGAGAATGTTAGGCCTATCTTGCCAATGAAGTACCAGAGAAGGGATGAGGCTATAGCAATTATCACGACCGCTGGGACAAAGTAGCTAGCGATCTTATCGGCGAGTTTTTGAAGGGGAGCCCTTCCCATCTGTGCTTCTTCTACTAGCTTGACAATCTGTGCAAGGACAGTGTCCTGTCCGACCTTGGACGCGCGAACTTTCAGCATACCCGTCTTGTTGACAGTCGCTCCGATTACCTCGTCCCCGGGCTTCTTGTCCCTCGGCATACTTTCCCCGGTTATCGTAGACTCGTCAACGGCAGAACCACCTTCAACAACCACTCCGTCTACGGGAATTCTTTCGCCAGGTCGGACTACGATGATGTCCCCGGGCTGAACCCGCTCAACTGGCACCTCGACCTCTCGTCCGTCCCTGAGGATCTTAGCAATCTGTGGCTGCAGACTGACCAGTTTTCTCACAGCCTCTGAAGCCTTCCGCTTCGTAATGTGGTCCAGAAGGTTACCAGTCTGTATGAGGGTGATAATTACGGCGGCAGTCTCATAGTAGGTAGTCTGGGACAGACTGCCGAAGAATCCCGGGGCGAACGTCACGATAACACTGTACAACCATGCGGCCGTGGAGCCCAGAGCTATCAATAGGTCCATGTTTCCGGCCTTCATCCTTAGTGCGTCGTAGCTTCCTCGATAGAATCGTGCTCCGACGATAAATTGGACCGGCAGAGAGAGTAGGAAGAGGAGGTAATTGTTCAGCTTCATGTCCGTAATAATTGGCAAATAGCTGAGTGGGATGATCGGGATTGTGAGAATGGCGCCGAGAGCGACCAGTATTTTCAACCGGCTTAGTGCCAGCTCTGGCGCTTGGAATTGTTGTAGGCATGACTCGCTACAGAAGTAGTAGGTTATCCCGTTGCGGGCTACTTTCAAGGCACGTGGGGATTCCTCCACGTACATACCGCAAATCGGGTCTGTCGCCATGATTCAGTAGGAAAGAGGCTGTCTTGTTATTTGAAGAATCGCTTCAGCCCAGAACAGAATCGGACGGCCTAGTCACAGAATCTGAGCGGGCAAACTTGGAGATGCTTCATTGAAGGCTTGCACTCCTCGCGATTGGTGGCGGCCTCGTCCATATCAACGCAAGGATACCGCTCGCAATGCCCAGGACAAGCCCTACTAGGAGCCCTCCCATTCCTCCGAGGATACTAACGACCGAGAACGTCAGAATGATCGCTCCCCAGAGCTGACTTTCAGAAGGCCGACTGTAAAGCATTGCTGAACCCAAAAGCACGATCACGCCTGAGGCAAGTCCTAGGACTGTAAGAGCAGGGGCAAAACCCATCATCATTCCCATACTCATTCCTCCGTTCATTCCCGACATCATACCAGCCATTCCGCTCATGTTACCCATAATGCCAGCCACCCCGAAGGTGAACATCGACATTACGACGGCTCCCAACAAAATGAAGATCCCTGCGATCAGACCTAGAATGAAGGGCGCAAATGGTTTCTGTCCGACGCCTAAGCCCGCCATACTACTCACTCACACCATTCATGGTCCGCACACTACTTGAATCCTCTGCCCGTCAACAAATACCACGTCTAGAGTGCCCATCGGCTTCTGAACTCCGTCTACGATGATGTATGCCCTGTGACCGGGGTCCACTGGATGATTCAGCACTTGGTTTGAGTCTAGGCGCTGGCCCCAGATAGCGAGAAGCTCTTGAAGGGTAAAGTCATGGACGGTATTCGATTCTTCGTGAATTTGGCCGGACGTATCGTGAGTGTGCAAGGGGGACATTCCTTCCATGCCGTATTGGTCCAACGAATGATCCTTCCAGAGGCTCGGGTCTATTCCGATCCGGGCCGGAACCGTCACCGGACTACCGTTTATCGTCACAGAAAGCTGAGGGTGCCAATGCATCGCCATCGTGTTGGCCGCGGCAAACTCCGAGGCCGCGTAGGAAATCCCGATCACAGCAAGCGTGAACAATGCCAATATCGCAAGATTCCTCCGACGATGACTCTTGAAGACTGAAGCCCTAGCAAAAGTTTGGGTCGGTCTGACTACAGACGCGGGTCGCTTGGGATGCACCCTTACATAATGTCCCTTGAGGTTCTCCCTTTTGACCGATACCCCGCAGAGAAAACATTGCTCGGTTTCCATGAATTCAGATCTCAGATTCCTGAACAAAAAGCTTGCCTAAACTCAAGAATTTTCTTCTGAGGTATTTTCCTCCGAACATTCCCCCGTATGTGAACATGGACGCCGAGAGCAGGCCTGCGCTGATGATGCAAAGCAAGATAGGGAATACCAATGCATCACTGGCATAGCTTATGGCGAAAATGACGTGAACTATTATGACCATTGCCGCAAAGCTCCAGGTCATTCCAACTAGAATCCCTGTTCGAAGATAATAAGCCAGTCCAGCGAAAGCAATTAGGCCAATCAATAAGAAATCATTCAGCACAAATGCCCTCGTGCTCACAACCCACCAGTACTGGTAGCTCTCAACATTACTTGTTATCAAGCTGGCAAGCACACCCAGAAAGAGGAGGGCAATGGATGGGCGGTCAACTACAGCTATTCTCAACCTCATAGGAATTATCCGGGACCTGAAGAAAAGTCCGAGCGCGGCCAAGAGGGCGATCTCAACACCTTTTGAAAATGTTCCTAGAGACTCGACGGATTCTGGCTCAAGCGAGAATGGAGGAGGGATTATTCTGGTTATGATGTACAGTTCTATGAAGACCAAAGTGAGTGCGACCCCGACCAACCAGATCAACTTCTCGCGACGACGGGGCAGTGGAATCGCTCCCACTTGAATTGCTCCTGATATCACGAAGAAGCCGGCGGATAGCGGCTCGCTCAAGTGTTCTAGCACAGCCAACCAATGAAGCAGTCCATCTGCGTAGAGCAGAGTCAACCCGGCCACTAGGCCGATTCCTTGAACGTATCGGAGTGATTCACGATAACTGAGGACAAGCCCCACCAAAACTATTGGAGGACCCAAGAGGGCGAAGGTCAAAGAGACGGTAGAATGAACAGGAATCGCCTCCTGACCGCCATGGCCGCCATGATCAGGGAGGGCTGTCGGGGCAGGAGCAGCAGTGATGTCTGTCACTAGAACTCCGATTGCTAGGACGACACCCAGCACAATCAACAACTTTCCCAATCGATTCGTCGAATTATCCAGAATCCTTCACCTTGTCATTCCCGTTCCAGTCACGTCTCATATCAAACCCAACTTTCGAATATGACAAGAGGAGCCTCTTGTATCCCAAATGGGACTGCGTGGTATGAGAGACTTAGATGAGGATTACTTTCCGTGTTCTTCCAGACAGCGTTCTTTTGTTGTGGATGACGTTTTTTGACCGAGGACTCCCAAAACAGGGGATGTGACTGATGAGCGGAACCCGGCTATCGGACGAATCTTAGTCTCATTGCGTTGAGAATGACCGCTAGGCTTAGGCCCATGTCTCCGACACCGACTGCAAGAGCCAGTGTCACAAGACCTGGAAGGGCTAGAAGGGCGAAAGCGGCCTTGACGAGTATCGATGCTGTAATGTTCTGCTTGACGACTCTAAGAGTGTTCTGGCTCAGGTCAAATATGTAGGGAACCTTCGACAGATCGTCCCGCATCAGTGCGATGTCGGCCGTTTCTATGGAAACGTCGCTTCCAAGGACACCCATGGCTATGCCCACGTTCGCCTTAGCGAGAGCGGGCGCATCGTTGACTCCGTCGCCCACCATAGCGACGCTACCATATTTCTCCTTCAGATGGGAAATCTCTTCTAGCTTGTCCTCAGGAAGAAGGTCAGCGTGGAAGTGGTCCACACCAACATCTCTCGCAAGAGCGGCGGTCGTCGCCTCATTGTCCCCGCTGATTATTACGGACTGCACGCCTCTCGCCTTCAGCTCCTCTATGGCTCCGGCTGCAGCATCCTTCACCCTGTCTTTCAGAGCGACGAGTCCAACAATCTCATTTCTGACCCCCAGCATCACCGTGGTCTTGCCCTGGGCCTGGAGCTCCCGGATTTTGTTGAGTATCTTGTCAGGGATGTTCTGAAAGAGCTCCTGCTTGCCCATCACTACACTTCTGCTGCCGACCATGCCTTCGAGTCCTTTTCCAGGAATCGAATTGAACTCTTCGACAGGAACAAGCGTTACCGTCTCTGCCTTAGCCTTCTCCACGATCGCCCTAGCAATCGGGTGTTCCGACTTCGCTTCTAACGAGGCCGCGAGCTGCAGAACCTCTGTGGGGGAGAGGCTGAAGGAAACCACGTCCGCGACGTCGAGCCTTCCCCTGGTCAGCGTGCCTGTCTTGTCGAAGACGAACGTTTTGACTCTCGCAAGACCTTCCACGTACTTTCCACCCTTCACGAGCACACCGTTGCTGGCGGCGGCCGTGATAGCGGAAGCCATGGATACCGGAGTTGAGATGGTCAGTGCGCACGGACACGAAACAACAAGCAAGATCAACGCCCTGTAGAACCAAGTGGTGAAACTCGCTCCCAAGATGAGTGGGGGAACGAGCGCCACGGATATGGCTGCGACCACAACTAGGGGAGTGTAGTACTTGGCGAACCGTTCCACAAAACTCTCGGTGGGTGACCTCTCGGACTGAGCCTGCTGGACGAGCCTGACAACTTTCGAGATGACCGTCTCAGTAGTCGGCTTGGTCGCTTTGAT
>Ga0209235_1002001_pt1 | contig 11297 bp, 12 predicted proteins | sample GraSoi013_1_20cm_4_FD_185817 | JGI IMG/M metagenome (GOLD analysis project Ga0209235, IMG submission 185817) | Grasslands soil microbial communities from the Angelo Coastal Reserve, California, USA - Sample 09_25_2013_1_20cm (SPAdes) (version 2) | ecosystem: Environmental > Terrestrial > Soil >...
CGATCGTCCAGCGCAAGGTCCTTATCCCCAATGATTTCTCTTCGCTGGCCGAGGTCGAGGAACGTCTGCTTGCCTTTCAACATCACTATGAGCAAATCGCCGTCCCTTTCCACTGGACTTTCACCCGTCGGGATCTCGCAGCCCTCCTGGCGAGGCTCAGCAACCACGCCCTGGCCCATGTCGCGTAACCCCCCTCCCGAATACGTCACCGTAATTACGAATCGGAGCACTTAGGCAGTCTTGAACTAGCAAAAGTGAGAAGGGGAAATTTCGCTGATGGCTTAACGGCAGGCTTGACGTCGCGAGCTCTGATAGCTTTGCCTGTCTTTGCGGCCGTAGGCCGACCCTGTTCCCTGGCAGGTTCCTCTTTAGCTTTTGCCTCTGCTAAAACTCGGCTAATGGCTAAAGGAGCAGGGTGATTTGGTCCCAGCGTCATTGGCAGCGCCGGATGTGAGACTACGTACTTGCTGAGGCCAGGATCTGATTCCGGGGAGGCGGCTCAAGATCGGTGAGGTCCGCTGGTGGTAGCGCTGGAGGCAATACGTCTTTTTTTTCCCGCTCGCCGAGAGCAGGACTGCCCGCGTGATCCCGCGGATTTTGCGAGGGGGACCGTGATCCTACTGACCTCCTGGTGAGTTTAGCTTCCCATCGGCACCTGCCGAATTGACTTTACAAACCAAGCGCGCTAGGTTTACACTAACGATGCGAAGGGAGAACGGCAACCATGACGAGCAGTTTGAACTTTTCGGGTTCGCTCACGGAAAAGTACCGGCCCGCGGACAATAGAGGCTTTCTAGGGCTGCCCAAACCAAAGAGAGTCCTTGGGACGTTCGCCAAGAAACCTTTCTCCTCTGCCTGGCTGTTCTTGGGGCCTCCAGGCATTGGCAAGACCTCGATGGCTCTGGCCTTGGCAGCCACCATCCCGGCTGAGTTCCATCACATCCCGAGCCGAAAATGTGACCTGGAGAGCGTCGAAGAGACTACCCGGTGCTGCTGGTATATTCCTCTGAGCGCAAAATTCCACCTGGTGCTCGTGGACGAGGCCGACCAGATGACTCCGGCAGCCCAACTAGCACTCCTTTCTAAACTGGACGCCACTGCAGCTCCTCCAAACACGATTTTTGTTTTTACAGCGAACGACACGGTTCTGCTGGAGCGACGCTTTCTGTCCCGCTGCCGTGTTCTCGAGTTCTCTACTGCTGGCATAAACGGTGAGCTGGTCGCGTTTCTTCGCAGCGTGTGGAAGGTCGAGTCCTCTCACCCCGTGCCGAAAGATCTGGCCCACCTCGCAGCCTCCTCGGGCAACAACATTCGTGATGTCCTGAGTCGCCTCGAAGTCGAATTGATGATGGGCGGGGAGACCATCCCGCAACCTACGCCGCCATGCGGTGACGGCCAGCATGCACACCGTTGCAGCAGGTGTGGCAATGCCTGGCAGCACGAGGACGAAGCTTGTGCGCTTCCCTTCAAGAGTGCCTGTCCAAATTGTGACCCGCGCGCCGGCGCTCGCACTGTGTACCACGAGCGGGCGGCGAAGGCAGTCCGTACTCGGACAGAGAATATTCAGCGGGAACTGCTCCGAGAGAAGGCCCGTATCTGTGAGGCCAATCACGGCCGATTCCATTAAAAGGGATACCACGATGAACAGTCGCGAGGCCATCCGGCATCTGCGCGCGATCCGCGAGAAGATCGACAAGGAGAACGCAATCGAGAACACCCAATTGGTTGGTGCTCTCGATTTTGCCATCGAAACGCTAAAACGTGCGCCGGACTACAGGAAGATCGGGTCGAAAGGCGGTTCAGTCACAGCCACTAAGTACGGCAGGAAGCAGATGAAGGAGTGGGGAAAACTCGGCGGCCGGCCTCCTAAGCGAAAGGCAGGAACTTGATGGCCAAGCCCGGTATTTTTCTTTTTAAGTATTCAGCAAACGCGGCTGTCTCGGCGGCATACCGATGAACTCCACCATCGCACGGCACGACGTCGCAGCCTGAGCGTCAGGACTGAGAAGCATTTATGGCTGACACAACCGCTATCAGCTGGACGGAACACACGTGGAATCCGTGGCGCGGCTGCACAAAGATCAGCCCCGGATGTAAGAACTGCTACATGTACACGGCGCAGCTTCGTCTAGCGAAACGGTACAACAATCCTGGCGTTTGGGATCCGTTCAAAGTGATTCGCACGACGACGTGGCCCGACCCGCTCCGCTGGCAGCGCGAAGCGGCGAGGGCAGGTCGTGTCGAGCGCGTCTTTACCTGCTCCTGGTCCGACTTTTTTCACCAGGACGCCGACGCGTGGCGCCCTGAAGCCTGGAAGATCATCCGCGAGTGCCGCAACCTCCAGTTTCAAATCCTGACCAAACGGCCCGAGAACATCACGGCGCGCCTGCCGGGCGGTTGGGAAATGGGGTATCCGAACGTCTGGCTGGGCGTCAGCGTCGAGTCCCCAGCGTACCTCTGGCGAACCAACATCCTTCGCGCCATCCCTGCGCGGGTGCGCTTCATCTCAGCAGAGCCGTTGCTCGAGCCACTTTCGACGCTCGACCTTACTGGTTTTCACTGGTTGATCGTTGGTGGTGAGAGCGGTCCAGGCTATCGGCCGATGAAGCACGAATGGGCACGCGAGCTTCGCGACAAGGCGCACCGCGCTGGCGTCGCATTCTTTTTCAAGCAGAGTGCCGCGCCACGCACCGAGATGGGAACTACTCTCGACGGCCTCGAATACAAGGAGTACCCTTCCGTGCCGCTCTTTCTTTAACCCTTGTCAAACCTAGGTGCCTTGGGGGCCTGGTCGCGTTGCATCTTACCGTAAAGGATATCAAGCGGAGGGTAAACGAATACTGACCATTGTGGTAGGATGCACTCCTGTCCGACAGGCCTTTCAATGCCACCGGCTGACGCCGACGGTTGGGGGTGACGGGTCCAGTGGCCCCAGTCCTGCAACCGGGTCAAATTGTTACTGGCAGATTGTTCAGCGAGCCCATGCGGGTGGAGACTGCCGCTCAGATTGCCGACGGAACCTGGCAACTTGGACTGGTTGGGACACAGTCTGAGAGATTTCGGAGCGTCAGACTCTCTGCTGCTGAGTTGGCATCTCTTCTCGTTTATCGGACTGGTCGCACTACAAAGCTGACGGCGCGCTTCTCCGGTTGGGCATTCAAGCTTATTCCCTTGGAATCGCATTCGAATTCGATCCCTACTTCGGCCTTTCTATCTCGCGCGTAGATCCTCTGCCGCATCAGCTTGAAGCTGTTTACGACTTCATGCTCAAGCTCGCCAGAGTGCGCTTCTTGCTTGCTGACGATGCGGGAGCCGGAAAAACCGTCATGGCCGGACTGTTACTTCGAGAATTGAAGCTGCGCGGCCTCGTCGAACGCACTCTGATCATCTGCCCTGCTAACCTGACCTTTCAGTGGCAGCGGGAGATGAAGGATAAATTTGAAGAACAATTTGTCGTTCTCCGTGGCTCTGAACTCCGAGCCCAGTATGGAGTGAATCAGTGGCTTGAGAACTCCCGAATCATAACTTCACTCGACCTCGCAAAGCGGCACGACATTCTGCCTAGCCTTCGGCAGGCGCATTGGGACATGGTGATCGTTGACGAGGCTCATCGCATGTCGGCTTCTGCCGAAGATAAGAAGAGCCTGCGCTACAGATTGGGGGAATTGCTAAGAGATACCACAGACCATTCCCTTCTCCTGACCGCAACGCCCCATAAAGGTGACACTCTCAATTTCTCGCTATTCTTACGCCTACACGAAGACGCCTTCGCCGACGTTCGGTCGATTAAGGAAGCCATGGAGAGACGTCGGGCGCCGTTTTACCTGGGGCCGCATCAAGGAAGCGATGGTCTACTTTCCTGAACAGCAATCCGACGGCAGTTGGGCGGCGAAGCAAATCTTCACAAGACGTATCCCACACAGCGTCAACTTTCAGATTGATGGCCCTGAGTTTGATCTCTACCGTGCGGTCACCCAGTATGTAAAGGCGCAGAGCACCCGTGCCGCTGCCCAAGAGGAAGACCCTCGTGCGCGTGCCGTCGGCTTCTTGATGACCCTCTTCCAGCGCAGGCTTGCCTCCAGCACTTTCGCCGTCCGCCGATCGCTCGAAAAACGTGCGAAAAAGTTAGAGTCGGCCCCGAAGCGCGGTCAGCAATTATTGGCGGAAGATGTTGAGTTGCCGGCCCCCGATGATCTCGAAGAAATGGAGGAATCCGATAGGGAGAATTGGGAAGAGAAACTGATTCTGATCTCGATTGCTCGGAATCCTCAACAAGTCCGCGAGGAGATTGAAGATCTGAATCGATTGGCCAAAGTGGCCGAGGAGGTTGAGACTGCTGGGGTAGAAGCCAAACTCACCAAGCTGCGCGAATTGCTAAAGGAGCAGGGCTTCTTCGAGCGCACCGACCAGCGCCTCCTTATCTTCACCGAATACAAAGACACCCTCGATTACCTGGTGGAACGCCTCCGCTCATGGGGTTTTCAGGTTGGTTTTATTCACGGCGGCATGAAGCCCGGCTCGCGCGATGAAGCGGGCACTAGGCTATGGGCCGAGGAGCATTTTAAGGAAGGAACCCTGAGATCGAGTGGGGCGCCACCGGAGATATTCGAAAGAAAATAGGCGAGTGGACTCGCTTGCGTGGAACATCGCCACGATTCTATCCGGCGGCCCTCGCCTGGGTGGTTCGAAAGCCGGGACGCGCACTGCGAGATAAGGCAGAAATGTGCCTTGCCTGGAAGCGTGTTGGTGATGACGTATCTTCCGGCGTGCTCGGCAGTGAATTCGACGCTTCCGACCGAAGCGAGGTCGCCGGAAACATAAGAGAATCTGATGAAGCACTCCGAGATGAGGTTTGGGCTAGTTACCGGCACGCGGTAATTGCTGAATCTCAAGGAGCCGAAGGTGTCCGCGAAATCGACCTCGGTGCCGGCTACGCTAGCGCCTCTGCTAGCGTCAGTGCGCGAGTTATCGCGGCACTGAAAGCAGAGGGCCTGCTCAATGATTCGGTAGGCGCGGGCTACTTGGATCGTAACTGGCCTCCCGCTTTGAAGGAAAGCGGAGTATGGCCATTGAAGGGACTGCGCCAATCGTTTCTGGACGGGACGCTCACCCGTTTGCTTGACCCCGAGGATGTTCTACGCAGACAAATTGTTAGCTTCGTGGAGAAAGGTGACTTTGGACTGGCTTCTGGACCTAAGCCCGCTGGCACCTATGAGCGCGTTTTGTTCAAAGAAGCCATCGGTTCGGAAGAGGTTGCGTTCGATGACAAGACTTTTCTTCTGACGCGGGCACGGGCTGCCTCGCTAACAGAATCAGCGAAGGAGGCTTTCCCCGCACCCACTCCTCAGCCAACCTCTGGTGATTTTGATTCTTGAACCGCCACCGTCGCCTGGATCACAGGCTTCGCCGCCCGACCAACTCGTTCGGCTTTCGTTGAGGGGATCTATCCCCCCGGAGCAGTGGAACAAACTCGGGACAAAATTGCTTCCTAAACTCCGGTCATCTGGCCAGGATCTCTCTCTTGGTCTCGATGCCTCACTTCGAGGCCGAACTCCGCCAGGCTTTGCGAGACCTCGGCCTAGAAGGCCTTGTGCGAATCGAGAAGAATCAGGCGTAGGCGTATGGAGACATATCCTTGAGCCAGGAGATGCTTCCCCAGGGCGAAGATCCTCCTTTGGAACAACTACGGGGCACCCACCATAGACCGCTGGGAAGAAATCTGACCCTCATTCCGGTGGCGACTCGAGTGCCACAACCACGCCCACCTGCGCCAGTCTGTCCACCAGCTGCGGCACTGTCCACCCCACCCAGCGCCCGGGGTTGGCTATGGCGGCACCCAGTTACGCGAGCGTGGTTCTGGCAAAGAGGTTGGTTTCAACCACGATCGAACAGGCCTCGATGAGGACAGGGGGTTGTTTCGGGCTCCAGGCCAGCAGCCGCACGCCAGGCGGCATTGAGGGGACTGTTGCCCTCGCTCGTAGCAAGTCGGCCACTTCGCCCCGGTGAGCGCGGAGAAAGCTGATCTGCTGGGCTAGTTGGTTGCGTTGCTGCGCCTCTCGGTATCGGACGCGGACCTTGTTCCCTTCGAGGCGAAGCGCAGCCCCAGCAGCTTCAACCTCGGCTACAACCTCAACGAGCCCGCTCACAGTTCCTCCTCGTACTCCGGCATGCGCGCGGAATGAGGTGTCAAAGTGTCAGCCTGGGCGCCATCCGCTGTGCCTTCAACTGGCTGGCGAAATGACACTTCCGCTGACACTTCTTCTTGTGAAGTGTCAGCCGCGAAATCGGTTGATTCCACGGTGGTTGTTGCATCGCCTGACACATTGACTCTTTCGGTGGGAAAGCGAACATCAGGGGTATGCCGGCCGAGTACTTCGATAGCTTGTACACGGTTGTATCTAGTCCCCGTCGCAGTGTGATTGCGAGAAGAGAGCCGGAAGTGGCTAAAAAATTTCCCAACAGCTGAATCTCTGGCCTTGTCGCTTTTGCGCCCCGCGAGATCCGCGCCCCAGGTTTCTTTCACTGAAAGCTTCGCTACGAGGTCGCCCGGCGAGAACGTCTCGCTGCCAAGGGCTTCCAAAACTTCGAGAACCTCCTGGGCCAGGGCGAGATTGCGATCCTCTGTGAGTGCGATCTCTGCCTTTTCTCTGGAGAACTGCAGAGCCACGGTGAGCGCTCGCGCCTCAATTTCCGATCCCGCGAGGCGCGCATGGGTAAGTAGCGGCCCCCAAACTTCCTCTTCTCGTCCTGAGATCTCTGGCCAGTAACCTTCATCGGGCTCATTCTCGTAAAGCCGCTCGAGCTCCGTCCGATACTGCAAAGCATAAGCTTCAAGGGCCTCCTTTAATGGTGTCGCATATCTCAGCAAGACCTTCCGACGTGCCTTGCGCAGCCGCGCTTTTTCGAGATGCATCACGATTCCGCGGTCAAGCAGCGTGCCCCTAAAACCGCCGATCCGCGAAAGAACTTTGGGGCAGTAAACGCTGAAGTCACGCAGCTCTTCCCCGTGTTCCGTACAACGTGAGACAGTAGCTCCCCGTTTGTAGCCCGCATCGAAGATTGCAAGCAATTCCCGTGCGCGATCGCCATGGGTTTGCAAGAGAGCTGCCTCGTCAAGCAGCCAGGTCGGCCGGTCCCGGTCGATCTTGCGATATACGGCCGCAGCGCTGGGATCGACGCCCAGGTGGGCGCGCGCACACACGGGCTCGTGGTATTCGAGGGACGTGGTTTTGCCGCAGCCGCTGGTTGCGCTCTCATAGAGCAGGTACGGAGTGGTGTCGAAAACATCGAAGACGTAGGTGTTCAGACAAAACAGAGCCTCGACGAACGCCGCGTCTGCGGGCAAGTGGCGTCGGCGTGAGTAATAGCTTTCCAGATCGGCGATCAACTTTGCGGGGTTCACCGTGAGACTCAGAAGCCGTTCCCGCCGAGCGGCCTCCAGCGCGTTCACCTGTTTCTCCCGTGCCCTTCTCCGTCCCCTTTCGACCTCCGCCTCCACCACGTCCTTCGTCAGTCCCGGGATTTTGAGGGCAGCAATGCGGCCAGCGAGGAGCTTCCAGCGCAGTGGGGCCGTCACTGCGGCGACGGCCTCCACCGCCATGGCCGGATCTTGGTTCTTGTCCGCCTCCAGCGCCGCGACGGCAGCCTCTGCCTCCCTCTGCGCCGTTTCTGAGAATGGCTGAGCCGCTTCGAGCAACGCCCACATTGCCTCATCCCCGGATGCAACGATCAAGTCATCTGGGCCGTTGACACCTCCCACTTGTAGCAGGTTGGCAATCCTCACCGATGCCCCGCGTGCTTCAAGTTCCTCCGCCAGCGCGCGGCGGGCAGCTCGAACCTGTAGATTTGTTTGGGAGTTTGCGTCGAACAGAATGATAACAACTCGGCCGGACCAATTGATTCGGCGCAGGTCAGGTACGGGTCCGCGCACTTGTTGCCGGCCACCGCGGGGTCCGGGTTCGATTCCCACTTTCCCTCGCCATCCCCAGCAGCCGCCGGTAGCGACGACTAAGAGTTTCCTTCCCGCACGTGCTGCAAGCGCGGTGATGGCGAGTGCTGACTTCTCTGCCTCTACAACTACCACGGGGGCGGCTGTGTCGGCCAGCAGGGTGCCGGTCCCGGGTGGGAAGTACAGGTGCGGGTTGTCCCTATAGGCACAAACGTACTTGCACTTTACCTTGCCCGCCGCGTCGATATCAGGGTGGTTCCGCCTGAGCCGCGCAGTAACCCGCCGGCCAGTCTCGGGATCATTGTAGGGAAACACAATCCCCGACAAGTCGGACCCCGACAAAAGCTGAAATCCCTGCTCCCGCGCCTCCTGATCGCTCACACTGTGAACGCCAGCAACGGCGAGCAGATCTCGGCCGATCCCGAGCCGAGTGAAAATCACAACATGGTCCGGAGCCAGCAACAGGGACTGGCACTGAGCAGACTCTGAGCCTCGGTCAACTGACGCAGCGGTGTTAATCGCCATGCTTGCGATCCTTCGCTCCGGAATGCTCGGCCGCCTTGCCCCGTTTTGGGCGGCGGTTTAGAGACGGCAGCCCTTCGCACTGGATCCGTGCGAGCTCTGAACTACGCACGAAAACACGCGACCCGAGCCTGACCACTGAAACCGAGCCCTGGGCGATCTCCTTGCGCATGAATGGGAGACTAATTCCGCCTAAGAGCCGGCACGCCTCGGGCACCGAATACAACCTCTCAGTCTCCTCTGCCACGACTTGCATGCCTACGGTCTCCAATACTCCCTTGACCTCTGCTATAGACGGATATATCGTCTCCTTCGTCCTCGTTGTAAAGAGGATTGAGGAGCAAGAGGGTATGAAAAGGGGACACGGCAGCGAATGGAGATTGCATCGATCTACTGGACAATGACCCTACAGGGAGAACGGCTGTCCCCCAGGGAGCGACTCTCTGCCCTGCGGACTGGTTTCATCGCCTCACAAACAATTCACCACCAATACCAAATCAAAGATGACACCTTGCGGGGCAAGGGACCTAAGAGTTCGACGGACTTCCCGGCCGAGCATAGAGATCTCTGGCTCGAGTTTGCGAGTGTGCGCGATAAAGATAGTCTTCTTACCTTTGTCGAGCGGCATGGCCTTCTCGGATGCGGCCGTGAACGGCGCGAAGTGCGCGAAGAAAAGGAGCTCGGTGGTGCGGCCGAGCGCGTGACGTCCATCAGCCCGCCTGAGGGCGACGATGTCGAGCACGCCTTACGACACGTAAGGACGGTCAATGCCATCCGGCACCTCATCGGAGTGCTGCACACCGTACGAAGTGATGGCGTGCGTCATCTTGCTGCCGAACTAGCCGACGTTTACGGAAAGACCGACTTAGCCTTGGGGCCCGATCCCGAACAGTACGGTTCGCTCCCGAGGCTTCCGGGCGGCACAAGACAGGTTGCTGAGAAGCCGGTCAGCGAGGCGAACTACGCTATACGGTTCCTGATCAACGTGAACATGGAGAGCGTCCGGCCTGTCGTTTGTGCTTTCGCGGCTGGACGGTCACGCCCCTTCCTAACCTCTGACCGGCTGATTGATTTCATCTACTGGCAGCTCGCTCAGGAGCTCAGCGACGATCGAACGCGAAAGTGTAAGAGGTCGGACTGCCCAAGGGTCTTCCAGGCCAAACGTCGCGACCAGGTCTACTGCAGCCGACGTTGCCTTGATCGCGACAAAAGCCGAAGACGCTACGCCGAGGAAAGGGCAAGACGACGCAGAACGAAACGAAGGAGGTGAAAGATGGCAGTCTTTAAGCGAGGTAAGTATTACTACTACGGCTTCTGGTGGCGCGGCCGATTTCTTATGCGGAGCACAAGGCAGAGCAACCCTCGCGTCGCCCGCCAAATGGAAGCCGCACATCGCACAGCGCTGGCCAAAGGTGAGGTGGGCCTGGTCGAACGCAAGCCTGTACCTAAGCTCACAGATTTCTGCGCGGAGCGATTTGAGCCGTGGGCGCGCGCGAATTTCGAGAAATCGTCGCCCAAGACCTGGGTGGGCTGGTATCGGAACAACTTGCGCGCGGCCCTACGTTACAGACCGCTGGCGGAGCGGCGGCTCGATGAGATCACCGGGGAGCACATCGCCGATTTCGCAGCGCATCGCCAGGCAGAAGGCCTAAGGACCAGCTCCGTCAACCGTTCCCTTCAACTGTTGCGACGCGTTCTGCGGCTGGCAGTGGAATGGGGTGTGATTGAGTCAGCCCCAAAGGTCAAACTGCTACGCGGCGAGCAGCATCGTGAGAGGGTTGTCGGCCCTGAGGAAGAAGCACGCTACTTGGTCGTCGCGCCCGAGCCGGTAGCTTCGGTCGCGGCGGTCCTCGTTGATACAGGACTGCGCCCCGAAGAATGCTTCCGGCTGCGATGGGAAGCCATTTCCTGGCTCAATGGCCGCTATGGGACGCTGCTGGTGACGCACGGGAAGACCGCTGCGGCCCGTCGGCTGCTGCCAATGACGACGCGGGTGCGGGCAATTCTCGAAGCCCGATGGCAAGCGGCGGGCAAACCGGAAGAGGGCTGGACCTGGCCGGCGCCAACCCGCAGCGGTCACATGGAACCTTCGACCCTGAAGAAGCAGCATTATCGGGCGCTCCGAGAGAGCAAGGTGCGCCCCTTCGTGCTCTACTCTCTGCGCCACACTTTCCTCACGCGGCTGGCCATGAGTGGCTGCGATGCCTGGACGCTCGCGCGAATCGCAGGACACAGCTCAATTGCCATCTCCAGCCGCTACGTACACCCGAACGAGGATGCTGTGCTGTCGGCAATGTCGCGTCTTGATTCGAAGCGGAGCATTCAAGAGCAGGTCGGCCCGGCCGCTTCAAAGATTCTTCCCGCGTGAGCGGTGGACGGACTGCTATAGGAACTGCAATAGCCCGCTGCTGCGATGGAGTGGTATGGTGTGGTATGGGTTCATCGTAAACGCCAATGGAACCAGTAAGTCTGGCGCGCCCGGAGAGATTCGAACTCCCGACCTTCTGGTTCGTAGCCAGACGCTCTATCCAGCTGAGCTACGGGCGCGCCGTTTGCGCCCCGGATGCTTTTGCGGGGCGCGGCGTTCCAGAAATACTAGCATGGCCAGTTGGAGGATGGAAGTTGGAGGTTGGTGCGCACGGTGAACAATCGCGCAGAGAGATCCTTGGCCCGAGAAGAGTCTTTGATCGGCTGGCTCGGCACGACAAGAAGGATCGAACTGCCTTGGTTTGGGAGTGAAAAGAAGAAGACCCCGGGCTCTTCAGGGGGGTGAAAGCCCGGGGCCGGGGGGTTGAGACAGAGGCAGGGCCGGAAGAAACTCTTTTGA
>Ga0209235_1002004_pt1 | contig 11287 bp, 11 predicted proteins | sample GraSoi013_1_20cm_4_FD_185817 | JGI IMG/M metagenome (GOLD analysis project Ga0209235, IMG submission 185817) | Grasslands soil microbial communities from the Angelo Coastal Reserve, California, USA - Sample 09_25_2013_1_20cm (SPAdes) (version 2) | ecosystem: Environmental > Terrestrial > Soil >...
GCCGCGGGCGACGGCGGCGTGACCGCGTTCCTGCAGCAGCTGCTCGCGAGCTTCGAGGGGTGGTGGGGCGAGCTCGCCACCTGGCAGCGGCTCGAGCCGGAGCAGCAGCGCGCGCTCACGCACGGGGTCGAGCGGGCATATAAGGGAAAGGTCGAGGAACTGAGGGAAGCGCGGGATCGCCGGCTGTCGGCGATCTTGCGAGCCCTTGAGCAGGCAAGAACTGCATAAGACGTCACGCAAAGACGTTGCACAAGAACGTCACGCGACTTCGCGATACGCCTTCGCGCGACGTCTTCGTGTTACGTCTTTGTGATACGTCTTTGTGATACGTGTTTGTGATACGTCTTTTATTTCTTGTCGGACCTCACCATGAGAATCGGAATCCGCGTCATATGCCGTAAGGCCGTCGCGACACTGCCGTGAACGACGTCCGCCAGCAGCCGATGCCCGTGCGTGGCCATGGCGATCAGGTCGCACTGCTCACGCTCGGCCGCCGCCGCGATTTCCCGCGCCGGCTCGCCCCCCGCCAGGACCGCGTCGGCGTCGAAGCCTTCCGCCTCCAGCCGGCTGCAGAGGTCTTTGAGATACGCGCGGTCCTGCTTGATCTCCTCCGACTCCCGCAGGTCGAGCTCGTTGATGTTGCGCGCCACCCACCCGTCCGCCACGTGGATGAGGACGAGCGAGGAGCCGAGCTGCTGCGCCAGCTGCCGCACGTGCGCCAGGATGGTCTCGTCCGCGGGGGAGTTTTCGAGCGGCACGAGGATCCGCGAATACATCAAACGCTGCCCCGGAAGATCTGGACCAGGAGCCAGGCATTGAACCCAGCGATCGCCCACGCCACGACCCAGGCGAGCAGCTTGAGCCACGCGGGGTTCACGAACTCGCCCATCTTCGCCCGCTCGGAGGTGAACCGGACGAGCGGGAAGACGGCGAAGGACAGCTGCAGGCTGAGGATCACCTGGCTCAGGATGAGGAGCTTGGCGGTGCCGCTCTCCCCGAAGAAGATAGCCGTCAGTGCCGCCGGCACAATCGCGATCAGCCGCGTGATGAGCCGCCGCAGCCAGGGACGGATCCGGATGTTCAGGAACCCCTCCATGACGATCTGGCCGGCGAGCGTCCCCGTGAGCGTGGAGTTCTGCCCGGACGCGAGCAGGGCGAGGGCGAACACGGCGCTTGCGCCGGCGACGCCGAGCAGCGGGGTCAGCAGCTGGTAGGCGTCCTGGATCTCGGCGACTGCGGTATGGCCCGACGTGTGGAACGTCGCCGCCGCGACGACGAGGATGGCCGCGTTGATGAAGAGAGCGCACGTCAGGGCGATGGTGGAGTCGAGGAACGCGTACCGAACCGCCATTCGCTTCCCGGCCGGGGTCTCTTCGTAGCGCCGGGTCTGCACCACAGACGAGTGCAAGTAGAGGTTGTGCGGCATCACCGTCGCACCGAGAATGCCGATGGCGATGTAGAGCTTGTCGCCGTCCGCCAGGATCGAGGAGCGCGGCACGAAGCCCGCCGCGACGGCCGCCAGGTCGGGGCGCGCGATGATGATCTCGAACAGGAAGCAGCCCGCGATGGTAGCGATCAGCGCCACCACCAGCGCCTCGAGCAGCCGGAAGCCCTTGTGCTGGAGGAATAGGACGAGCAGCACATCGAGCGCGGTGATCGCGATGCCCCACGGCAGCGGGATCGCAAACAGCAGGTTCAGGGCGATCGCCGACCCGATCACTTCCGCCAGGTCGCAGGCGGCGATGGCGATCTCGCAGATCACCCACAGCGCGATGGAGCTGGGCCGCGAGAAGTGATCCCGGCACGCCTGCGCCAGGTCCCGTCCGGTGACGATCCCGAGCTTCGAGGCGAGCCCTTGCAGCAGAATCGCCATGAGGTTCGAGAGCAGGATCACGCTCAGCAGCGTGTAGCCGAACTTCGAGCCGCCGGCCAGGTCGGTGGCCCAGTTGCCGGGATCCATGTACCCCACGGCCACCAGATAGCCGGGACCGGCGAACGCGAGCGCCTTGCGCCACCACGCCCCTTCGCGAACCGGGACGGTGCGATAAACCTCGGCGAGACTGGGCGCGAGCCGCGGCCGCCGCCACCCCGGCTCGGGCGGCTGGCCGGCCGCCCCGGCCTCAACGGCCCGCGTAGCCACGGTCCGTCACCGGCACTTCCCGGCACCACAGGACGAGCGCCAGCTCGCGCCCCACCACGCGCGGATCGCCGGACGGGACGAGCCCGATCGTCGTGGGCCCGTTGAACGGCTGGCGACCGGTCACCGTGAGCAGCACGCCGGGGGTGAGCCCCTGCTCGGCGAAATAGCGCAGGCGCGCGGGATCCTGCGTCCCCACCTGCCGCAGCTCGAGCTTCGTGCCGACCCCGGCGTCGGCGAGGGACAGGAGCTCGGCTTCTTCGATCTCGCCCGCGGCGGTCGGAATGGGATCGCCGTGTGGGTCGTACTGCGGGTTTCCCAGCGCACCCGCCATGCGGTCGATCAGCTCGTCCGAGACGGCGTGCTCGAGCCGCTCGGCCTCCGCGTGCACGCCGCCCCAGTCGTATCCAAGCTGCTGCGTGAGATAGAGCTCGAGAATGCGGTGACGGCGGATCATGCGCAGCGCCGCGCGCCGTCCCTGCGCCGTGAGCTGGACTCCCCGATACGGGACGTGCTCGATCAGCCCGGCTTCTGAGAGCCGCTTCACCATCCCGCTCACCGAGGGCGGCGCGACCTCGAGCATCGCGGCGATGTCGCTCGTCGCGGCGAAGCCGCCCTGGTTGGAGAGGTGGTAGATGGCCTTGAGGTAGTCCTCCACCGAACGTGTCAGCGGTGGATTGGCGTCCCGGAGCGTCGCGTGCATGCCGATTCTCCCTGCCGGAAAGGCGCTAGAACAGGGACTCTAGGCGGCCGGTTATCAGCGGTCAGTAAAACGACTTAGCCGACAATAACTCATCAACATTAGACTACGCTAATTTCTAGATACTGTCAAGCGAAGATGTGGATTTTGAGGGGCTACAGATAGCCTATACGGCGGCGCCAATCAGCTGGAGGAACGGCGTCAGGATGCGCTCCGTCATCCCCCAAATCACCTCGCCTTCGATGACGTAGGCGGGAAACGTGCGCTCGACGCCCCGCACCGCCAGCGTCAGGTCGCGCCGCGCGTCGGGCCGGGACAAACGAGCGAGCGGCAGCCAGAACGCGCGCTGTACCTCGGCGCCGGGCACGAGCGCCGGGCGAGACGGGAGCGCGAACACGAACGGGCGTACGACGACGGGGGGAAGCGTGGGAGTTCGTGGGTAGAGGTCGTCGAGCACGCCGAGGCGCTCCGCGACGGAGAGATCGACCCCGGTCTCCTCGCGCGTCTCCCGGATCGCCGTCGCCAGGAGATCGACGTCGGCGGGATCGTAGCGGCCGCCCGGCAGCGCGACCTGCCCGGACCAAGGATCGTCGCTGCGCTCGGCCCGTCGGATGAAGAGGGCCTCGAGCCCGTGGGCCGGGGAGCCTTCGAGCAGGATCAGCGCGACGGCGGCGGGGCGCGCTTCGGGCGCGGTTTCGGGCTTGGCCCGATGATCCTCGAGGGCGTCGCGTACGCGGGCGAGCGTCGGCGTCACGCGAGGTGCCTCGCGCACCAGTCCACCGTCCGCGACACCACCTGCTCGAGCGCGGGGTTGGAGCCGGCCCAAGGATGCCTGGCGCCGAAGGTGTGGCCCGCGCCGTCGACGAGGAACAGGTCCGTCGCGCCGTCGCGGGCCGCCTTGCCAAGATCGCGACCGTCGCCCCACGGCACCGATTCGTCCGCCGTGCCGTGCACGATGAGCCATGGAGCCCGCACGCGGCCGGCGGCCTGCAGGACGTTCAGCGTGGTAGCGCCGTGAGCGTCGAGATCGTCCAGGATGTCCCGCTCCAGCGGCAGCTCCTGCCCGGTGCGCTGGTTCAGGATCCGGCTTTTCCCTGTGCGGCGCAGCTCGTGGGTGACGGGCGCGATGAGGCGGCCCAACCGGGCGACGGCCGCCCAGGTCACGAGCGCCCCCACCCGCTCGTCCCGGCCAGCCCGCAGGGTCGCGATGCCACCGCCCAGGCTGTGACCAATCAAGCCGTACGCCGACGGCTGAAAGCCGAAGACGCCGTTCGTCACGGCGTCGAGTACGATGTGGAGATCCTGCAGCTCCTTCGAGTAGGTGTTGTGCGCAAACCGCTCCAGCTCGTCGAACCTCTCACCGTCCCCGCCGACGCCAGAGCCCGAGAAGTTGAACGACACGGCGGCGAACCCGGCGCGCGCGAGCCGCTCGACCACGTAGGGAAAGAACCCCCAGTCCTTGAAACCCTTGAGCCCGTGACACACGACTACGACGGGACGCTCTCCGCCAGCGCTCGTGACGTCGCCGCGCAGAGGGCCGCCGTCGGCTCCGGTGAGCCGGAAGGAACGTTTCGACGGAGTGGCCAGAGGCTAGCTGTTGCGAATGCTCAATAATACCTTCCCGGCCCGATGCGCAGCCACGTGTGGATGACGATCGGCCTGGCCGCCGGCCTCGTGCTGGGGTTGGCGGCCGCCACCACGCAGCATCCCGTGCTGGTGACCCTCGCCGCAAGCCTGCGGCCGCTCGGCACGCTGTTCCTGAACCTGCTCTCGATGGTGGTGATCCCGCTCGTCGTCACCGCGCTGTTCGCGGGCGTGGCCGGGCTCGGCAGCATCCGGCGGGTGGGGCGGCTGGGCATCAGGACCTTGGGGTTCTTCTGGGCCACGACGCTCGCCGCGATTCTCATCGGCTTCGCGGTGGCGGCGCTATTTCTGCCGCTCGCCGCTGTCACACCCGATCAGCAGGCGGCGCTGCGCCAGGCGGCGCTCGCCGACTCGGGGCTGGTGCGTCACGCGGCGGAACAGATCCCCACCGGGGCGCGCTTCCTGGTGGAGCTGATACCCGCGAATCCGGTGCGGGCGGCGGTCGACGGCAACCTGCTGCCGCTGATCGTCTTTACCACCATCTTCGCGGTCGCCGCCGCCGGGCTCCCGGAGGAAAAGCGTCGCACGCTGACCGATCTCGCGGACGTGGCGACCGGGGCGCTGATCCGCATCGTCGGGTGGGTGTTGCTGCTCGCGCCGCTCGGCATCCTCGCGCTCGTCGCGGGAGCGGTCGCTCAGTTCGGCTGGTCGCTCGTGAAGACGATGGCCGTGTTCGTGCTGGCGGTGATCGCTGGGCTCGCGGTGTTCATCGCGGGGGTGTTGCTCCCCGCGGTGACGCTCGTCGTCCGGGTCAAGGCGGCGCGCTTCCTCAAGGCAAGCTGGCCGTCGATGGCGATGGCCTTTTCGACCACATCGTCGCTCGCGACGCTGCCCACGATGCTCGCCGCCGCTGAGCAGGATCTCAAGATCTCGCGGACCGTGGCGAGCTTCGCGCTCCCGCTGGGCGCAAGCATCAACCGGTCGGGGAGCGCCCTGTTCCAGGCGGTCGCGATTCTGTTCGCCGCCCGCCTGTACGGGGTGGTCCTCGGCGTGCCCGAGATGGTCCAAGCCGGCGCCGCGGTGTTTCTGGCTTCGCTCACGGTCGCCAGCGTTCCGTCGGCGAGTATCGTGAGCCTGGCACCGGCGTTCACCGCGACGGGATTGCCGCTCGCCGGACTGACGCTGCTCATCGGGCTCGACCGCATCCCCGACATGTTTCGTACGATGACTAATGTCACCGGGTCCCTGACCGGCGCCGGCGTCGTCGCGGCCCTGGAGGAGGAGAATGTGAAGTGACAGAAAGGCGACATTAACTCGACAGCCGCCTTACACCTCCTAGAAGTACACCGTCGCCGCGAAGCTCAACCCCTGCACCGAGCCGTCGTAGGCCCAGTATTTATTCCGCCGGAGCCTCTGGCAGTGCTGCGGGAGTACGAAAACGCGACGCTCGCAGTGCCTCCGATGCTGAACCGCTGCGTGATGAGATACGCGCCGCCCAGCTCCCCGAACGCGCCGGCATGCCAGCCATTGGCACACACGCCGGAGGCCGACGTCTGTCCCCCGCAGGCGTGGTGGAACCCGCCCAGCACCCCAAGAGTCTGAAAGCTCGCGACCGACCTGCCGCGAGCCTGATAGAACCGGCGCCCGACACGGGCGTTGACGTCCGCATTCGAGCTAAAGCCGTCAGCCACCAGCGAGTCGTTGAGACGGCTGGTGCCATGCGAGTGGGCTCCGGAGAAACCGAAATCGAGCAGCCACGCTCGAGTCGGTGCAGTGAACCGCATGACCCCGAGGCTCGCGATGCCGAGCCCGCCGGAGAAGAGAGCAGCCCACTGGCCCGAGTGGAACGGAGTGGTCTCCGCTCCGGTCGAATCCTGGGCAGCGGCTGCGGCGGGGAGAACGAGCAACAGAACGGCGAACCCTGAACGGAGCGGAAACACGGACGGCCTCCTGGGAGGGCGAGGAAGCCGTCTAAGCTACGCCGGCGCCTGTGCCTCCGCGCCTAGGGCAGTGACGCCATGATCTTGCGGTATTCGGCTTCGGTGTGTGCCTTAAGCGTTTCGGTGCGCAGGTTACCTTGGGCTCCAATGCTCAGCGCCAGCCGGGTGGCGGTGGCGTCGTCCGGCGCCTCCAGGATGACCACGCCGTCGTACTGGCCCATTGTGAGATAGAAGGCTTTCAGCTCTGCGCCGGCGCGCCGGAACGCTTCCTTAGCGGCGTCGAGGCGGGCCGGGCCGTTCTTCGCGTCCGCGATGCCCTGCTGGGTGTAGCGGAGCAGTGTAACGTACGTGGACATGCGTAACTCCTGGGATGCTGGTTAGAAGCCGAGACTTCTATCAGTGACACGTCCCGCTCCCCGAGTCCGTGGCCGTCTGGCCAGCGACCGGGATGAACTGCCATGAGTACGAGCCGTCGCCCAGCGTGAGCTTCAGCACGCCGTTCACGCCGGTAATGCGCACCTCGCTGTTGGCGATCGGCGTGCCGAACGGGTAGGCGCCTGACCCTCCTCCCGTGCCGACGACGAACTCGCGAATCCCACGAGCCAGGTCGAGCGCGCCGCCGGGCGTCTGGGGGGCGAACCGCTCGTAGTTGTGCTCGTGTCCCGAGAGCACGATCTCCGCGCCGGCGTCATACAGCGCCTGCCACAACGGCTGGGCTTGGGCCATGCTGCCGTGTGTGCTGCCGGAGCTGAAGCGTGGGTGGTGCCAGTACGCGAGGCTGCAGCGTTGGGGATGCGCAGCGAGGTCAGTCCGGAGCCATTGCTCTTGCGCCGAGCCCGCGCTCATGGAGACGTCGCTGTTGAGGGCTACGATGTGCCAGGCGCCGAGATCGTAGCTGTAGTATCCCTTGGTGGGATCGCCCGCCGCGGCGCCGAAGTAGCTGAAGTAGTCGGCGGCGGTCGGGCTCGTGTCATACTCGTGGTTGCCGAGCGCGGGGGCGGTGCGGACCTTGTGCCGGCCCCAGCTCGGGTTGTAGCAGTTCTGGTAGTTCGCGAGCGAGCCGCTCGGGTAGACATTGTCGCCGAGGGTGAACACGGTGCCCGGAGTCGCGTCGAGGATGGCGGCCGTGGCCTCGTCGCCGCTGGAGCTGCACGAGGCGACGGTCCCGGCCCCGACGAGCGTCACGGTCGCGGCCGCGGGGGACACGGTGACAGACTTGGCTCCCACCCCCGACGCGCCGTCTCTGTCGGTCACAGTCACCTGTACCGAGTAGGTGCCGGCGGTTTGGTAGGTGTGCGTCGCTGTGAGGGGCGTAGCCTGGCTCGTGGTGCTACCCGCGGTCTGCGTCGAACCGTCGCCCCAGTCGAACGCGTACGACCAGGGAGCATCATTCACGCCGGGATCGGTGAAGCTCGCGCTGACCGTGAGTGCGCTGCCTGCGGAGCCGGTCTGATTAGCTCCGGCGTTGACCGTAGGCGCAACGTTCGCGATGGTCGCGGTAGTCGTCACCGGAGCGCTGGATGCCCCGCGCGCGTCGGTGACCGTGAGCGTCACGGTGTAGACCGCGTTATTCGCGTAGCTGTGGCTCGGCTTGACCCCGGTCCCGCTGCTCCCGTCGCCAAAGCTCCAGGCATATGTGAGTGCGTCACCGTCCGGGTCCGATGAGCCGCTGCCGTCGAAGCTCAGGGCGGTGCCCTCCAAGCCCGAGTACGGTCCCCCCGTGGCAGCCGTCGGAGGACGATTCGCAACAGTAGTCACAGTTACCGTCAGCGTTCCGACGCCCGCTCCGCCGTCCTTGTCCGTTACCGTCACGCGCACGGTGTTCGACCCTGCCGCGGCGTAGGTGTGAACGGCCGTAATGGAGCTCAACTGGCTGTTCGTGCTGCCGGTCGTCTGCGGCGAGCCATCGCCCCAGTTGATGCTGTACGACCACGGGGCGTCATTCACGCCCGGGTCGCTGAAGGTTGCGTTGAGCGTGAAGGGGCTTCCCGCGGTGGCCGTCTGACTGGCTGCGGCATTCACGGAGGGCGCCACGTTTGCGACCGTCGCCGTGACCGTGACGGGGGAGCTCGCCGCCCCGCGCGCGTCGGTGACGGTGAGCGTCACGGTGTAGGTCCCGTTGTTGGCGTAAGTATGACTCGGCTTGACGCCCGTACCGGTGCTCCCGTCGCCGAAGCTCCAGGCATACGTGAGCGCGTCACCGTCGGGGTCCGACGAGCCGCTGCCGTCGAACACCAAGGCCGTGCCCTCCGCGCCGAGGTACGGTCCCCCGGCCGCTGCTGTAGGCGCCTGATTCGGGGTAGCGGTGACGGTCACGGTGACCTGTCCGGAGCCCATTGCTCCATCCTTATCCGTGACCGTCACGCGCACCGTGTCGGTGCCGGCCGCGGTGTAGCTGTGCGCCGCGGTGATCGGGCTCGCCTGGCTCGTCGCGCTGCCGGTGGTCTGGGGCGAGCCGTCCCCCCACGCGATCGTGTACGTCCAGGGCGCGTCGTTCAGGCCCGGGTCGGTGAAGCTCGCGTTGAGCGTGAAGCGCGTGCCCACAGTGACGGTCTGATTGGCGCCGGCGTTCACCGCAGGCGCCACATTCGCGATCGTCGCCGTGACCGTGACGGGGGAGCTCGCCGCCCCGCGCGCGTCGGTGACGGTGAGCGTCACGGTGTAGGTCCCGTTGTTCGCATACGTGTGACTCGGCTTGGCGCCGGCGGCGGTGCTCCCGTCGCCGAAGCTCCAGACATACGTGAGCGCGTCACCGTCCGGGTCGGACGAGGCGCTCCCGTCGAAGCTCACGGCAGTGCCCTCCGAGCCTGAGTAGGGTCCTCCAGCGACGGCCGTGGGAGCGTGATTCACCGTCGGGGACGTACCATGGCAGGTCGCGGTCCCCGAATCGCTGGCTGCTTGCCCCGCTACCGGAATGAATTGCCAGCCGTAGGCGCCGTCGGCGAGGGTGAGCTTGAGCACGCCGTACACCTGGCTGATGAGCACCTCGCTGTTCGGGATGATGAGGGTGTTCGGCAGGTCGAGACCCCCGCCTCCCGTGCCCACGATGATCTCGCGGATCCCGTTCACGGGGTCTGCCGCGCCCGCGGCGGTCTGTGGGGCAAACCGCTCGTAGTCGTGCATGTGGGCGTTGATGATCAGCGTCGCATGGGCCGCGTAGAGGTCCTCCCAGAAGGTCTTGACGGAGCTGGTGGGATAGAACGCGCTCGAGGTCGTCGAGTAGAAGCGCGGGCTGTGCCACATCGCGAGCACGCACTGCTTCGTCGTCGCGGCAAGATCCGCCTTGAGCCAGGTCTCCTGCGTCGAGCCCGCCGCAGTCGAGACGTACGTGTTGTTGCTGTTCAACACGATGATGTGCCAGGCGCCGAGATCGTAGCTGTAATAGCCCTTGCCGGCGTCACCCGCCGCAGCGCCGTAGTAATTGAAGTACGGAGCCGCCGTGGCGCTCGAATCGTACTCGTGGTTTCCCAAGGCAGGAGAGGTGCGGGATTTGTGCCGGCCCCAGCTGGGACCGTAGCAGTTGGTGTAGTTCGCGGTCGTCCCGTTGGGGTAAACGTTGTCGCCGATGGCGAACACGGTGCCGGGAATCGCGTCCAGCAGCGCAGCGGTAGCTTCGTCGTTCGTGCGGCTGCACCACGCGATGTTGCCAGCGCCCACCAACACGACCGAGGGTAGGGGCGTCACGTCCGCTCGGGGCGTGGCCTGGTCGCGCGGGGCCTGGCTGTCGCGGCACGTGGTCGACAAGGCACCGGCGAGCAGCACCGCCGCGGCGAGGCGGGCGAAGGAGTAGTCCCGGGACATCAGGGACGCCCCCCGCCGTGCAGCCTGGGCTCGAGCAGCCAGACGCTGCGCCACACGCGGTCTTTCGCGGCTGCCAGCAGGCGGAGCGCCCCGGTGAGTGGCAGGCCGCGGGGGTCCTCCAGCAGCATCGCCTGGAGTTCTTCCAACAGACCCAAGGCGTTACGACAATGCTGTGCCGGTCCTTCGGGGAGCAGCTGGGGGCCGCGGCTCCCGGTCGCCTTGGCAAGCCGAATCGGTTTCATGTTCCTCTCGCTATCTCGCTGGCCCCGAGCGAGTTGGAATCATCGAGGGCCCCTGGGTGGGTGCACTCGCTCGCGCCGCACGCAGGGGCTAAGTTAGGAGGTTGCGGTTAGCGCCGGGTCAAATGCGGGTCAAACGGGGCCCGATTGCTGGAACTTCGGACGTTCGGCGGGCTGTCCATCAAGGGTGACGGCGTGGCGATCACGGGCGCCGCCACCCACCGCAGGACGCTTGCCCTGCTCGCGCTGCTCGCCGCCGCGGGCAAGAACGGTCTGAGCCGCGACAAGATGATGGCCTACCTCTGGCCCGAGCGCGACACCGGACACGCGCGCGCCCTCCTCAAACAGGCCTGCTACGCGCTGCGGCGCGATCTTCACACACACGAGCTGTTGCTCGGCGCGCCCGAGCTGCGGCTGAATCAAGCTGTGCTCGCCAGCGACGTGCAGGCCTTCGAGGAGGCGCTGCAACGCGGCGATATAGAAGCGGCGGTCCGGGTCTACGCGGGGCCGTTCCTCGATGGGTTCTTCATCGGCAAGGCGCCCGAGTTCGAGCGGTGGGTGGAGGCCGAGCGCGCGCGCCTGAAGCAGCGCGCCTGCTGGGCGATCGAGACGCTGGCGACGGCAGCGGCCGCACGGGGCGAGCACGACGCGGCGGTCACGTGGTGGCGCCACCTCTCCGCCCTCGATCCGCTCAACGCGCGCATCGCGCGAGCATTGATGAGTGCGCTAGCGGCGACGGGCGACCGAGCGGGGGCCCTGCGGCATGCGCGGATTCACGAATCGTTGCTCCGCCAAGAGCTCGACGCGTCGCCCGATCCGGCGGTCACCGACTACGCCCGACGGTTGCGTGAAGTCTCCCAAGAGGCGGACGGACGCTCTTAGAACC
>Ga0209235_1002024_pt1 | contig 11248 bp, 10 predicted proteins | sample GraSoi013_1_20cm_4_FD_185817 | JGI IMG/M metagenome (GOLD analysis project Ga0209235, IMG submission 185817) | Grasslands soil microbial communities from the Angelo Coastal Reserve, California, USA - Sample 09_25_2013_1_20cm (SPAdes) (version 2) | ecosystem: Environmental > Terrestrial > Soil >...
ACCTCGCCGCGGACATGGGTGGCATGGGTTTCATCTCCAAGGCCGAGTGCGAGGTACTGCGCAACAACGCCTTGATCAACATCCACATGGCCCACACGGCGGCCGAAATGGGCGTTCGACGCTATTTCTTCTCCTCTTCGGTTTGTGTCTACCGTGACATGCGTCCTGGCGAGCCTCCGCTGACTGAGGACGATGCCATCCCATCCAATCCCGACAACGAGTATGGTTGGGAGAAGTTATACGCCGAGCGGGTGGCCATGGCGTATGGCCGTCGATACGCAATGAGCGTACGCATCGCGCGCTTCGAGAACTGCTACGGCCCGGAAGGCACTTGGAACGGGGGGAGAGAGAAGGCGCCGGCCGCGATCTGTCGCAAAGTCGCGGAAGCCGAGGATGGCGGAACAATCGAAGTCTGGGGTGACGGGACCGCGGTCCGCAACTACACGTACGTGGATGACCTGGTGGACGGAATCTACAAGTTGATGCAATCCAACTTGGAGGGGCCGGTGAACATCGGTGGCGACGAGCATGTGACGGTGGCCGAGCTGGTGGACACGGTCATCGATGTGTCGGGCAAGAAGATCCGCAAGAAGTACGTGGAAGGGCCAGTGGGAGTGCAGTCGCGGAACTTCGACAAGGCGCGGATCAAATCGTTGGGATGGGAGGCCAAGATAAGTCTCAGGGAGGGGATTGCTCGGCTGTATCCGTGGATCGAGGCGCAGGTAGGAGCGGTACCCGAAGCGAAGCGCGGGCGACGAAAGCGGCAGTAGTCTGACTAGGGAAGAGTTCGCCGTCGTCCGGGGTGGGAGAGGTAGTGACCTCGGCCAATCGACGCCAGACTAAAATAGTGTCCCGCGAATCGCAGGCCGCATGTGTCGGATGCTCGGTGTCGTGAGCCGGGGGCCCGTGTACTATGACCTTTTCGAGGAGTTCGCGGACCTCGCGACACAAGGGATGTGTCCCATCGGGGCGCCGGACGAACGCGGCCACAAGGACGGCTGGGGACTCGCCTGCTTCCAGAACGGCGCACTCAAGATCCACATGCGCGACGCAGGCTGCGCCGCAGACGCGTCGAAGTACTACGCCACCGCTTGGAAAATTGCGAAACTGAACCTCGAACGCGCGCCAGGGCAGTCGTTGATTGTGATGGGCCACCTTCGCCGTGCAAGTGTGGATGGACTCGTGGCCCAGAAGTTCGCTCATCCGTTCCTCGAGGAGAGGGACGGAGTTAGGTGGGCGTTCCAGCATAATGGCTCGCTCGTGAATGATCCGGGCTCTGCGGAGAAGTTAGATTCCCAGGTCTTGTTCGAAACAATCCTGGAGCATCTGGATGGCCCTGGACACGAGTCGGTCGCAAGGGCCGCCAGCAAGATGAGGATGACAGCGATCGAGGAATACGGAGGCTTTACCAGCTTGAATTTCATGCTCTCTGATGGACGGGCCCTCTATGTGTATCGGGACTTCCAGACGAACGGGCAGTACTACACCCTCTATGTCGACAACTTCGGGGAAATGATCGTCGCCTGCTCAGAACCGATCCTCGCGATGACCGCGGAACCGTTGCCTCGTGGTGTCTTGCACTCGATTACCTCTGATCTCACAGTGCACCACACGACCGTCGGGTGAGACAATCGCACGCCGGACGCGCCCCTCGTCCAACCGTCCCGCCTATTGAACGCCTACGTCCATGAAGTCACAGCTAGTTCGGCTCGCAATTAGGAAACACGGGCCGTTCCTGGTGCTGCTGGCATTCGCCATCGCAATTCATATGCCGATATTCGGCGACGCGCTGAACCCAGATTCGACGACATACCTGGAAGCGTCGAGGTCGCTCATCTTCAACGGATCCCTTCGAATCGAGACCAGTTTGGCCCCGCGGCACCCGCCGTTGATGGCTCTGATTTTGGCTCCGTTTGGCCTGATCTTCGGATTCAACGAATTCGCAGTCCATTTCTTCGAGTTGGGTGGGTTCACGGCCCTCCTTGTTCTTGTTTATGCCGTATCGCAAAAGTTTGGTCATCCGTTTTCGCTCATTCCTTGCACTCTGCTCTCGCTTGATCCCGTATTGTACCTGAATATGAGCGATGGCCGTGCGCTGTGCCTTCTGATGGGTCTAGCCTTAGTCACGTTGATTGCGGTTTGGAGGGGTCTGAGCGACCCGAGGTGGCTCCTCATCGCGGCGGTGGGGGCGTCGTTCGCATACCTGACGGCGGATACGGTCGGCTACATTTTCGTCGTCGGAGGTCTCGCCGGGCTTCTTTGGCGTTTCTATTACGACCGCTGGGCAATATTTCGTAACACGAGATACCTTGCGGCGATGTCATTGTTTGCCGCCGTGGTGCTGACGTGGACGAGTTACAACTTGGTGTCGGCAAGCACCGTCTACACAGACCCTCGGGTCGTGGGATATCTCGACCGGCTGATTTTCCGGACGCCGCTCGATGTCGGGATTGTCGTGGTCAGCGGATTCGTCGGGTACTTCGTGTTGTATCTCGCGCAGACAGGGATTCCGTTCCTTGGGATCCGGGGCGTCCGACGCTCGCTTTTTTCGATTCCGAGGCTCGCGTTGCAAGACCAGAGGATTGGCTGCATGGTGCTGTTTATCATCGTCACGGTGGTCGTTTCGGCGGTTGTTGCGGCAGCTTTCGTTCTGTACGAACCGTTGAGGAACCTGGACTACGCGGACACGTATCTGCGCTACGCCGCCGTCGTTGCCCCGGTCGCCTACATTGGAGTCAGCATGACCCTGCGAGCGTCGGGGCAGTCGACGAGATCTTGGCTTGCACCTTTCACGGTGGCTCTTCTCATCTTGATTGCCCAGTTTGTGCCCCAAGTGATCCAGCGGAACGCAAGCTCCGACGGGTTCGCCGCGATTCAGATGGATCTGGCCCGCCACAATTTTACTTCCGTCTACAGTGACTTCGCAATCTACCTCCGCTATAACATCCCGGGAATCGTCTTCATCTCTGTCGACAAAGGCTACGCGACACCCACGGTGGACATTACCAGCGCTGACGTTCCATTAGGATCGCCACTCTTGACCTTCATTTATGTGCCAGCCGTTTACGACGAACGTGTGCAAGGCCTGTACCTCATCTATCATTTCGACCCATCGATCAATTCGCCGTTTGCCAACCTCTACTATCGCGCGTGAGGCCCCGGCGATGGCAATCTCTCGCTGTGGATTTCAAGGGCTGTGCGAATGAGCGTGCGTCCAAACTGGGGGGATGTCAAAGACACTTGCGTCAGTGGTGTGATGCCAATCCACAATGAGGAGAAGGTTTTGGGTGAAGTCCTTGACTCAGTCCTCCGGCAGACTCGACCTCTTGATGAGTTAGTCCTGGTATTTGATCGATGCACGGATGGCTCCCGCACGGTAGCTCGCCGAGGACCGCATGAGGAGGTCGTTGTTGACCTGGGCAATACCGGTGAGGCGGTTCGCGTCGGGATTGAACGAGCACACTTTGCCGTCGTGGTGCTCTTTGACGGAAACACGCGCGTTCCGCTGAACTATGTAGAGGAGCTCCTTCGGGGCTATGCCGCCACCAGCGCCGACATCCTCGAATGGCACGGAGGTCTCATGCTTCTCCCGAAAAGTACGGTCGAGAGGTTCGGTCCCCCGTCTGGAAAGGCTCTTTGGACCCTCGAACTCTTCCTTCGAATCAAGGCACAGGGCGGCAAGGTTGTCCATTTGAAGGGCTCCTTCGCGCGGCTTAGACCATCGCCCCTTCACAGGAATTTCCGGTACGGGATCGACTATGCGGATCTAAGCTGGCAGTACGCGCTCCCTCCATTTTTCCGGGTGGGCACGAAGAGTGGGCTTGTGCAGGATCTGGTGGCGACAATGGGAGCTCTCGCGGGTCACGTCAGGACCAAGCGGTTCATTCAGGCGATCAAACGTTTGGTCGTAGAGTTCCGGCAGGTCCGTCACGCCGACGAAACTTGAACAGTGTGTGGTCGCCTAGGGTTCGTAGAATCGGTAGCCGCGACGTCCTCGAATCGATTCGCTCCAACAGGTCCATCAGGCCAGGGAGCTTTCGAGTCATCCGATTCACATACGCCGGTGGAACGATACTCGGAAGCGCACGCTCATCCGTCATCTCGAAGAACGGATCAAACACCCGTTTGACTTGACTAACGGTTCGAGCGATGACGAGTGTGCTCACCGCACCCACCTTGTGGCGTGTCTCTGGGGCAAGCCTTCGGCCAGCGATTGAAGGGTGGAGCGTTCCCATCGCAAGTAGCGCTTCCATCATACAAATTCGGTTCATCAGCGCCGTCAGGAAGAATCCACCGGGCCTGACAAGGGCTGCTAACGCCTCGGATACCGGTTCTAACTTGGGCTCGTATGAGAGGGCGAAGCTCGCGTACGCGCCGTCAAAACGAAGGCTCTCGGTACTCGACAGGCACGTGTTTAACTCTCGGGCGTACCCTCTAATGAACGTCACGCGGGCTCCGAATGGCTCCCGATTCGCCTTTGATCGCGCCTCGCTCAGCATTCCTTCCGATGGGTCGACCGCCACGACTCGACACCCGTACTTCGCCAGTTCGAGTGCCTCGTCCCCCGTTCCGCACCCGATTTCCAGGAGTCTTTCGCCGGGGCTGAATGCCTTCCGCTGCTCGTTCATCATTTGGGTCCGCATGTAGGCGTTGATCCGGTTCTCCAGCACCAGCGAATCGTACTGGGAGGCGTACCCGTCGTAGGCGAGGCTTGACTCGACCAACTCGAATGAGGAGCTTTTCGTTGACAACGGCATCATTTCCGGGCAAGGGAGACGAGGTAAATCGCTCCAAGGCTCCTGAGCCCTGGCGCGGTGCCCAATCGGTCCTCCATTCGTTCCAGGGACTGGATAGCCGGATGAATCAAGCGAGCCATGTCCACTAAGTTCCAAGGAGGAGTCAGTACCTGAATTCCCCGTTGGTGCGCCATCTCGAATCCGGAGCGAAACGCGCTGAGAAATTCGCGAGGTGTCAGGAATCTCGTCGGAACGACGTATGTCCGACCGTTACCCTCCCTCGAAACAGGAATTGGAACTTCACGTCCGAGTTTCCTGAAGGCCTTTCGCGGCCTCAACACGATTGGGTAGAATGCCAACTCGAAGAGCGAAAGGCGATTCGCAGCAGTGAGCACGGCGAAGGATCCAGATGGTAACGAGTGATGGAGCCCGCGCGCCACAGCTTCAAGGTCCGGCTCCAGGTTGAGAACCGCCCCGTTGGAGAAAGCCCCTTCATAGGGCCCTCCCGTCGACGCGGCGCTGGCAGCCGACGCGCAGCGGATCGACACCATCTGACCAAGATTCTCCCGGCGAACGCGCGCTTTGGCCGTGGCGACCATCGCGGGTGAAACGTCTGTACCGTCGACCCGGATGCCTCTCCGAGCGAGGGCCACCGCGTCGCGGCCGGTACCACAGCCAAGTTCAAGGATACGATCTCCTGGTTTGAAGACCTTCAGAGCCGCCTCCAGGCTGTACCGACGGACCCGCTCACTGAGTTCGTTGCGTCCTTCGACATCATCGTAGGACGCCGCAACCAGGTCGTAGCCCCTCGCAACGTGCTCGTAAAAGGCAGCCGTTGGAACAAAATTTGGGCGTGAAGTCCCCTCCTTCGCGCCGACCGATTCGGACACGGACATGGTGCTGCCTCACGGGATGACGCCGTACACGAAAACGGCGTGCGTGCCTGCCTGGACTCCTCCGGCGTCAAAGAGAAGTGTGAAGTCGGGAGTACTTGAACCGTTTTGCAATTCGGGGAAAAGGGAGCGGAGCCTGTAGTACGGGACTCCCATGTACACGATATACGCGGCGTTGGTCTTGAGAAACAGGAGCGCCTGCGAGCGGTTGTCCGGAATCCAACGAGATCCCAGGATGCGGTCCGGTGCATATCCACTGAAATAGGCCGCAATCGGAGACTCACTGATGAGCATCTTCCCTTCAGGAAGGGGAAGCGTGCTGACGTACATCCCCGCCCGTTTGAGCGGCTCCATCGCTGCGCTAGCAGAGAATCCAAGCCCCCAGAGGGCGGCCGTACTGGGGAACAGCGTCGCCCCCATGAGAACGAAGCCCAACGTCACGACGGCGGTGGTCTTCTGAGGGCTTCGCAACAGAACTCTGCGCCGAAGCCTCTTTGCTCCTTTCAGCCCCTCGACTAACCCAACCGCCCCGAAGATACTCAAGAAGGGGACCGCAATCATGACGTACCGGAAACTCGGGTTCCCGAACCGAAGAACCGTGTAGCCGACGATGAACACCCAGAGGGAAAGCACGATCCATGCTCCGAACTCCTTTTTGAGCGACCACACGGCATAGACTCCACCCACGAGCAGCACCAACGGAAAGAAAGATATGTATCCGGTCCACCAGCGCGACAGCAACGTCATCGGGGTTGGTTGGGAGCCTACGGAGAGTTGATATTGTATGTCCGTAGAAGTTTGACGAACCACGATGGCAGGCAAGAAACCCCACTGGGCCGAATATGCGAAATACGCCGCCATCAATCCGATTGCTGGAAGCAGTGCGACGAGCATGCGACGTCTCTGTTGCCCCGAGTCTACCAAGACGATGTAAATGAGCATGAGACAGACTATCAACCAGGCCTCATATCTTGTCATCACGGCGAGAGCCAAGGCAGCCGCGGCGATCCAGATTCGACCGACACGCGGTCGGGTTGCCTGGAACAGCATCGCATACCCGACAAGGACCAGGAACGAGGTGAGGGTCTCCGCGGTCGCCCATCCACTTACGACGATGTCGATTAGGTTGAATGAGAAAAAACCTGTCGCAGCCAGCGCGATTATCGGACCGCGCTTTCGGGAGGCGAGGAAGATCGTCACGGCTGTTAGGCTCGACAGCACAACGTTCGCGGCTTTTAGAGCATTAATCGATCGCAGGCCAGCGAGCTTCAGCACACCAGCCGCGAAGAAATGGTACAGGGGGAGCCAGTTTCCCTGAGTCATCATCGAATGCCGGTCCCAGTATTGGCCTGTGGAGACCAGGTTTGCCGAGATCCACCAGTTCTGATACCCGTCTTCGAACGGGTCGAGGAACGCGGCGAAGTGGAACCGGATTATCGCGCCGCCGCCAATGATTACCGCGAGCACAAGCCCGAGAACAAGCGTCCTGGGCTCCCAAATTCGGCCCAGCGTCGCCTTCAGCCATCGGAGCGCCAGTCGCTCCCCCATTAGAGACGTATTCCATCATCCAGGGTTGAACTGTGCGGTGTATGGTACCAGGTGCGGTTTCGGAAGGTCACCACGGCGATGAAGCAGGCCATTACCCAAGTCCAGTTAAATGCAAGAAGGAGCGGGAGATAAAGGAGTTCTCGAGCTGATCTCGTTTCGAGATAGATTCCGAGGACTGGGTAGTACGTGACCATCGCTAGAATCAGCAAGACCAATGGGCCCGGATGGAGTACAGATAGGTTCGGGACAAAGGTCACACTCAGCAGCCAAAGAGAACTCTGAATTCCCACTGCCAATATCGAAAGCGGATAGAGGAGGTACAGCGCACAGTCCAGCGCTCGGACATCCCTCTTTCGGATTCCGGTGCGCAAGAGCGGCAGGAAGAAACGGAAGAGATTCATGAAATGTCCCCGCATCCAACGGACTCGTTGTCTCATCGCAACCTGAATACTGCGCGGCTTTTCATCGTAGACAACGGCGTCTGGCGACCAGACCGGGAATACTCCGCGTTGAGCGAGCAAACAGACCATCTCTAGGTCCTCCGTCATCGTCGTCATAGGCCATCCAAGGTCGGCCAGGAGATCTGCCTCGATGCAGAATCCAGTCCCACCGCACTGACTGGGGAGGCCTGTTCGCCGTTTCCCTAGTTGCCATAACCGGTTGGTCATTGCGTATGATTGATAAATGACTCGTGTCACCCAATTGTCGTAAGGATTCTTGGTTCCTAAGTACCCTTGAACAAGTCTGTTTCCGTTGCAGAGCTCCGTATTCATTTTTTGCAGGAAATTTGTGGAAACTCGATTGTCAGCATCGAAGAACGTGAACGCGTCATAGGCCTGACCTTCACCGGATTCCGCGTCCTTGAGGATCGACTCGATGCCGGTGCGGATCGCAAGTCCCTTACCCCGAGTAGGCCCCGACTTAACCAAGACTCGAACATCGGCCACAGAACGCGCGACTTCGACAGTGCGGTCCGTGCAGCTATCGGCGATGACATACACGTCATAGAGCGAACAGGGATAATCTTGGCCCATCAGGTCTTGCAGTAGATGTTTAATGACAGCCTCCTCATTGTGTGCCGCAATAAGGACTGCGAATCGTTTCTTCGGCGCGTGATCTGGCTGCGGCTCCCACGGGCGAATCCCGAAGATGGACAGCGCCACCGAGTGCAGGTATATCGTGCCGATTAGGATCCAAGAGAACAGCCAGAATGCCAGCAGGATAACGTCAACGCCTGTCATGATATCCCGCCCTCTAGTCTTGGAATACCTCATACGGGAACTTGACCCGGCGGAGGAAAGCGAGCCGTTCCATTGCCTGGGGGTCGTTTCGCTTCATCCAGTGGGCAAAAGAGTAGGCGGCGTGCGAGAAGCCCCTCCCGAGGCGGTCGACGATAGCGAGCAGGGTCGGGTGGCGGCCGATCCATCCGACGATCCGACCGACGCCGCTAAGGCTCGGCGGTGCTCTGTCAACGAACTCAGTCCACTCAAGCTGCGGGAAGAAGCGGAGGGTCCACGGATTCGAAGTGATGACTTCTCGAAAGTGAGAAGATCCGTAAATGGGTCGGCTGCGGAGCAGCTCAAACGCAAGGTCTTCGTCCCGACGTGAGAATGGGCTTCTCTCGCGTCGGGTCCAAAGGACGTTGATGCAAGTGATTTTGCGTAGACCTCCGGTGTGACTGTGACGCAGGGAGGCTTTGAGGCCGAGGAGGAGGGCCAGGGAGTACGTGAAGTACTTCGCGCCGTCTTGGACAAACAGGTTAAAGTCAACGTCGTCGGTCGCTTCGAATCCACCCGAAGCAGCCGAGCCCGAGAGTGCAATACAGTCCACAAGCGGGCAGATTCGCAACAAGCCTGAGGCAAATTCTTCCGCGATCGCGTTCGCAGCGCCATTTAGCACTTTATTGCTCTCGACCCGCCGCTTCGATTTCTCCAGAAGCGGTTCGTGGCTCCGCAAACACACGAACCCTTCCTGGGTAGTAATGTCTCTCATCCGAGCTAAGGCGGGTCGCAGGTCTTCGGCCGACAGGGGGCCTCCCAGGAGATCTTCGGCAAGCCGTTCCACCGTCGGAGCGTAGCCCCAACGATGCATGACCTCGAGGGTGCGGACAGTTCGTTCAGCCAGTGTGGCAGTGCGACCGGTGTCGAGACTACCCTCGAGCAACGTTTCGCTTGCCCCCGCACCCACGCCTTACTATCCCGATAGTATCAACTTTTCCCCGATTTGACAGGTGTCAATCTCATAAGGTCTGAAAGGAGAAGGAGGCGTTGGACTCGCTCCCGGATCGGAGGGTATCGACTGAAGATTCCGCGGCCTGACCCAACGATGCTCAGCCCCCAAGCAGACTTTGGAGGCACTCGCCGGTCGGCAAGCTTCAGCAGGGCAGAGGCCAAGGCAACAGGTTTGCCCGTGGATCGTCCGCCCATTTCGTCGGCTAGGTACTCTCGCTCCCGGTGGACAGCGGGATCGAAGAACTTGCTGAACGGGTCGAAGAAAAGAATTCGAGACAAGACCCGGGAGAAGACTTTGAACTCCGCATCGTGGTGCTTGAGGTGCATGAACTCGTGGGCGACGACGGTGTCGAGCTCGTCTTTCTCCAGGAGCCCGAGGAGCCCACGCGAAAGGAGGATGCTCCGGTTCTTGCCGCCTATCGCCATGGCCAAGGTGTCGTCCGATTCCACGATGCGCACTTGCACGCGGGGGACGTTCTCGAACTCTCCTAGAAGGTCCACATATTGCTGAAGCCACAATTCAGTCTCATTGAGACTTCGAGGGGCGAACTTCCGGAGGACGGCCGTATTCCCGTAGCGCCACACGAGGACGGAAATGACCACTGATGCGGTCAGGCCGCCGACGACCGCCCCAAACACCGCGACAGGAACGCCGTTCCGGGCGTACGCCACCATTCGGGCTTGGGCGATGCAGAGCACGAGACTCGCCGCGACAAAAGCCCAGAAGAAAATCGAAAGGGCATACAACCCGGTGAGCAAACTCACGCGAAGCTTCGCGTTACGAGCGTTCGTTACGAAGACGTATAAGAGGGTCCCAATCGACGCGACGCAAACCGCCAGGACCGCCAAAGACAGGGGCGATGACCAATAGGTCTGAAGGGCTTCACTGATGGTGCGGAGGAGGTCAGCCATCCCGCTTCTCCTTCGATCGGTGCTTCTCGACTTGGTTCCGCAGCGCCGCTAATTGCTCTTCAGGCAGCGAACCCGGGTTAGCCAAGAGGTAGGAAACCGCCTCACCTCCGAACGCGTCGACGACCCTGTCGATCATCGAAGCCATCGCCTTGCGGTAAGCTCTACCTTCCTTCACTCGGTAATAGATCTTCTTCTCGCTTTCCCGTCGGATTGCAATGAGGTCTTTAGCTACGAGGCGGTAGAGCGTCGTTGTCACGCTCGTGTAGGCGAGGTCCCGGCCTTTGCGGACCTCCTCGTAGATCGCTCCCGAAGTGGCCGACCCGAGGTTACGGACCGCTCGCAAGACCGCCAGCTCAAGCTCGCCAAGTTCCATACGAATACTAGAAGGATAGTAATCTAGTTAAAACTTGTCCAAAGGATGTGTCCGCACCGATGAACTATCAAGCGAGCGCGGAGGCCTGCGTTGCGAGTTCGGAGAAACGCTTGGCGAGAATGTCGAGCGACGCCAACAGGACCGCCTTCGCGCTCAGGGAGCCGTCCGTCTCGAACTCCATGACGATCCGCGTCGGGTCGTTCGCCGCCTTCACGGACTCGACCTTGTACTGCTCCATGAACTTCTTGCACGTCTCGCAATCCGACGAGAGTTCGAGGGTCTCTTCCTCCTCCGTCGACGTGGACTGCATGTGGCTCTCGCAGAACGGGACGCTCGGATCGAGCGCATCCAGCGTCTTGCTCCCGGCTTTCAGGATTGGGTAGTACCGGTATCCCACGCCGTGGGTCGACTGCCACTTCGCGTGTTCCTTCCCCGAGCCGAGGACCGCGGTCGCGTAGATGAGCATCGCCTGGCCGTCCCCGAGCTTGACGATCGGGATCTTCGAGTCCTTCGGCCGGAGCTTCGCGTCCCCGATCGGCTCCAGGTCGGCGGACG
>Ga0209235_1002025_pt1 | contig 11245 bp, 11 predicted proteins | sample GraSoi013_1_20cm_4_FD_185817 | JGI IMG/M metagenome (GOLD analysis project Ga0209235, IMG submission 185817) | Grasslands soil microbial communities from the Angelo Coastal Reserve, California, USA - Sample 09_25_2013_1_20cm (SPAdes) (version 2) | ecosystem: Environmental > Terrestrial > Soil >...
CATCCGGGCGGCCCGCACCCTGGTGGCGGTGCTCTTCATGGCAGTCGGGCTACACGCCCAGTCGGACAGCGCCGCCCGAAGGGATTCGGTCCGCAGCGATTCGACCGGCGTTGCATCCCACTCGGACCCGGCGACCGTCACGCCCGCCGTAGCCGTGCCCTTCCCGGTGGGCGAGCGATTGGTCTACGGGGCGCGCTACGGCCCGTTCAGCGTCGGCACGGCCACGATGCAGGTCGCCGGGATCGACACGATCCGCGGGGTGGAGACGGTCCATTTCGTCTTCTTGATCGACGGCGGCGCGCTGTGGTACCACATCCACCAGAACCTCGAGTCCTGGGTAGGCCGTCACGACTTCCGCTCGCGCCGGTTCCTGAACCAGACCGAGGAAAAGGGCAAGGCGTGGGAGCGGAAATTCGACATCTACCCCGATTCGGGATTCTATCGTGAGGCCGGCCGCGACACGACGGTCCAGACCGTGGCGGACCCGCTGGACGACGCCGCCTTCCTCTACTGGATCCGCACCGTGCCGCTCGAAGTCGGAAAGCGCTACGAATACCGCCGCTATTTCCGCCCTGAGCGCAATCCGGTGATCGTCGAGGTGCTGAAGCGCGAGCGCGTGGGCGTGGCCGGGAAGAAATGGGACGCGATCGTCGTCCGCCCGCGGATCCCCAATGGGGGCGGCATCTTCGCGGAGAAGGCCGATGCGCGCATGTGGCTCTCGGACGACAGCCTCCGGATCATGCTCGCGCTGCAATCGAAGTTCTCGTTCGGCCAGGTGACCCTCAAGCTCAAGGAGATCGACTCGGCCAAGCAGAACCCCGCCTCCGGTCCGGAGCACCCATGACCGACTACCGCGAGGCGGACTTTTCCCGGTTGAAAACGGTCCCCATCGCGCAACGCCCCAACAAAGTCGACCCCTCCCTGCTGGCGCATCCGCCGCGCGGCGATCCGAGCTTCACCGCCTTCTGGGATTCCCTCCCGGACATCCTCGCCGCAAAGGACCTCCGCACCCTCGCCCGGCAACTCGCGAAGGCCGCGGGCCGTCGCGGCGTCGTCGCGATGCTCGGCGGGCACGTCATCAAGGTCGGCCTGGGACCCCTGTTCGGCGAGCTCATCCGCCGCGGTGTCATCACTCACTTGGCGCTCAACGGGAGCGCCGCCATCCACGATTTCGAGCTTGCGGCATACGGAGGCACGAGCGAGGACGTCGCCGCCGGGCTGGCGGACGGCACGTTTGGCATGGTGGAGGAGACCGGACGCGAGATGAACGCCGCGATCGTCGACGGCGCGCGCGCCGGCAAGGGCATGGGCGAAGCGCTCGCCGACTACCTCGCGCGCCGCCCCCAGCTCGCGGCCCGCGACGTCTCCCTCCTGCTCGCCGCCGCCGAACGGGCCGTTCCCGTCACCGTGCACGCCACACTCGGCGCCGACATCATCCACCAGCATCCCGCGGCGGATGGCGCCGCGCTCGGCGCCACGAGCCACCGCGACTTCAAGCGACTCGCCGGGTCGCTCCCCGCGCTCCACGACGGCGGAGTCGTCCTCAATGTCGGCAGCGCGGTGGTGATGCCCGAGGTGTTCCTCAAGGCCCTCACAATCGCGCGCAACCTGGGCGGCGGCAAGCCGACCGGATTCACAGCCTGCGACTGCGACATGCAGCGTCACTACCGGCCGCGGGTGAACGTGGTGGAACGTCCGACGCTCGCCGGGGGGCTTGGGATCCAGCTCACCGGCCATCACGAGATCCTGATCCCGCTCCTTGCCTGGGCGGTGCTGCGCGAGCTCGATGCCCGCTAGCGCGCGCCGGGCGCTGCTCCTCGTGACGGCACTCGGTACGGCGTGCGTGACGCGTACCCGTCGCCTTGCGCCGAGCGGCACGACGGCGGCGGTGGGAACGCCGGAGGGGGTGCAGGAGATGGCGCGACAGGCCCCGCTCTTGGATGCGAAGGGGGACCGGGTCGTGGACTACCGGTGGATCAACTCAGAGCGCAATCAGGCCGAGGCCGGTCGCGCTACCTTCATCTGCGAGCAGAAACCCAAGGGCTGGAGGATCGTACACGTGCACTCCAGCCAACTGCTGCCGTGGGACCGTTAGGCGTCCGCCGGTCGACCCTTGATCGCGTCGCGGATCTTGTCAGCAGTGCTCGGGCTGACGAGCCGCACCACGAAGTAGAGGATGAACCCGAGGGCCGCGAGCTTCAAAATCCACAGGGCCAGTCCAAACAGGCCACCGAGGATGCCGAAGAAGATGTTGAGCGCGACGAACGCCAGGGCAGCGAAAAGCGCGAAGCCAAGAATGCTGCGAAACATGGGCGGATTCCTCCGTGTGGCCCGACGCTCGGGCCGTACGTCGCAATGTAGCAGCAGGTTTCAGGAGGACGCCAGACGGTGAAGGCCGTCGATGTCGCGATCGTAGGCGGCGGTGCGGTGGGGGCGGCGTGCGCCCGCGCCGCGGCCCTGCGAGGCCTGGAAGTCGCCATCTTCGAGCCCGGCCCCGACCCCGCCGCCGCGTCGCCGGCGTCCGCCGGGATGCTGGCGGCCCAAATCGAGCCCGCTGACGACGTGCTGGTCGCCCTCTTGGTGCGCGCTCGGGACTCGTACGAGCAGCTCGCCCCCGCCCTTCGGGAAACCACCGGTATCGACATCGGGTTCTGGCGCTCCGGGATCGCCGCCGTGGCGTTCGACGAGGCGGCGGCCGACCGCCTCAAGGAGGAGGTGGCCCGGCAGCGACAGGCCGGTCTGCGGTGCGACTGGCTGGACGGGGACGAGGTGCGCGAGCGCTGGACCGGTGCGGCACCCGACTGCCAGGGCGCGCTGCTCGCCCCCGAGGACGGCGCGCTCGACCCGCAGGCGCTGACCCGCGCCTGCCTCGCGGACGCGCGCCGCCTGGGGGCCACCCTCTACGCCGAGAAGGTCGAAGCGCTCGCGATCACGCAGGGCCGCGTAACCGGGGTCGTCACCGCCGGCGGAACTGCGCCCGTGGAGCACGCGGTGCTCGCGGCGGGCGTATGGTCACCGCAAATCCGCGGGCTGCCGCGTCCCCTGCCCGTCGAGCCGCTGCGGGGCCAGATGGCCGCCACCGCGTGGCCCGACGCCTGCCCGCCCGCGATTCTCTATCACGACCAGGGCTACGTCCTCGCGCGCGGCAGCGACGCCGTCCTCGGCAGCACCATGGAGCGGGCGGGGTACGACGCGCGAGTCACGAACGAGGGGCTCGCCCAAATTTTCCGTGGCGCCGTCCGACTGCTGCCGGCCCTCATGACGCAGCCGGTGCAGCGCATGTGGGCCGGACTCCGTCCGGCTACCCCCGACGGGCGGCCCATCCTCGGGCGGGACCCCGAGGTGGAGCGATTATGGTACGCGACGGGGCATGGACGCAACGGCATCTTGCTCGCGGCGCTGACGGGGGAGATCACGGCGGATCTCCTCACAAGCGGAATCTCCGACGTCGACATTGCGCCCTTGAGCATTGACCGTTTCAAGACTGGTAACTGATGTACCGAACCTGCGGCTTCTGCAACGGCAAGCTCGACGGCGACGGCGGCCCTTCGGGGCTCGGCGTCGGACGGCGGCTCGCGTTCGATGAGTGGAAAGGTCGCCTCTGGGTGATCTGCCCGAAGTGCTCACGCTGGAACCTGGCTCCACTCGACGATCGCCTCGAACAGATCGAAGCACTGGCGCGCGCCGCGAACAGCGGCCGCGTGGCCGCCGCCACCGAGCAGGTCGCCCTGATCCGGTGGCAGAGCTACGACCTGGTGCGAGTCGGGAAGCCGCGGCGCATGGAGTTCGCGACGTGGCGCTACGGCGAGCGGCTCAAGGCGCGGCGCCGCGAGCAGCTCAAGTTCGTCGTGCCCGTCACGGTCGCCGCCGTGGGCCTCGCGGTGGCGGTCAATGTGGCGGCGGGCGGCTCGCTGGGCGTGTTCGTGTGGAACATGCCCAACTTCGCGCGGATGATGTACACCGGCATCATTGGCCGGCGACGGGTGAGCCTCGTCGAGCCGCCGATTTGCGAGCGCTGCGGGAGCGTCCTGCTCCTGCAGGCGAAGCATGTGGCCTACGCCCGTGTGGTGCGTCATGCGCATGCCGACGTCGCCCTGATCTTGAGCTGCCCGACTTGCCGCACCGAAGGGGCGATGCTCGTGGGCCCGGACGCGCAGGCCGCGCTCCGCCAGGGACTCACCTATCTCGCCCTCGCCCGCGGCAGCCGGCAACGCGTCGAGGATGCCGCCCGTCTGGTCGAAAGCGCGGGCGGGCCCGATCGCCTGATCAGCGACGTGGCCCGTCGCGAACTCACTCTGCGCAGCCTCGGCGCGGAACGGCGCCTCGCGCTCGAAATGGCCGTGGACGAGCGCGCGGAGGTCGAAGATTTGGAGCGCCACTGGAAGGAGGCCGAGGAGATCGCCGAGATCGCCGATGGTATGCTGTCCACCACGACGGACCTGGAGGAGGAGTTGCGGCGCCTAAAGCAGCGGGAGCGGCCAAAGGGCGATCAACCGTCTAGTTGAAATTCAGTCTTTTGCCGCCCCTCCGCGGCGACTATCTTCAGAATCCTCATGGCCGACACGCTCACCCACCTGACCGCCCGCAAACCAGCCTGGCTCAAAGTCCCGGCACCCGGCGGGCCTAACTACCTCGCCCTGAAGCACCTGATGCGGGACTTGAAGCTCCACACGGTGTGCGAGGAGGCCCATTGTCCCAACATCGGAGAGTGCTGGGAGCACCGGGCGGCGACATTCATGATCCTGGGTGATGTGTGTACGCGGAACTGTGCATACTGCGCCGTCGCGCACGGGACCCCGGCTGCACTCGACACGGACGAGCCCGCCCGGCTCGCCGCCGCAGTCGACCAGATGGACCTCCGGCACGTCGTCATCACCAGCGTGGACCGGGACGATCTGCCGAACGGTGGCGCCGAAATATTCGCGGCGGCGATCGCCGAGATCCGCCGCCGGCGGCCCGGGACCTCGGTCGAAGTGTTGATCCCGGACTTCAAGGGGAGTGAGCGGGCGCTGCGCATCGTCGTCGAGGCGAAGCCCGATATCCTGAACCACAACCTCGAGACCATCGAGCGACTGTACCGGCTGGCGAGACCAGGCGGCCGGTATTCCCGAGCGCTCGAGCTGCTGCGACGGGCCAAGGAGATGGACGCCGGCACGCTCACGAAGTCGGGGATCATCTGCGGGCTGGGGGAAGACTGGGATGAGCTGCTGGTGGCGATGCGGGACCTGCGCGCACAGGACGTGGACATCTTGACCATCGGCCAGTACCTCCGTCCCTCGAGCCAGCATCTCCCGATCGCGCGGTACTACACGCCCGACGAGTTCGCCGCGCTCCGCCGCCACGGCCTCGAGATGGGCTATCGTCACGTAGAAGCCGGCCCGTTGGTGCGCTCGAGCTACCACGCGTGGGAGCAGGTGGAGCGAGCGACCGCCACCCGTTAGACCGCTCACCGATCGCCATGGCCACGGCAACCGCCCAGACCACCGACACGCCTGCCCAGCGCGAGCTGGAGCGGCGCATGCTGCGCCAGATGCTCCTGATCCGCCGCTTCGAAGAGAAGGCCGCCGAAGCGTACGCCTTGGGCAAGATCGGGGGGTTTTGTCACCTCTACATCGGCCAGGAGGCGGTGGCGGTCGGCTCGCTCGCCGCGGTGCGCGAGGACGACTACGTGATTTCGTCGTACCGCGAGCACGGGCAGGCGCTCGCGCGAGGAGTGCCGGCGAACGCACTGATGGCCGAGCTGTTCGGCAAGGCGACGGGCTGCTCGAAGGGGAAGGGTGGCTCGATGCATCTGTTCGACGCCGGGAGACGGTTCATGGGCGGTCACGGGATCGTCGGCGGCCACATCCCGCTCGCCGCCGGCCTCGGATTCGCGATCCGCTACAGGGGAGGCGACCAGGTCTGCATCTGCTACTTCGGTGAGGCGGCGGTCAACATCGGTGCCTTCCACGAGACGCTGAACATGGCCTCCGTCTACAAGCTGCCCGTGATCTTTCTGTGCGAGAACAACCGGTACGGCATGGGCACGGCGTTCGAGCGAGTCGCGGCCGTCACCGACGTCGTGGAGCACGCCTGCAGCTACGATATGGCGGCGGAGCTCGTGAACGGCATGGACGTGCTGGCGGTGTACGAGGCGACACGACGGGCCGCCGAGCGCGCCCGCAAGGGCGGCCACCCGACCCTGCTCGAAGTTCGGACCTACCGGTTCATGGGCCACTCGATGTCCGACCCGTTGCACGGCGTGTATCGCACCAAAGAAGAAGTAGAAGAGCAGCGCAAACGCGACCCGATCTCGCAGCTTGCCGGCAAGCTCAAGGAGGAGGGCGTGCTGGATGAGGCGGGGCTGGACGCCCTCGATGCCGAGGTACGCGCGGAGACCGAGGACGCGGTGCGCTTCGCCGATCAGAGCCCCGATCCCGATCCCGCCGAGCTCACGACCCACGTGTTGGCCGATTGATGGCGACGCTCACGTACCGCGACGCCCTCAACCAGGCGCTGCGCGAGGAGATGCAGCGCGACCCCGAGGTGTTCCTCATGGGTGAGGAAGTCGGCGTCTACCAGGGCGCCTACAAGGTGAGCCGTGGCCTGCTGGAGGAGTTCGGGCCAAAACGAATCGTGGACACGCCGATCGCCGAGCTGGGGTTCGCCGGGATCGGGGTGGGTGCGGCCATGGCGGGCCTGCGCCCGGTGATCGAGTTCATGACGTGGAATTTCGCCGTGCTCGCCCTGGATCAGATCGTCAACTCCGCGGCGAAGATCCTGTACGAGTCGGGCGGCCAGATCCCGATCCCGATCGTGTTTCGCGGCCCCAACGGCGCGGCGCTGCAGCTCGGGGCGCAGCATTCACAGGCGTGGGACTCCTGGCTGTCCCACATCCCGGGCCTGAAGGTCGTGGCCCCCGCGACGCCGGCGGACGCGAAGGGCCTCCTGAAGTCGGCGATCCGGGACAACAACCCGGTGATGGTGCTCGAGGGCGAGATGCTGTACAACCTCAAGGGTGAGGTGCCGGAGGGCGAGCACCTCGTCCCGATCGGCCGCGCGGACGTCAAGCGGCCGGGGCGCGATGTCACGTTCATCTGCCACTCGAAGACGGTGGCGGTGGCCCTCAAGGCCGCCGAGCAGCTGGCCGAGCGCGAGGGCGCGTCGGCGGAAGTGCTGGACCTGCGATCGCTGCGCCCGCTCGACGAGGAGGCGATCGTCGGCTCGGTCGCGCACACCAACCGCGCGGTCGTGATCGAGGAAGGCTGGCCCCACGCAGGAATCGGCGCTCAGGTGGTGGACATCATCCAGCGCGAGGCCTTCGACCAGCTGGATGCTCCGGTGTTGCGGGTCACGCAGGCCGACGTCCCGATGCCGTACAACAAGCAGCTCGAGCGCCTCGCGAAGCCTTCCGCCGACCGCGTGGTGGCTGCGGCGCGCCGCGTCCTTTACCTCGACTGACGCCTGTGGCCACCAATGTCTATATGGAAGCGCTCTCCCCTACCATGGAGGAGGGGCGCGTGGTGAAGTGGCACAAGCGCGACGGGGACCCGGTGAAGACAGGCGAGACACTGGCCGAGGTCGAGACCGACAAGGCCGTGATGGATCTGGTGGCGCGCGCGGACGGCGTGCTGCGGCAGGTCGCCGCCGCCGAGGGCCAGACCGTGGCGGTCGGGAGCGTGGTGGCGGTGATCGCCTCGCCCGGGGAGCCTGTTGGCGCAACTGTAGCCGCGGCTCCCCCGCCCGCCCCTGTGCCGTCGGGAAGCGGGATGCGGGATGCGGGAGGCGGGATGCGGGAGGCGGCAGGTGTGACCGTGGCTCCCGCCGACGCAACGCGCGTGAAGGCTTCGCCCCTCGCTAAACGCATGGCCAGAGAAGCGGGCGTCGATCTCCAGCTCGTCACCGGCTCGGGACCGGGAGGACGAGTCGTCAAGCGGGACCTGGAGGGTGCAGCGCCCCGCGCGTCAGTGCCCGCAGCCGCTCCAGCGGTCGTCGAGTCGCATCCCGCATCCCGCATCCCGCATCCCGCGCCTCTCGGCATCCCGCATCCCGAGGTCACCGGGGCTCCGTTTGAAGACGTGCCCCTTACGCAGATCCGCAAGACCATCGCGAAGCGGCTGGCCGCGTCGCTCGGGCCCGTTCCCCATTTCTTCCTCACCACCGAAGTAGACATGGAGCGGGCGAGCGAGGCGCGCGAAGCCCTCAACAAGCAACTCGGCGATCAGGGGGGGGGCAAGGTCTCGTTCAACGACATCATCATCAAGGCGACCGCGCACGCGCTCACCAAGCATCCGGCCTGCAACGCCTGGTTCCAGGAGGATCACATCCGCTACTGGCACGAGGTGCATATTGGGATGGCCGTGGCGGTGGAGGACGGCCTCATCACGCCGGTGATCCGGAACGCGGAGCGCAAGTCGCTCGCCGACATCGGCCGGGAGGCAAAGGAACTCGCCGAGAAGGCCCGCAGCCGCCGGCTGCAGCCGAGCGAGTACACGGGTTCGACGTTCTCGGTCTCGAACCTGGGGATGTTCGACATCGACCAGTTCACCGCGGTGATCAATCCGCCGGAGGCCGGGATCATCGCCGTCGGCTCGATCGTTCAGAAGCCGGTGGTGGTGGACGGGCAACTGACGCCGCGGCGCCGCATGCGGATCACCATGAGCTGCGACCACCGCGTGATCGACGGCGCGACGGGGGCGGCGTTCCTGCGCACCCTGAAGCAGATGTTGGAGAATCCACTAGCGATGCTTCTCTAATGCGGAATTCGGAATGCGGAATGCGGAATTGAACGGATCGGGGTCGAGGGCGGCCTCGAGGTTCGACGGTCGCCCAGACATTCCGCATTCCACATTCCGCACTCCGCATTGGGGGAGGGGGGCGTTTGGCGAATCAATTTGACGTGATCATCCTGGGTGGGGGCCCCGCCGGCTACGTCGGCGCCATCCGTTCCGCCCAGCTCGGCATGAGCACCGCGCTGATCGAGAAGGAGAAGCTCGGCGGGGTGTGCGTCAACATCGGCTGCATCCCGACCAAGGCGCTGCTCCACTCGGCTTACATCGCGAGCCTGCTGCGCGAAGCCAAGGAGTTCGGTGTCGAGGCCGGCGCGGTGAAGACCGACTACGGCGTCGCGATGCAGCGTTCCCGCAAAGTGAGCGACCAGAACTCGAAGGGCGTCGAGTACCTGATGAAGAAGAACAAGGTCACGGTCGTCAAGGGCGCCGGAGTGCTCCAGCCCGGCCGCAAGGTGAAGGTCGGGAACGACACGTACGAGGCGAAGAAGGCCGTGCTCATCGCGACCGGTTCGCGCGTGAAGGGCCTGCCGCAGATCGGACTGGAAATCAACAAGACCACGGTCATTTCGTCGGACGAGGCGCTCTTCCTCGAGAAGGCCCCGGCATCGATGGCGATCATCGGCGCCGGCGCGGTCGGCATGGAGTTCGCCAACATCTTCCACGCCTTCGGCACCAAGGTGACCCTGATCGAGGCACTCCCGCGGATCCTACCGCTCGAGGACGTCGAGGCATCGGACGCCCTCGCGAAGAGTTACAAGAAGCGGGGCATCGACGTGATCGCCGGCGCGAAGGTGAAGAAGGGCACGCCGGGGAAGGACAAGGTGACCCTGGAGGTCGAGGCGGGCGGCGCCACGCAGAAGATCGAGGTCGCGACGGTGCTGATGGCCGCGGGTCGCGCGGTGAACACGGAGAACATCGGCCTCGCCGAGTGCGGCGTGCAGGTGACCGACCGCGGCTTCATCAAGGTCGACCAGAACCTGCAGACCAGCGCGCCGGGCTATTACGCTATCGGCGACGTGGCCGGGCCGCCGATGCTCGCCCACAAAGGAATGCGGGAGGGCGTGACTGTCGCCGAGCTCGTCGCCGGCAAGAAGCCCCACGCGATCCGGTACGACAACGTGCCCAGTGTGACCTACTGCCATCCGGAGGTGGCCAGCATCGGGCTCACCGAGGATCAGTGCAAGGAGCGGAAGATCGACTACGTAGCGGGCCGGTTTCCGTTCTCGGCCAACGGCCGGGCGCGTGGAACCGGTGAGACCGAAGGGTTCGTGAAGATCCTGCGCGACAAGAAGTACGGCGAGATCCTGGGCGCCCACATCGTGGGGGGGCACGCGTCCGAGATCATCCATGAGCTGACGGTAGCGCGGGAGAATGAATACACCGTGGAAGAGGTTGAGCTCGCGATTCATGCGCACCCGACCATGTCCGAGGCCGTGGCCCAAGCCGCGCTCGATTCGCTCGGCCGGGCGGTGGACATGTGACCGCTCCGACCCCTGTCCGGGAGAAGGATCCGCTCGCCATCGGAATCGGTGCCCTGGGCACCGGCGTCGGCTTTGGCGGTGCGTGCCTGACGATCGTGCTCCTTCTCGTGCGCTTGCTGCAGCGAACTGAGATCAGTCGCTACGGCCAGAGCGTGAGTGAGCTCGATCCAATCTGGGGAACCGCGGGGGGGATACTCGTCGCCGTGATCTTCAGCTGGCGGCGCAGTCAAGGCCTCGAGAATATGTGGCAACGCGGCGTCATCAGCACCCTGTCCGTGTTTGGAACCTTCTTCTTGGGCATTCTCGCGGCGCCGGTGTGGCACTTCCTGCAATTTGGGGGCATGGTCCTGCTGACCGCCGGCGGCTTCGCGCTGGGCATCGCGGGAAGCCGCTGGGCGATACGAGGGAGTGCGCCATCGTGACCGGCCGGGTTCTCGAAGTCGTGGAGGCCGGCGTGGTCCCGTACGCCGAGGCGCTCGAGTGGCAGCGCGCCCTCGCCCAGGCCCGCATCGAGGGCCGTCTGGCGAACGACGTGCTGCTCCTGGTCGAACATCCCGCGGTGGTGACGTTGGGCCGTAACTCCGATGCAGGGCATCTCCTCAGCCGCGATGGCATCGAGGTCTTCGAGATCGAGCGCGGCGGGGACGTGACGTTCCACGGACCCGGCCAGCTCGTCGGCTACCCGATCATCGACCTGACGGGGCACCAGCGGGACCTCCACTGGTACCTCCGCACCCTCGAGCAGGCGCTGATCGACGCGCTCGCCGGGCTCGGCATATCCGCCACGCGGAATCCGGGTTACACCGGCGTGTGGACTGGGAACCGGAAGATCGCGAGCATCGGGATCCACGTGAAGCAATGGGTCACCTGGCACGGTTTTGCGTTGAACGTAACCACTGATCTCTCCCAGTTCGGGCGCATCGAGCCGTGTGGAATTGCCGGAGTGGAGATGACGTCGGTCGAACGGGAGTTGGGAGCAGGGAGCCGGGGGCA
>Ga0209235_1002028_pt1 | contig 11240 bp, 9 predicted proteins | sample GraSoi013_1_20cm_4_FD_185817 | JGI IMG/M metagenome (GOLD analysis project Ga0209235, IMG submission 185817) | Grasslands soil microbial communities from the Angelo Coastal Reserve, California, USA - Sample 09_25_2013_1_20cm (SPAdes) (version 2) | ecosystem: Environmental > Terrestrial > Soil >...
TGAACACCGTCTTCACCGCGTGATCCGTTACGGTCGGTGTGGGGTCGATGATGTCGATGGCGCCGCGGATCGTATCGGCCTCAGCTCCCTCCGCGAAGGCGCAGCCGGGGAACGTGATCTCGACCGAATCCGGCACACGGTCACCGTCCGAGTTCACGACAGGCGACGGGCTGAGCGTGGGCACACACGTCGTGGGGTCGACTCCATCGAACGCCGTGGCGGCCATGCTGGGCAAGAACATCCCCCCGCCGTCCGAGAGGGTGATGCCCTCGAGCTCACCCTGCGCGTCGGCGGTCATCGCCTCGCCGAGGGAGCGCGCCTCATCGAGACTCAAAGCGGGGGTGTTCGGGGCGGTGCTGTCATGGTTGCACGCCGCCACCAGGACGAGCGCGATGGCCGCGGTAGCGGCCGGAAGCCAGCGCCGAAAGGGCATGGAAAGCATGATACGTCCTCCTGAACCGTCGGGAACGGGTGGCATCACTATAAAGAGTGGGACGGGCCCGGACCGGTAACGTTAAGCTCTGGTGACTCTTGCCCCTCATCCACCCCCTCCCTGCCCTCCCCCCTCGCCCCAAGCATCAGGCGAGGATCCCGTCGATGGCCCGCAGCTCCTCGCCGGTGAATCGGAGGTTCGCGAGGGCGCTGACGGCGTCCTCGATCTGCGCGACGCGGCTGGCCCCGATGAGCGCCGTGGTGACCTCGGGATGGCGCAGCACCCAGGCAAGCGCCATCTGTGCCAGCGACTGGCCCCGGGCGCGGGCGATGTCGTTCAACCGTCGGACCTTCGCCACGGTCGCTTCCGTGACCTCCTCGCGCCTGAGAAAGCCGTGGGGCTTCGCCGCGCGGGAATCCGCCGGAATGCCCGACAGATATCGGTCCGTGAGCAGCCCCTGGGCGAGCGGTGAGAAGACGATGCAACCGATCCCTTCTTCCCGGAGCACGGCGAGCAGGCCATCCTCGATCCAGCGATTGAGCATGCTGTACTTGGGCTGATGAATCAGGCACGGGGTTCCGAGGGTCTTCAAGATCCGGGCGGCCTCGCGGGTCTGCTCCGGCGTATACGAGGAAACCCCGGCATACAGCGCCTTGCCGCTGCGCACGGCGTGATCCAGCGCGCCCATGGTTTCCTCGAGGGGCGTCTCCGGGTCCGGCCGATGATGATAGAAGATGTCCACATAGTCGAGCCCCATGCGGCGCAGGCTCTGGTCGAGGCTCGCGAGCAGATACTTCCGAGACCCCCAGTCGCCGTACGGACCGGCCCACATGCCCCAGCCGGCCTTTGTCGAGATGATCAGCTCATCGCGGTAGCGTCGCAGGTCGCGGCGGAGGATCCGGCCGAACGTCCGCTCGGCGGATCCCGGCGGTGGACCGTAGTTGTTGGCGAGGTCGAAGTGGGTGATCCCCAGATCGAACGCGCGGTGGATCATGGCGCGCGCGTTGCCGAACCGATCCACGCCGCCGAAGTTGTGCCACAGCCCCAACGCAATCACGGGGAGCTTCAACCCGCTCCGGCCGCAGCGCTGATAGGGCATCGTCTGGTATCGGGTAGACACCGGGAGATTCAGCAGAGACTTCACGGCGTCCCGAAAGCGCGCCGATCGCTCCCTCATGGCGGTGACTGGCCGCCTCCCCCCCCGGTCAGCTGGCGGAGCCGCATCCTGGCCGGGCCGAAGGTCGAATCCCGGCTGAGCGCCGTTCGGTAGCTGGCGATGGCGTCCGCGGAGTCTCCCTTCTGCAGGTAGACGTCCCCCAGGGCGGCCGGGATGGGGGCGGAGACGGGATGGAACTCGGCGTCGAGGTTGAGGAGGCCGAGCGCGTTGGCCACGCGGCCCGCGCGCGCCTCGGAGCGCGCGACCTCGATCAGCACCCCCTCCCGGAAGTCGTAGGCGCCGCTCTCCAGGTAGCGCTGCCGCAGGTCGCGGTAGCGCCGCACGGCCGCGTCGAGCCCGCTGTCGGCGAGCGTGAGCGTCATGTCGTCGTCGAGCAGGCGCGGGCGGACGACGCCGCGGTGGCAGGTGGCGCAGCGGACTTCGAGCAAGGGTTTGGGCCGGTCGGGCACGTCGTGCAGGTGCTCGTCGTTGATGTGCATCACCATGTGCATCATGACGCGCGCCACCTTCTTGGTGCGCTTGTCGTCCTTGGCGAAGCTCAGCGAGTCGAGCGGCGCCCCTTCGCGGCCGACGTGGCAGTAGGTGCAGCGCACGCCGAGGGCAAGGGCGAACCCGCGCATCGTGGCGATGAGCGTGCGCTGGTCGATGTTCTTGGGCAGGACCTTCAAGTTCGTGAACGAGTCCGGGGGGAAGCGCCCCTGCGCGGCGATGCGACGAGCGGCAACCGCAGCGGTGGCGAGCAGCAGCAGACGAGTGAGGCGTCGCATCGAGACCCCGGGAAGGGAGAGGGATGAAGTCAGGGATCCGCGACAGGTAAGAAACCACGTGGCTGGCAGCCCGCAAGCCGCACGCGAGCCCATGGCGCATGCACGGAACCTCGCAATCGACCAGCTGACTGCGAGGTTCCGTGTCCGTCGGGTGGGCCCGCGTAGCGGTTCAGCCTGACCGGACACCCCAGTCAGAGGCGGGAAGCCGACTCGCCGCCCGCGACTCAGTGACAGCGGCAGCGCGAGAGCTTCCGGCCCGGTCTCGCGCGACAGCACCCGCAACGCGCCGTGCCGCCGCTCGACAACCAGCGACAAAGCGGAACAGGGGACCGAAGGCGCGCAGCGAGGTCAGCCCGACGAAGTAGAGACCCGGTACGCTGCTTTCGAACCAGTGACTCAGGATCGGAATCGACATGTCCGTCTTGATGTCGGCCCGGAGCGACGGATGAATCATCGGCAACGCGTTGACGTCCACCTTGTATCCGGTTGCCAGGATCACGTGATCCGCGCGGACCGTCGCGCCATCCGCGATGGTCGCTTCGACCTTCCCGTCCACCGCCTTCATCGTCACGACCGTCCGGGATTCGCGCAGCGTTGCCTTGCCGATGACTCTGTTCCTCAACCAGTCAGTCGCCCCAGAGAAGTAATTGCCGTTGTATCGGTCTTTGCGCTCCTGGGGGAAGCGGTAGAAGAAAAAGGGCATATGCTCCAATACCCAGTTCTGCCAACCAGGGGCGATGCTCGCGTTCGGAGCCAAGATCCGCTCGAACACGGTGCGCTCGTTCGCCCGATCAGGCCCAAGCCACGCAATGGGCCGCCGTGAGACGACCTGGACGGTGGCGCCGGCCTCGGTGAGCAGTGCGGCGTACTCAATCGCACTCTGCCCACCACCGATAACGATGACGCGCTTGCTCATAAAGCGGCTGAAATCATTGTGGTCGCAGGAATGTGAGACCAGTCCGGCCGGGAGACCAGCGTAGGGCTCCGGTCGATTGGCATAGTAGTAGACACCGATCGCCATGACGACCGCGGAGCTCTGCACCTGGCGCCCATCTTCCAGCGTCAGGAGAAAGTGTTCGTCTTCACGCTCGATGGAAGCGACGTACGTCTCATCGACGTTCGGCACCGCCCGTTCCTGGAACCAGAGGCCATAGTCGATGAATTCCTCGATCGGGACGGGATAGCCTTTCTCATACCGCGAGTCCCTGAAGAAGCGCTCGAACCCATACTGCTGCCTTGGATCGGAGAGGTTCGTGGCCCACCAGTGGGAGCGCAACAGCATGCCTTTGGGCATGTGATGGCGCCACAGTTCCAGGGTCCGGCCAAAAACGGCTACTCGCAGTCCTCGCCCGAGGAGATGCGCGGCGGTTGAGAGGCCGTAGGGGCCCGCTCCGACCACGACCGCGTCATAGACGGCGCTCATGAGAAGCTCTTCCTTAAGCGGGACAGCACTCTCCTCATCGCGTCCCGCGTGAACTCAGTGGTCGCCTTGATCGCCGGCAACGGGTCGCTCCACGCCGCGTAGTCGTAGCCCATCGGCTTGAGAAACGACAGACCAAAGTCCAGGACCGCCTGCCCCGGTGGCGCGACTCCAGGCCTGCCGCGTTGCTCGAGCGCGGCCAGCGTCGTCTCGATGTCTCCCCCGAGGTGGCGCATCCAGCCGCCGATCCGATAGCCGGCGACCTTGTCGATAGGCCCTCCGCTCGCCCACTGGTAGAGTAGATAGGGGAAGTCCACCCCGGCTCGCACCGCGACCTCAACGGACGCGGAGAGCCGGGGGTTGATCTCCATCAGGTACGGGACACCGGCACTGTCGCGCCGGAACTCGACTTCGGAATACCCTTCGAGGTCCAATTCGCGCACCAGCCGCTCCGCCTGGTCGCCGATATCAGGCGGCACTGCGATGCTCTGACGCAGGACCGACGCTCCCCCCAAGGGTGGCAGGGTACGCTTGGCCCATTGCGCGAAGCGCGCGTACATCTGGCCCTTCGCGTAGAGAAAGCTGACTGCCTCGCGTCTGCCGGAGAGCAGCTGTTGGAACAGCGCGACTCCTCCGAAGCGAGAGAGTGCCGCGACCGCATCCCGCGCCTCTGCAGGAGTGGTCACGAGCTGGGGACCGACCCAGGCGCCCTGCGGTCCCTGCCACAACCAGGATTCGCTCGGCTTGACCACCGCCGGAAGCCCTATTTCTCCCAGCGCCGCCGGGATCTCACTGACGGTGCGCACCACGAGACTGCGCGGGACGTGCAGGCCGAGGCGCTGCGCGAGCGCTAAGGTCCGCTCCTTATTCACCGCGATGGTCAACGTCCGTTCGGCTGCCAGCGCAACACGCGCCCGTTGTTCCAGCTGCGCGCGATGCCGGCGAAGCAGGGCGATCGTGCCGTCGTGCGAGGGAATGAGCACTCGCGCGCCGGTACGCTCCAGAAAGTCCGTCAGGTGGGCAACGTAGGCGTCGGTCCCTCCTTCGGTAGGGAACACGAAACCGCGTTGACACCAGCGCGACGAAAAGGCCGGCACGTGATTCGAGGTTTCCACCGCCGCGACACGCAGCCCCCGTCGACCGAGCGAGCGGACGGTCACGAGCGACTGCCTCAGTCGCGCATTGAGCACCAGAGCATCGAATGCCATTGTCGCCAGGATGTCCTGCCCGCCCGCTACAGGGCTGCTCGAAGGGTCGGCTCGATCACGGCGCGTAGTCGGATGCGCAATTCCTATGCCGCATAGGGGCGGGAGATACGCCCTGCGCGATCGCGCGTGTCGCTCTGGGCTTGGGTGCCGGGCAAGCGTGTGGAGCGATCGGGTGCGCGGCCTGCTGCGCGTGCGCAACGGTTCCGGTTCCCATTCCCGGCCGACCCAGACGCACCAAGCCCCAGCGCCAACGCTTTGACTCTGGGGCTTGCTGCGCAGGGCAGTGGGCCCGGGTAGAGTTGAACTACCGACCTCACGCTTATCAGGCGTGCGCTCTAACCACCTGAGCTACGGGCCCGCGAGGGACTTACGCTAGGGCCGCTGCCACGCCTTCAAGATAGCCGCGTGCTTCTGGACGCGGTACTCCGCGACCGCGCCGTGCTAACCGACTTAGCAGAGATCATCCCACCCCGTGACGACGGCCAAAGGCGGAGGCCGGCCCGGTCAGCGGGTGGACCGCACGACCTCGACGGTGACGCTCGTTTTCAGCCCGAGGGTGAGTTTCAGGTCCGTGGTCCCGAGCGCGATCGGCATGAATCTGAGGATTGTCGTGAGGCTGTCGGACTGCACGTCGAGGAGTTTGACGAGCTGCCACGGCGTGCTGGACTGCCGCGCCACGTTCTGAAGCGTGTGCGCCAGCGCGACCGTGGGCACGAGGTTGCCGTACTCGTCCCGGGCTTTGAGTGTGAGGGCGAACGGGACGCCGAGCTGCACGAGGATGCGGCCGCGGTCGACGCGCGCACCGTCGCGCTCGAGCGAGAGCTCCAGCGGAGCTGCGGGGAGCACCTGCAATGACTCCGGCCATTGGACCGAGTCCACCGTCGCGGTGACGACCGCCCTTCCGGCGAGCGACCCGAGCGTCACCTCCAGCCGCGCCTGTCCGGCCGAGTCGGTCACCGCACTATCGGAACTGATCTGCGCATTCTGGGCTTGAAATACCACGACCCTGCCGGGGAGGGGCCGCCCCGACGGTGCGCGCGCCTGAAAGACGAGAGGCTCCGGGAGGCTCCAGCCCGCGAGGCCGCGTCGCCCGCCGCCAACTATGAATCCGCTCCTCGCCCTCGAGAGGGGGCCGGTGAGAAAGGCCTCGATCGAGCCCAGCAGTTGCCCGCGCACGCGAACGGCGATCCGCCCGGGCCGTCGCAGCGCCGCCGACGGGATGGTGAAGGTCGTCCGCCCCAGCGAATCGGTGGAGCGTGTGTCCGGGGCGACACCCATGTTGGCGCTTTGGGGCTGCAGCTCTACAGGTTCGTGCGTGACCGGGTTCCCGAAGGAGTCCCGGACCGCCACTTGAACTGCGAACGGCCCCTCCTCCCGACCGAGGTCAAGCCGCAGCGGCTGGACGTCGGCCCCGGTAGGAGCGGCAGCGACCACGGTGAGTGTGATCACCGGCCGCCCCGGCAGCAGTTCACTCCCACCGGTGAGCACCTCCAGCCGGTATGTCTGCGCCTCCCGCCCGGCCGACGCTCGAAATACCGCGAGACCGCTGTCACTCGTAACCGCCTCGATACTGCGAGCCAACCCGCCCGCGGCCCCTGAGCCGCCCCGGAGGACGAGCCTCACACCGCCCTCCGGCGTGTCACCTCGACGTGCTTGGACCCGAAGGACCGCCTCGCTGCCCGCCGGCACGGTCACGAGGCTGGCCAGTGGGACCGCCTCAAGGCCGGCTGGGGCAAGGCGTGGTGGAGACGCACTGGGTGGTCCAGTCGTTGGGCCAGGGCGGGGCGGCGCCGCCCGCGCCGTGCAGCCGCCGACGCTGCTGAGCACCCCCGCATCCGCACCCAGATCGCGCAAGTCGGCCCAATCTCGCTCAGTCGGGCGAAAGGCGAGACAGTTCCGGCGGATCAGGTCCGCGATCTCTCCCTTGGCGATCAGCACGCTCGAGAGCAGACGAACGAGGTCCGTCTTGCGCAACGGTTCCGAGCCTTGTGCGGTGAGGCGGCTCGGCAGCCCAAGCACGAGCAGGCAGAGGACGAGCCGCTTCACGGCCGCGGGCACGTCGAGCGCTCGAACTTGCGCTCCACCGCGTCAACATCGGCGTACAACGACTGGTCTCGGGCGCCGCGCGCGGAATCTCTGGACACCGGAGCACCCCGGTGCACCATGTTGTAGGCCATCCAGCGCTGTTCTACGTCTGTCAGACCGCGGGCCAGGTCGGAGCAGGCCATCCGGCGGCTTTGGAATAGGCGTGCACGGAGGTCGAAGGCGGCCGTGGCGAGGGCGACGGTATCGGCCAGGGGGTCGAGCCGGTCGGATGCTCCGAGCTGCGCCGCCGGTTGCGCCGCCGGTTCAGCTGTCGGCGAGCGGCCGTGGGACGATTCGGCGCCGCGCGCGAGGTACAATCCGAACAGCCCCAGGGCAGGCACCAAACCTGCGAGCCCGTACAAGCCGTACCGCGCCACGCGCCGGAATCGGTGAAGCTGCTGCGGCGATGTCGGGACTGGCTCCTCATCGAACTCGTCGGGAAAGAGGACCCGTGTCTGCGTCCCCTGCCCAGCGACCAGCGCCACATCGCTCGCGGCGATCACCTCTTCCTCGGTGCGGTAATTCCTCCAAGACACGACTGTGGTCTTCGGTGTGTCCGGTGGGGGTGCCTCGCCGTCTAACACCTCGTAAAATGGAAGATGCTCGCTCGCCCACTCTTGGCTCGTGGTGCGGCAGAAGAACCCCCCTGTGGGATCATCTCCGGATGCCACGACCAACGCGACGTGCCAGGGACGATCGAAAAACGTCAGGTGCGCATCCGCATCGCCGCGCGACAGCGTGGTGCCTGCGGCCGGATGGCCATTGTACCACCCCACCAGGTGGCGCCTCGTGGCCCGCAGCTCCTCATCGGCCAGCGACCAGCCTTGCGCGATCAGCCTTTTCGCGTCATGGCCCACGTTCAGCCCAGGGAGCCAGATGGTGGAATCGATGAGAACGTAGGGCTGCTCAGTCTCTGGGCAATGCAACAGGCCACCGGTCAGGAAGCCGCACTTGGTCGGCCCTGCGACCAGGTGATCGTGCACCGCCACGAGCGCCCGTTGTGTGATGAAGATGCTGAACGGTGGGTCCCCTCGCGCCGCCTCGCCAGTCGGCGTCCAGCGGATGGACGAGGCGAGGGGCATTGGGCGCTCGACATACCCCGAGCGGCCTCGGGGTCCCTGGTGGCCGTCTACCAGAAGCCCCGGGGACGCGCGATGGCTCGTGGTCCCGTTTCGGACGTCGTCCACGGGGCCAGGGGGACGCAAGTTCCTTGCCCATCGTCGACGCACCGCGGCCGACAGATGCTCCCTCGAAGTGTAGCAAATCAGTAACAAGGGCGGCTGCCATCGACGCAGCCCACCGCGAGCTCAGCAGTGACGATTACGCCCTTTCGAAACGCCGGATGCGCGCTCCCCGTGCCCCCGCCTCCCCCCGCACCCCCGTGCGCGCGAGTTGGAGTGCCGCGCCCGCTCGCCCAAACAGCTCCTCCGGGTCCACCGGGGTGGCATGGACGTCGGTCAAGGCGACGTATCCCGCACACACGTCGAGCGCCGGAGGGGACACCCCGGGCTCCGGCGGCGCCGTCTCGATGGCGTCAGCCAGCCGTTCGGCGAGCCTGGCTGCCCCCTCCTCATCGGTGCCGGGAGCGAGGACCGCGAACTCGACCTCGCTCCACCACCCGATCGTGTCGGACTCTCGCGCGTAGCTGCGCAGCGCAGCTCCGAGGCGATCCCGCACCGCGGGCTCCGCCGCCGCCCCCCCCCCCCCCCCCCCCCCCCCCCCCATGCGCGCGCACCGCTGCGGCCACGAGCTCGCGGGCACGGCGCTTCAGGCCGCCGCCGTTGTACAGTCCGGTCGCCGAATCCACCAACACGCCTTCCTGCGCCCGGTCCGCGCGACGCTTCGCACGTGCGTACCGGTCGATCTTCAGCAGCAGCTCCTCCGCATCGACCGGGAAGGCGAGACAGTCCCATGCCCCGGCCCGCAACCACGCCAGGCGCTGTCCCCTGGTGACGGGCGCGGCCGTCATGCCGATAACGGGCAGGTCAGGCAGGTCTTGTCGCAGCTCCCCACAGACTGACAGGCCGTTGAGATCGGGCAGGTCGGTCGCCAGGAGCACGAGGTCGGGCCGCGCGCTCACCGCCCGCTCCAGTGCTTCGGCGCCGGTCGCGACCCGCAGCACGCGGTATCCCGCCGGCTCGAGCACGGTCTCCAGCGAGCGCGCCGAGTATTCATCGCCGCTGGCAACGAGTGTCAGACCACCAGGAGACGAAGTCGCCAAAGTGCTCAGGCGCGCTCCTCGAGAATGCGCAGGGTGATCGGCATTAGAGCTGCCGAGCGCGCCTCGGGCGTCGCCGACTGGGTGAGGCTGCGCTGATATTTAAGGAAGGTGCACGGCGTTGGGGACATCCCTCGGTGCACACCCAGCGGGAATCCCGGGTCAGGGACGATCCGACCCTTTACCCACGGCCCGGGGCGGCGAAGCTGACCAGGAGCGCAGCGCCGCCAACTGCCGGCGGGTGAGACTGACAACCGGTCGAGCCGCGCACATCCTCCCGATCGCCGCATCCAGGCTTTCCCCCGCTCGCCTCGCCCGCCAGGCGCAATAGAGCGTCGGCGCGCGGCCCATCCCCGCCCCGCAAAAAATCAGGATGGTGCGGCCTTGCTCGCGCGTCATATCGAGAAAGCCGCATCCCGCCGCGAACTGCTCCGGTGTGGGAGCGTGACGGTCCGCCACAGGGAGCCAGAGCAGCTGCTCGACGCTGGTCGTCCACCGGGGCGGCGGCCCTTCCCGCAGGAGGCAGACAGCGGCCGTCACCCCGGCGCGGCACAACTCATGCCAACACCGTCGTGAGGGGATGCCGCCGACCCAGATCCCGGGCTCCACCAGCGTGGGGCGGCGTACGGCGCTGTCGTTGCGTGCCGCCAGCAGCGCGAGTCGCGCCGTCCGCACGATGGGAAGGGAGATCACGATGCGGTGCGACTCGGAGAGGAGGGTCACGGGACGATCACACCCTCGCGGGTCGCGTGGCGCAGACGCCCCGCCATGTAGCGGATGTACAACGTCGGATCTGTCACAAAGTGAAACTATCCATCCCGGCGCGGCGTGTCACTCCGCGTTGACATGGGTCGCGGCCTCGCGCAGAGGCACGAACGTCACCATGCGGCGGAATAGCCGGTACCGCTCGGTGCGGCGCACGTAGGGCGCGAAGCCTGCCCGTTCGCACCCCTTGAGCGACGCCACGTTGACTTCGTCCACGAAGGTGACCACCCAGCGCGCGCCGAACTCGCGCGCCCGCTCGGCGATCTGCGCCATCGCGCTCGACATGATCCCTTGTCCCCGGTACGCCTCCGGGGTGTAGGCTCCCTCCAGCAACGCCTCGTCGGGACCGAGGCGTGGGTAGAGGTTGCCGAAGAACGCCCGCACCCGGTCGTTCTCGCTCGCGGGGATGAGCCATTGCATGTAACAGGGCTCGGCCTCCCCGTCGACGGCGATGTGGCAGGTCCGGACGCCGGATTGGAGCAGACGCGCTTGGGCCAAGCGATGATACACCTGGTCGTCCGAGAGGCCGGGGTGTCGGACGTCGAGGCACGAGAGATCATCACCCGGCAGGAGGGGCCGCACGTGGATGGGCCGTTTCGCTGCGGGTGCCGCGAACGGCACGGTGAGGTCGCGCCGCAGGCCAAGCGAGACCGCGTTGGAGTAGATGCGGTAAGCAACCGCCCGAGACACCTTCCGCGCGCGCCCGGTAATCGCCAGGTGCAGCAGGTCGCGCACTCTCCGCAGGAATCCCACCATAGCCTCAGTCGAAACGCGCGCCGTCGCATACCACGGCGGCGATCCGCTCCCCCGCGCGCCCGTCCCACCGCTCGATCAGCGGTGACGGGGGGGGGGGCCGCAGCCCCCGGGCTGCGCTCACCGCCTGCCGGATCGCCTCACGCCGTGGGGCGACGAGGCGGTTGGTTCCCACGGTGCAAGTGATCGGCCGCTCCGTGTTGGGCCGCACGGTAACGCACGGCACACCCAGCCACGTCGTCTCTTCCTGGAGTCCACCCGAGTCGGTGATCACGAGGGCGGCGTCGCTGGTCAACCCCACCATCTCCAGATAGGGGAGGGGCGCCAGCACCCGCACGTTGGGCATGGCCATCGCGTCGACGCCGAGCGTCTCGATGCGGGCCTGGGTGCGCGGATGCACGGGGAACAGCACCG
>Ga0209235_1002029_pt1 | contig 11239 bp, 11 predicted proteins | sample GraSoi013_1_20cm_4_FD_185817 | JGI IMG/M metagenome (GOLD analysis project Ga0209235, IMG submission 185817) | Grasslands soil microbial communities from the Angelo Coastal Reserve, California, USA - Sample 09_25_2013_1_20cm (SPAdes) (version 2) | ecosystem: Environmental > Terrestrial > Soil >...
CGAGCGACACGTCGCCGAGGCGGAAGGTGCCGGAATTGCTCCGGGACCGCCGGGTCTCGAGCCAGGCGACGTCGAGCTTCAGGGCGGTGAGCGCCTGCCCCAGCTCGTCGTGAATCTCCCGCGCGATGCGGGTCCGCTCCTCCTCACGGGTCGTCTGGAGCCGGGCCGCCAGGGCCCGCAGCTCAGCCCGGGACTGCTCCAATTCCTCGGCGGCCCTGACGCGGTCGCTGACGTCTCGCTGAATCCCAAAGTGCCCGGTGATGCGGCCGGCAGCATCGTAGAAACACATGTAGTCGCCTTCGACCCACATCGTCGATCCGTCGAGCCGGCGCTCGTTGGTGATGCTGTGGGTGTGACCGGCGTCGAACAGCTTCCGCCAGCCTCGGCGACCGGCCGCGACGTCGTGCCGGAAGAAGTCACTCGGCGTCAGACCGATCAGTTCCGCCGGCCGAGCCCGGAATTGCTGCGCCATCGCCGGATTGACCTTGGTCATGCGTTGGTGGGAGAAGACGTAATCCAGCACGGCGTCCTTGTCGACCTCCGGCCCCCACTCGACCGGCTGATCGAGCATCATGAAGAAGAACCCGTCCTGGGAGCGCTCGAAGAAGGCCTCCAGGAGCGCGGGCGTATTGGGCTGGGTTGGTTCCGGCAAGGCTAACGGCATCGAGTCTCCTGGGCCGGAAAATGTGGAGAATGCCTCCCGCAAGGAAGGAGGTGAGACCCCGGACGCGCCGGGGCCCCAGGGTGGTGCTCGAGTGCCTCTCTATTGGACCACGATCCTCCCGGTCATGGCCGAGCCGTGGATCGCACAATCGTAGGTGTAGGTTCCGGGAGTCCGGAACGTCACCGTATAGGTGTCGTGGGCCCCGGCCATGACCACGCTGTTCCTGAAGATCTCCGGGGGCACGCCGGTCGATTGGATGGTGTGCGAGCCCGCGGCGTCCCAGGTCCACGTGACGCTGGCGCCCGCCGCGATCGTGTCCACGGCCTGGTTCTGACTTCCGTTGTGGGTACTCCGGAAGAAGATGTTCCCCACCGTGACCTGGCCGACCGGGCTCCCCCCACCCCCCTGGGGTGAGGTCACGCCGCCGCACGCTGTCAAGGACAAGAGTGCCGCTGCTACGACCAATGCTATGCGTCGCATGTTTACACCTCCGTGCAAGCGCTTACCGGTTGAAGTGTACCAGGGCGTCTCCGCAGCCAACGCCTTGCACCCAGAGAGTCTGATCCCCCGGGATGTCGGGCGCGATGTCGGTGTCGGAGACGATCATCTGCGCGGTGAACGACTCGTCGATGCCGTCGCCAGCGCGGTAGAAGTCGGCGCGCAACACTACGGTCCCGGCACCTGTGGCAATGGGCTTCCCCGCGTCGGCGCCGGCGCACTTGAAGGTCGTCGAGGCCAGGAGCTGCGCGGTGTCCCACCGTACTCCTTCGCCCGTGGCGCACCCAGCGAGCGGTCCCTGGGCAACGGCCGCGGTGCAGCGGAACCCACCGCCCGACTTCACGTCGGTCTCGCTGGGCACGACGTTCGAGGCGGTCGCGGCGTCGAACGATCCGCCGCCAGTCAGGAACACCGTTCCGGTGGGGAAGCCGCTCACCGTGCCGTGGAACCCGAAGCCGCTCCGGGCCCCGCCCCCGTGGCCGGCGGCAGCGGACAACGCCGGCAGGCCGGCGGCGGAATACGACGGGCTCGCAGGCGCCGTGGAGTAGTCGTTGCATGCGACCCCCGCGAGGGCGGCCAACGCAAGCATTCCAGCCGTGATCGTTTTCATTCCCATTCTCCTTCTAGTTGACGATGATGGTGCTGTGGAGCCGGTGCGAAACATGGCCCTACGACCCCCCGACGGTCGTGCGGGTGTTACGGCAGGGGCCGCGGCTCGCCGTAGACGAAATCGTCCATCACGACGAGGTCCTTCGTGTCGCTCGCACTCAGATCGGCGACTGTCGCGCTCAAGGCGGCCTCGCCGCTGGTGATCAGCACCCGGGCGACGAAATCGACCTCGACCTGATTCGAGCCGACGGCCGCGAACAGTTTCTTGGGCGAGAACGCCTTGAACTGGGTTGCCAAGCCGGCGTTGAGCGAAGCAAAGGCGGCGCTATCCACCCGAAGGCCGGTACCGGGTGTGGACATCAGGACACCCCGCTTCGAGTTGACGTTGAAGAAGGTCGCCGGGAAGGTGTCGACGTTGGTCACGGCAGCGGGTACGCGGTCCCAGTTGATCTCGCGCCGGCCGCTTTCGGCGGGCGGCGTGTTGGGCGCGTTCAGCGGGCCGCCGAGCGCGGCCCGAAAGGCGTCCAGGTTGTCCGCAATGGTAAAGGTGTCACCCTCGGCCCGGAACGTGGTGAAGGTGGGCGGCGGGGGCGGTGTGTAGCCGGGCGAGTAGAGATTGTTGCACGCCGCCAGAGCCGCCAGGCCCAGGAAGGGTGCATAAACCGTCGGTTTCATCGCGTTCTCCGTCGTGAGTAGGATCGATCGCTGAACGAAGGCAATGGTAGCCGTCGCTCATCGGCAGCAGTATCAGACGCGACACCGTTGGCACTTGGAACCCAGCGGAAGAGAGCTGTCAGACGGATGACTACAGGACGAAAGAGACCCAGCCTACTCCACTACGTGATGGTCAGGCTCCACCGCGTGGGGCCCGCCGTTCATTTGGGGGCGCCAGTGGCCGAGTCGGCTTGCCGAAGCAGTCCGGCGAAGTCCCCGAGCTCGGGGAGTCCGAGGTCGGAGACCACCCAGTACGTGTAGTCGGCCGTAGCCCAGTGCAGCAGATGGTATCCCTGCCGCGTCTCGCTCGCGGGAGCTGCGGTTGGGCCGCGTCCGGCGGGCCACAGGAACACGTTGATCAGGTGGTGACGCCGCCCGTACACGAGGGCCGCCACGCTCCGCCCATCGACGTAATCGAGCCGACCTCCGAGGAGCGGATATCCGCGCGCGGCAAAGTCGTACACGGGGGGCGAGAAGTCGAGCCTGCCGTTGAACCACGGCTTCACGGTGTGCTGATCCGCAGAGAGCACATCGGTGAGGTGCCCGGGCAGGAGCGAGCGGATGTGGCTCGCGAGGACGTCATCGGCGAGCGTCTCCCCGGCCGCGCGCTGGAGCGCGAGGCGCCAGCTGCCGGCGGCGACGACCGCGAGGGACGCGGCAAGTGCCAGCGGACGCCACACGCCCCGCACGGCGAAGCGACGAGGGGCGCGCGCCCCCGCGGCCGCCCCGACCGCCACCCGCACGCGTTCGCGCAGCGCCGCTGGTGCCTCGAACGCGGGGACGCGCGCCTTGATCGCCGCGCGCAACTCGAGCCGTTCCTGCCGGAACCGCGCGCACTCCGGGCACTGGGCAAGGTGCGCCTCGAGATCGCGCGCGTCGACCGTGGCAAGCTCGCCATCGACATAGGCGTCCAGCTGGGCTTCGAAGCCCGGATGGGTCACGGTCAGCCTCCCTCCTCTTCACGCAGCGCCTGCTGGAGGCGCGTGCGGGCGCGCGACAGCCGTGACATCACCGTGCCGACCGGCACGCCCGCGACGTCGCTGATCTCCTTGTACGACAGCCCTTCGAGCTCGCGCAACACGATCACCTCCCGGAATTCCGGCGCCAAGCGGTCGAGCGCACGACCGAGCGATTCCTTGGCGGCACTGCGGAGCAACGCTGCCTCCGGGTGCTCATCCGCCACCGCACCGCTGTGCTGCGCCTCGTCGAACTCGAGCACGCCCGCGTCCGGGCGTTGGCGGCGCCGCGCACTGAAGGCGGTGTTGCGCACGATCGCGAGCAGCCAGGCCCGCGCGCCCGTCCCCTCCTCCCCGCGGAAACTGGCGAAATACTTGAGCGCGCGCAGGCAGGCGTCCTGCACGACGTCTTCTGCGTCGTGCTCGTTCCGCGTCAGGTAGCGCGCCAGCGTGTACGCGGCGTCCAGGTGCGGCAACACGACAGCTTCGAATCGCGCCAGCTCGCTTGACTCCAACCGGCCCTCAAGATGTCGCGTTGGCCTTCGGGAGAAGACTCCGCGAGCGGCGGGATTATTCCCGGCGGAATAACCCTGCGCTGGGCGGGGTCTCCAGCATCGAACCAAGCTGCCATCACACTCTCGCAGGAGGAAGATCGCTATGTCGTACGTACATGCCGTTCCGGTCCGGAACGCCGCGGGGCTGCTGCTCGCCGCCGTGACGCTCGCCGGGGCCCCCGCGCGCCGCGCCCCGGGCGGCCCGGCGGCTGTGAGCGCCAAGCTGTCCGAATGGAAAGTAGAGCTCTCGGAGCGCAGCATCGCCGCCGGGACCGTGACGTTCACGGTCGCGAACGTCGGGAGCATCCCGCACGCGTTCGAGGTCGAGGGCCAGGGGATCGAGCAGGAGACCGCCGTCATCCAGCCGGGGTCGAGCGCCACCCTGACGCTCACGCTCAAACCAGGGACCTACGAGGTGTACTGCCCCGTGGGCGAGGACTCGCACAAGAAGCTCGGCATGGAGACCGAGTTGAAGGTCGTGGCCGCCAACGTGCAGGCGATCCGGGTGACCAGCGGCGGGCCCGCGATCCAGATCCTCCCCGGCCCGTTCCCCTTCCCAGACAGCGCGGCCCCGATCCTCAAGCAGTTCGGGGATGAGCGGGAGGGGCTCGAGTCGCAGGTGAAAAACGGGCCCTACTCGAACAACGTGACCCCGATTTCCGGCACCTTCACCTTCACCGCCTGGGACAAAGGCGCGGTGCGCGACTCGGTGGATGGGGTCGCCGAGTTCACGACTCAGGACGGCGCCCGCTGGAGACTCGCGCTGGACCGTGTCCAGACGAAAGATGTCCCTCACCACCCGCGGTTCGGCGGCGTGATCCTGGGGCTTTACTACCACGGCAACACGGCGGTGCACACGCCGCTCGTGCCCACGATCAACAGCGCGGTGGCGCTGTGGGCGTTCGGGCACCTGTACAAGAACGGCGCGCTCGTGACCGACAACGCCATGGTGCACGTGATGCTGTTGTCCCGCACCCGGCGCGACGGGGACTTCGCGCTCGCCTGCTGGGATTGCTCCAAGCACAAGATCGAAGAGTTGCAGCTGCAAATCCTGCCTGGACCGGGCGAGCCGAAGTTGGACGCACCCGGCGGGTTCTTGTTCGTCAACTGGGAAAAGTCCAGCTCCGCGAAGCTAGCGAGCTGAGGGGGATGATCCAATGCGGTTACGCACAGCACTGATCGGCAGGATCGCGCTCGCGGCGCTCGCGGGTTGCGGCGGTTACATGGCGTCCGGCCCGTACGGGGGCGGGGATGGTGGGGGTGGTGGGGGGGGGGGGGGGGGGGGGGGGTAACGGTGGTAGCGGTGGTGGGCCGGTCGGGTCCGTGACCGTGGGGGACAACGGGCGAATCGTGTTCAGCAGCGCCCACAACGGCACCGCGAACCCGGCGGTCGACACCGTGGCGGTGGGTGCCACCGTGACCTGGACGTGGACCAACAACCTGGGCGTCTCCCACAGCGTCCAGTCCCAGGGGTCGACCGCGTTTGCGAGCAGTCCGATCATGGGCGGCAGCGGTCAGACGTACGCCGTCACGTTCACTGCGCCGGGGACGTATCAGTACGACTGTGCGGTGCACGGCACGGCGATGACCGGCACGATCGTGGTCCGCTAGCAATTGTGTTTGGGCCTCCGGATCCCGACCGGGATTCGGAGGCCGCGGTCCGGCGTGTTGCTCGAAATCCGGCAGGCGACGGCACCAGCTGCAGCATGCCGTTTGAGCTGAGCCAACCCAATCCGAGTCATGACCGCCGCGGTGAAGACCGACACGTCGCCTTGCGGGCCGCGCTCACAGGTGGATATTGGAACACGACTTAGGTGCTACAGCCCCCCGTTCGAAAGGCGCCCGACCATGAGATGTGCATCGCCCCCTAGGCGTGCTCTCACCGTCGCTTTGAGTCTCACCCTTGGGTGCGTCGCCCTATCAGGCGCGACCGCCCAACAAGAGAACGTGCACCGGTTGGCTCGACGCATCGTCACAACATCGGTCGGGATCAAGCCCGGCGAGGTGGTGGTGATCACCGGCGGGAAGCACACAGTGCCGCTGATGGAAGCCCTCGCCATCGAGGCGCAGAAGGCTGGGGGGATGGTGACGATGTTTCTCTCGTCCGACAGCGTGGTCCGCTCCCTCAACGTCGAGGTGCCGGAGCGGTTCCTGTCGCAGGAACCGCGGTTCTTCGCCGAATGGTTGAAGCAGGTGGACGTCTTCATCACGCTACCCCCAGCCTCGAACATCAAGGCACTCGACGCCGGCGTCCCCGCCACGCGGCTCGCGAAGCTGAACCAGGCCGGACAATTCTTAACCCCGCTACTCGACGACATGAAGTTCCGGGAATTGGACATCACGTACCCCACCAGAGAGCGCGGTGCCTCGTGGGGAATCGAGGGGGCGACCTACGTGAAGATGATGTGGGCCGCGATTGGGGCCGACTATCAGCGGATCGCCGAGCAGGGAAACGCGCTCGCGAACATGTTGCGGGACGCCAAGACGGTGCACGTCACATCGCCCAGCGGCACGGATGTGAGCTTCGCGGTGGAGGGCCGCCAGGCCTTCGTAGACGACGGCGTCATAACCGCGGAGACGGCGAAGGACAAGAAGTTCCTCGGCCGCGATGTGGCGCTGCCGGGGGGAGCGGTGACGATCGCGCCGCTCGAGACGTCGGCCATGGGCCGCGTGGTCGTGCCGCGGGCGCAGTGCAGGTTCCTGACCATGAAGGGCGTCAGCTTCGAGTTCAAAGATGGTAAGATCGAGAACCTGCAAGCGGCGAAGGGCCTGAGCTGTCTGAACGAACTGATGGCCGCGTCGGGTGGGCCGACCAACGTCATCGCCGGATTCTCGATCGGACTGAATCCCGCCATGCAAGTGCATGAAGAGCGGGAGGCGGCCTACTACGGCGGGGGAAACGTGGCTGGCGTCGTCTACTTATCCATCGGGGACAATCAGCTCCTGGGAGGCAACAACAGCACGACCGGAAACTTCGGATTCGGCTTCCCGATCAAGGACGCCACGGTGTGGATCGACGACAAGAAGGTGGTGGAGCACGGCAAGCTGTCGATCTGACGCCCTGCGGGACAACTGTTCGCCCAGCTAGAACAGTTCGACTGCCTTTGCGGTCGTGGATCTGCAGACCACGCTGCAAGTCTTGACCGAGCGCCGCGCACGTGCATCAGGTGGTCGTAGTGTGACGTAGGTCCCGGAACCAGCCCGTTTTCTGGTGCTAGTTCGCGATTCCGATGACTTGCTTGATCGTCTCGGGTTGCTCGGGCACCCGAAGCATGTGATGGGCGACGTCGGCGCGTGAAATGTCCCAGCCGCCCCGGAGGTTCTGCCCGTACGCCTCTACGGCTCCCGCCCCGGAGGCGGGGCCTCCACGAGCGTCCCGAAGAGGCTTCTTCCTGGATACTCCGCCGTTGGGGCTCACTCCTCATCCGCTCAAGAAAACAACGGTGTAACCCCCAGGAGTGGGTTCGTCACGACTCCGGATGGGATCAGGATTCACTATCTCGAGGCGGGTCCGGCAGAGAACGTTACGAATTCTCCTGCCATTCTATTCGTCCCGGGCTGGACCATGCCGGCACACATTTGGGAGTACCAGATTGGATACTTATCGAGGCGACACCGCGTGGTCGCGATGGAGCCGAGATCCTATGGCCTTTCCTCTCAAACCACCGAAGGCAACTACCCCGAAGCTCACGCCCGCGATGTTCAAGCTGTCCTCGACCGCCTGCGGTTGCGTCCTGCGTTCCTGGTGGGCTGGTCATTTGGGGGTGGATGACGGCTTGGCCTACGTCGATCAGTTCGGCACTGATGGCGTGTCAGCGGTCAGACGTACGCCGTCACGTTCACTGCGCCGGGGACCTATCAGTACGACTGTGCGGTGCACGGCACGGCGATGACCGGCACCATCGTGGTCCGCTAGCGAGTATGTTTGGGCCTCCGGATCCCGGCCGGGATTCGGAGGCCGCGTTGCCAGCCTTTGTCTCCGAACCAATTATTGTATTACACTGTGTCACACATGAGCGCCGTGACCAGCCGCCGCTGTTTGCGTCGCCCGCTAACGGTGCGACGATACCTTCGACCATGACGCGCTTGCGCTGCGTGTTGGGCTGGGCGGCGATCCTGGTCGCCACGGCAGGCTGTGCCGCTCGCTCACCCCACGACAGCGTCCCACCCGCAGATCGCGACCTGCTCACGCAGGAAGACCTTCGTGAGCACCGGTTCTCCACGGTGTTCGAAGCGATCGAAGCGCTGCGCTCAAATTGGCTGCGGGAGCGGGGACCGGACAGTTTCTCGACCCCCGGCCACGTACAGGTCTATCTCGACGATTCCCGAGTCGGTGGCGTCGAGACCCTCCGCATGCTCTCCCTGGCGAACGTGCTGTTCATCCGGCATGTCAATGGCGTCGACGCCGCCGCCCGCTGGGGGCTGGACCACGGCCAGGGGGTTATTCTCGTCTCGACCCGCCGCTGACGGCGCTCGCCACCGGCACCCCGGTCCGGGCCACCGGGTGATGCTCGGGATTCCACCGCAGGATCGCGTCCTCGACGCCCTTCAAGTGCGCCCGCATGCGTTTCACCCCGAGCTTCGCATCGCGCCGCTCCAGGGCTTCGAGGATCGCCAGATGACCCTCGTGATCGCGCTCGCGCGAGCCAAAGATGTTCAGGATCAGCCGCTGCTCTTCGGTGAACAGCTCTCTGAGGACGTCGAGCAGCTGGACCAGTACGGCGTTGCCGGACGCCTGCGCGATCTGCCGGTGGAACGACATGTTGACGGTGTTCAGGACGTCGTCGTTGGTGAGGTTCTGGCCGGCCGTGGTGAGCAGCCGCCGCATCTCCTTCAGATGCGCGGCGGTCGCCTTCTGGACCGCATCGGCGACCGACTGCGCCTCGAGCGCCATGCGGGCCCGAATGAGGTCTAGGAGCAGCTTCTTGGTCACCGTGCCCGGGTAGTCCGGGCTGGCCAGCACCAGGACCTCCTCGCTCCGGCTCACGTACACGCCGGACCCGTGGCGGATTTCGACCACGCCGATGGTCTCGAGCTTCTTGAGGGCCTCGCGCACCGTCGGATGCCCCACGCCGAACCGCTTCGCCATTTCCATGATCGAGGGTAGGCGATCGCCTACGCGATACTGCCCCCCCTGGATCATTCCTCGGATCCGACGTGCCAGTCTGTCCGACAGGCTCTGCTTCAGTTCTGGTGCGAATGCCGTCTGCGCGGCCTCGCCCGCCATCGGTCGCCGAGCCACAGTACCTCCCGGGCGCTACGCCCGATTCAAAGCTAACGGCGCGCAACCCCGATCACCGCATCGAATGCCGGTTTCGGACGGTGCTGCCGGTCGAACAGCAGCGGATAGCTCGTCCGTCCCCGCACCGGCCAGTTGTTGAGCCATGAATCCCCGTCCGCCACGCCCCAGAATGTCACCCTGCTGATGTCGTCGGCGTGCCGCAGATACACGGCGAACAGGTCCGCGTAGCGCTGCGCCAGTGCCCGCTGCACCGAGTCCGGCAGTCCGTCCCGATAGGGGTTTGGGTCGGTGGGCGCGGGCTGGTTGGGGCGCGGCAGCACGTCTATGTCGAGCTCCGTGATCATCACTCGCACGCCGAGCGCGGCGAAGGCGACAATGGTCGTGTCCTGCTGGGCCGGCGTGGGCCAGTCCATCCGGTTGTGGCCTTGCAGTCCGACGCCCGCTACGGGGACGCCCTCGGCCCGGAGCCGCCGCACCAGGTCGAGTGCGCCGCGCCGCTTGGGCGCGTTCTCCAGCGCGTAGTCGTTGTAGTACAGCTCCGCGTCGGGATCGGCCTCGTGGGCGAACCGGAAGGCCGTGGCGAGGTAGTCCTCACCAATGATCGTCAGCCACGGCGTCGGTCGGAGCGTGCCGTCTTCGTTCAGCGCCTCGTTGACGACGTCCCAGCCGCGGATCCGGCCCCGGAAACGCCCCACCACCGTCTGGATATGGTCGCGCAGGCGCTCGAGCAGCGTGTCGCGGGTCACCGGCTTGCCGCTCGAGTCCTGGAACACCCATCGCGGGATCTGATTGTGCCACACCAGTGTGTGACCGACGATGAACATCCGGTTGCGCTCGCCGAACGCCACGTACTGGTCGGCGGCCGTGAAGTCGTAGGTCCCGGGCCGGGGGTGCACAGACGCCCACTTCAGCACGTTCTCGGGCGTGATCGCGTTGAACTGCGCTCTGACGAGGGCCGCCCCGAGCGTATCACGCCCGGAGCACTGCGCCGCGTTGAGCGCCGCCCCGACCAGGAAGGCGCCCTCGAAGGCCGCGCGCAGCGTGCGCGGTGTGAACACCAGCTCGGGCGGCTGCGGCTGGGCGCACCCGATCGCGAGCGCGCCCATGAAGACGCGGCGCGCCATGTCCCGGCAACGCTTACGGCTCCTCGACGACATCCAAGGCGGCGCTGCGCACGTCCACGGAGTTGCCGCCCACCATGACGTCGAACCGCCCCGGCTCGACCACGCGCTTCATGTCGGGGCCATGGTAGGCCAGATGCTCCGGCCCGATCTCGAACGTGATGGTGCGCGTTTCTCCCGGCTGCAACGTGACGCGCCGGAACCCGCGCAGCTGCTTAACCGGCTGTGTCGCCATGCTGACTGCGTCCCTGATGTAGAGCTGCGCCACCTCGTCTCCCGCCCGGGTCCCCGCGTTCGTCACGTCGACCGAGACGGCGGTCCGCTCTCGCGTCCCGATGCGAGCCGGCGCGACGCGCAAGTTCGCATACGCGAAGGTCGTGTACGAAAGGCCGTACCCGAAGGGGAACAGCGGCTGCGTCGTGTCGAACAGGTACCCTCGCCGGGCGGAGGGCTTGTAATTGTAGAATACCGGCAGTTGCCCCACGTGGCGGGCGACGGTGACGGGCAGCTTGCCGCCGGGATTGATGTCGCCGAATAGGGCCTCCGCCACGACCGTGCCGGTTTCCTGCCCGAGGTACCATCCGTCGAGAATGGCGGGGACGCGATCGACGAGGGCGGGGATCGAGAGCGGGCGGCCGTGGATGAGCACCAGGACGGTCCGCGTGCCTGTGGCGAGCACCGCGCGCACGAGCTCTTCCTGCTGGCCCGGCAACCCGAGGTCCGCGCGGTCGCCGAGGTGATGCGCTGCATACGCCTCGCGACTGGTCATCTCGTTGTCCCCGACCACGACGATCGCCACCTGGCTGCGCCGAGCGAGCGCGACGGCCGCGGCGCGGCGCCGCGCGTTAGACGCGAGGTCGGGCACTACGACGCGATCCGCG
>Ga0209235_1002030_pt1 | contig 11237 bp, 10 predicted proteins | sample GraSoi013_1_20cm_4_FD_185817 | JGI IMG/M metagenome (GOLD analysis project Ga0209235, IMG submission 185817) | Grasslands soil microbial communities from the Angelo Coastal Reserve, California, USA - Sample 09_25_2013_1_20cm (SPAdes) (version 2) | ecosystem: Environmental > Terrestrial > Soil >...
TCGGGTCGATAATCCTCGAAATCGAAATACATCAGTGACTTATCGAGTATACCAAGCCGTGGCTCATGACTCGTGGCTCGTTGCTCGTAAAAACATCGTCGTCTTCCGAGCCACGAGCGACGAGCTACGAGCCACGTCGGGCCGTGTAGAGACAGACGCTGCCAAGGGTCAGCGGGACGGCGGCAATCGTCACGAAGCCCGATTGTCGCAGGATTTTCACGAGCTCGTCAGGCGTCGCAAAGGCGTCAATCGACGCGGGCAGGTACGCGTACGCGCCGTCGTGCCGCGACACGGCGCGGCCGATGCGCGGCAAGATGTGCTTCAGGTACCAGCCGTAGACCGATCGCCATCCGGGCATCGTCGGCACGGCGAATTCCAGAATCGCCAGCCGGCCGCCGGGTTTGACGACACGGTGGATCTCCGCGCACGCGGCCGCAACGTTCTCGACGTTGCGGATCCCGAACGCGATCGTCACGGCGTCGACCGACGCGGCAGCCATCGGAATCCGCGTGGCGTCGCCTTGCACGAGGGCGATGCGATCGCGCAGGCGATCGCGACGGAGTTTTTCGGCGGCCACGCGCAGCATCGCGCCCGCGAAGTCGACGCCGACCACGCGCGCCGCGCCCGGCCGCGCGGCAGACGCGGCAATCGCGAGGTCGGCGGTGCCCGTGCAGAGATCGAGCACGCGCTCGCGTCCAGTCAGCGCCAGCGACCGAATCGCGCGCGTCCGCCACGTCCGGTCGATCCCGCCGCTGAGCAGATGATTGAGCAGGTCGTAGCGGGGCGCAATCGCGTCGAACATGCCCGCGATGCGCTCGGGCGCTTTCGAAATCGAGTCGTCGAACACCGGGGCCACCGCGGTCAAGCGTACTCCGAAGGCGTCTCCCCTTGACAAAAGAGCGCCCCTCGATTGCCTAGTGGAGTGTCTTGCGAGATTCAGAACCGAGCTACAGACGCTCGGCTAAAGAAAGGGCCGCCCTACGTAATTTCGCAACGTGCCGCGGCGACGCTCAGCGCTGCCACGGTCCGTACAGCGATGCGACCAGCACGAGCAAATAGAGGATGCCGACGTACCCGTTGAGATCGAACGCGCGCTTCAGCTGCGAGAGATCGTCGGCGCGGACGAGCGACTGCTCGTAGACCAGCAGGGCGGCGACGATCGCGACGCCCACGAGATAGACGGCCCCGAGCGGCGCCGCGAAGGCGAGCCCGACGAAGCAGGTGACCGCGATGACGTGCATGAGCCGCGAGATGGCGAGCGAGGCGGGCACGCCGAAGCGGACCGGAATCGATCGCAGGCCGTGCGCGCGATCGAAGTCGAGATCCTGGCAGGCGTACAGCACGTCGAAGCCGCCGACCCACGTCCCAATCGCAAGCGCGAGCAGCCACGGTTCCCATCCGCCGCGCCCGCCCACCGCGAGCCAGCCGCCGACCGGCGCCACCGCCATCGCAAGGCCGAGGAAGAGTTGCGTCCACGTCGTGTAGCGCTTGGCGAGCGAGTACCAGAACACAATCGCAAGCGCGACCGGCGACAGCGCAAAGCACAACGGGTTCAACCGGTATGCCGCGTAGACGAACACCGCAGACGCCATGACCACAAACGCGGTCGCCTCGCGCCGGCTCATGGCGCCGCACGGCAGCTCCCGCGCGGCGGTCCGCGGGTTCAGCGCGTCGAGCCGCGCGTCGGCGAGCCGGTTGAAGCCCATCGCCGCACTTCGCGCGGACACCATCGCGACGAGAATCCAGCCGACCTTCGTCCACGTCACTGCCACGTGCCGCGACGCCAGCAGCGCACCGGCCAGCGCGAACGGCAGCGCGAACACCGAATGGCTGAAGCGGACGAAGGACGCGTAGACGGCGAGGCGCTTTAACATTGCGGATTGAGGATTGCGGATTGCGGATTTATTGTTGATTGTTGATTGTTGATTGTTGATTGCATGCGGGTTGATCCGCGAGGTGCTCGTGAGGTACGCCGCGGCGGGAACTCCGCGAGTAAATCCGAAATAAATCTGCATTCCGAATGAATCCGCAATGCGATTACATCTCCAATCCAAAATAAATCCGCAATCCGCAATCCGCAATCCGCAATGTCACGGTTCCACCCACCGAAGCTGCTGTGGCTGAATGCCGGCGGCGACCAGATATTCTTCGACATCGATCGTGAGCGAGGGAATCCCGACGGCCAGCAGCCGCGCCCGCTTGCCCGGCTCGATGGTGCCGTAGTCGCCATCGAAGCCAAGCGCGCGTGCGCCCTCACGGGTCGCGCTGTCGATCAGCGTGGCGGCCGGGACCTCCGGCGCCAGCGCGCGCATCGTGGCGAGCTCGGCGAAGACGTTCAGATCCGGCGAGCTCGCGAGGCTGTCGGTGCCGACGGCGACGCGGACGCCGGACTTGTAGAAGTCGGCGATGGGCGGCGCGCCCGCGCCGGTGTGACCGTTGCTCCGCGGACAGGTGACGAGCGTCGTGCCACGCGCGGCCAGCCGCCCGAGATCGCCCGCGGTCATCTGCACGCCGTGGACGGCGAGTATGCGCGCGTCGAGAAATCCGCTGTCGTCGAGAAACTTCACCGGCGATCCGCCGGGCGGGACCCACGACGGATCCCAGACGCCCAAGTCCTCGAGCAGCCGGCGCCACGGTCCGCCGCCGCTGCGAATGAACTCGACTTCCTCAATCGATTCGGCCAGATGGACGCTGCTCGGCGCGAACGGGTCGCGATTGATCGCCTGCCGAATCGCGCGGAACACGAGCGGCGCCACCGAGTAGGGTGCGTGCGCGGCGAGGGTCGCGCGCACGCGGTCGGTCGGCACGAGCCGATTGAGCTCCTCCCACGCGGTGTCGACGAAGGTCTGCGGGTCGTCGACGTGGAACCGAATCAGCTCGTAGAACACGACGGCGGCCAGCGAGCTGCGCGTGAGGGGCGCGAACGAGACGAGGGTGTTGCTGATGTCGCCGACGATCGCCGTGCCGCACGCGGACGCTTCGGCCAGCGCGCGATCGATCGAGTCGAGAATCTCGGGCGACTGCGGATCCGGACGCCGGCGGCGCGCCGCCATGACGTCGCGAATCCACGTCACGAACTCCGAGGCCGGCGGCACCTCGTCGCGCAGGTACGACAGCTCGAGATGCGTGTGCGCGTTGACGAGGCCCGGCATGACCGCGACCTCGCCGAGATCGATCTGTTGCCCGCCGTTGGCCGGCGCGCGCCTGGTCACGGCGGCGACGCGGCCGCCATCGACGGTAATCCAGCCGTCGCGCATCGGCGGATCGCTCACGGACACTATCCAGCGCGCGTGGTAATGGATCAATTCGGGATGATGCGAAGTTGTTTGGCTGCGCGGCTCCGAGCCGGATAGTTCATCAGCTCGTCGGGTACGCTGGTGTCGCCGTCGGCGCGCGCGGTCGCGAGCTCGAGCATGCGCGGCACGTCGCGCTCGCGGAAGATCGGATCGCCCAGAATCTCGTAGTGCATGTTGCGGCGCTTCGGGGCGAAGCCGGCGTCCTCGATGTTGCGCACGATCTCGACTTCGTCCATGCAGTATGCGGCACCGGCGGCGCGGACGACGTTTTCTTCGATCATGACGCTGCCCATGTCGTTCGCGCCGTACGCGAGGCTCAACTGTCCGACCTTGCCGCCTTGCGTCACCCACGACGCCTGCAGGTTGTCGAAGTTGTCGAGCACGATGCGCGCGAGAGCGAGCGTCCGCAGGTAGTCGACCCCGGTCGCTTCGCTGCCGCCGAGCTCGGTGTTGGCAGGCTGGTAGCTCCAGGTGATGAACGCCGTGAAGCCGCCGCGCTCGTCCTGGAGATCGCGAAGGCGCAGCAGATGTTCCAGGCGCTCCGCATCGGTCTCCACCGTTCCGTACATCATCGTCGCGGTGGTGCGAAGCCCGGCGCGATGCGCGTGGCGCATGACGTCGAGCCACTCGTCGGCGGTCGCCTTGCCGTAGCAATGCAGCAGCTTGCGCACGCGATCGACGAGGATTTCCGCGCCGCCGCCAGGAATGCTGTCGAGGCCGGCGGCGATCAAACGATCGATGACTGCGGGCACGGGCAGCTGCGACAGCCGTGACAGGTGGATCACCTCCGGCGGCGACAGCGCGTGGAGCTTGAACGCCGGATAGCGCGCCTTGATCGCGCGAAAGAGATCCTCGTACCACGTCAGCGGGAGATCGGGATTATGACCGCCCTGCAGCAGCAGTTGAACGCCGCCGACCGCGATCGTCTCGTCGATCTTGCGGAACAGCTCGTCGAAGCCGAGCACGTAGCCCTCGGGCGAGCCGACCGGCCGATAGAACGCGCAGAAGTTGCACTTCGCGACGCAGACGTTCGTGTAGTTGACGTTGCGGTCGATGATGTAGGTGACGATGCCGCCGGGATGCTTGCGCGCGCGCACAGCGTCAGCCAACCGGCCGAGCAGCGCCGTCGGCGCCTGCCGATACAGCTCGAGCGCCTCGTCTCCGCTGAGACGCTCGCCCGCCCGGACTCTCTCAGACAGCCCTGTGATGTTCGGCATGGTAGAAATTCATCGCGCCTTCGTACGAGACCAGCCCGAGCTCATTCGCGTACACGTAGAAAGTCCGGAGCCCCTCGAGCTCCTCCCCGCCGAGAAAGTACCGAATATTATGTCGCAGGTACCTGCTGGCCGCAGCCTGACGCTCGGGACTGTCCGGAAGGTGCGCACGGGCGACAGCGTCGACGTGCGCGACGCCCTCGTCTCGAGCGCACTGGAGCGCTTCGGCGTCGGCCGGCGTGATGGCGTCAGGCCAACCGGCCCAGAACGCGTACACGAAGGGCAATCCGGTCATCGTCGTCCACGCTTCACCGAGGTCGATCTTCTCGACTGTCGACTCCAGAAACAGCGCGTTGTCCCCGATGATCAGCGCTGCGTCACAGTGCACGAGCATGTCGTCGAGATCCGGGCCGCGCGGCTCGAGGCGCGGCTGAATCTTGAAGAGACGAGCGCAGAGCACGCTGACCAGCGCGACCGATGTGCGAGAGCTCGTGTCCAGCGCGATTGACCGGACGTCGCCAATCCACCTGGTCGTGTAGATCGCAACCGACCGAACGGGTCCACGGGAAACGACGGCCGGCCCTGGAACGATCCCGTATGGCCCCGGCCCGCGGAGATACTCAATCGAGGGGATGAGGCCGACGTCAATCTCGTGCGCATGCAGCAGGCGCGCGCACTCGGACGGGACGTCGTAGCGAACATCGAATCGCGGGGACCGATCGAGGCCGTAAACCAGCGGGCGCGCGTTCAGGTAGCCGACGGCACCCAGCCGCACACGATTCGAGCGAGCGGGGGCGGGGCCCCGCGAGCTGTCAGAAGAAGTACCGGTCATCGGACCACGACGTCGAACCGGCCGTTGCGCTCGACAGGCTCCTGGTTCGCCGCGCGAATGTTACGGCGAATCTCTTCGAGCGGCGCGCGACGGCGCCCTTCCGTCATGTCGTCTTCCGCCGACACGCCGTCCACATCGTCGGCGCCGACCGTCAGCGCGACCTGCGCGAGCTTGGGGCCATACAGCGACCAATCCACCTGAATCGACGCGACGTTGTCGACGATGACGCGCGCGAGCGCCACGCGCGTCACGTCCTCGTAGCCCGTGGTCGGCACGGCGGGATTGACCGTGCGCGGCAGCGGCGCGAACGCGCGGATGACGGCGACGGCGCGCTGCAAATCGGCGACGGCTTTCAAGAGCGGCAACGGATCGGGGGAGGGCAACTGATGAATCGTCAACCGCGCGAGCGCCAGCCCCGCGATGTTGACTTCCTCGATCGAGCGCCGCGCGTCGTGCAGCCGATCGAACGGCGCCTCGGCGACGAGCTCCAATCCAGCCGCGCGTAACGCTTCGAGCAGCGCGCGCAGCGTGACGCCTTCGCGCGCCGACAGCTCTTCGAGATCCGCCAGCGAGAATCCAGACAGCGCCACGCCGCGCGATCCGGCGATCGCGGCCGCGACCTGCGCGACCCGCTCGACCGCGGCGGCGCGGCTCGCCGGCGTGCCGACGATGCGCACTTCGCCGGCGAGCGGCGAAGGAGTCTGCGCAGTATCACCCGCGAGCGCCACATTGGCGACGCGCACGAACGTCGTGCGGGCACCGTGCCGGCGGCGGCGAGCGTCGTCGGCCAGCATGCCGAGGCTGATGATGTCGTGCGAAGCCGCGAGCGAGGTGAGTTCAGTGTCCGAGACGGTCATCCCAGCAGTTGATCATACAGAAGCAACCGCAGAGTGCGCAAAGCTCGCAGAGAAAACCAGGCTCTGCGTTCTCGGCGTGCTCCGCGGTTGCCTTTTTACGAGACCACCGGCCCGAAGAACAATCCGAGCACGACCGAGAGCGCGATCGACAGCAGCCATCCGATCGCGCAGACGACGACGGCGCGGCCGGTGCTCGTGTAATCGAGCGCCTGCCGCACGGCGACGATCATCGCAAGCAGCATCCACACCGCGGCGATCGCGAACGCGGGATACGTGACGCTCGGGATGACGCCGAAGACGCGCAGCAGTCCGGGCGTGTTGGCGAAGCCGATCGTGCGCAGCAGCTCGCCGACGTCCACCCGCGTCTGCGGCTCGGGCATCAGCCGGCCGCCGATCTGCAGCGTGATCAGCGCCGCCCAGCCGATCAACGCCGCGATGCTCATGAAGAAAATCGTGCCGAGCGAGGCGCCGCCGAAGCCGCGCGCGCCGACGCCGGCGGCGAGGCTCGACAGGATCACGACCAGGATGGCCTGTCCCGTGGCGCCGCGGTCGGCCTCGACTTCTTCATAAATCGCCACGTCGAGCGCTGCCGCGCCGATGAGGCGCTGGATGAAGCTGTTGGTCGGCGTCGTCGTCATATCGTTCATGGCATTCATGATGTTGATACGAGGGGCACGAACGCGAGAAACCGTCGCGGGTTGTCCACGAGGATATGGCGTACCGCATGACCCACGCCGCCACTGCCTTTTTTCTTCCGCGAGTTCTCGTCCCGCCGTCAGTTCTGCTCGGCGCGGCGCTCCATGACGTCGTACATCCGGACGACGCCGATGGGCGCGACGCCGGGTGCGGTAATGGTCGGGTAGTGGTTCTTGTGCGCGGTCATGTCGATGCGCTTGGCCGCTTCGGCGGCCGGCACTTTCTGATCGTGAAGCTTGCTGGCTTGCTGCCAGATGTCGCGCAGGTAGGCCTGCCAGTGATCGAGCTTCTCCTTCCCTTTCCACGGCTCACCATGTCCAGGGATGACGTCGGTGAAATCGAGCGCGCGTAGCTTCTCCACGGTGTCGGGCCACTCGTTGACGTAGCCGTCCGACAGGTTCGAGATGCCGGCAACCAGCATGTCGCCGGTACAGACGACGCGCTCCTTCGGTAAAAAGACGACGACGTCGCCGGCCGTGTGTGCGCGACCGAGATGGATCAATCGGATCTCGCGGTCGCCGCGGAAGAGCGTCATGTGATCGTTCAGCGTGACGCTCGGCGGCGTCGGCTTCACTTCCTTCACCTGGTCGGCGTACGCCTGCTGCACGCGAACCTGCTGGTCGAGCCGCGCCTTGGCGGCGGCGTCCTGCTCCGCCGCGGCTCGCTGCTTGAGCTGTTCGATCTGGTTCGGCAGCGCCGCGAGCGACTCGGCGAAGATGGTGCCCTTCGCCAAGACGTCGCCGAGCAGCTTCCGCCGTGTGAACTCGTGGCCGATGATGTCAACCGGCGCGGTGAAGACCTGGTTGCCGTTGGCGTGGTCGAAGTGGAAGTGCGTGTTGACGAGGAACCGCACAGGTTTGTCGGTGATGCTCTTCAGCTCTCGGATCAGCACGCGGGCGGATTCCGGCGAGATATGCGAGTCGACAATCAGGACGTCGTCCTGATTGACGACGACGCAGGAATTCGAGCCGACGTTCAGCGTCCCGGTCGCGATCGCGCTGTAGACGCCGGGCGCGATCGGCTGGAAGCGATGCGCGGCCTGCGACGGCTGGGTCTGCGCGTGACCATGAGAAAAGACGAGCGCGGACACGGCGATCCCCACCAGCAACAACATCAATCGAGTCCGCATGGCGCACAGTATGGATCAAGGCGCGAAGGGGCGTGGCACTTTCTGTGCACCAGGCCGGCCGGAGGCATCGATGGCGTCTGTGACGTCGCTTCGTGACCATCTCGTCGAAGAACTGAAAGATTAGCGCGTGCGGATCCTGGACCAGATTTCTGTCGCACGCCGGCCCGCGGCTTCTGTCGTGGCGACGCGGGCGGGCCACGCGCGCGTGTAACCCTCCGACGCCCACTTCCTCGTCGCGTCGATGCCCATCTTGCCGCCGTAGGCGGGTAGCTCCGCGGCATCGTCCAGATCGTCGACCGGACCTTTCGTCATCTGAATGTCGCGGAGCGGGTCCATGTGCGTGCCGACGATCCACGCCACCTGACTGAGATCCTGGACGTCGACGTCTTTGTCGACGACGACGATGGTCTTCGAGAACATCAACTGTCCGAGGCCCCAGAACGCATTCATGATTTTGCGCGCGTGGCCCGGATACCGCTTGTCGATCGAGACGAGCACCAGGTTGTGGAAGATGCCTTCGGCCGGAAAGTGCATGTCGACGATCTCCGGCAGCGTCTTCCTGATCAGGGGCAGGAAGATGCGCTCGCTCGCGAGCCCGAGGTAGTAGTCCTCCATCGGCGGCACGCCGACGACGGTCGTCAGGTACGTCGGGCGCTTGCGCCGCGTCACGCACGTGAGATGGAACACTGGAAAGTCGTCCGGCTGCGAGTAGAGACCGGTGTGATCGCCGAACGGGCCTTCGCGCCGTCGCTCGCCCGGTTCGACGTAGCCCTCGAGCACGATGTGTGAGCTCGCCGGCACTTCGAGATCGGAGGTGACGCACTTCACCATCTCGATGCGGCGGCGCGCGAGAAAGCCGGCAAGGAGCAGCTCGTCGAGCCCTTCGGGCATCGGCGCGGTCGCGCAGTACGGCAGGACCGGTTCGGCGCCGAGGGCGACGGCGACGTCGAGCCGCTTCTTCATCCGCTCGGCGACGCGATAATGCTGCGCGGCGCCCTTGTGCCGCTGCCAGTGCATGCCGGTCGTGCGGCCGTCGAACACCTGCATGCGGTACGCGCCGATGTTGCGCATGCCGGTCTCGGGATCTTTCGTGAAGACAATCGGAAAGGTGATGTAGCGGCCGCCGTCCTCGGGCCAGCACGTCAGGATCGGCAGCGCGTCGAGTGTGCCGTCGCGCTGCACGATCTCGTGGCACGGCGCGTCCTTCACGGTCTTCGGCATCAGGTCGCGCAAACGGCCGACCATCGGCAGCATCCTCAGCGCGTCCATGATCCCTTCGGGCATCTGCGGCGTCATCAGCTCGTCGATCTCCCTGGCCAGATCGTCGAGCGCCTTGACGCCGAGCGCGAGACACATCCGCTCGGTCGAGCCGTAGACGTTGGTGGCGACCGGCATGTCGTAGCCGGTTGGTTTGTCGAACAGAAGCGCGGGCCCGCCGCCAGGCGACTTGCACGCGCGATCGGTGACGGCTGCGATCTCGAGGTCGGGGCTCACGGGTTCGGCGATGCGCGCGAGCAGCCGCTTGCGCTCGAGGTCAGAAAGAAAGTCGGTTAGGTCGGAGTACATCACGAAAGATTAACCGCGGAGCTCGCAGAGCACGCAGAGCAAGAAATCTCTGCGATCGCTGCGATCTCTGCGGTTACAAGACCTCATCTTGTTTCGTGGTTTCGTGCTTTCGTGGTTTCGTGCTTTCGTGGTTTGCGGCGCTCATTCTATCGGTTATCTGCTGCGCCAACGCGAGCGCGCGGCGGCCGTCTGCGCCCGTGACCGCCGGCGCGCGCTTCGAGACAACGGCGTCCGCGAAGTCCGCCAGTTCACGGGCGAGCGGTTCCTCGTTGACGACCGCGACTTCCCCACCGGCAATCGACGGCATCGGCCTGCCCCGAGCGGAGTCGAGGGGGCCGTCGCCCTTCGTGAGCCGCCACAGCTCGACCTTCTGCGTCGCGTAGTCGATCGACAGGTACGACGCCGGTTGAAAGAACCGGATCTTGCGGACACGGTCTCGGCTGATGCGGCTGGCCGTCAGGTTCGCGATGCAGCCGTTCGCGAACCGCAGCCGCGCGTTCGCGATGTCGACTTTGCTGGTCAGCACCGGCACGCCGACCGCCTCGATCGACTCGACGTCGGACCGCACGAGCGACAACAGCACGTCGAGATCGTGAATCATCAGATCGAACACGACGTCGATGTCGAGGCTGCGCTCGGGAAACGTGCCGAGCCGGTGTCCTTCGATGAAGCGCGGGTCGGTGAGCATCGGCCGCGCGGCGGCGACGGCGGGATTGAAACGCTCGGTATGACCGACCGCCAACACGACGCCGGCCTTCGCGGCCGCGGCGACGAGCGCGTCCGCTTCGGCAACCGTCCGCGCGAGCGGCTTCTCGACGAGCACCGGCACACGGGCCTCGAGAAACATCAGCGCGATGTCGCGGTGGATTTCGGTCGGCACCGCGACGGTCACGGCGTCCACCTGACCGACGATGTCGCGGGCGTCGTAGGCGGCTCGCGTCCGATGCGCAGCGGCAATCTCGTCCGCGCGCGCGCGATTGGTGTCGACGACGGCGGCCAGCGTCACGCCGGGCAACGTCGACAAGATTCGTGCGTGATGCTTGCCGAGGTGACCGACGCCGATCACGGCAACTCGTAATTGCGGATTGCGGATTGCGGATTGCGGATCAATTGGCCGATTCAAATCCACAATCAATCCTCAATCCGCAATCCTCAATCCGCAATGACACGTCTCCCGAGGATGCAGATGCCCGCCTCATCCGCCGCTTTGATGATCGCGTCACCGTCGATCATGAGCGTCTTCCCGGCATCGATCGACAGCGTGTCGGCGCCCGCCGCCTGCATCGCGGCGATCGTCGAGACGCCGATGACCGGGACGTCGAACCGCATGTCCTGATTCGGCTTCGCGACCTTGACGATTCTCACGCCTGGGCCGGCGAGCTGGCCGGCGCGCGCGATGACCGCGTCGGTCCCCTCCATCGCTTCGATCGCGACGACGGCCGCCGACTTCACCGCAATGGTCTGCCCGATGTCGAGGCCGGCGATCGTATCCGCGAGGCGGTAGCCGAACTCGAGGTCCGCGCGCTGCGCCTGGTCCGGGCTTCGACGCGTGAGCACGCCGTCGCGCGCGAGGAGCGGCGCGAGAAACGCCGTCGAGTCGAGCAGATCGATCCCGTGATCGCGCAGCACGTCGGCGACGCCAGAGAT
>Ga0209235_1002035_pt1 | contig 11215 bp, 11 predicted proteins | sample GraSoi013_1_20cm_4_FD_185817 | JGI IMG/M metagenome (GOLD analysis project Ga0209235, IMG submission 185817) | Grasslands soil microbial communities from the Angelo Coastal Reserve, California, USA - Sample 09_25_2013_1_20cm (SPAdes) (version 2) | ecosystem: Environmental > Terrestrial > Soil >...
GGCGGAGGGGAACAGCGCGGCAGCGGCGGACCAGTACCGGCGGTTTCTGGCGCTCGCCGCACGCCGCGACCCCGATCGTGCCAACGTCGTGCGCGCCCTCGCGGCCCTCGCAGCTCCGCCGGATTCCCGCTGAGGCAAGCCGTCACGGTCGATGAGGCAGGGGAGCGGGAGGTTGTGGTCCTACCGCTCCGTAGCTCGTCTTGATGACGTCCACCAGCTCGGGAGTCGCCCGCGCACCGGAAACGTCGATCGCCAGGGCTCGCTCGAAGTAGGACACCGCTTCTCCGTCGCGTGCGACGATGCCGGCGCAATACGCCAGGCCCAGCCATGCGTCGACGTCGGCTACTCGATCTGCGAGGGCGGCTTCGAGATAACGCGTGGCGATCGCACAGTGTCGTCGTGAATCATCCAATCGCCCCAGCTGGGCGAGGGCCACCGCCGCATAGGCGTGCGCATCTGCCAAAGTGGAGTCGAGGCGCACCGCAACGGCAAAGGCGTCGGCTGCCGGCCCGAACGCGTGGAGGCCGAGGTGCGCACGGCCGAGGTGGTATGGCGTGGTCGGGTCCGCGGGCCACAGCACGGTGGCGCGCTCGTACAGTTTGCGAGCATCGTCAAACTGATTTGCGTGCAGCATGGCGGCACCGACCTCGCCATAGGTGCTCGCGCGCTCCCCCTCGATTACAAACAGGTCCCCTAGTGGCTTCCAGGCGTCTCGGGCATGGTAGAAACGCGCGAGAGCAAGGACGTATTGGCGGAGGGCCTCGGGGTTTCGAGGCTGCGCCTCGGCCATTCGGCGACACACCTCGATCTTGGGGTCGCCGTCGTCCAGGGGGGCGCAACTCTCGGCGAAAGAACGCACCTTCTCGTGGCCGAGGCGTGACATGATGGCCCACAACGCCTCAGCATGAGTCTGAGAGAGCACGAACGTCTGAAAGTCGACGTCCTGTGGGTGGCCCGGTGGTGGACGTTGACGCGTCTCGCATTGCAAGCGCGTTTCGAGGCGGATGCGCGTCCACGGGCCAGTGGGCTCCAAGCGGATCACGAGTGCGGCTCCCGGATAAACGAGCCCTCGCCAGAGCTTGAAGATGACGCTGGTGGGCCAGGAGAACTTCGGGGCGGTGACAAACGGTCCGGCGGTGTCCGCGAAGCTGTAACCGAGTCCGGTGATCGCCTTGAATACGTGTTTGACGACCACATCCCGGGCGTGCGGCTCGACCCACGTGTGCTCCTCTACGGCTGTACTTGCTCGTCCCCCTGGGCATGAAGGGGTCTGAGCCGTCGCTGCCACCGAGGGAGTCAGGTATGCGAGGACGAGAAGTAAATGGGTGGTGGCGCTCATCGCTCAGACGGCCTCGCCACGAGGCCGTGCCGAAGAAGCAGCGGCATGTTGAAGGGACGGGTATCTGGGACGATGCGGAGCGCGCTTAAGCTGCGGGCGACTCGCCCGCGGCGCGGCATGTAGGGCTACGCGGGCTGAATGACGACTGCCGTGCCGTAGCATAGAACTTCCGTAGCCGAACCCTGACGACCTACCTCGGAACTCTCGTATCGGACGCCCACCACGGCATTAGCCCGCAGTTCTCGGGCATGCTGCAACAGCAGGTCGTAAGCCTGTTGGCGCGCTTGCTCACACATCTCGGCATACGCTCCGATCTGGCCACCAACGATCTGCTTGAGCCCGCCCAGAATACCCTGTCCTATGGTTGGGGAGCGTACGACAATCCCACGAACGAGACCCTTGTATTCGGTGATGCGATAGCCCTCAATCGAAAACGTCGTCGTCGTCTGCAGCGTACCTTGCATCCTCGCTCCTAGGTGGAGTCTTCCGTGGACTGCGATGGATCGGCGATTGATTACTGCCTAACGGATCGTGCTTAACCTGCGGCGCGCAGTCGAATGATTCATTCCCTAATCTATGCGCGCCGCCAGCTTCAAGCGCTTGTCAGTCGGCTGGGCGGTTCCGTCACCGTGACGAGTCGATACACCACCCCATACAGCAGAAGCCCCACTGCGAGGCCGAGTAGGGCTCCAATGGCGGCGCGACCAACCTGAATTTGGAAGGATGAGTAATCCGTCGCCGTGCCCCAGCGCGCTGCATTCCAGACCGCGAGCGCCGCCATCACGGCGCCGAGGAAGGTGAATACGACGATGCGCCAGGCTGTCATCAGCCTTCGCGGCGTACCGCTACGCAGTTCGTGCCAGAGCCACGCAAGCACAGCTAGGCCGCCGACGGTGGTGCTGAGATGTTGCAGCACGTTGAACAACGGCACGTCTACACGACCTACCGATATCCGGGTGCGTAGCACAGGGAAAAGATGGACCGCCCATGCAAACCCATGTGTGAGTCCATCCCACACGATGTGAGTCGCGGCACCAGCAAGAATGCTGGCGCCCGCAAGGAACCACCATCGACCGAAGGTGGGCAATTTTGCGGACGGCAAGGCCAGCAAACGGCGGACAGGCTTGCGCACCACCCACACCCATAGCGCGAGCACCACAAGGCCGACCGGAAGGCAGAAGTAGACCAATCCAAGCGGGCTGTGCCCCCATTCCCACTCGGTGCTCAACCGCCAGAGATACTCGAAGTCGGGGGACATGGCGCCGATCGCGAATGCACACACGGGCATGTAGCCACGCCGGACCAGAGGCCAGAGCGGCGCGATCGCTGCGGGATGAGCCAGGGTGAACGGCACGTCGTACTCCGCTGCTCCAATCGATGGAATATATTCCCACCCATGCGAATCGGCGCGCTGGTGGCGCTTCTGTGCATGGCCGCGTGCCGGACGCGGTCGCTCGCCAGAATGGCGCAGCAAAGCGACTCGGCGGAATTCGCCCGGCTCGGGCCGCAGGACTCGACCCACGGCGGGCTGCTCATCCCGCGCGTGGTCGCGCAGCCCAGCGTGGTGCTGTTTTGGCTGCGCGCGGCCGACACGATGGCCGCGGAAGACCGCGCCGACACCTTCGATGACCTGAAGTATTACACGGAACAGATCGCGCCCGCGCTGGAATCGGGCGGGATCAACCTGCTGGCCACTAACGCCGACACGGTCTACGTCGCCCTTCCTAACCACACGCGTCGCGCCATCCTCTTATCGGGCCTCGACTATCCCTACGGGTACCTGTTGATCGATCCCGGTGGACCGGAGCGCATCCTGACGGGCGTCTACTCGGACGACGACCTCCTGGAAGAGCTGCGCGTCTACTTCGACCTTCCGGACGACACCGCCAGCGCCCAGCCGCGCGTCGCGACCTGAGGCCGTGCAGCCACCCCCGAATACACCCGACCTGCTCCTCGTCGGCGGCGCTGTGCTGCTGCACGACGGCGAATGGCGGGTGGAGCGGGCGGACGTCACGGTGCGGGATGGGAGGATTGAGGCGATCGGGCGGACGGACAGACGGGCGGACCGAAAGGCCACGCCCGTGTCGGTGCGGGATTGCAGCGGCTGTCTGATCATCCCCGGCCTCATCCAGGCCCACGTCCACCTCTGCCAGACGCTGTTCCGCGGGCTCGCCGACGATCTGCGGCTCGAGGACTGGCTGGTGCGCCGTATCTGGCCGCTCGAGGCCGCCCACACCGAGGAAACCGTCTACTGGTCCGCCTTGCTCGGCGCCGCGGAGCTGCTGCTCGGCGGCACCACGGCCATCCTCGACATGGAGACGGTGCGGCACACCGGCGCGGCGTTCCAGGCGCTCGAGCGGATCGGCATCCGGGCGGCGGTGGGGAAGTGCCTCATGGATGCGCATCCCGAGGGTGCGCCGCTCGAGCTGGCGGAGTCGACCGACAACGCGCTCGCGGAGGCCGAGTCGCTGGCCAAGCGCTGGCACAACGGGGGAGACGCGGGAGGCCGGCTACGGGTGTGCTTCGCCCCGCGTTTCGTGCCCAGCTGCTCGGGACCGCTGCTCCGGGCCGCGAGCGAGCTGGCCGAGCGGTTCGACGCGCAGCTGCACACCCATGCCGCCGAGACGATCGTCGAGCGCGAGACGGTGCTGCGCACTACGGGGCTCGAGGAGATCGCCTACCTCGACTCGGTCGGGATCGCAGGCCCGCGCGCGGCACTCGCCCACTGCGTGTGGGTGGATGCGCACGAAACGGCGCGCCTCGCGCGTCAGGGCACCACGGTGGTGCACTGCCCGTCGTCCAACCTGAAGCTCGCGAGCGGCGTGGCGAAGGTGCCGGAGCTGCTGGCCGCGGGGTGCCACGTCGCCATCGGGGCGGACGGCGCGCCCTGCAACAACCGGCTCGACGTGTTCGCCGAGATGCGCCTCGCCGCCCTGATCCAGAAGCCACGGCTCGGCGCCGACGCGCTCCCCGCCGGTCGGGTGCTCGAGCTCGCCACGCTCGGGGGCGCCCGCGCGCTCGGCCTCGAAGCCGAGATCGGCTCGATCGCCCCCGGCAAGCGCGCCGACCTGGTCGTCCTCGACCTGCGCGAGCCGCACCTCCACCCGGCGATGGGCGACCCGGTATCGCTCGTGGTGTACGCGGCGTGCGCGAGTGACGTGCGCGATGTGTTCGTGGATGGAAAGCCGGTGGTGCTCGGCCACGAGCTCCTCACCGCGCCGATCGAAGAAATCGTGCGGGAGGCCGACCGCTCCGCGGCCGAGCTTCACCGCATGGTCAGCCCTTGAGGTGCGCCCGCACGGCCCCTTCGGCGTGCGATTCGACGAACCACAGCCACTTGTCGGTGCCGCGCGAGATCTCCGTGCAGATGTCCGACGAGTCCACGTCGCCCAGATCCGCCGTCTGGTCGATGGCCCGGCGGATGCGCTCCCCGAAGTTGGACAGCGCGGATGACAGGGCCCACACGTGCTCCTCGCCGGTCGAGATCGTGAGCGGATACTCGGGCAGCTCTGAGCGCTCGGCCACGACGCGTGCGGTGCCCTCGGCGGTCCCGCCGAGCTGAACGACGCGCTCCGCCAGCAAGTCGACGTACTCCACCACGGCGTCGTTGATCTCGTCGAACAGCTTGTGCAGGGCGATGAACTGCGGGCCCTTCACGTTCCAGTGGGCCTGCTTCACCTGCGTCTGGAGATCGATCGCTTCCGCGAGCCGGTTGTTGAGCAGATCGCTCACCTGGCTCCGCACGTTCTCTGGAAGATCGTTCATGGTCTCGTGAGACATGATACCACTCCTCTGATTGGCGGGTTGATCGTGTGCCTATCCCACTAAATTGCTCGGAGGAGCGCCGCTCGCAACGTCCGGGCGTCGCCCGGCTCCTCGTGGCGCCGACCGTTGATGAAGAACATCGGTGTGCCGCTCACTCCGCTCTGGAGACCGCTTTGAATGTCCTCGAGCACTCGCGCGCGGTGCACCTGCCGCTCGAGCTCGCGCGCCACGCGCGGTGCGTCCAGTCCCAGCTCGCGCGCGTAGGCGAGCAGATGCTCATCGTCGAGCGCAGCCTGTCGCCGGAACAAGAGATCGTGCATCTCCCAGAACTTGCCCTGCGCGCCTGCCGCCTCCGCCACCTCGGCCGCGGACTCGGCGTGCGGGTGCGCCTCGATCACGGGGAAGTGCCGAAACACAAAGCGGACGCGCTGCCCCAGGTCGTGCAACACGCTCTTCAGCTCGGGGAACGCGCGAGCGCAGAACGGGCACTCGAAATCCGCGTACTGGACGAGCGTAGTGCGCGCGTCGCGAGACCCCAGCACGTGGTCCCCCGCGCCGACGTCCACGGCGAGTAGGGTGGGGCGCCGCGCGGGCACGTCGTCGGCCCTAGCGTGGCTTGATGAACGTGCCGTCCTGCAGCTCGGCGTACGCGCGCCGCAGCTCGTCCGGCGTGTTCATCACGATGGGGCCGTACCACGCTACCGGCTCCTCGATCGGCTTCCCCGACACGAGCAGGAACCGGATACCGGCGTCGCCAGCTTGCACCGTCACCGTGTCCCCGCTATCGAACAGCACCAGCGAGCGGTTCTGCACTTCTCCATTGCCTCCGCTCCCCTTGGCCACGACCGGTCCCACCTGCTCGGTACGGACGGCGCCGGGCTCCGAGGCGTCGCGGAACGTGCCCCCGCCCTCGAACACGTAGGCAAACGCGTGCCCCGACGTCTCGACCGGCAGCGACTTGCGCTTGCCCGGTGGGACCCACACGTCCAGATAGCGCGGGTCCGCCGCCACCCCTTCGACCGGACCGGCCTTCCCCCAAAAGCTGCCGCAGATCACGCGGACGCGCGTGCCGTCGTCGTCGGTCACCTCGGGGATGTCGCCGCCCGAGATGTCCTGGTAGCGCGGCCGGGTCATCTTCAGAGAAGACGGCAGGTTGGCCCAGAGCTGGAAGCCGTGCATGCGTCCCTGTGGGTCACCCTGCGGCATCTCCTGGTGGAGGATCCCGCTGCCGGCGGTCATCCATTGCACGTCACCGGCTCCCAGGGCGCCCTTGTTTCCGAGGCTGTCACCGTGGTTCACGGTTCCCGCGAGGACGTAGGTGATGGTTTCGATCCCGCGATGGGGGTGCCAGGGGAACCCCGCGAGGTAGTCCTCGGGCTTCTCGTTACGAAAATCGTCGAACAGCAGAAAGGGGTCGAATTCTTTGGTGTCCCCAAAGCCGAACGCGCGGCGCAACCGCACACCGGCGCCCTCGATGGTCGGCTGTGATTGCACGATTCGCTTGATTGGTCGAATGGACATGATTGCTCCTCGGACTCTCAGGTTGCCGCGCTTTGGTGAAGAACTCCAGCGGCGGCCCTGGGGTTCCGGTCACGCCTTCCCGTTCACGTTGAACCGCTGAATCGTCTCCGAGAGCTTGGCCGCGGCGACCGAGAGGTGCTGCGAGGTCATGGTGAGCTCGCCCAGGGAGGCGATCTGCTGCTCCGTCGCGGCCGAGGTCTGTTCGGCGCCCTGGGCCGCCGTCTCGGCGATCCCCGCGACTTCTTCCATGCGTTTCACCACCTCGCGGATCCGCTGCGTCTGACCCTCGGTCTCGCCCGCAAACGCGCTGGCGAACTTCACGGTGGCGTTCAGGTCGCCGAAGATGGCGTCCAACGCCTGCCGGGCCGCCGCCGACACGGCGCCCACGCCCTGGGCCGTGCGGCGCCCCTCGTCCATCGCCGCGATCACTTTTCCGATCTGGTCCTGCGTCTGGCGCACGCGGGCCCGCACCTCCTCCGCCGACCGCGCGCTCTGCTCGGCGAGCTTGCGGACCTCGTCGGCCACCACCCGGAATCCCAGGCCGTGCTGGCCCGCGCGCGCCGCTTCGATCGCCGCGTTCAGCGCGAGGAGGTCGGTCTGGCTGGCGATACGGGTGATCGCATCCACGAGCTTTCCGATCTCGCGCGAGCCCAGCTCCAGCGTCCCGGCGGCGCGGGACACCTGGTCCAAGTGGTCGACGAGGGTCACGAGCAGCTCGCTGGCCCGCGCGATCTCCTGACCATGGCGCTGCGCCTGCTGCGCCACGCCGGCGATCTGACGCTCGGCTTCCTGCGCGCGTGCGTGCAGTTGCGCCGCGACGTCCGCCGCGGCCTCCGAGTCGTCGCGCCCGTGGCCGATGAGCTGCCGCTGGCGCGAGGTGCCCTCGGTCAGCCGCTCCGCGGCGGCGGAGATCTCCTGAGACGCGGCCTGAAGCTCCTGGGCGGATGCGGCGAGCTGCTGGGCCATGGCGGCGAGGTCCTGAGACTGGTGCTGCACCTGGCGCACCACCCCGGCGATTGCGCCGGTGGTGCGGTTCACGCTGGCGCCGAGGTAGCCCAGCTCGTCCAGCTCCTCGTCCTGCAGTTGCACCGTGAGGTCGCCGCGCTCCACCTGTGCCAGTGTGCTGCGCGCGGCCTGCAGCCGGGTGACGAACCGCGCCAGCGTCGGCACCAGGGCCGCGCTCACGAGCACGAGCACGAGCGTCTCCCCTGCGAACGCGCTCCACGCCCAGCCCGGCGTGCCCTGGCTGACCCGGACGGCGGTGGCGAGCCCGAAGCCCGTGAGGTTGACGAGCAGTGCCTGCCACGCCTCCGTCTGGCCGAGATACAGCGCCGCCTGGAGCGGCGCGATCAGATACACGACGTACAGCAGGTGTCCCGTCGGACCCACCGCGTAGAGGACCGCGGAGATCATCGCGGCACTCACCGCCATGTCAGCGAGTGGGTACCAGCCGCGGAACTCGCCGCCTCGTGCCATGCGGAGCATCGCGTAGCTGACGGCGGCGAACACACCGGCGAAGCCCAGGACGAAGGGCCACGAGACGGGCGCCACCTTAGCAACGCGGAGGATCGCGAGCAGGACTGCCCCGAGCGCGACGAACCGCCAGCGTGCGCGCGTGTTCGCGAGCACATAGCGGCGCTGTTTGGCGCGGTCTTCGTCGGCGAGCTGGTCGGTCAGGTCGGCCGCGTCGGGCATGGGTGAGAAAATGGCCCGGCGCGGAGGTGAGGGGTAGAGGGGCGCGGCGCTCCTATCGTGCCGACGCCATCCAACGGTCGATCTTCTCGCCCAGCAACGGCAGCGGCACGGTCCCGTCCTCAAGGATGTGCTGGTGGAATTCTAGGTCCTGGAGGCGACGCACGGTCTCGAACGAGTTGTCGTCCATCCGGTCGTGTCGTGCCCCGGGCAGGCCCAGGAAGGTCCCGATAGTCGGCGACACCGCGAGCGTGGTGTCCCACATCTCGTCGGCGAGCGCGTGGAGTCGAGCCGATGGGGTGCGATCCATCACGTCGCATTCCTCCTGTACGGCGATAGTCTACATCCGGAACAAGTAGCTCAGCTTCAGAAAAAACCCGTCCGACGTGCGGCTCAGATTCCGGAACCGGAACGCTTCCGCCTCGCTGAGCGACGAGCCGTAGCCCAGGAATACGACGGTGCCCGGCGTCGGCTTGTAGGAGAACAACAGGTCGTTCCGGAAGTCGTTCGTGACGATCGCGCGCGCGGTGTCGCCGTTCACGAGCAGCGGCTGCCCGGTACGCGGGTCGAGCAGCGCGGCCTGGTCCTCCGCGAAATACTGCCCGATGTAGCGCACGAAGATCGCGCGTGTCAACTGATACTCGAGCTTGAGCCGGGGGATGTTCGCGGTCGAGAAGCGGCTGCCGTCGCGCGCGCGGGTGAGGCGCTGGTGCACCCAGCGCGCCTCGACACGGAGCGCGGGCGTGGGGCGCAGGGCGGCGACGGTCGTCAGGGCGACCTGCCGTCCCTCGGAGGCTTCGGGGAAGATGGACTGGGCCGAGTAGCCTACCACCATACTCCCCGACACCGCCCGGTTCGGTGTGTTGAGGATGAACGCCGCGCCGGGGAGGTGATACAGGTCGTGGGGCAGGGAGAAGGGCGTGCCTCCGACGGTGTAGCCCGCGTAATCCGCGGACTCGAAGCCGAAGTGATTCAAGTTGAGCGTGACCTGCGCCTGCCAGCCACCCCGCAGGTTGGCGATCCAGAAGGTCTCGAGCGTGTCCTCGATGGTCCGGTTCAGGCGGCCGAAGTCGCGGTAGCGCCAGATCGGTGCGAATCCGACGATCACACTGAACTGCTCGACCAGCGCGCCCGGACGGCCGTACCAGCTGAACCGGTTGAAGGTGCGGCCCGCGACAAAGTCGGTGCGATTCACGAACCCGCTCGTGTCCTGGAAAGTCTTCTCGACGCCCAGCAGCTCGAAGTGGTTGCCGTACGCGCGACCGGTGCGGTCGCCGAAGGTGACGGTCCACAGCTTGCCCGCGCGCACGCCGCCCAGGTCCCGCGTCCAGGCCCCGGCGATCTGCACTTCCGAGAACCAGATCTTGCGCCACACGACATGCGCGTCGACGCCCAGCACGCGGTTGTAGTCGTCGCCGTCGATCCGGTCGGTGTAGGCGATCCCCAGCGTGGAGGTGGGCCCGAGGTCGCGCCGCAGGCGCAGCATGTTGTAGACGGGGTGTGCGCCGGTGGCCGACTGGTCGCTGTTGTCCACCGCGCCAAGGTACGCGATGCCCATGCTGCCGACTTTGCCCGCGAGCTTGGCGCCGAACACCGGCTGGGCGATGCGCCGGGTGTAGATGAGACTGTTGGGCGTGTCGAACTGCTCGAGCCCCTCGAGAAAGAACGGTCGCTTCTCCGGGTAGAACAGGGCGAACCGTTGATTGAGCGTCACCTGGCCGATGTCGGCCTCGACCTGCGAGAAGTCCGGGTTGGCGGTGGCCGTGAGGCCGAGGTTCTGGGTGACGCCCCAGCGCAGATTGCCCGCGACTTCGGGCGTGCCGCGATAATCGTACCCCGGCGTGGTGGGGGCGCCGTCGACCTTGGTGGTGAACTCGGGCGTGAGGTCGAGCACCAGGCCACGCCGCAGGTCGCCGAGGCCGACCAGGCGACCCGACTGAATGAGAAAGCTCGCATTGGCGCGGACCGCGGGTGTCCAGGTCTCCTCGTACCCCGAGTGCTGCACGGAGCGCAGGATCTGGACGCCCCAATCCTGGGGGTTGGCGCTCTGATAGCGGAGACTCTTGAAAGGAATCCGCACCTCCACCTCGTAGCCCCAATCAGCCACGTGGCCGCGCGACTCGTACACGTAGTCGGGGTTCAAGTCGATTGTCGCGTCGAACCTGCCACCCGCACTCGGCCCCCCGGCGGCGCCGGCGGCGACGCCATCGCTCCAGACGCCGTCCTCCTGCACACCGAGCGGATTGACGGCGAACATCGTGGCGCGGCGATGGTCGAGGTAAGTGTCGAGCAGGATGGCGACGTGGTCGTCCGCGTCGATGTTGTCGCGGTCCGCGAGCGTGGCGCGCACCACGTGACCGTGCGGCTCGAAGGCGCGGATCCCGAAGTAGATCGCGTCGGGCGCGTACCACACGAGCACGTCGGTCGAGTCTTCGGCGGGGCGCCCGTCCACCGGCCGGTACTGCGAGAAGCCCGTCAGCAATGCGGCGCGACTCCACGCCGGCTCGTCGAGCACGCCGTCGATCTTCACCGTGGTCTCGATGCGGGGGATGCGGACGTCGAGCTGTTTGGTGAGACCGCTGTACGTTGGGCCGCCGTCGGCGGCGCCCTGGAGGAGGAGGAGCAGGGCGAACATGGCGTGAAACGTAAGCGTGGAATGCGGAGTGCGGAATGAACGAACCGCGTTGGGACGTCACCTACGAATCGTCAGCCAGCCCTGCCATTCCGCACTCCGAACTCCGCATTCCGCACTCTATTCGTATCGCAACGCGACGATCGGATCGAGACTCGCCGCCCGGCGGGCCGGCCAGATGCCGAAGAACAGCCCGACCGCGGCGCTGAAGACGAACGCCAGTAGAATCGCGAGCGGCGAAATGAGAGTGTTCCAGTGGGCCAGCT
>Ga0209235_1002038_pt1 | contig 11204 bp, 8 predicted proteins | sample GraSoi013_1_20cm_4_FD_185817 | JGI IMG/M metagenome (GOLD analysis project Ga0209235, IMG submission 185817) | Grasslands soil microbial communities from the Angelo Coastal Reserve, California, USA - Sample 09_25_2013_1_20cm (SPAdes) (version 2) | ecosystem: Environmental > Terrestrial > Soil >...
GAGCCAGACGCTTCAGCGCTTAGACGCAACCCAGGGCTCGTGGGCCAGGGTGTTCCGAACCTTCTTTGCGCTTGTGCCGACGCCGGCCGTTCGGGCGATGAGGAACGCTGTCCAGATCGGTCCCATCGAGGAGCTGGTCATCGTGGGTCGGCGGAGCGGCCACGACCGTCGCGTTCTGATTGTGCTTGCGCAGGTTGGCAGCTTCTGGTACGTCGGCCACCCGAACGGCGACCGTGCGAATTGGGTGCGCAATCTGATCGCCGCGGGCCGGGCGAGGGTGATCACCCGCGCCGGCGCGACCACGGTCCGTGCTGTCCTGCTGGCGCCCGGCGAAGAACGGAATATCGCGATTCGAGAGCACGCGCGGCAGCAGAAGGCACTGCCAACGCGACTGCTCTATCGAGCGGCTCGGACCTACATCACGTCGGCCGGCGCGTTCTTCCGCCTCGAGCCTGAGCCGGCTGAAGGGCGATCCACGCGGAACTTGCTCAACCGCGCCGGGGCCGTCCACGCGGACCTCGCCGTTCACGCAATTGCCCTTGTATTGCTATGAGAAGGGCCGTCGATCTTCTGTACCCACCACGCCGCCTCGGTGTACCCCTTTGCGCATCATGTTGTCACCGCCGCGGATGTGCGCGGTCTATCGTTTGCCCACTACCTTCAAGGTCGCGGACGCGCAGTCATTGCCGGTGTTCGGATCGTTGATCTGCAGCCCTGATTGAACGCAACTCGTGAGACTCGCCGTCTTGGCGCCGGTGCTGACGATCTCGGCGATGACGGTCGTCGTGAGAATTTGGCCCGGCAGGACATCGTGATATTCGCACGCTGGCGTGTCGGGGCTGATCCCGAGGTCGCAGATCTCGTCCAGGATCTGTAAGCCTTGAAGGGCAGAGTTGTCATAGACGTCAAGATTCGGGGCCGTATCGGGGCCGTTATTGGTGGCAAGTATCGTGAAAGTGACCTGTTGCCCCACGTGTCCGTGCTTGACGTTCGCCGTGTTCGACACGATCGCCAAATCCGGGTTTGGAACTTCCTGCGCTGCGGCAGGAAGCGGTACCAACCCAGCCAGTAGCGCGCTGACAAGAACGCGTAACAGGAAACGAATCGCCTTCTGCATTTTGATCACCTCAACGATGCGGCTTGTTTCGCTTGACACTGAGTCTTGCACTGCTCGTCGCCGAGGTCAACCGATACGTCGACTCCTCTGGCGGCGAGACGCGGGCTCCTACAGCAACGCCGATGGCAAACCAGGGTAGTCGACGGCACGTGGCGGCCCGAGGCGAATTCGAATCCCCACTTCTGAACGAGCGGCGCCGATCTGTTAACCGCAAGGTTCAGGGTTCGAGTCCCTGTCCCGGAGCCAACCTCACATTCAAGATCGACTCGGCGCGGCTGTTAGAGATGATGCGCAGTCGCTTCGCCTAGACGACCGCTTGACCGGCTTCTTGGCTAACAGCGCTTAGCAGTCCCTGGATTAAACCAATCGCATGGGCACGACCGCGGTGTGAATAATCGCTGTCGTTGACGATGTGGGGCACATGGTCATCAAGAATGAAGCCGGTGAACCCGGCGCTTCGCAGGGCCCGCATCACGCGGAGAGGATCGTAGTTACCCTCGCCAAGAAAACACTCCTCGAAGCGCGGAACAGTTCCGCGGACATCCCGAAAGTGGACATAGACGATTTGGCCGCGCTTGCCGAAATATTCGATTGCCTCGAGGACACTGCCTTCACCGCCCATCTCTGAAACGGTCCCAAGGCACAGATCGAGTCCGAGTGCGGGACTGGGATTGATCTCAAGGGCACGCTTGAGCGCATCAACGCTACGGAAAATACGCGCGATGCCGCCCAGTGTTGGAACCGGCGGATCATCGGGGTGGAGGGCGAGTCGCACCCCCGCCTCCTCAGCCACGGGCGCAATCGCATCGATGAAATACCGATAGTTGCTCCACATCGCGTCATCATCGAGTTCCAAATCGCGGCGAAAGTGAGCGCCCTGTACGAATGAATCCTTGGCGCCCTCGATGCGTCGATCCCGACGGGAGACGAAGATCTCGGCGGATCTCGCTGGGTCGGTGGCTACCGCGAGGTCAAAACCCGATACCAGCGCTCCTCCGCGTCCACTTCCGGCGATTGAGGTCCTCCAGACCGAACCTGGAAGAAAGTTGTAGCCCAGGATCGGAATACCCGCCTTGCCAAGATTGCGAATCGTGGACTGCATGTTTTCTATCTCTTCATCGCGTCCGGCGACGCCGAGCATGGCCTTCTCGTAGAAAGTGTTGGGTACGTTTTCGATCGCCTCAAGCCGGAGTCCGAAGCTCTCGCAGCGCTGGCGAAGGGCAACCAGGTCGCGTAACTCCCAGCGCCTGTCGCCTGGAATCAGAGGGGTATTGAACTGAACACCAGATAGCCCCAGCTGTCGTGCAAAGGCCAGGTACTCATCGCTCGGGGTCGATCCTTGACCGAGCGCAACCCTCATCCCCGTTGACGCGCCACCGGGCCGGTGCGGTTCCACAGACCAAGTCATCTAATCACTTTATGATATATTGAAAAGGAAATTGAGCACGGTGGCACGGGAAGCATGGTTGCCGGAAAAGGACGAACGGCCCTCCGTCTCCAGCCACGTCACCGGGCGCATCGTTGACCTGATCAGACGAGAACGCCTCGAGCCGGGCGACCGCCTGCCATCGGTCCAGGAGCTGGCCAGACGGTTTTCGGTGGCCGGCCCAACCATGCGTGAGTCACTGCGAAGACTGCAGGCCATCGGAATCATTGACATACGACACGGCTCTGGTATCTATCTCAAACGCCGGACGCAGCCCATTGTGCTGCCGAATCCTCACGCTAGCAGGCTGTCGCTCAAGACCGTCCTCGACCTCCTCGACGCGCGACTACTCGTTGAGCCGCAGCTTGCCTACCTCGCGGCCGGTCGAGTTACTGAAGCCGCTCTTCGCAATCTGAAAGAAACGTTGACGGCGGCGGCGGCCAACCTCGCCGGCGAGGATCGGTTGCTGGGCAGCCTCAACATGAACTTCCACCGTCAGGTGGCTGCGTTGTCCGGCAACTCGGTGCTGGCTGAGGTCATCAATTCTCTGACGGCGGTGTACGAAGAGGAGCAGTTGGTGGTCATGCGCCTCTATGGCAACCGCGAACGAGACCACCGCCAGCATCTCGAGATCTTCGAGGCAATCGCCAATCGGGATCGCGAGCTCAGTAAGCGACGCATGCATGACCACCTCAAGGGCGTGAGGCGAGTCCTGAGCGCTCGCTGGAAGGAAACCCCAAGTCCCACGTAACCACTTTCAAAAGCACGAGGAGGACAAGGAGAGATGGAGACTCTAACCCGGCGCACTGCTCTCAAGCTTGGAGGTGCCGCGATCATCGCCGGCACCCTTCCGCCGTGGCTTCTGGAAGCCTGCACCAGCGGCGGGGGAACGCCATCCGGGGCTTCTGCTCTTCAGCTGAGCAACGACAAAGTGACTTGGAAGGCGTGGTTCGAGCAAGAAGGTGCCGCTTCGAAATCGGCCGGCAGTTCGTCCTGGAAACTCAATGAATATGCCGACACAAGTACCTACCAGGCCGCGATCCGGACCTCTGGTGGCTCTTCCAAAGTCCCAGACCTTTACACCTGGTGGTCGGGTTGGCTGATGAAGGAGATTGTCGATGCGGGCTACGCCGCTGACGTGAGCTCGCTCTGGGACAAGGAAAGTAGCGCTTACGACAAGGGACTCAGAGATCTGTTCACCTTTAACGGCAAGACCTATGGTGCGCCCCTTTATTTCGGACCCTGGATTACTTTGTACAACAAGCAGGTCTTTGACAAGTACCAGCTGCAGCCGCCCAAGAATTGGAACGACATGCAGCACGTGCTGCAGACACTTAAGTCCAAGGGCGTGACCCCTCTCGGAGCGACGATCGACGGTCGCTGGCCGGCCTTTATCTACTTCGAGACTTTTCTGGTGGCCACGAATCCGGACCTGTACACGAAATTGATGGCTGGCAAGGCCAAGTACACCGATCCGGGGGTTGTGGAAGCGATGAACCTCTGGGGTCAGCTTATCAACGCGGGCTATTTCACCGATCCATCGTCGGTCACTTTCGGAACCGGGAGCAGCACCTTCCTCACCGAATTCTCGCAAGGCAGGGCCGCCATGCTTCAGATAGGCAGCTGGTATGAGCCCACCATCACCGAAGCAGGCATGAAGCCCGGCGTTGACTTCGGCGGATTCATCTTCCCCAACGCCAAGTCTGGAATCCAGAACAGCATCATCATCGAGTCGGGGCCGCTCGTCGTCGCTGCCAATGGCCCCCACAAGTCAGACGCCATCAACTCTCTCGGCTGGTTCATGTCGAAAGCAGGCCAGGAAGCTTGGATCAAGGCGACCGCTTTCACCTCCGCACGGTCCGACGTGGCTTCACCATCGCCCATCGACCAACAGTTGCTTGCGGACATGAAGGCCGGCGGCTATCAGCAAATAAACCGTTACTGGGAGGCGACGCCCCACGACATCGTCGAGACAGCGATCGACGAGTTCGCGAAGTTCATGCTCCATCCGGGCGACCCGATGCCGATCCTTCAAAACATCCAAAAGAAAGCCGACAGCGTCTGGGCCACTATTAAGTGATCCATGGCGTCCGATGCCAAGCCACGGAAGGCCAAGGCGGGAAAGGCGGCCGCCCCGGAAGGAACTGAGGTAGCGGAGGCCAGCCGTCCTTTTGGTCGGCTGGCCGCGGCCGCGGCGCCCTATCTCTACGTCACTCCAATGGTGTTGCTGGTCGGAGTCTTTTTGCTCTATCCGGCTGCCGACACGATGTGGCTCAGCCTGACGAAGTGGAACGGCATCTATCCGCCGACTTTCATTGGCTTCGATAACTACCTGAACCTGTGGACGGATCCGGTGTTCATCACGGCCTCTCTGAACACCGTGTACTGGGTTGCAGGAGTGATGTTGCTACAAACGGCGCTAGGGCTTGCTCTTGCCGTGCTCCTCAACACCAGCCCGCTGGCCGAACTGTACAAGCGCATCCTGTACCTGCCGGCGGCGATCTCAGGGGCGGCGATCGGTGTGATCTGGTACGCGATCTTCAACAATCAGTTCGGCATCCTGAACGCATCCTTACGCTTCGTCGGCTTGGGCGCCCTCACTCAGGCCTGGCTCACGACGCCGCCGCTGAACACCTTTTCGATGATCGTGGCGGCGGTGTGGCAGGGATTGGGACCGACGATCATCCTGTTTTTGGTCGGCCTACAGACAATCCCTCGCGATCCGATCGAGGCGGCTCAGACCGACGGTGCTAACGCGTGGCAGGTGTTTCGATACGTCACCCTGCCACTTCTTCGCCCGATCACGGTTGTGGTGGTTGGCATCAACCTGATCAACAGTTTCAAGGTCTTCGACATTATTTGGACGATGACGCAGGGCGGTCCTTACCGCTCATCCGAAACGCTCGCCGTGACCATGTTCCGGGACTCGTTCGTCAGCTTTGAGTTCGGCTATGGGGCCAGCGTCGCAATGGTCCTGACAGTGGTTACGTTCGCCGTTGCCGTCTTCTACATCCGCGCTATCTTCCAGCGTCTCGAGGTGCAGTGACGTGGCGATAGTTACAGCGCGTCTGAAAGAAACGCGTCCAGGCGGCTGGGCAGTGACCGTGCTGGTTGGGATCCTGGCGGTCGCGTGGCTGGTCCCCCTGTGGCTGGTCGTCGTGACTGCCATGAAGACCACGCCTGAATACTTCCATGACGCGAGCCAGTGGTCGCTCCCCGAGAATCCACTCCAGCTGTTTGCCAATGTGAGTGACGCCTGGTTCACCTCTGGCATGGGCGCCGGCTTTATGGCCAGCCTGCTGTACGGAGTGGTGGCTGCGGGGCTGGCCATCCTGTTCGCCTCCCTGGGTGCCTACTCGATCACTCGACTGCGAATCCGCTGGCCCTTCTTCTGGTTCGTGCTCGTCTTTAGCGGCACGATTTTTCCTTTCCAGATGTATCTGATTCCGCTCTTCAAGCTTTATCAAGACACTGGGCTCTACGACACCCAGCTCGGGATGATCTTCTTCTACACAGCGATCGCACTCCCGTTCTGTCTCTTTGTCATGCGGGGTTACTTCGCAACCATCCCACGAGAACTTCAAGAAGCGGCACGCATCGACGGCTGCAGCGACTTCGGCATTTTTCGGCGCATCATCCTGCCGCTGTCGTGGCGTCCGATCGCAGTCCTCTTTCTCTTTCAGTTCACGTGGATTTGGAACGATCTACTCTTCGGTCTCGTCCTCTCGACATCTGATGGGGTGCGACCGATCACTCCCAGCCTGGCCGGACTGCAGGGACAGTTCGCGCACAGCGGACCGCCGCTAGTTCTCGCTGCTGCGCTGCTCGCGACCTTGCCTACGATCGCGCTCTTCCTGCTGCTTGGCCGGTACATGATGCGCGGTCTGACGCTGACCACCGCCGGAAGGGCTGGGAGTGACTAGCGTCTCGCGGCCGCTCACGTTGGGCGGACGTTTCCATGACGCAGCGCGCGCAGTGCTCCGGGCGCGCGCAGACCTGGATGTCACAGTCGCGGGAGTGCGATTGCGCGCCACCAGCATCCCGCTTGTGAAGCGCACAGCCGAGGGTCTCCAGCAGGTGGTTCGCGTGGAGCTCGAAGCTGCATCGCCTGGCCGTGTATTGCTCACGCTGAGAGCTGACCGGCGAGTGCTTGTCGAACGCTCGGTGAAGACTGCCGCGGGACGGAATGTCGAATACCTGCTCGTGCGTGAGGTCGACAAGGCGACCCCCTGCACGTTTGACATCGCGGTTGGCGAATCGCGCGCGAGTGCTGCGTTGGAGCTCCGGCCTCAGCGCCATTGGCGGATCTTCTTGATTCACCAATCGCACCTCGACATCGGCTACACGGATCCGCAGGACTTGATTCTCCACCACCACGCCGCGTTCCTCGACGCAGTGCTGGACCTCGCTGAACGGTCTGACGCTTTGCCCGACGATGCCCGTTTCAGGTGGAACGTCGAAGCTACATGGCCACTCGATTACTGGCTGCGGACGCGGCCGGCTGCCGACCGGCGCCGATTCCTCGACCTGGCGAAAGCAGGTCGAATCGAGGTCGCCGCTCTGTCATTCAACATGCATTCCGAGATCTACTCGATCGATGAGCTTGCCCGCCAACTTGCCGTTGCGCAGCGGCTGCGAGATGAGCACGAGATCTCGATCGACACCGCGATGCAGACCGATGTACCCGGAACCACGGTTGGTCTGCTTAACCTCCTCACCGAAGCCGGTGTCCGCTACCTATCGGTCGCTCACAACTACGCGGGGCGCTCCGTTCCTCACCTGCTCGATGGCCAGCGACTGACTCGACCTTTTCGCTGGCGTGCGGCCAGCGGTAAGAGCCTCCTGACGTGGTACACCGATACCCCCCATGGCGTGGCTTACATGGAGGGCAACCTCGTCGGTTTCGGGGAGGCTTATGAGGCGGCGATCGAGCTGTTCCCCGCGTATCTCGCCGCGCTGGCCGAACAACCCTATCCGTATGTCGGCGCGGAGGCGTTCGGCTGGTCCGGCACGCCGCCCGGCACCAGCTTGACGCGGCAACCCTATCCGCACGACATCCTGCACTTTCGCGTCAACGGGGAACTCGCCGACAACGCACCGCCCAGCCTGGTCTTGTCCGAGATCGTGCGGAAATGGAACTCCGAGTGGGAGTACCCGCATATCAGGCTCGCAACCAATCGCGAGTTCTTCGAAGTTGCGGAGCGTGAGCTCGGCGATCGTGTCGAAACTTTCGAGGGCGACTGGACCGACTGGTGGGCGGACGGCGTTGGCTCGGCAGCGCGCGAGCTTGGTTTCAATCGTTCTGCTCAAGTGCTGACGCCTGTCGCTCAGGCCATGCACACGCTGTCGGACACGCTCGGTGCAGAAGAGAGCGAATGGCAGCACGGCGTAGAGGCGGCTTACGAGGCAATGGCACTCTTCGATGAGCACACCTGGGGCGCCGCGAATCCGTGGACAGACGGCCTCGAGCAGTACGACTCGGGCGCGATGCAGTGGCAGCGCAAGTCGGACTTTGCACGGCAGGCCCGCGACCTTGCAGTGCAGACACACGAGCACGCCACGATGCGGCTCGGCCGGCTGCTGGCAGCTCCCGACCGCGCGCACAGCGCTCTGGCTCAGTTGGCAGTTTTCAATCCGAGCGGTTGGGGTCGGACGGACATCGTGGAAGTGTTCCTGCCCGCCACCCGCGTGGCACAGCATCAGCGGTTCGAACTGATTGACGAGGCAAGCGGCAGCCTTCAAGCGTACGAGCTCACGGAACAGGCTCATGCCGTGCATCGACCTCGCGGGCGTTGGCTGCGCTTTGTGGCGCAGGATGTGCCCCCTCTGGGCTACCGACGCTATCTGCTACGAAACGCACCATCTGCTCTCGTCGATGAGTCAGCAAACGCCACGACTCTGGAGAGCTCCCATTACCGGGCTGACGTCGACGTCGAACGAGGCACTCTTTCCAGCCTCGTTGACCTGGCTGCTCGCCGCGAACTGTTGCAACTGGACAGCCCTTTCGCCTTCAACCAGTACGTCTACGACCAGTACGGCAGCGCGAGCAACTTCAATCACCTCTCGGGACGCATCCCGTGGGGTGACATGTGGCTACTCGGACGGCGATCGGTAGCCGAGCAAGGCGTAGTCGTCGAGCGCACCCGAACCTCGCTGGCCGACCGCGTGAGGATCAGGCTCCGAGGCGCTGGTTCCGATTGGATCGAGACGACCTATGAACTCCTGCGCGAGGTCCCGCGTGTGGAGATCCGTAACCGCGTTCAGAAACTCCCATTGCAAGAGAAGGAAAGCGTGTACTTTGCCTTTCCGTTTCGAGCAGACAAACCGAAGGTCGCATACGAGATAACCGGTGGCGTCGACACAAATGGCTCGCCGCGCGTTCCCGGATCGGCCCGTCACATGCGTGCGATTCGTCACTGGATCACCTTCGATGATGGCGAAGGTCAGGTGGCTTGGGCGACTGCAGAAGCACCTCTGATCGAAATCGGAGATCTGCACCTCCCATACTCACCGTTCCCTCGGACCTTCGAGAGCGGTCCCGCCGACCAGGCGACCATTTTCTCGTGGGCCATGAACAACATCTGGGACACCAACTTTCCCGGCCGCCAGGGTGGCGAGACCGTGTTCCGCTATGCGGTCGGAAGTGCGGCCGACGGTAGTGATTCCCGCCGCCTGGGCATGCAGGTGGCCGCAGGATTCTCACGCCCGCTCGTTGGGATGCTTTGCCCGCCGAAGCCGGATCACGCTAATGGTCTGCCGCCGACTGGCTCCTTCTGCGAGCTAACTGGATCTGCAGTGGACATCGTGACCCTCGCCCCCTCAGGAGATCGCGGACTCACTCTGTACCTCACCTCGCTGGCGGCGGAGCCGGTCGAGTTCGAGCTCCGGTTCCCCGGACTGCGGGTGCGGGATGGCGCGGCTGGACTGCGACTTTGGCCGGGTGAGTATCGCGCCGTCGTCGTCGATATCGAGGATCAGGTTTCGCCATGAAGATGACAAACGCCCTCGTCAGAGCCAGCGACGCTCGCATCTTCTACGACGGCACCATCACCGAGCCGCGACTTGACCACCCCGAGAGCGTGGCCGTGCATCGCGACCGCAGCGTGTGGTGTGGTGGCGAGCGAGGTCAGATCTACCGCCTGCCGCCCGACGGGTCGCAATTGGAGGAGGTCGCTTCGACGGGAGGCTTCTGCCTGGGCCTCACATTCGATGCCAACGATGATCTGTACGTATGCGACCTCAAGCATGCGGCGGTCTTCCACATCGAAACCCGCACAGGAAAAGTTCGACGTTTTGCTGAATCGGTGCCCGGCCACCGAATGCGCGTGCCAAACCATCCCGTCATTGACGCAAAGGGCCAGATCTATGTTTCGGACAGTCACGGCGGGCATAACCCTGGGCCAGGAGTCATGCGGTTTGATCCGGACGGGTCAGGGACGATGTGGTATGGCGAGACGATCGACTTCGCCAACGGTATAGCGCTCTCGCCCAACGGCGATTTTCTCTACGTGGCCGAAAGTTTTGGTCATAGCGTTTTTCGCATCCCGATTCTCGAAGACGGTTCGTCTGGCGCTCGTGAGCCGGTCGCGACTTTCCCGGGGGTGATTCCGGACGGCATCGCGTTCGGTCCCGACCATAGGCTCTACATCGGTTGCTACGAACCCAGCCAGATCCTGCGCATCGATCGGGATGGTTCGGTGCAATGCGTGCTTGCCGATCCCGAAGCCCATCTGCTCTGCCATCCAACCAACATCGCCTTCCGAGACAACACACTTTTCGCAGCGAATCTCGGACGCTGGCACATCACAGAGATGGAGTTGCCCGTGTGATCGGCGGGACCTCCTCCGGACGGAATTGGGGCGCGCGAATGCGTGAATACGAATCCCAGAGTATGCGCCTGGTCTTTCTGGAAAACGAAGCGCTCCGGATAGGTATCAACGCGGATCGAGGAAGCGAAGTATTCGAGTGTTGTTATAAGCCGCGCGACCTTGACCTCGCGCCGCGGTTTCGTGATGGCATGCGACCGCTGGGCACCATCGCAGCATCTCCAACACCCGAACTTGCCTTCATCGACCTCTACTCAGGAGGCTGGCAAGAGGTGTGCCCCAACGGAGGAGCTCCGTGCACCTATCAAGGCATCAGGTTTGGACAGCACGATGAGGTCTGGCGACTGGCGTGGGATTACGAGCTGATCGAAGACGATCCCAAAGCGGTTGCGGTCGCCTTAAGCGTGGCTGCCCAGCGCGTTCCGCTGCGAATCCGCAAAGAGATCAGGCTGCGAGCCGGCACCGCACGCGTAGAAATCAAGGAGACGCTAGAGAATCTGAGCGGTGCGGCGCTCGATGTGATGTGGGGCCACCACCTGGCGTACGGGCCGCCGTTCCTACAGGAAGGCTGCCGAATCACTCTGCCGCCACGAACCGAGGTCATCACACACGATGTCCCTATCGACCCCGCGGGCAGGAGAGTAGTGGCGGGCCGGTTCCCGTGGCCAAAGCTCCCTTCGCCCGGTGGCGGCGCAGTAGACCTCAGCGTCGTGCCGAAGCATGGCACCGAGAGCGACATCGTCTATCTGACTGGGTTCACCGAAGGTTGGTACGAGATGGTTCGTCCAGATGATGGCCTCCGCCTTCGCGTTGAGTGGGATCTGCACACAATGCC
>Ga0209235_1002039_pt1 | contig 11203 bp, 10 predicted proteins | sample GraSoi013_1_20cm_4_FD_185817 | JGI IMG/M metagenome (GOLD analysis project Ga0209235, IMG submission 185817) | Grasslands soil microbial communities from the Angelo Coastal Reserve, California, USA - Sample 09_25_2013_1_20cm (SPAdes) (version 2) | ecosystem: Environmental > Terrestrial > Soil >...
TGTTTGGATCAGGGACGGTCGGCTCAGGGAGTATTCTAGAGCTTAGGGAGGTGAAGCAGAAGTGGCTGCAACCGGGTGACGTTGTCGAGCTCGAGATTGAGAGGCTTGGAGTGTTGAGAAACAGAATTATACAGTCCTAGACGCCAGTGGGTAGATGGAATTTGCCAAGCTACTACAGCCTCGGAAGACTGCCACCGAAGCGGCACACGCAGTTTCGTAAGCCGGATGGTGGGCTATTTCAAGAGGAGATTTTCGGCACCGAAGCCTTCTCGGGGGTCTACTCCACTCTCTACCACTACAACCCCCCGACAAGGGTCTCGCACATCAAGAAGCTGAAGGATCTTGCTGTCATTCCCTGGCGTCCTGACATTCACAGGCATCACCATGTTCGTACGAAAGATCTAGAGCCTGCGGGAAACCCTGTTGAAGGACGACAACCCCTCTTCTACAATAATGACGTCTTCATCTCCTCCGTTCGTCCAACGGAGGGAATGGAGTGGTTCTTCCGGAACGCGCAGGGAGACGAATTGTACTTCGTACACGAAGGGAGAGGAGTTTTGGAGTCGGTGTTCGGAGTATTGCCTTTCAAGCCCGGAGACTTTATCGTCGTTCCAAGAGGGACGACTTACCGGTTTAGCCTAGAGGACCGGAAGAACAGGTTTCTAGTGGCCGAGTCAGCCGGACCCGTTGAAGTGCCCCGGCGCTACCGGAACGACTACGGGCAGTTGACAGAGCTTGCTCCTTTTTGCGACCGCGACTTTCGCCGGCCGGAGAAGCTGGTAACGCATGATGAGGCAGGAGAGTTTGAGGTGAAGGTCAAGGTCGAGAACTCGTTGATGTCGTACATTTTCAATTTCCACCCGCTTGATGTCGAGGGCTGGGACGGATATCTCTACCCGTGGATCTTCAACGTTAATGATTTCGAACCGATTACGGGGCGTGTTCATCAGCCGCCGCCCGTTCACCAGGCGTTCGAGGCACCGGGCTTTGACGTGCTAGCGTTTGTTCCGCGGAAGCTGGACTATCATCCGTTAGCTGTGACCGTTCCGTACAACCATAGCAATATTGACAGTGATGAGATTCTCTACTATGTTAGCGGAGACTTTACCAGCCGTAAAGGGATTGAGATTGGCAGCTTCACCCTTCACAGGCGGGGCGTTCATCATGGCCCGCAGCCTGGAGCGTTAGAGGCAAGCGTGGGGAAAGAGGCGACCAATGAGATGGCGATAATGGTGGAGACGAGGAAGGCGTTGAAGGTTACGTCTGTGGCTGAGAGGTTTGATGATGCGACCTATCCCTTCAGCTGGCTCACACCGACTGTGAAATAGTAAACACCTGGGCTTCGAAGAGCTGGACCCCCCAATGCCCGGAATTGGAGAACGCCTGCTCTACCCGGTTGCAAAACGCTGGATTGCGGGGTACGAGCTCGGAGACGCGATCAAGGCGGCCCAAGATGCGAACAGCCGGAAGATCCGTGCAATAATTAACCGGCTGGGCGAGCACACGCCAGACGTGAACCGGATTGAGAGCTACACGCAGGAGTACCTGCGAATTCCAGAACTGCTTGAGAAGGAGCACATAGACGGGACAATATCCGTCAAGCCCTCCCAGCTGGGACTCGCCGCGGAGGTTCCGCTCTACAAGAAGAACCTGGTTAGGATACTTGAGAACTCTGAGGCTAGGGGGCTTGATGTATGGGTTGACATGGAGAACTCGCCCTACACTGAACATACACTGCAGGTATATCGGGAGCTTTTCGAAGACCACCGAAAGATGGGAGTCTGCCTCCAGGCGAACCTGAAGAGGACCGAGAAAGATGTCAAATCCGTAGTGTCGATCGGAGGAAGGGTTCGGCTTGTCAAGGGGGCCTATCCGGAGAACGGGGAGATAGCCTTCAAGGACCGGAGAACAGTCGAGGACAACTATCTTGTTTTGTTGAAGATTCTCTTCAGCGAGGGGGATAATTTTGTCGTCGGCACGCATGATACGATGTTGATTGAAGAGGCTGAGCGATTGGGGAAGGAGCATGGGAGGACTTTCGAGTTTGAGATGCTGAAAGGAATCAGGGATGACATGAAAGCGGAGCTTGTGGCTAAGGGCCACCGTGTTGGCGAGTACATACCATACGGCCCTGAGTGGTACAACTACAGTAAGAGAAGAATGAGGGAGAGGAAGAGGAACATCCTACTTCTTGCTAGGTCGCTGTTTGGCTAGGTCGGACTCATCCTAGTGAGCTTAGGTCTTCCGCTGTTGAGGGTGGAATAATAGGAAAAGAGGTGAGGCGGACTTTTTCGTCCGCCCCAAGGGTTTCTAGTTCTGCTTGGAATCCTTCTGGACTTGTGGGTGTCGACGTCGTATGACGACGACTGCTGCGAGCCCTGCTACTGCGACTCCGCCTAGGATTAGGTAGAGTGTTGGTAGTCCGCCTGCGAGGCCGATGCTTGGGTCATGGAGCAGTGTGGCGCCTGCTGGGAATGATGGGTAGGCGAGGTAGAGTTTGAAAAACATCTCGTTTCCTTCCTTCTCGCCTTTGAAGGAAGCTGTTACTGGCACGCTGGAGGTCTGGCCGTTGCTGGTTGTGACTGTGGCGCTGTTGACGAAGTGGAAGAAGCCGATGTTCTGGCTAGCTGTGACGGGTCCAGAGACGAAGCGGACTTCCTGTTCCACGTCTGTTGTCTCATGGAAGGAGTGTTCCGCAACCGTTGGACCCTCGTCGTGTGTCGCGTCAACGCTACGTGTGCCGTCTTGCTCGTGGAGGTCGAAGCGGCCCGTGTCGCTGTGCAGGTTGACTTGTAGGGCTATTTTGTCGTTGGCGTTGGCGAAGGGCCAGTTCTTCAGTGCGAAGTCGATCTTCATCTCCGCGTTGCCCATGGTGACTGGTTGGTTGTTGACGGTGATTGTCCGGGTTGTGTTGTAGGCTTTGACCGCGAGCACGACGTCGCCTGAGTTGAGGGACTTTGGCTGGCCGCTTCCGCCTTCGACCTGGAGCAGGCTGTTGAGTGTGAAGTTGAAGCCGATGCCGATTGTGGCACCGTTCTGGTTTTTCAACGGGTAGAAGCTAGTGGGGGTCCACTGTGCTGAGTCAAAGTCTGCGCGGGCAACCATAAGGTGGCTCGCGTATTCTTCCCTAGAGTTGTTCGTAGAGAATTCTGTGAGAGCTCTGAAGTTGACCGAGTAGACTGTTCGGGCCATGTCGTTGGTAGCGTAGAAGCGTAAGTGCGGAGCGTTGCCAGCGAACTCGCCTGTAAGGGGTCCGTTCTTGAACACGATGACTCCGTCGCTTGTTGCGTGGCTGGGTCCTTCAGTAGCAGCGACTGCGGGAATTGCGAGAGCTGCGAGGGCTATGATGAAGGTTCCGAGCAGCATTGTTATGTTTGGTTTGCGCATTTCCTTTCACGCCGTTTTCCAAGTAGATACTATGATTACGACTTGATTTAGGCGTTTTTCTTCGAGAAGAGGCGAAATTACCGTTTCTAGATAACTAGAACCTGCTTCAGCATACCAAACTGCAGGCTTCGCCCGATCTAGAATATGCTGAGCTGTAGGATTGCTACGAGAACGATAATGTTCAGGTAGACTACTCCAAGGCTGATGAGCGCGGTCCTCTCGAGCCTCAGGCCTTTCGCGGTTGATATTGCGCTTGACAGTAGGCAGACGACCCAGACTTGCAAAAGGATGGGAAGTGCGACGATGATCAGGTTCTCGGCTCTGAGTGTATAGGATAGGGTCTGGGTGAGGAGTAGTACTCCGGGAACGATCATGACGGGGAGCATTGCGAAGGCTATGCCGTTGAGAAGGCTGAGTTCGCCACCTCGCCGCTTGAAGACGGCGACGCTGAGGGCTTCCGTGATTGTGAAGGTGGCGATCCAGCTTAGAGGGAAGAGGAGAATGAGCAGGGTGTGGTTCATGCCGGTTGGGGGGTTGAGGTATAAGAGGAGGAAGGGTTCGAGGTTTGCCTGGGCGGAGACCCAGCCGCCGAACGCGACAATCAGAACGGCCAGCGGGAGGCTTCGCAGAGATTCCTGGTTGAGATAGTGGAAGATGGACCGTCCGAAGAGGGCTTCTTTCGCCAGTGATGCGAGCTTAGTCTCTGGAAGATCTGGCTGGACTGTTCCTGTTGCTATCTTTTCTTCGCTGACGCTGAGGGCCTCGATGGCGGAGCGTCCTTGGTCTGTTAGATAGTATTTCTTGTCGGGGCCTTGACCTACGATTCCTTCTAGGGCGTCTAGATGGTGATAGAGTGCTCCGACGCTTATCTTGATTTGGTCGTGGAGCTCCTTGAACCCGGCCCCATCCCGCGTCTTGAGAAGGTCGACAATCTGTCTCCGAATTGGATGGCTGAGCGCGGAGTAGAGTTTCGCGATTGGGGTATTTTGGCCCAGGGTTATGCACTGGCTCCGGTGAGCTGACTGTTTTGAGCCTGAGAGGTTTGACGTTTAGACATGTCGAAACCGGACATGGGAGTAGCGGGTCTCCGCTGTTGCTGTAATTCTTGATTCTCTCAGATTGTCGTGGGGAGGCCTACAGATATATTCGGGGACTCCAACTCTAAAGGCGTTAGTTGTTCTTTTCGAGACGTTGTAAACTCGGACTTTTGTTTCTTGCTATTCTCGCCCTAGCTTTTCCACCGTCGTTGCCGGGGCCCTCGGCCTCCACGGTTACGATTTCCAGCGGAAGGGCTGCGCAACAGGTTCTTCCAAGCTATGAGCCGGCTGTTCTGCCGGGGGACGAGGCGACTTATGGGAATGTCTCCGCGTCCTGGGCCTCCAATGTTCCACCCGCACTCGTTGCGGTTCCCTCAATTATCCAGCCGTTTCTCAATGCGAGCGAGATTGGGCTTGTGGTGGAGACGGTTTCTGGTTCGTCGGTGACGGCGCTTCAGACTCTCAGCTACCCTAATGGAACCATGCGGACGAGCACGATAATCGGCGATGTTAGGACGGATGGAGGTAACTTAACACTCTGGATCGTCGCTGGAGGACTTCACCCGGGAGATCATCTCTACGCCTCATCCAATAGCCAGTTCGGAGTCCCAACGATCAATTACACTGTGACCAGGGTGTTCGCGGGGGTCTCGCGCCTGTTGAACGTTTACAACGCAACCTTCACGCTGTCTGGGGCAAACGTTGCCATTGTTGCTTGTTGGGACCAGGCCACTGGGATTCTCGTTTCAGCCGACTTCAGGTTGTCATACAACGGTGTAACTCCGTTTGGAACATTCTACGCGAAAGGCTCGGGCTCGGTGAGGCTCACAGAGACAAACCTCTGGTCGGCTACGCCGAGTTTCAAGCTGAACGCGAGCAACCTGGTCTGGGAATTGAAGTCTGCGTCAGGGAAGGACATTCCTATCACGGCCTCATCCTTGGGCGGGTTTGGGGGACAGGTCACGATCGTGCTTATTGTTCCGATGGGAATCCAGGTCTCTGGCCTGAACCCATCAATCCTGAGCGTGCCCGTGAATGGTTCGGCCACGTCGACCCTGACGATCACCGTTCCTCCGTCGATGGCTGAGGGACGATACTATGTGACGGTTGCGGGGTCGAAGGGGAGTGGGCCAACAAGTGGGCCGTCAAGTTCCGTCAAGCTTACCGTCAACGTGGTTGGAGACTTTACCGTTTCCACGGGCACGTCTTCGCTCTCGGTTCAGACGGGATCTGCGGTGACGATTCCTGTCGAGTTGTACAGTCTCGGTCTTTCTGGACAGGCCGCGGTGACGGTTAGTGTTTCACTAGGCGGGCTGAAGGCTGTGGTGGCGAACAGTAGCTTGGCCCTGTCACCAGGGACGCTGTCCCGGACGAACCTGACGGTGACCGCGAATCGAGGAATTGTGCTGGGCTCGTACACGGTGACGATTACGGGTACGAAAGGCGTCTTGCTCCATTCGAGGGTTGAGAATGTGACAGTGACAGCCGGACCCGGGTCGGCTTCGACGGGTCCATTCTCTAAGATTCTGGGCCTGGATCCGCCAGTCTTCTACGGAATTCTAGCCGCCGTTGCTGTTCTCGTGATTGCCAGCGTACTGGGTCTTCGGAGACGGGCTAGAAGTAAAGCCGCGCCCAGCTGAGTGTCTGCGAGATGCGAAATCCAACAATTACGTTGACCCTGCTGAGCTATCAGCCCTTGGCTCTCTGCTTGTGGGCGACCTGAATTCTCGGAGCTAGCCTGCCAGGGGATAAGTAGATAACCGGGCGCTTCGAGTGGGAACGTGGAAGACAGTGACAGTTACAACAGTCACTACACTTGCAAGGGACATGAGACAGTGCACGAGTGCTTGCCCGAAACACGGAGTGCAGTGCAGGCTGAAGATGTTTGAGCAGGAGGCATATCCTATGCACGCGCACCTTGTGGACGGGAAGATGTGCGTCTGGGCAAAGTAACGGCCCACTGCTTTCTGAGTTCTAGACAGCTTCCCCGCCGGTTTTTCTGTTTCAACGACGGCGCATAAACAATCGTTAATTATTGTGCTGTTAACTGGCGGGAAAGTGTCTTGCAGCATGTGAAAATCGGTTCGATAGTTATCGACTGCAATGAGTTCGACAAGATGCTGGCTTTCTGGCAGGAGATGCTCCACTATGTTCCCAAGCGGCCACCGAAGGATGGGTGGGTGATTCTTCGGGATCCCAGTGGGATGAATCCGAACGTGTCTTTGAATCAGATTCCGAAAAAGGTCAAGGGGAGGATCAGACTGCACTTGGACCTCTACACTGATGATCAAGAAGGTGAGGTGAAGCGATTGCTAAAGACGGGAGCAACGTTGTATCCTAGAGAGTACAAGCCGGATGAGGACTTTAAGATATTAGTGGATCCGGAGGGCAACCATTTTTGCGTGGTCCAAATCCCAAAAGGTATGAGTCTCGAGCAATCGAGGCAAGACTGATGGAACGTCAGCTTCTGTAACATTACAGCCACAGGGCTCCAAGAGCACGAGCCAAACACAAGCACGGTTTGCTAGCAGACGGGTGACGTCTCACCTGCTGGAAGATTTCTGCTCATCGCAGGAAGGACTGTTCAACATATGTGCCGAGACTCCTGCTGAGTAGGATTATTGCGATTCCCAGGACGACCATTTTGGCGGCTGACTTGGCTGCCGACTGCTTCAGGGCCAGGCCTCGGAAGGCGCCGAGTAGGACTAGGAGGAATATCCCGAGCATCATGGAGGCCGTGACTGAGAAGATCGGTGAGAGAAGAATCAGAGGTAACAGGAGTACCAGGGATGAAAACATCGAGGTTGAGGAGATTATTGTCCCGGAGATAAGTGCCCTCCTGTTAATCCGAGCGAGCATTCGACGGACGTGGGGGTGGTCTATTCCCCGAGCAGGCAAGGTTCTCCCGTTCCTTTTTCTTCTCGTACTTTCCAGCGCGTCTAATAGACGCACCTTCTTCTCTGTCGTCTCTGAAAGATAAGTGGCTGCGAACACCGATAGAGACCCGGCAACTGCTCCCCCCAGAGCTGTAGTGAAAATCTGCTCGGGACGAAGGAGCGCTGAGCCTGCCGCTGAAATTATTCCTAGAACGGCTAGTATCCCATCTATTGAGCCGAAAACGAGTTCGTGTGACCGGCTGCCTGCTTCGCGTGCGACGAGTTCCGTGCTCTGAATCGCCAGATGAGACCAACCTGTGGTGAGAACAAAGAGGCTCATACTCTGGCACGTTTTAGCATGCTGTTACCGTGAACGCGCCCAGCCCCCTTGGAGTCGACCTGGCGGGCTAAGATGAGACTCTGGAGCAGGCCCCATTGTAAGCAAAGACTAGCAATCTCTAAACCTGGAAATCACGTGCTTCGCGAACTGTTTCATTATCCCCAACTGGTCTTTGTCCGGAAAATAGAGGATCATATAGGTGACTCCTAGCTTTCGAAACTTGTCGACTTTCTCGACAATCTCGGTGACGGTTCCAACGAAAGATCGGCCGCTTCCCCTTACTCTCGTCGTGAATGACTCGACAGTCTCTTCTGGCCGCTTGAAGGTCGAGTAGTATTTCTCAAAGCTTCTTGAGAACTCAGGTTCATTCCCTGCGGTTAGGGCAAACGCGTAGTAGGATCTTTCGATGGACTCCAGAGTTCTCCCCGCGGCGGTGCAGAAAGAGCCTAGAACCTTCAGCTTCTTCTCGTATTCCTCGGGTGCTGTTCCAGTGGCGTTCCACCCGTCTGCTAGCTCAGCCACGATTCGCAGGAGCGTCTTCTCGCCGGTTCCTCCTACCCAGATATTTGGCTCCGGCTTTTGTACCGGTTTCGGGTAGGACCACGCGTCTTTGATAGTGTAGTTTTTCCCGCTGAAGCTGGGTTTGTCCTGGGTCCAGGTTGCCTTGATTATTTGAATTGCCTCGCGAAGTTGTTGCATGCGTTGCTTCGTCGAGGGAAATGGGATACCGTAGGAACTGTATTCTGGCTCGTACCAACCAGCCCCCATGGATAGTTGTAGCCTACCATTGCTGATATTGTCGAGAGTTGCTGCCATCTTCGCAAGTATCGCAGGGTTGCGGAAGCCGACTGCGGTTACGAGTGTGCCAAGCTGCAGAGTTTTCGTGGTCTGTGCTAGTGCACCTAGGGTCACCCATGGGTCGAGGCAGGGCTGCCTAGCGGCCGTTTCGTTTCGCCCTGTTAGATGGTCACAGATGAAGAGCCCATTGAAGCCGAGCTGTTCAGCTTCTTTGGCAATTCCTGAAACAGCATCGAACGTGAAGCCAAGATGGTTCTCAATCTGAACACCGAACTTCATGGAGGTTCGCCCCGGGCATGAGCCGAAGCTTGTTAAGAGCCTAGTGTCCCATCGCGTTTGCTTATGAAATTCGGAGTTTGTGTTCCGAACTATGGCGAGACTTGCTCCACCGAGGCGCTTCGTAATGTTGCGGCCGAGGCTGAACGCTCAGGGTTTGATTCTGTATGGTGCACGGACCACATCCTCATACCGAGAGACAGTGGAACTCCGTACGAGCGAATCTACGAGAGCATAACGTCAATCGCCTACTTGGCGGGAGTTACTAGTAAGGTCAAGCTGGGAATTTCCTCCCTCATCACCGCTATGCGGAACCCTGTGGTTGTTACAAAACAACTCGCTACAGTCGACAACCTCAGCAATGGCAGAGTCATGCTGGCAACCAGCGCGGGGTGGAATGAGAAGGAGTTCTCCAACCTCGGCTCCAACTTTCACAACAGGGGCCAGAGGCTGGATGAGTCCATCCGGCTGATCAGAACATTGTGGAGTGGAGGGCGGAGTTTCGAAAGCAGAGTCTTACGCCAGAAATTCGACGATGCAGTCTTTGAACCTCCCCCGGTTCAGAAGCACCTCACCATATGGATCGGCGGAACGAGCACGGCCGCAATGAAGCGAGCGGTGAATCTTGGAGATGGATGGCACCCGAACGTTCAACCCTTAGACGAGTTTGCGAAGCTCGTCTCAGAGTTCAAGGACAGCTTTCCGAGAGCGAAGGGGAAGGAGATCGGAGCTAGGATTGCTTTGAACTTGAAGAGTGAGAAGGGCGAGTACGTCACGGTGACAGGGCAGAGGAGGGTGATTCTCTCTTCGAACAAGACTGAGAACGAACTGATATTGAAGAGGCTAGAAGAGCTCGGAGTCTCCTATGTCATTGTAGTGCCGAGCCATGACGGAAAAACCAGTGTCGCTAGCCAGGTTGAAGGATTGAAAATGATTGCCAAAGATTTCCTCTGAACGCCAAGCTCATAGGTCTAGTGTAAGAGAAGCCAGCTGGACTCTGGTCTCATGAGATGAACACTTTATCCCTCAGAACACGGTAATCCCTAGGACAAGTGTTCAACCTCCTCAAGCTTGTCTGAAGTGGAGTAGGGACCCATAGGTGGGCAAGAAGCAGAAACGAGCCAAACATAGCAGAAAACGAAGATTACTTGTGTTGCTTCTCGCAGTGGCGATTGTTTCGGTTCTATCCACAGCAGTCTACGCAGTATCCTACTCCGAGAGTAGCGATGCCTTCAACCGGCTCTCGGTTTACTGCTCAACCTACACCAAGATTCCCCACGTGTTCAGCGGCGATTCGCACCAGACACCCTTCACACACTATCTGGTCACTTTTGGTGTCAACAATACGTCGCCCACGGATGTTGATGCTAGTTGGAAGGTTGTCGCTACCAACCAGTCATGGTCTGACTACACCACCGTGGGAGACACGCGGTCTTTCACGGTCTTACACAGAAGCACTACCCTCGCGTCTTTTGCTATCTATGTGAACCAGGTCAACATGACGGTGCACCCATGGGAGCTGGAGGTTTCAGAGTCTTTCAAGATCTCACTGTTCGACTTTCAACGCTCCTTCGTTCCGAGCTCTTCCTTGTCTCCCTGTCCATAGTTGACCCTGAAACCATCGTGTGAAAGTAATTCGGGCTGAGGGGGCGGGACAACGAGAATCCTCTTGTGTGTCTGAAATCGCCGTGTGCATGTTGATTCGGGCGATTTTCAGCAGAGAGATTGGGACTGGCAGATTTCGCGCTCCGTCCAAGCAGGTCTTGTGGCGAGATGGCGATAATCCTCTAGCCTAGGGAGTGAAACTAATCCTAGAGTGAAGGTCCTCACCAGTCTTTGTGGAGGACCCGTTGGTCTCACCGGCATTTTCCTCCTCGCGATTACTTCTCTTCTCTCGACGATGGGAGAAGACCGCTATTGCAGTCAGGCCAAGAGCAACGCCGACGGTCAAGTAGGCTGTTCGAACTGTGAGCTTTACAGGGATGCTCACGGCAATCTCTCCATTTTGAACGGTGACGGTCACGTACCTGGATTGGAGACTTGCGCCCCACCCAACCGTGAATTTGGCGGTAGCTTGCACGGGATACGCTACAGGCGAGAGGTTCTCGGCGTGAGCTGTAATCTGCGAGTTTCGAGTATCGAAAGACGTGGTGGAGATGCCCAAGGATACCGAGCTTTGGCCTTGATGGTTTACTGTGACCGGAAGCGTGCCCTGTCCTCCTTGGAAAGCCGAGGCACCCCTCTCAGAGCTTATTGTCAGGGGGATTGGAACGCTTGAGTTGACATATCCGATTTCTCTCAAGGACAAGTCTGCAAACCAGATTAGACTGTCTGGTCCAGGCCACGTCCACCATGTCGCTGGGAATTGAAGCGTGTTGGAGGGAGGGAGTGGAATCGTGTATTCGGTGAGAAGGCCCAGTACGGAATCATATTCTCCAATGACCCCCCGCAAGTGTTCCGAGAACCAGAGTTTCTCATTTGTGTCGAGG
>Ga0209235_1002044_pt1 | contig 11198 bp, 10 predicted proteins | sample GraSoi013_1_20cm_4_FD_185817 | JGI IMG/M metagenome (GOLD analysis project Ga0209235, IMG submission 185817) | Grasslands soil microbial communities from the Angelo Coastal Reserve, California, USA - Sample 09_25_2013_1_20cm (SPAdes) (version 2) | ecosystem: Environmental > Terrestrial > Soil >...
CCGCCTTGACCTGCGGCAGCCGCTCGGGGCGGACGACCGCAGTGATGAGTTTCATCAGGCCGCCTCCGGCTCGGGCTCGAGGTGTCCGGCCCCGTGAGAGGCCGTCTCGCTGAGGATCACCGCCGAACCGATTTCGTGCGTGTCGGGATAGGCCAGGGCGCCCATCTCCGGTAGGTCGAGACCGAGCTCCTCGACCTCGGGCGCCACGCGGTGGCCGTTGACGACGAACGCCGTGACCTTGTACGCGGCGAAGGCCATGACGCCCACGCCCACGATGTTGGCGGCGCCGCCGATCAGCTGGGCTGCGAACTGACTGGCATCGCCGTAGAATAACCCCCGCACCGCCCCGTTCACGCCGTTCCACCCATCCCCGTACGTGCCGTCGGCCAACAGTCCGAGCGACAGGATGCCCCACAGCCCGTTGACTCCGTGCACCGAGATCGCGCCGACCGGGTCGTCGATGTGCAGTTTGCCGTCGATGAAGAAGACGGCCACGCAGACCAACACGCCGGCTATTCCGCCGATCAGCACGGCCGACGGCGCGGTCACGAACGCGCACGGCGCCGTGATGGCCACCAACCCCGCGAGAGTGCCGTTTGCCAACATCGAGGGGTCGGGTTTGCCGTACTTGAGCCACATGTACAGCATCCACGTGATCCCACCCGCCGCCCCAGCCAGCATCGTGTTCGTCGCGATGACCCCGATGCGCAGGTCCGAACCCGCCAGCGTCGAGCCGGCGTTGAAGCCGAACCATCCGAACGCGAGAATGAACGTTCCGATCAGCGCCATCGGGATGTTGTGGCCCGGAATGGCGTTGACGCTGCCGTCGGCGTTGTATTTCCCGCGGCGCGGACCCAGCAGCGCCGCCGTGACGAACGCCATCACGCCGCCCGTCATGTGCACGACGGAAGATCCGGCAAAGTCCACGTGCCCGTGCCCGAGGCCGAGGTTCTTGCCCAGCATCGCGAGCCAGCCGCCGCCCCACGTCCAGTTGGCGTAGATCGGATAGATGACGGCGCCCACGAAGACGCTGAACACCACGAACGCCGAGAATTTCCACCGCTCGGCCAAGGCCCCGGTCGGGATCGTGGCCGCGGTGTCCATGAAGACCATCTGGAACAAGAAGTACGCGAACACCGGCGCGGTGTACGCGACGCCCGTGAGAAAGAAACCGGTCCCGCCGAACAGGCCCCACTCTTTGCCTGCGATCGTGAGGGAGACCTCGTGCGCCAGCTTGTCGTATCCGCCGAGCGTACCGAGCGCCCCCACCCCCCCTGCCTGGAGCGCGAAACCGATCGCCCAGTAAGCGATCATCGCGATGCCGTAGACCATGAAGTTCATGGTGATCGTGTGCGCGGCGTTCTTGGCACGCGTGAACCCGGTCTCGACCATCGCGAAACCGGCCTGCATGAACATCACGAGAAACCCCGCGACCAAGGTCCACACGAAGTTGATCGCCACCGTGTTCGCCGCAGAGGCGGCGCTCGCAGCCCTAGCGAGCGAGTCCGCCGCCGGCACTCCTTGTCCAGCTAAAACCAGCGGGCACGCCAGAGTCATTAACAAGCCAAGACCGACCGAGCGTCTCATACAACCTCCCAATGGGGGTGCGGGGAGCGCATAAGTGCTACTGAATTCGTGCAAAAATTGCACAGATTGATGTACATTCCGCTACTACCCAATCGGGTGGTGTGACGTGATGTCGTAAGAATCGTGGATATTGTGCACATTTCAGTATACATTGGTGCTGCCGTCCCGTTCCGCTTGACACGGTCAGCGGCCCTCGGGCAGCTTTCGCACTCGACCATGTTCTGCGACATGAATCCGCGCTCCGGAGTGTCTTGCCCCCGCCCGCACGGCGGCCGGCCTCAGCCGGCCGGCCGAAAGCGGGCGTGTACCTCGCCGCGATAGTCGATCGTCGAACAGCTTCTCCACAACCGTTCGTGTCACCCGTAGCGCGCGGCGCGCCGTTTGCCCGACGCGGCAGAAGGTTCTCCTGAGGTGAGTCCGTGAGTGAGTCGACAGCACCATCGGCCCGTCGCGCCGATGCGACGGTTCTCAAGTTTGGTGGCACATCCGTCGCGGACGCGGCGGCCCTGCAGCGCGTGGCTGGCCTGGTCCGCCACGCCCAGCGCACCACGCGGCCGATCGTCGTCGTGTCGGCGCTCGCGGGGGTCACGGACGCCTTACTGTCGGCCGCCGACGCGGCGGCGAACGGCGAGGCGGCCCGGATGCGGCCGGAGCTCGATGCCCTGCTCGAGCGCCACGCCGACATCGCCGGACGGCTGGCCCGCCCCGAAGGCGCGAAGGGGCTCCGCACTGTCCTCGGCCGGGCGAGTGGGGAGATCGCGGACCTGCTCAGACAGATCGCCGAGGACCCAGCACGCCGGCCGGCCCTGGGTGACGAAATCGCTTCGTACGGCGAGCGCTTTTCTGCAGCGCTCCTGACCGCCGTGCTGCTCGCCGCCGACGTGCCGGCGCGTTACGTGGATGCGCGCCACTGTCTCATCACCGACGACACACACGGTCGGGCCAGCCCCCTCGTACCGGATACGGAACAGCGCACGCTGGCGGAGCTCGCCCCATTGCTCGACCGTCGCCTGATCCCGGTGCTGGGCGGCTACATCGGGGCGACGCTCGAGGGCGTGACGACTACGCTGGGCCGGGGCGGCTCCGACTACAGCGCGGCCCTGGTGGGCGCCGCCGTCGCGGCCCGGGAGATCCAGATCTGGACCGATGTGAGCGGGGTGCTCACGGCCGACCCACGGGTCGTGCCGAGTGCGCGGACGATCCCGAGCCTTTCTTACGCCGAAGCCGCCGAGCTCGCCTATTTTGGGGCCAAGGTATTGCATCCCAAGACGATCCAACCAGCCATGGAGCGCGACATCCCGGTGCGTATCTGCAACTCGCACGCGCCCGATGAGCCGGGCACTGTGGTAACCAACCGAGGGGAAGTGCGCGCCGGGGCCGTGAAGGCAATCGCCCACAAGGCCGGCGTCACGGTGCTGCAGATCAACTCGACCCGGATGCTCGGCGCCTACGGCTTCTTGCGCGGGCTGTTCGACGTGTTCGAGCGGCACCGCACCGTCGTGGACGTGGTGACGACCTCCGAGGTGAGCGTATCGCTCACCATAGACGATGCGGGGTCGCTGCCCGACATCGTTGCGGAACTGCGCCCGTTAGGTACCGTTTCGGTCGAGTCGGGCCGGGCCATCGTGTGCGTGGTGGGTGAAGGCCTGCGGACCACGCCCGGGATCGCGGCGCGCGTGTTCGCGACCGTGGCCGACATCAACGTTTCGCTCATTTCGCAGGGCGCATCGCGCGTCAACCTCACATTCGTCGTGGACGAATCCCGGGTGCGGGAGGCGGTGTTGCGGCTGCATGACGCGCTGTTCGAGCGCGAGCGCGTGGACATGAACGAGGCCACCGCGGCCGGTGAGCGGGCCCCGTGACCGACCTCGTCTCGCTGGCATGTGACCTCGTGGATGTCCCATCGGTGTCCGGCGAGGAAGCGCAAGTCGCGCGGTTCGTGGCATCGTACCTCACGGACCTGGGCTACAGCGTGGAGCTGTTCGACGCCGCGCCGGGGCGGCCGAACGTGCTTGCGAGCACCGATCAGCCGCCGCGGATCGTACTGTCCACCCACCTGGACACGGTGCCGCCGCACGTGCCTGCCCGCGTGGTGGACGGCGTCCTGTACGGGCGCGGCGCCTGCGACGCAAAGGGGATCATGGCGGCGCAGATCGTCGCGGCCGAGCGGCTCCGCGCCGAGGGGGTGGAGGAAATCGGACTGCTCTTCGTAGTGGACGAGGAAATGGGAAGCGTGGGGGCGCGGAAGGCTAATGCGCACCCCCTGGCGGAGGAATGCCGCTGGCTCATCGACGGCGAGCCGACCGACAATCGGCTCGCCACGGGGTCCAAAGGATCCCTGCGCCTCACTTTGTGCACCGCCGGCGTTCCCGCCCACTCGGCCTATCCTGAACAAGGCCGCTCGGCGATCGATGCGCTACTCGACGTGCTGGGGGACGTGCGTCGCACCACCTGGCCGACCGACCCGGTGTTCGGCGAGACGACGGTCAACATCGGCGTCGTCGCCGGGGGAACACGGCCCAATGTCGTCGCCGCCGACGCCCACGCGGACCTGCAAATCCGCCTCGTGACCGAGGATCAGCCGGTGAAAGCCCTGCTCGAGCGGGCGGTTCGGGACCGGGCCCGAATCGACTACCTGACGGCAGTGCCTCCGCAGCGCCTCGCGACGGTGCCAGGCTTCGAGACCTGCGTCGTCCGCTTCACCACCGACATCCCGCATCTCACGAACTGGGGCACGCCCCTGCTGCTCGGCCCCGGCTCGATCCTGGACGCGCACACCGCCCAGGAGCGCATTTCGGAGGCCGAGCTGGCCGCGGGGGCCGACGCTTATGTGCGACTGGTGCACGCGCTCGCGGTGCGAAAGGACGAGGCGTGAAAATCGCCCTGTTCGGTCACGGGGCGATGGGACGGGTACTCGAAGAGAGCGCCCGCGCCACGGGCCACGAGGTCGGCGCCATTTTCACATCTGCCAACGTCGGCGAGGCCGCGCGACTCCTGCCGGGGCACACCGTGGCGATCGATTTTTCAGCTCCCGGTGCCGTGCCAGCCCACGTGGAAGCCGCCGCAGCCGCCGGGGTCCCCCTGGTGCAAGGCACCACGGGCTGGCAGGGCGACGAGTCAACAGTCCGGAAGGTCGTGGAGTCGCGCGGCGCCGCGCTGGTGTACGGCGCCAATTTCTCGATCGGCGTGAACCTGTTTTACCGCATCGTCGCGGACGCCGCCCGGCTGTTTCGCGGCGCGGGGTACGATCCGTTCATCGAGGAGGCGCACCACGCCCGCAAGCGCGACGCGCCGTCGGGGACCGCGCTGGCGCTGCAGGCCATCCTGTCACGCGGCCTTGGACAGGCGCCAGGGACGAGCATTCCAATCGCGAGCACCCGCGCCGGTCATATCCCGGGGATCCATCGCGTCGGGTTCGACTGCACCGCCGACCAGGTCCTGTTGGTTCACACGGCCCGCTCCCGCGCGGGCTTCGCCGCCGGCGCGCTGCTCGCCGCCCGCTGGATCGTGGGGCGGCGGGGTATGTATGCCTTTGCCGACGTGCTGAACGACATCCTTGCGCTGGAGACCGGGCAGGAAAGGAAGGTCCGATGACCCAACAGCTGGAGTGGCTGCGCGGGTGCGGCACCGCCCTCGTCACCCCGTTCAACGCGGCCGGCGAAGTGCACGAGGCGCGGTTTCGGGCGCTGCTCGAGCGGCAGATATCGGCCGGCGTGCGACTGCTCGTCCCCTGCGGAACAACAGGCGAAGCCGCGACGCTCACGCCCGCCGAGCAGGAGCGCGTCATCGCGCTCGCGGTCGAGTCGGCGCGTGGGCGGGCCAAGGTGCTCGCGGGCGTCGGGAGCAACGCCACCGCCGCCACCATCGAGCGGGCCCGCGCTGCTCGAGCCGCGGGCGCCGACGCGGTCCTTGTCGTGGCCCCGTACTACAACAAGCCCACGCAAGCGGGGCTGCAGGCGCACTTCCGGGCCGTCGCCGAAGCGATGGGGGATGTCCCCGTGGTCCTGTACAACGTTCCCGGTCGCACGGCATCGAACATCGCCGCTGCCACAGCCCTCACGCTGGCGCGCGAGACGAACAACATCGTCGCAGTGAAAGAGGCTTCGGGGGACCTGGCCCAGATCATGGCCATCCTGCGCGAGCGGCCGCCCGGGTTCCGCGTGCTCTCGGGGGACGATGCCGTGACCCTGCCCCTGATCGCGCTAGGTGCCGACGGCATCATCTCCGTCGCATCGAACGAAGCGCCCGATCTGATGGTCAAGCTCACCGATAGCGCGCTCTCCGGCCGGTGGGACTCGGCCCGCGAGCTTCACTACCGGCTGCTCCCCCTGATGGAAGCGAACTTCATCGAGTCGAACCCCGGGCCGGTCAAGGCGGCACTCGCGCTGATGGGACTCCTGGAAGAGCGGTTTCGCCTGCCGCTCGTCCCCGTGCAGGAGCAGACCCGAGCCCGGCTGCGCGTCGTCCTGGGAGCGCTCGGGTTACTGCCCGGCGCCGCGCATGTCGCTGCGTGAGCGGGTCGAGGCGCTCACCGCGCAGAAGCGGGAGCGCTACGGCGAGCCCGAGCGCGCGCTGTTCGCCGAATTCCGGACCGCGCTCACCCGCGGCGAGATCAGGGCCGCCGAGCGTGGGGGGGATGGGGCGTGGTGCGTCAACGCCTGGGTCAAGCAGGGGATCCTCCTCGGGTTCCGCATGGGCGTCCTCACCGACATGTCGGCGCACCCGACCCTCAGGTTCTTCGACAAGGACACCTACCCGGTAAGGCCGACCACGCTGGCCGACGGTGTGAGGATCGTCCCGGGCGGGTCGAGCATCCGCGACGGCGCCTACGTCGCCCCGGGCGTGGTCTGCATGCCGCCGATGTACGTGAACGTGGGCGCGTACGTGGACCAGGACAGCATGATCGACAGTCACGCGCTGGTCGGCTCGTGCGCGCAGATCGGCAAGCGGGTGCACTTGTCGGCCGCGGCGCAGATCGGGGGGGTGCTCGAGCCCGTCGGGGCGCTGCCGGTCATCATCGAGGACGAGGCGCTAGTGGGCGGCGGATGCGGAGTGTACGAGGGCACGCTGGTGCGGGAGCGCGCCGTGCTCGCGCCGGGAACGATCCTCACCGGGTCGACGCCGCTCTACGACCTGGTGCGCGATCAGGTGTACCGTCGCGACGGGGACCGGCCACTCGAGGTTCCCGCCGGCGCGGTGGTCGTACCGGGCGCGCGCGGCGCGCCCGGTGCGGCGGCCGCGCGGTGGGGGATCTCCGTCTACGCGCCGGTGATCGTGAAGTATCGGGACGAGAAGACCGACGCCGCGACCTTGCTCGAGGAGTATCTGCGATGAAGCAACAGCGTGTGGCGGTACTGGGGCTCGGAAAGATCGGGAACATACTGTTGCAGGGGTTGCTCAAGGCGGGTCTGCCCCCGGGGAACGCGGTCGCCACCGTGCGGCATCCGGAGCGGGCGCAGGGGCTCGGAAAAGAGCGTGCCATTTCTGTGGGAACGGACAATCGCGCGGCGGTGCGCGGGGCGGACGTGGTCATCATCGCCGTCAAACCGCAGAACGTGCGCGAGCTGCTGGAGGAGATCCGCGCGGACGTGACCCCGGCGCAGCTCGTGATCTCGGTCGCCGCCTCCGTCCCGACGGGCTTCATCGAGAGTCTGCTCGCGACACCGACTCCCGTGGTGCGCGCCATGCCAAACACGCCGAGCCAGGTGGGCGCGGGCATGACCGGCATCTGCCGGGGAAAGCACGCGACGGATGCGCATCTCGACACCGCCAGGCGGCTGTTCGATACGGTGGGCCGGACGGTGGTAGTGGATGAAAAACACATGGACGCCGTGACCGGCCTCTCGGCGAGCGGTCCGGCATTCGTCTACATCATTCTCGAATCGCTCGCGGAGGCCGGCGTGAAGGTGGGTCTGCCGCGCGATGTCGCGACATTGCTCTCGGCGCAAACGCTGCTCGGCGCCGCGAAGGTGCAGCTCGATACCGGCGATCACCCCGCGTTGCTCAAGGATGCCGTCACGACGCCGGCCGGCTGCACCATCGACGGCATCCTCGAGCTGGAGGAGGGCAAGCTGCGGGTCACGCTCATCAAGGCCGTGGTGAAGGCCACCCAGCGCGCCAAGGAGCTGATGTTTGAGAAGTAGCCGAGAGGCTACTTGTAGTTCTGGAACGGCTCCGCGAGCAGCCGGATGCCGAGCGGCTTGTACTTGAGCAGGTGCGTGAGGCGAACCTCATCCCCCACTCGTTCCACCCGCGTCTCCAGCAGCTCGAACTCCTTCGCATCGCCCAGCCCCAGCTGGTTCAACCGCTCGGCTTCTCCCTTGCACACGTCGCCGGGCGTGGGCTTGGGGTTCGGGTAGGCATCCTCGTGGTGGCGACGGAGCGCATCCCAATGCTCATCGCCGGCGCGTTCCACCGATTCACGGATGTCGTCGCGGGTGAACGGCATACGCAGAAGCTATCTCGCCGGGAGCTCGACGTGCAGATGGTCGCCGGTTCCCACATGGCGCAGCGTCCCGAAACCCATGCTCCAGAAGTACAGCTGTATGAGCCGATTCTCCGCCAAGCCGCGACCAGCCGTGCGGAGGTCGGCCGCGTGCGCATAGCCGTCGCGCTGTACGTAATGGAGCGACCCGTCGTTGGGGGGAAGGCCCATTGTTTGATAGTCTTCCGGTCGGCGCGCGAGGTCGGTGATCACGGCGTCCCGATCGACCAGAATGAGCGTGGAGAGCGCGACGCGCAGCAGCGGGTGGAGTGACGCATAGTAGGCCCGCACGCGCTCCGACTTGGCGTTGGCGCTCGACAGATAAATCAGGGAGTAACCGCAGTATGCGACCACGAGCGGGAGCGCGAAGCGGCGGGCGATGAGCGCGAGGCGGACGCGACCCGTGAAGCGGTGCCACACCAGCGCCGCGTACCCCGTGACGATCGCGACAGTGCACGCCGTGCCGCCCGCGAGCGCGAGCACGGTCGCATACCCTTCGCGCGTGTAGAGGAACACTGCCACTTTGACGAGGACGAGAAACGGCAAGAGGGCAACCAGGAGAGCTTGCGCGACGAGGCGGAGGAGCAGGAGGTGCCAAGCCGTGCGGCGTTTGACACCGGTCGTTACGGCCCCGGCGGCGATGCGATCCCACTCGCGCAGCGCGCTGGAGTCGATGGGGGGAAGGGTCACGGAAGCCCTACGGACCGCCCCGGCTGAGGGTTGCGCCGTGTGCACGCTGGGGCGTCGTGCACGTCTCTCTAGGGACCTACCCTTCGGAGACTTCCATGCGCACACCCATCCTCGCTGCGACCCTCGCCCTGGCGGCCGCCTGTAACTCGCCGCTCGAGCGTCAGTCCCGCACGGCGGACTCGCTTGCCGTCAAGCCGGCCGAGCTGGCCGGGTTCGCGGCTTCACCCACATCGGTGCCGGCGCGCTTGATGCGAGCGCGAACTGCAGCGGTCTCGGACGAGACCGCCCTGCCGCCGCTAGCCGGGGCAACCTCGAACATGGTGATCCGCACCGGTCAGGCGAGCATCCAGGTGGATTCGCTTGAGCAAGCAGTGGCGCGCGTGCGGCTGCTCGCGAGTCGAATCGGCGGTTACGTCGCCAACACCACCATGCAGACGGGGCAGGGCCAGCTCCGCTCGGCGAGCTTGGAGGTGAAGATCCCGGCCGACCGGTTCGACGACGGCCTGGGCGGGCTCGCCGGCCTCGGCAAGCTCGAATCCGTGAACGTAAACGCGGAAGACGTGGGTGAGGAGTTCACCGACGTCACCGCGCGCATGGGGAACGCCCGGCGACTCGAGGCGCGGCTCATCGAGCTCCTGGCGACCCGGACCGGGAAGCTCAAGGACGTCCTCGACGTCGAGAAGGAGCTGGCGCGCGTCCGCGAGGAAATCGATCGGTACGAAGGCCGGTTGCGCTATCTGCACGCGCATGCCGCTCTGAGCACGCTCTCGATCTACGTACACGAGCCGCTGCCGGTGGTGGGGCACGCGGGCTCGAGCGTGATCGGAGAGGCCTTCAAGCAGTCCTGGCGGAACTTCGTCGGTCTCGTGGCGGCGATGATCCGCTCGCTCGGGATCGTGATTCCGGTGGCCGTGCTCGTGCTGGCCCTCTGGGTCAGCGCGAAACGACTCTCACCTCTCGCAACTCGATCGGCTGGCCGCTGACCAGGATCGGCACCTGGCGCTCCTGCGCCACCTTGTTGAACCCGGCGACGTCGGTTCGGACCAGCTCGTTGAACTTCGCGAGGTAATCCGTAAGCCCGGCACGTAGCTCCTTCAGCCGCGCCGCGACGACCTCGTTGGGCGGCTGGGCGTACGCCAAGGCGAGGCCGAAACCCAGCCCCTGAAGCCGGTCCTGGAAGCGGTTGAGATAGTGGATGTCGTCCTGGCCGGCGTCGCGCTGCACCTCGGAATTGTACAAGCTGTCCTTGAGCTCCTTGAGTTTCCGGCCCAGCTCGCGCGCCTGGCGGAGCACGGGTGCGGCCGTCGCCGTGTCGCCGGTGGTGTTGTCCCGCAGCGCCTGCTGCGTGTTCTTGAGCTGCGTCTCGAGGCTTGTAATCCGATTCAGCATCTCGTTCAGCGCGGACATGGCGTTGCGCCATTCGAGCCCGGCACGGAGCTGAGCCGCGAACCGGGCGGGATCGCCGCCCAGGATCGGATCGGGCTCCACGATGACCGTCTTGGTCCCCGTGACACTGCTGGCGGTCACCGTGACGGTGTAGGTCCCGGGGACCGCGCGCGGACCGCCGACAATACGGAACGGATTCTCCTCATCCTCAGCCCCGGTGGGTTTCTCGAAGTTGAGTCGGGTCGGCCCGGCGTACCGGAGGTTCCAGACGTAGCGGTTCACGCCCTGCTTCCCAGGGCCGCCTGAATCGACGAGCACGGTGTCGCCGCGGCTGTCCGTGACAGTAGCGATCACGCGCCCGCGGCGGGCCCGCCCCCGCTCTCCCTCGCCCGACGAACCGGATGAGCCGGTGTCCACGGCAGCCTTGAGGTAGTAGTCGATTACGGCCCCAGCCGGAGCGTTCGGCGTGGTGAAGCGCGTGGGAGCGACGCTGGGGCGCCGCGGGCGCACGCGGATCTGGGCCGGCAGGGTGGAGAACACGTGAAGATCGGAGGCGACCACCTCGGGCGTGAGCTCCTCCAGCGCCGTGATGTTGTCCATGACGAACAAGCCGCGGCCGTGCGTCGCAATCACCAGGTCGTGTGAGCGCTTGATGAACTGTACGTCGTAGACCGGCGCGGTGGGGAACTCCGCCTTGAGCGGCTTCCAGCTCGTGCCGCCATCGCGCGAGTACCACAGCGCCGCGTCGGTTCCCAGAACGAGGAAGCCTCGGAGGTTGGGATTCTCGCGCACTACGCGCGCGGGGACGTCCGCCGGGAGACCGCGGCCGATATCGGTCCAGGTCTTGCCGTAGTCACTGGTCTTGAAGACGTACGGCCGCCGATCGTCGAGCTGGTGGCGGTCGATCGCGATGTAGGCCGCGCCGGCATCGAACGGCGACACCCCGATCTGGTACACCCGTCCTTCGATGTCTTTGGTCGATCCGGGGAAGTCGCCGGACACGTTGCTCCATGTCTTCCCACCGTCCCGGGTGACCTGCACAAGCCCGTCG
>Ga0209235_1002056_pt1 | contig 11180 bp, 11 predicted proteins | sample GraSoi013_1_20cm_4_FD_185817 | JGI IMG/M metagenome (GOLD analysis project Ga0209235, IMG submission 185817) | Grasslands soil microbial communities from the Angelo Coastal Reserve, California, USA - Sample 09_25_2013_1_20cm (SPAdes) (version 2) | ecosystem: Environmental > Terrestrial > Soil >...
CATCGGCACGTAACACAGTGCACCCTTGCGGGCATATGACTGCTTCATGCCGGGTTCGGGGGGGGCATCGCACTGATCGCGCTGCTTTGCGCGTCCGCAGGGTGCGCTACTCACGTCACGGCCGTTCGGCCGCTCCCAACCGAGCGGGAGACCGAGATCAACAACATCGTCGCCGGCAAGAGGGCAACTCTGGAGTTTGCGGGCACGGCGGAGCCCATTCGGAGCAAAGATGTGCGCCTCGCGGTGAGTACCGTGCGCTTTGTGGAGCGCGACCCCGAATCGACTTGGGTCAGTTCATGGCTGCCTGAAAGAGAGGCACCTCTCGCCTCGCTGCAGTCGATCAAGGTCCGCAACCGCGGTCGTGGGGCCTTGCATGGGCTCGCGATTGGCGCGGGCACCGGCGCGGTCATCGGAGCCGCGGGGGGTGCAATTGTATACGGGGTCGTTAGCAGTCAAGTGGAGGGCTCGCATGGCGGCGCAGGGTTTGCGGTAGGGGTAGCAGCGCTCGGCGCCGTCGCGGGCGCCGTCGGCATCGGCCTAGTCGGCGCGGGTATTGGCGCTATCGTCGGCGCGCCGACCACAGTCGAGTTCAGCGACGCCCCGGCGCGTTAAGACCAGAGCCGCGGTCGCCGTTGTTCTTCTGGTCGTGCTTGTGTTGCGGGGTCGCCGGTAGACCGACGTCCGACAGGCCATGAGAATCGTAGTTCGCGAGTCCTGCGAGGGAGCGAGCCCAGCAATCCAGGTGATTCAAGCTGGGGACGATGCCGGACCCCTAACCGGCGCTTGGGGGAGGCGTTGGCACTTCCTCGTTCTTTGCCACTGGAGCGTCCTGAAACGCGGCGATCTTCTTCTCGAGGTCGTCGACCTGTTGCGCGAGCTGATCAAGGTCGGGCTGCTCCACGCGCTTGAAGACCGACTGCTTGCCGCTGCTTGATTTCTCCAGCAGCGCAAGGTCAGGTCGTCCGCCGACGCCGGACATTCCACCGCGCGAGATCGCGTGCTGAATAGCCCAGTACACACCGACCATGCATTTCCGTTTCGAAGGAATCGAAGATCGCCACACGACTCGCCGCACGAACTCCATGAAGGAATCGCCAGATGAGATTCCGCTTCCCGCTACGAAAAAGTCCATCCGGCCCGGCTCAAGCCGCGTGAACGACGTGACGCCCTCAAACTGCACAGCCGCGACCCCATCACTTCCTTGGATCGCCACAATACCGCTCCCCAAGCGGTTGGCAGACTCGTTCAGGTAGATGCTTGGAAGAAAGCTGCCGCCCGAACCCTGCATGAGCTTCTTTCCAAGCAGGACCAGCAAATCTTGAGTGAGTATCTCGACGAGTTTCTCCTTCAAGAGCTCGACGAACTCGCTGCACTTCTTTTATGCATTCCCTGGCCCGCTGCACCGACGAGCCATTTGTCCAAGGCGTCTGAAATCTGCTGCGCAGTTCCGAGATCGCCGGTGTGCAGAAAAGCCGCGCTGCGAAGTGCACGAAGCTATTGGGCGTGGTCCGTGACGGCCGCCTGCACCTGAGGTTCACTCGCGGTCACGAGTACTTCGTCGGATTGCCGGCTACCGGTACCTGCCGCAACTGCTGCACCCTGAACGAACTTCGCGGGGTGAGCTGCAGCCGAGGGCGAATCAGGTCGAATCGGTAACGCGGCCGCCGAGCGGCTCCTGGAGCGCGGTAACCACGGTTTCGCCGAATATTCCCCAGACCTGGACGCCGCAAGTTGCGCTTGATTCGGCGGGCAACGCGACTGTCGCGTGGGAACAGGGGGCGACGGCCAATGACTATTTGATCTTTGGAGCGACGCGGCCGGCGGGCGGCTCCTGGAGCAGCCCGACAAAGATAGAGACCGGTGCCTGATACTACGCGGCCAGCGATGCGATAGCGAGCGATGTCGGCGGGCAATGTAACTGCTGCCTGGTTGGTCGAAGACTCGAGTGGTGCGGTCCAGGTCCGCGGAGCCGTGCGCCCGGCCGGCGGCTCCTGGGGAGCACCTACTACCTTGGGACCGTGCACGACAGATGTAACGCTCTGTTCCACTCCGGACGTGGTCGCCGGTCATGATGGTTCGATCACCGTGGTGGGTTGGGCCGCCTACGGGTCGAGTAATGCACCTAATGCAGCAGTCCGTCTGGGCACGGGGGGATGGACGCGCACTGTGCTCAGCGGCGGCAATGCCCGGATCACCTTTGCGCTGGCGTCAAACGGCGCCCATGCATCGGCCGTCTGGCCAGAGGCGGCGCCCGGCCGCCATCGGGTGATCGTCAAGCAAAGTGACTATCAGTAAGGTGGAGGGCGCACGTTCGCCGCGCAGGCCGGCGCAGGACGCGCTCGTCCCGGCGCTGCGGAACGCTTGGATTGCTGGCTCGTCCTTTGGATCGTTGCGGCGCTGCAGGGCGCCCTCCACGGCGGCCGCCGTCGCGACGGCATCGGTGTAGCGATGGCTCGCCGGCAGCACCTTGAGGAGCAGGTTGAAGCGCATCGCTGAAGCAGGTGCGGCGCGGCTCGCCGAGCAGCCGGGGAACGCCGAACCGTTCACGGCCGAGGAGGTCTTCCGGCTCCTCGCCAGGATTGCGCGTACAGAGGCGCCAGCCGCCCGCCTGCGCGCGATTGAGCTTCTAGGCAGCCGGATGGAGCTGTTCCAAGCAGCTCGCGATGTGGGGCCGCCGACGATGCTGAGCGACGACGAGCGGACAGAGCGGATCGCTGCCATCCTCGAGCGCGCGCGCCTGCGCCAGGTTACCCCGGTAGAGCTTTCCCCGGAGAGCCAATGAAGATGATATCTGGCATCGGAAGGGTCTCGGGCTTGAGTCGCCTGGCGGCGTCGCGGCTCCTCAACGCTGGGCCAGAGACCTGCGACCGAATCGAGGCGAGTGTCCTGGTTGCGATCAAGAAGGCGGACTGCACCGATGCTAACTTAGGCGACTCCTTCACCTGCGTTTAAAGATGCGCTACGGCCTAACCGCGGATAGGCGCGCAACGATCGATCGCCTGCTGAGGCTGATCGATGAAGCAGAATTAAAGGGCAACGGACCGCAGCCCTAGTTGCGGGGATCCTTCCGGTTCGGCATAAAGGTGGCCTTCCTTGAAGGGCGTTTGCGGCGGTACGGATCACGTCGATCATGAGGCTGGGGTTGGAGAGCATGGGGTCCGCGGGTTACTGCGGCGACGTCGCCTTCCTCTTCGGAACGGTTGTCCGTGCCCTGCCGGAGCGATTGATCGGCGATAAGGCCTCGCCGTGGCACTAGCCCGCTACCCGCGATTCTGGCGGGGACGGCGGCGCGGTTTCAAGCCAGTCGTGCCAGCTGGCACGGTATCAAGGGCTGCGCGATTCGGCCGTGCCGGGACTGCATTGCCTCCCTTGAAAGCTGTGCAGAATGCGTCGAGTCTCACAGTCTCCGGTCGCACACTCGGGGCGAACCATCTGCCGGTTCGCCAAGTAGCCGGCCTTGTAGACGCTCGATCTTTAGCGTGTTCAGGATATCCGTCACGGGGCTTTCCCGGAGCAGCAGCAGATCTGCCCGGTATCCCGGCTTGATGCTTCTTCGCTTTCGTTGTGCACGAAGACCTTCAGGCCTCGCTCGTGCGCGGCTTGCACCAGCGCTTTCAGGGTGTCCGCCGAAATGCTCGGCGCGTGCGCCCCCTTCCATTTCTCGTAAAAAACCTTGATGTGGTCCGACCCCTCGACGATCCTCCGTGCGACCCAGGCTCGTACCTGCGATCGATCCCACGGTCCGTCGGGCTTCACGTTGTAGACCGGGTCCATGCCGTAGAAGGCGAACTGGAGCCCGGCGGGGGCCGCCCACATACCCGAACCGTAGAAGTCCGCGTAGATGAGGAATTCCCGCCTCAGATCGGCGGCCTCGGCGTCCTTCGCGGCTTTCCACTGGTTGCGCGATCGCCGCACGTAGTTGGCGGGCCAAGGATATGCGGCCATGTCGAGGACGGTCGTGACGCCGAACCGGATGTGCTTCTCGTAATTGGCGCTTGGGGGAATCGGATAACGCTCGCCGAGGCGGTGGGGCCGGATCCCGTTTTCCAGTCGCAGGCCGTGGGTGTCGACCTCCGTGAAAAGACCCTTCTCTGCGAAAGCCGACATGAGCTCGAAGGTGGAGACTCTCAGCGTCTTGCCCTGGTTCTCCGGCCCGGTGCCGCAGACCGGCCGATCGTGTTCGGGCAGTTCGTCGAGCCCTTCGGTGGGACGGCTGAAATGCCCCTCCGCGTCGATCATCGACGGCATCAGGAACTTTCCGACTCCCTCGACCGTCGACAGCTCGGGGGCAGCGCACTGTGGATCGCCACCTTCACAGACCTTCGAAATCCATCCTCCTCGTACCACGACCGTCGCCTGCTCGATCACTTTCTCGCCGTCGAACAGAGTCACATCGGTGATCCGGAAACTGTTGGTCGACGCGAGTACGTCGTCCAGCTTCCTCAACGCCGGTTCCCCAACGCTCCCTTTTGAGGAGCCGGCGTCGGCAGGCTGTTCCCCAGCCAGCGCCCCATCATGCAGAAGGAGCGGTAACAGCGGCAAAACGCGCAGCGTCAGCGCTCGGAGCAGGTTAGGAAAGGCAGTTGCGACGCTGCATGAGCGAAGCGTGTCCATCCACGTTCTCCCCGGTTCCGCTCGAACGTGTACAGCATGTCTTACCTCTCGTGTCCTGCTAGGAACGGCAGCGCATTTACCCACTAGCCGCTGGATACTGCCGGATTGTCTGCTCGTGTCATGCGTGATGAACTCGAGCAGCGATCCGAGTCAGACACCGCAATGAGTCGGGGTCAGTACTTCCTATACGGCAGGAACTTGCCGTGCATTACGACCCTGACGCGGTCTCCCTTCGGGTCCGGCATCCGCTCGAGCGAGGACTCGAAATCGATGGCGCTCATGATGCCGTCGCCGAACTCCTCGTGGATCAGCTCTTTCCAAGTCGTCCCATAGACCTGAATCAGCTCGTAGAAGCGGTAGATGGTCGGGTCGCTGGGCGGCGTGCGGTCCAGCGAACCGCGCATCGGGAACGACTGCAGGAGCTGAATCTCGTCCTCGTTCAGATCGAGTGCCTTCGCCGCCCTGCGCGCTTCCTCCTCGCTCATGGGCATCTGGCCGAGGAGCGCCGCGGTGGTCCAGACCGAGCTGCGGCCCACCTCCTTGGCGAGCTTCGCCCAGCTGAGACCCCGCTTGCGCCTCGTAGCGACGATCTTCTCCGTCAGTTCCGCTCGGGTCATGGCGAACCCCCTGTTCGAGCGACCGCCAGTGTCGCGCTCCGCGGCGGGCGCTGCAACCGGGCCGTCCGTTCGTTGCCAGCTGTGGATCTAGGCCAACTCCACGCGGGTTGATCCGCAGGCGACGCAGTGCGGGTCGCGTATGACACCTTTTTCCCGATCGTTCGTTCGGCTGACTTGGTGTGGGTTTTCTTGCTACCGTTCGCTGCCAGGGTCGTTCCCTTCTCCAAGTAAGGGCGCGATCACAGGGGGGAGGGCGGCGGGGCTGCCCACCAGCGGCTCCGCTGCCCGAATAGATCCAAGCCCATGCGCGCCTCCCGCAGCGGGTCCGAAGGGCGGAACTCTGGCGCATGCCCCCCTGCGCTGGGGCCAGAGGGGGCTGGACGGGGCGACCGTGCAGCCCTCTCGCTATTGGCGTGATTACCGTCTCCGGCAGAGAAGCCTCCTACGATCGAGGAGTGCTCTGAGCGAGGTGTTCGAGGTTCCGACATGAGGGGCGCGATGTAACAGCGGGTGCCCGCCCGAACGGCCCCGCATACTCTCTACTGTGTTAACCAACTGCGATACTCGCACCTGGTTAACACAGAGAGAGTTCGTAATCGCGACTGGGCACCACTTCGGATCACGAACAAATCCCGTAAGTGCTTGATTCTCGGACCACCGAGAGAAATCCGTTCTAAATCGGTGTCCTCTGGGGAGCCATTTCTCGAGAGGTTACATCGTCAGCGACCCACGGACTGTGAGTCCGTGGGTCGGTAGTTCGATCTCGACGCCGGCGATGCAGAGGACCGCCATCGCGGCCGAGTGGAGGAGCGAATTCCAAGGGCTGGTCCCATCGGTAACGCCGAGGATGCGCCGGTCTGCTGAAACCGTGCTGAGCGCTCGCTGCGGCGATCAGCGACACCAGCATTCCTGCTTAAACCGGCCGTCCGCGCCGTCGAGTCATCCTTGGGTCGCGGAGACGCCGGATCGAGTTTTGGCCAACGACAGGCGACAGATCGTAGCGGAAGATGTGCAACACGCGCCGAACTCCGGCATTCCAGAGATCCATCTGCGGGCGCACGGTGCCGCGGTGCAGGTACTGGACCTGGGTCACGCGCAGCGACGCGCCCGCCTCGGGATGGAGCGGATCGGGCCGTGAGCACGTCGTCTGGCGGCACCACTCGCGCGCTTCCACCACCACGTCGCGCCTGGGCACGCGCCGGGCGGGCACCCGGCAGCGCAGCACGCGCTGCGATTGAAAGCGAACCATCTTGCCGGTGAGCCAGGAGCGTCCGCGCTCCTTGATGTGCTCCCGCACCGCGTAGGCGATGCCGGTAAGCAGCGCGAGCGCGATGAGCCCCACGCCCAGCTCGCCGCCGCGCCTGGAGAGGATGAGCTGAACGGGCAAGGTGACGACGATGCCGGCCACCAGCGCGCCCGCCATCCGAGTCCAGAGCTGTACGCGCTCGTCGAGCTGTTCGCTCTCGCGGTCGAGGAAGAGCACTTCCTCGAAGTGCTTCTTCAGGCTGGCGGAGCGCGCGATGTAGCGCTCGACCGCCTCGCCGGAAGCGGATTGCGCTTCGAGAAAGCCGCGCGAACGGCGATAGGCCATCTCGTCGCGCAACGCGCGCGCAATGCGCGCAAAGACCCCTTCGAATACCTGCGGCGTCGTGCCTTCGGCGGCGCATTCGCGTGAGATGCGGTCGGCGTCCGCGAGCATGTCGAGCAGTCGCACGCTCACGTACTCGTCCACCAGCGTGCGCTCTCTGGCGATAGGCGCCAGGTCGTGCGTCGCCGGGTGCGTCAGCTTCTCGCGCGCATCATGGACCGCACGCAGCGCCGCATCCAGCCAGACGGAGAGAAAGGGCTCTCCCGCGAGCCCGGACTCCACCGGGCCGGCAGTTGCCGATCCGCAGTGGCGGGCAAAGCCTTCACGGGCGCGCGCCAGCATCCGGGTGAGCGTCACGGCTCCGCGGCGGAGAGCGTCGATGGTCACGTCGGCGGAGCTGGCGATCTGCGTGGGTCCATCAAGGCGGGTGAAGGTCTGTAGCTGGTCCCAAGGCGCGTCGCGTCCGGCAGCGCTCGCCGGCACCTCCAACTCGACATCGATCTGGTAGGGCAGCGGGCGTTCGCGCGGCAGTGGCACCGCCACGATCCATTCGATGCGCGAGGCGTCGTGGATCCGCAGGCGGATGGCAGTCTCTTCCGCCGCGGCGATCTCCAGCAGCGCCGCCTCCTCGGCGCCAAGGGGAGCCCGGGTCGTATCAGCCGAGCCGTCCATGCGAATCAACGTATCACTTGGGGCCGGCGACAGTACTTTCTGTTTGCGAAGGACAACGCCGAGGGCTCCGAGTCAGCCTGGCGGCGAGGGCCCCACCGGGCTAGCCGTGCGCGCGAGGTTGTTTCCCAGACGAACATCTTCGCTGGACGGCAACGAAGATAGCGAATCATCGGACGTCGCGAACATCGCTGAGGATCCCGCCTTCGGCTCAGCGACCCGAGACTCTTCCATCATCAGGGCAGCGAGACGACGGCGCCGGTGCGACCATCGGTGCTCCATCACCGCAGCGAATCCAGTCGCCAGGAAGCAGATTGCCCAGGCGGCGAGCGCGCCGCGATGCAGGAGATCGGGCGGGCCCGGAGGAACGCTGAGGAGCAGCCGGAGGCATAGGCCGCCACCCGCGAGCGCATGGACCAGTCGGATGCGCGAGGAGTGGTAGTGCTCCCACTGGATCTGCGCGAGCAAAAATGACCTTAGCGCTGGATCATTGGACGGCCCCGGCACCAAGGGGAGCAACTCGGAGGAGTTTCTCATGCCCCCTTCGGGCTGCATGCGCCATGCCGCTGGCGCGGGTCAAGCCGGCTGTGGTTCCCGAAGTGCGCCGCGGGCGAGTTGCGAAGTGCACGAACGAGGCGGCCGATCGAGTCGCGCCTTGCAATCCCGCTGTTGCACACAACCGAGCAACCCCTATTGCGACGTTTGTCTCCTGCAGGGGAGAAGAGCCGTACGGCGTTAGTCGCGCAGACCTCCGAGGCGATTGCGAATTGCAATACGCAGCGCCGTCTGCCGTTGCTTCTTGCACGGAACGCGCTTCGCAAGATCGCCTGCGCTGTCCGTAGCGGTAGCGGCGTGGGAGTTGCTTCCTGCCGTCGCACATGAGGACGGGGGAGCCATCAGCCTTTCCAGAGCCGGAGCGCCCGCTTCGCCCCAGCCGTACCCAGCGCGTCAAGCGCTTACTGCTCGGGCGGCCGAAGAACCTGCAGGATCCACACCTCTTCCGGCATATCTCGCTGATCGCCTTTCTAGCGTGGGTCGGCCTCGGCGCGGACGGCCTTTCGTCATCGGCTTACGGACCCGAGGAGGCCTTCAAGAACCTGGGTGAGCACACGTATCTGGCCGTGTTCCTAGCGGCTGCGACAGCGTTCACCGTGATGATTATCGCGGCGGCCTATAGCCGGGTAATCGAGCATTTTCCTTTCGGCGGCGGCGGCTACATCGTCGCTTCGAGGCTGCTCGGCCCGCGGCTGGGCCTGGTGAGCGGCTGCGCGCTGATCGTGGACTATGTCCTCACCATCTCGATCTCCATCGCAGCCGGAGGCGACGCCGTGTTCAGCGTCCTTCCCGACGGTGGCCACTTGGCCAACATGATCATCGTTGGGCTGCCGCTAAAGCTGCACGTCGAACTGGCCGGGACGCTTGTCCTCCTGTTGCTGAACCTCCGCGGAGTGAAGGAATCCGTCACCACGCTGATGCCCATCTTTCTCACCTTCCTTCTAACGCACGCGGTCATCATCGTTGCCGGTATCGCCGCGAATCTGGGACGCGCGCACGAGGTTGCGCACGAAGTCTCCGCCGGACTCTCCCATGGCATGTCCACCCTCGGCTTTGGCGGTCTAGCTTTGCTCTTTCTGCGTGCTTATTCGCTGGGCGGCGGGACGTATACTGGTATCGAGGCTGTTTCCAACGGCTTGCAGATCATGCGGGAGCCCCGCGTCCAGACAGGCAAGCGAACGATGACGTACATGGCCCTCAGCCTCGCGGCGACGGCGAGCGGCATTGTCCTCTGCTACCTTCTCCTGGACGTGCACTACCTCGATCCCGACCACACGATGAACTCGCTGCTCGCGGCGAAAGTCGCGGGGAACGTGCAACTCGCTGGGCTTCCGGTGGGCAAGTGGTTCGTCTTCATCGCGCTGCTTTCGGAGGCCCTCCTGCTCTTCGTTGCCGCACAAGCCGGCTTCATCGACGGCCCCCGGGTGATGGCCAACATGGCTCACGATTCATGGTTCCCCCACCGCTTCAGCGCGCTGAGTGAGCGACTCACGATGCAGAATGGCGTCGTGCTCATGGGCGGCGCCGGTTTGTTGATGTTGTTCTATACACGCGGCGCTGTGGACGCTCTCGTGGTCATGTACTCGATCAACGTGTTCCTTACGTTCTCGCTGACCGAGATGGGCATGATCCGCTACTGGTTGAAGAGGGAAACTCGCGCGAGGCATCCGGACTGGAAGAGCAGTATCTGGATCCACCTCGTCGGTGGCACGCTGTGCGTGACGATTCTCATCATCACCATATCGGAGAAGTTTCGCGAAGGCGGATGGCTGACGGTGGTAGCAACGAGCGCGCTCATCGCGCTGTGCATCGCGATCAAGCGGCACTACCTCGGGGTCTTCGCCAGGCTCAAGCGGCTCGACCAGATCCTCGAGGCGCTGCCGTCTGCGTCCGTTGCGGCCAAGCCCCTCGACCCGAAAAAGGCGACTGCTGTGCTGCTCGTCAGCGGGTATTCGGGTCTGGGAATCCATTCCCTGCTCACCGTGCTCAAGCTCTTCCCGAATCATTTCCGCAACGTTCTCTTTGTGAGCGTGGGTGTTGTCGACAGCGCTACGTTCCAGGGCGTCGAGGAGGTGGACCGCGTCCGAGAGACAGTGGAGGAGGGTCTCAAGAAGTACGTTGAGCAAGCACAGCAGATCGGCTTGCCGGCAGACTACCGATTCATAATGGGTACGGAAGTGGTTGCCGAGACCGTGCGCATGGCGGGTGAGATCGCGCGCGAGTTTCCTCGCGCCATCTTCTTCGCCGGGAAGCTGATTTTCGAGCGGGAGCGCTGGTTCGATCGCTTCCTGCACAATGAGACCGCCTACGCGCTGCAGCGGCGGCTGCAGTTTTCGGGACTGCAGATGGTCGTGCTCCCAGTCCGGGTACTCGAGTGAGCCTCCGACGAGGCAAGCCATCATGAGGTCGGCGGGATCTTCTCGTCGACCGCTTCGCTCAGCTCTGCACGGAGCGAATTGCTGCAGGCAGATTGCCGGTCAGCATCTCGTAAAGAAGTATCCCGACGGCGTAGACGTCGGTGCGCGCGTCCCCGCGCTTGCCGACGATCTGCTCCGGCGCCATGTAATCGGGCGTCCCGCTCGTCTTCGACAGACCGCTCCAGGTGATCCGGCGCGACGAGCGCAAGAGGGCGATGCCGAAGTCGAGGATCTTCACACGACCGTCGGGCGTCATGAGGATGTTCTGGGTTTCAGGTCGCGGTGGACGATTCCCTCTCCATGGAGACAGGCGAGCGCGTCGCAGACTTGGCGCGCGACGTCGAGCGCTGCGCCGGAAGAGAGCCTTCCCTGGTCACGGAGGATCGCGCTAAGCGGCGTTCCCTCGACGTACTCCATGACGAGATACGGCCGGCTCTTCTCGCCAGCCTCCAGCACGCGCACGACGTTGGGGTGCAGCACCGAGCGCCCGATCTTCTCCTCGCGCTCGAATCGCGCAAACGATACCACGTCGATCTCGTATTGCAGGTATGGGACCTTCAACGCAACGGTAGCGCCCGACCGCGTATCGATTGCCTTGAAGATCGTCGCCATTCCTCCGCGCGAGACCACGTCCGTCAGGCGGTACCCATCGAGAAGATCGCCGACGGACGGATCGGTCATCCACGTCGCGCACAGCAGAGACCGCGCCAACCAGCGCAG
>Ga0209235_1002057_pt1 | contig 11178 bp, 10 predicted proteins | sample GraSoi013_1_20cm_4_FD_185817 | JGI IMG/M metagenome (GOLD analysis project Ga0209235, IMG submission 185817) | Grasslands soil microbial communities from the Angelo Coastal Reserve, California, USA - Sample 09_25_2013_1_20cm (SPAdes) (version 2) | ecosystem: Environmental > Terrestrial > Soil >...
CGCGTACCACTCCCCACTCCCCACGCCGTTGTTCTCGAGGCGATGCTGCGCCATCCGGAGTTGATCGCCGGCCAAGACCGTCCCTGCACCGAGATGATGCGCGCGCACCCCGGCCGCGTGGTCGTCAAGGTCGGGGCCGAGGGTGTGTACTGCGGGGTGCTCACGCGGGAAGGCCACGGCATCGCGCTGAAGGTCGAGGACGGTCATACGGTCGCGGCGGCGCTCGCGATGGCGGCGGTGCTGGCCGAGCTGGGCCTCAGGCCGCAGCCGCCGGGGCTGCTCTCGCACCTCACGGTGAACACGCGAGGGGAGACGGTCGGCGAGGTGCGGGTAAATGGCGGGTTGGAGCGGTGAAACGATACGGGAAACGGGAAACGGGAAACGTATAATGACCCGGCCGAACGTCGGTGGGCTCGACCCGCAGACCGCCGCGCTGGTGCGGGCAGCCGCGGCGCTCGCGGAGGGGAAGATCGCCGAGTTGAAGCAGCGGTTCGTGGCGGCCCGGGCGGCGGGCGTGCCGGACCTGTGGGTGGAGGAGCTGCTGCTCCAGAGCCTGCTGGTCGTGGGCTACCCGCTCGCGCTCGTCGCCTTCGGGGTGTGGCGCGACGTGACGGGTCCCATTGCCGGAGGCGGCGACAGCGCGGCGGAAGAGCTGGCCCACGAGGACTGGCAGGCGTGGGCGGAGCGGGGCGCCAAGGTGTGCGCCGCGGTGTACGGGCGCGCCTATCACAAGCTGCTGGTCAATCTCCGCTCGCTGCACCCCGCGCTCGAGGACCTGGTGCTCGTGGACGCGTACGGCAAGGTGATCGGCCGCCCGGGGCTCGACATGAAGCGGCGCGAGCTGTGCACGGTGGCGGCGATCGCGGTGCTCGGCACGGCGCAGCAGCTGCACTCGCACCTGCGGGGCGCGCTCAACACCGGGGCGACGCGGGAGGAGATCGAGGCGGTGCTGGCCCTGGTGGAGCCGGACCTGGATCCGGAACACAAACGGCGCGCAGATGCGCAATGGCAAGATGTGAAGGGAAGGAAGTTGTGAACGCGGAAGGCGGAACGCGGAACGCGGAACGATCAAGTGCGGAATGCGGAGTGCGGAATGCGGAGTTCTCAGTTGAGGGATCGCACCAAGGCCTTTGCGCTCGTTGTAGTCCGGCTGGTCGAGGCTTTGCCACGTACTCGTAGTGCGGACGTTATCGGGCGGCAATTGCTGCGGGCCTGCACGTCCGTCGCGGCGAACTACAGGTCGGCGTGCCGTGCGCGCTCCTACAAGGAGTTCATCGCGAAGCTGGGCATTGTCGAGGAGGAGGCTGACGAGTCGCAGTTTTGGATCGAGCTCCTCGCGGACCTGAAGTTAGCGGACCGCGGTCGCGTCTCGGTCCTCGCGAACGAGGCGGGGGAGCTCGTTGCGATGACGATCGCCTCCATCAAGACAGCGCGGAAGGCGCATACTCCGCACTCCGCATTCCGCACTCCGCACTCATCGGCTGGCGGTCCGGATGTTCATTGACCGAGCCGTCGTGCATGTCGTGGGGGGGGCCGGAGGCGCGGGTGCGTCCAGCTTTCGCCGCGAAAAATTCGTCCCCAAGGGCGGCCCCGATGGCGGGACGGGGGGGGAAGGCGGCAGCGTGTACGTGCGCGCCGACCCCAACCTCCGCACGCTGCTCGACTACCGCTACCGCACCCAGTGGAAGGCGGAGCGCGGCCAGCACGGTAAGGGAAAGAACATGACGGGGAAGTCGGGCGCCGACCTCACCCTGCCCGTGCCGCCCGGGACCGAGGTGCGCGACGCCGACACCGGGGAGCTGCTGGGTGAGGCGCTCGCTCCGGGTGAGCCCATCCTCGTGGGGAAGGGCGGACGCGGCGGCCGCGGCAATGCCGCCTTCGCCACCGCCACGCACCAGAGCCCCCGCGAGTGGGAGCCCGGCGAGTACGGCGTCGAGCGCAACCTCGAGCTCGTGCTCAAGCTCATCGCGGACGTGGGGCTGCTGGGCGAGCCGAACGCCGGGAAGAGCACGCTCTTATCCGTGATCTCGGCGGCCCGCCCCAAGATCGCCGACTACCCGTTCACGACGCTCGAACCCCACCTCGGCGTGGTGGGCCTGTCGGATGGGCGCTCGTTCGTCGCGGCCGACATCCCCGGCATCATCGAGGGCGCGCACGTGGGCAAGGGGCTGGGCCTGCGCTTCCTGCAACACGTCGAGCGGACGCGCGTGATCGCGGTGCTCGTGCCGGTGGACAGCCCGGATCCGCAGGCGACCTACGCGCTGCTGCGACGCGAGGCGGCACTCTACTCACCGGAGCTCGCGGCGAAGCCGCACGTCGTCGTAGTGACCAAGGTCGATCTCGCCGCTCCCCGCTCCCCGCTCCCCGTGATCGTTACGGAGGGCGGGGCACCGCTGGTCGGCATTTCGGCCGTCACCGGAGCAGGCGTACCGGAGCTTTTGGAGACGCTGTGGCAGACCCTCTCCCCGCGACCCGTGACGAGCTAGCGGCCTACCTGGCGCTCGCCCAGGTGCCGGGGATCGGGGCTGCGCGACTGCGCACGCTCGTCGCCGCCTTCGAGAGCGCCGCCGGCGCGTTGCACGCGGCGCACGGCGCCATCGCCGCGCTGCCCGGATTCACCCGCGCCGCCGCGTCGGCGATCCGCGGCACGTCGGCCGCCGCGGGCCGCGCCATCCTCGAAACGCTCGATCGCCTCGGTGCCGCGGTGCTCATTCCCCGCGACCCGGGGTTTCCCCCGCTCCTCGCCGAGATTCCCGATCCCCCGGCGCTGCTGTACGCTTGGGGCGACGTGCGGCTGCTTGGCCGCCCGGCCGCCGCCATGGTAGGGAGCCGCAACCACACGGCGTACGGCGCCGAGGCCGCCCGGCTGCTCGCGGCGGGGGTCGCCGCCCGGGGCGCCGTGGTGGTGAGCGGGATGGCGCGGGGGATCGACGCCATCGTGCACGCCGCGGCGCTCGATGTGGGAGGGCGATCCGTCGGCGTCCTGGGCAACGGCTTCGGCGTGGTCTATCCGGCGGCGAACCGGACGCTGTACGAGCGCATGGTGGCCGCGGGGTGCCTCGTGACGGAGCTCCCGCCGGGCGAGCGGCCGCACGCGCACACGTTCCCGCGACGCAACCGTCTGATCTCGGGCCTCGCCGGCGTTACCGTCGTGATCGAGGCGGCGCCGACCTCGGGGGCGATCATCACGGCCGACGCAGCGCTCGAGCAGGGGCGGGCGGTGCTCGCCGTACCGGGCCCCATCACGAGCCCCACGTCGCAGGGCTGCAACAAGCTCATCCAGCAGGGTGCGAAGCCGGCGCTGTGCCCGGGGGACGTGCTGGAGGAGCTGGGGCTCCCGGCGGCTGACGCCGGCCTCGGTTCCAGGAGCCCCGGGGCGCCGCCCCGGGGCCAGCCGCCCGATTTGAGTCCGCTGCAACGGACGCTGTGGGAAGCTCTCGCCGCTGAGGCTAAGCACGTGGACCTTCTGGTCGCCGGCGCTGGTGTCGAGGCAGGGGAGGTGCTGTCGGCCCTGACGGAGCTGGAGCTGCGAGGCCTGGTGCGGCAGGAGCCGGGGATGGTGTTTGGGGTGATCTAAATGCGGAATGCGGACTGCGGAATGCGGAGTTCTAAGCGGCGAGCGCCGTGACGCGCACGACCTTCCCGGTCAAACTCCGCACTCCGCACTCCGCATTATGTTTTCGGAGATGCCCCACCTCTACCTCCACGTCCCCTTCTGCGCGCGCCGCTGCTCCTACTGCGACTTCTCTATTGCGGTGCGGAAGCGCGTGCCCGCCGCTGAGTACGTGGATGCGGTGCTGCGGGAGCTCGATTGGCTCCGCGACTCACCTGGGTGGGTTAACCCCGGGGCGGCGACCGAGGGTCGTCGCCCCAGGGACGACCCAAGGAAGTCCTTTAGGATGCCCCGGGGCACACCGCGGGGCAATGCGGAGCCGCCGACTCAGATTAGCGCCGCCGACCCAGGCCTCGACACCCTGTACCTGGGCGGCGGCACGCCGTCTCTCCTGCCCCCGCATGCGATCCACGAGCTGCTCGACGCCATTCTGGGAAAACTCCGCATTCCGCACTCCGCATTCCGCACTGATGTCGAGGTCACGCTGGAAGCGAACCCCGAGGACGTGACCCCGGACAACGCGTTGGCTTGGCGTCGAGCCGGCGTCAACCGTGTCTCGCTCGGCGCGCAATCGTTCGACGACCGGGTGCTCCGGTGGATGCACCGCTCCCACGATGCGGCGCGCATCGGCGACGCGGTCGGCATGCTGCGCGGGGCCGGGATCGACAACGTGTCGCTCGATCTGATCTTCGCGCTTCCGGTCGAGCTGGGTCGCGACTGGCCGCGCGACCTGGATCACGCCCTCGCGCTCGAGCCCTCGCACCTGTCCCTGTACGGCCTGACGGTGGAGCAACGGACGCCGCTCGCCCGCTGGATCTCGCGCGGCGCGGCCACGGCCCCGGACGACGAGCGATACGCCGCGGAATACCTCCAGGCGCACGTACGGCTTGCGGCTTGCGGCTATCATTTCTACGAGGTCTCCAACGCCGCCCGCAACGGGTGGCGCTCCCGCCACAACGCGGCCTACTGGTCCGGGCGGCCGTACCTCGGCTGCGGCCCGGCGGCGCACTCGTTCGACGGCCGCGTGCGCCGCTGGAACCTCGCGGCGTGGGAGGCGTACCGGCGCGCCGTCGCGGCAGGCCGCTCGCCGGTCGAATCAGAGGAGGCCCTCAGCGACGAGCAACGGGAACTCGAGCGGGTTTATCTGTCGTTGCGCACCGCTGAGGGTCTGCATCTTACCGCCCCCTACCGTCTCCTTCCGTCCCTTCCCGTCTGGGTCGACCGGGGCTGGGTGGAGGTGCGGGGGGAGAGGCTGATGTGCACCCCTGAAGGCTGGCTGCGGCTCGACGCGCTGGTCGGCGACTTGACCGGGCGGCACGTGACGGCGTAAATTGTTTTCCCCAAAGGGGTTGGGAAGTATGACCGCGGCATCGCTCAACGACCGCGAGCGGCAGGTGCTCGAGGCCGTCATTGAGACCTATGTCCAGACCGCCGAGCCGGCGGGCAGCCGCACGATCGCCCGGCGGTTCCGGATCGGCCTGTCCGCGGCCACGATCCGCAACACCATGAGCGACCTGGAGGAGAAGGGGTACCTCTACCACCCCCACACCTCCGCCGGCCGCATCCCCACTGATCTCGCCTACCGGGTGTACGTCAATTCGCTGATGCACCCGCCGCGCGTCTCCGCGTCGGAGTCGCACCACATTCGCGAGGAGCTGGTCAGCGAGCGCAACGCCGTCGACCAGATTCTGGCGCGCGCGGCGCAGGTGCTGGGCGTCCTGACGAAGGAGCTGGGCGTGGCGGCGGGGCCCACGCTCGACGAAGCGGTGCTGGAGCGGCTCGAGCTGCTGCAGGTCTCTTCGGAGCGACTGCTGCTCGTGCTCACGCTCAAGAGCGGCGCGGTGCGGACGATCTTCGTCGAGGTGCCGTCGCACATGGCGGCGGAAGCGGTGGTACAGGTCGCGGTGGTGCTGAACGAGCGCCTGGCGGGGCTCACGCTGCGCGAGATCCGCGCCACGCTCTCGGAGCGGCTGCGGGACGCGGCGCCCGACGCCGGGTCGAGCGAGCTGATCAACATCTTCATTCAGGAGGCGGGTGAGCTGTTCGACGTGCCGGCGGGGTCGGGGGCGGCGCCGGGCGGCGTGGTGCTGGGCAGCGCCCAGCTGCTCGCCGGCCAGCCGGAGTTCGCGACCCAGGAAAGCCTGCAGGGCCTGCTCGCCGTGACCGAGCGCCGCGACCTGCTGCGCGAGGCGCTCGCCCGGCGGCTCGGCGGCGGGTTGACGATCACCATCGGGGGCGAGCACCAGGATCCCCGGCTCGCGTCGTTCACGCTGGTGACGTCGTCCTATCGCATGGGGCCCCTCGCCGGGGTGATCGGCGTGCTCGGGCCGACGCGCATGCCGTACGACAAGATCGTGGCGCTCGTGGACCACACGAGCCGCCTGGTGGGAGAGCTGCTCGCGTGAGGTCGACGGACTACTACGGGATTCTGGGAGTGCCGCGCGAGGCTTCCGAGGCCGACATCAAGAAGGCCTATCGCAAGCTCGCGATGGACTACCACCCCGATCGCAACAAGAGCCACGACGCCGAGGAGCGGTTCAAGCGGCTCACCGAGGCGTACGAGGTGCTGCGCGATCCTGACAAGCGCGCGGCCTACGACCGCTACGGCGAAGCGGGCCTGCGGCGCGGTGCGTCGGCGGGCGCCGGGTTCGACTTCACCCATTTCGATCTGTCCGAGGCGCTCAACATCTTCATGCGCGACTTCGGGAACCTGGGTGGGTTCGACGCGATCTTCGGCGGCGGCGAGCGTGCTCGCGACCGGCACCGTGGAGCGGACCTCAAGGTGACGCTCAAGCTCACGCTGGCCGACGTCGCCGCGGGGACGACGAAGACCGTGCGCGTGCGCACGCTCGACCGTTGCGCGGCGTGCGGCGGCACGGGTGCCAAGGAGGGCACGCGGCCCACGACCTGCGGCAGCTGCGGCGGCGCCGGCGAGGTGCGGCGCCAGGCGCGCTCCATGTTCGGGCAGTTCGTCTCCGTCGCGCCGTGTCCCACCTGCGGCGGCGAGGGAACGGTGATCGCGGATCCGTGCGGCAAGTGCGGCGGCGACGGCCGGGTCAGGACCGAGAAGACGGTGCAGATCGACGTGCCGGCCGGCGTCGCGGACCACCACTACCTCACGATGCGCGGACAGGGCGTGCCGGGGCCGCGCAACGGGCCACCGGGCGATCTCATCGCGGTGCTCGACATCGCTCAGGATCCGCGGTTCGAGCGCCACGGCGACGACCTGGTGTTTGACCTCCCGATCTCGTTCGGCCAGGCGGCGCTGGGCGGCGACGTGGAGATCCCCACGCCGTACGGGCCCGCCCTGCTCAAGGTCCAGCCCGGGACGCAGACCGGCACGGTGTACCGCATGCGGGGCAAGGGCCTGCCCCGGCTCGGCGAGGGCGGCCGGGGCGACCTGCACGTGCGCGTGCGGGTCTGGACCCCCACCAACCTCACGCCGGAGCAGCAGGAGCTGCTGCAGCGGCTCGCCGCGATCGAGGCGAAGCCGCCGATGGAGGAGGGCGCCGCCAAGAAGTTCTGGGAGCAGATCCGCCAGGCGTTCGGAGGGTAAGGGACCTCATGTCCGGCTGCATCTTCTGCCAGGTCGCCGCGGGCGAGATCCCGGCGACGATCGTGAAGCGCGGCGACGGGCTGATCGCGTTCCGCGACATCAACCCCCAGGCGCCGACCCACGTCCTCGTGATTCCCGCGCAGCACGTGCCGTCGCTCAACGACGCCAAGGATGCGCAGCTGCTGGGCCGCATGCTCGTCTTCGCGCGCGACCTCGCGCGCGAGACGGGGGTGGCCGAGCGCGGCTACCGGGTGGTGTTCAACACGAACCCCGACGGCGGCCAGACGGTGTTCCACCTGCACCTCCACCTCCTGGGCGGGCGCGCGATGCAGTGGCCGCCGGGGTGACTGTCCCCGGGCTTGCGCGCGGGGTCAGGGGGCGTCTAAGTTTTTGTGTCTTTCACAGTTAGCGAGCAATGCCGGAAGTCACCAACCACGATGACGAAAGCCGCGAGCGCCCCGCCTAGCGTGGCCAGCCTGCCCGAGCGGCTGCGCGAGGCGATGAACGAGGCCCGCAAGAAACGCGATCAGGCGCGCACCCTGCTTCTCTCCACCGTCCTCGCAGACATCAAGAACCGCGAACTCGAGCTGCACCACCCCGCCTCCGACGAGGAGACGGTGGAGGTCGTGCGGCGCGCCATCCGGCGGCGCCACGAGGCCGCCGAGCAGTACGCCGGCGTGGGTCGACGGGACCACGCCGAGCGGGAGCTCGCCGAAGTGAAGATGCTCGAGGCCTTCCTGCCTCCGCAGGCCGACCCGGAGGAAATCCGCCGGGCGGCGCGCGCCGCGATCGCGGGAGGCGCGAAGGACGTGGGCAAGGTGATGGGGCTCGTGATGCCGCAATTCAAGGGACGCGCCGACGGCAAGCTGGTGAACCAGATCGTGCGCGAGGAGCTGGCCGCGACCGTATGAACGTCGGGGGAGGGGCCGCCCCCTCCGTGCTGGAGACACTCGAGTTTCCTGCCGCGCTGGAGCGGGTGGCGGCGCACGCCGCCGGACCGCTGGGCGCGGCGCGGGTGCGGTCCCGGACGCCCGCGACCGATCCCGCTGCCGTGCGCGACGCGCTCGCCCAGGTGGCCGAGCTCGCCGCACTCCTCCTCACGGACGACGCCATCCGGGCCGAGCCGGTGCCCGACATCGACGCCACCCTCGAGCTATTGGCCGTGCCGGGCGGCGTGCTCGAGGGTTCCGCGCTCGCCCAGCTCACGGTCGCCCTCGCCGCCGCGCGCGTCGTCGCCGGCGATCTGGCGCGGCTCGCGCGGGACGCTCCTCGAACCGCGACCCTGCGCGTCGAGCCGCCGCCCAAGGCGCTCGAGACGCGGCTGCGGCAGTCGCTCGACCCGGAGGGGAACGTCCTGGACGGCGCCTCGCGCGACCTGGCGCGGGCGCGTCAGGCGGTGCGCGAAGCCCGGGAGCGACTGGTGCGCAGGCTCGCGGCGATCCTCGGCGGGCTCGACGCGGGCGACCGCGCCCCCGACGCGGGCGTCACGCTGCGGGGCGGGCGCTACGTGATCCCGATCAAGAGCACCGCGCGGGCCCGCGTCGGTGGCATCGTGCACGACGAGTCGGCCACCCGCGCCACCGTGTTCGTGGAGCCCGCCGAGGTGATCGAGCTCGGCAACGAGCTGCGCGCCGCCGAGGCCGCCGAGCAGCGCGAGGTGCTGCGGGTGCTGCGCGAGCTGAGCGAGCTCGCCCGCCCTCACCGCGAGGCGATCGCCCGGGCGTGGGAGATGTGCATCGCGTTCGACGATCTCTGCGCCCGCGCGCGCTACGCCATCGAGGTGAACGGCTTCGCCCCGGCGATCGGCGGCGGTCCGCTCACGATCCGGAACGGCCGGCACCCGTTGCTCGTGGGCGGGGACACGGTCGTCGTCCCGTTCGACCTCGCCCTCGCCTCCGACGAGTTCACCGTGCTCGTCTCGGGGCCCAACACGGGCGGCAAGACCGTGCTCATCAAGGCGGTCGGGTTGCTCTGCCTGATGGCGCAGAGCGGCATCATCCCGCCGATCGGGCCGCACTCCACGCTGCCGGTCTTCACGACCTGGTTCGCCGACATCGGCGACCGCCAGTCCATCGCCCAGAGCCTCTCGACCTTCTCGGCGCACGTCGCCGTGCTGCGCGACATCCTGACGCGCGCCGGGGCGGACTCGCTCGTGCTGCTGGACGAGATCGGGAGCGGCACCGATCCCGCCGAGGGGGCCGCGCTCGCGGGCGCCGTGCTTCGCACCCTCACCCGCCGCCGCGCCGTGACGCTCGCCACCTCGCACCTGGGCGCCCTCAAGCAGCTCGCGACGGAGACGGTGGGCGTCGTCAACGCGTCGCTCCAGTTCGACGCCGAGTCGCTGACGCCGACGTACCGCCTGCTCAAGGGCGTCCCGGGCCGATCCTACGGGCTCGCCATCGCGCAGCGCCTGGGCGTACCGGCCGACGTGCTCGCGGAGGCCGAGCGCGCGCTCCCCGAGACCGAACGGGCGCTCGACGCGCTGCTCGCGGCGGTGGAGCACCGCGCTCGCGACCTCGAGACCCGCGCGCAGTCCCTCGCGGCAGCCGAACAGCGGGTCGCCGAGGAGCGTGAGGCACTGGCAGCACGGGAGCGGCAGCTGGTCGACCGGGAGCGGGACGTCGCGGCGCGGGCACGGTCGCTCGACCGCGAGGCGCGGGACCAGGCCCGCGCGTACCTGCTGGAGGCGCGCAAGACCGTCGAGCAGGCGCTCGCCCAAGCGCGCGCGGCGGTCGACGAAGCCACGGCGAAAGAAGCCCGCCGGCTCGTCGAAAAGGCGATCGAGGACACAGACTGGGAAGAAGCCGGTGGAAAGGCCGGGGATAAGGCCGGGGAAGGGGGAAGGGGAAGAGGGTGGATGTCGCTTGAGGATCTGCGGCGCAAGGACGAGTCGGCGGCTGCTCCCCGACGCGCGCCGAGGCCGGCGCGCCCGCCGCGCGGAGGGGAGCAGCTGACGACGAGCACCACGGAGGTCTCGCTACGCGGGCTCCGGGCCGACGAGGCCGAAGCCGTTTTGATCAAAGCTCTGGATGACGCCATCCTCGCCGATCTCCCGTACTTGCGGATCATCCACGGCAAGGGCACCGGGGCGCTGCGCCAGCTGGTGCACGACCTCCTGGCGCAGGATCGCCGGGTGGCACGGTTCGGCTTCGCTCCCCGGGAGCAGGGCGGCCACGGGGTCACGATCGCGGAGTTCACGGCGTGAGCCTGATCCCCGACGACGTCATCGAGCAGATCCGCGACGCGGCGGACATCGTGGGGATCATCGGGGAGCACGTCGAGCTCAAGCGCACCGGCTCGGACTACCGCGGCCCCTGCCCGTTCCACGGCGGCGCGCACCGCAACTTCGCCGTGATTCCGAAGAAGGGGATGTTCTACTGCTTCGTCTGCCACGAAGCGGGCGACGTGTTCACCTTCTTCATGAAGAAGCTGGGGATGGACTACCCGACCGCGGTGCGCGAGGTCGCCCGCCGCGTCGGAGTCACGATCCCGGAGCGAGGCCCCACCGGCCCGGACCCGCGCGAGCCCCTGTTCACCGCCGTGGCCACCGCCGCCGACTGGTTCGCCCGGCAGCTGCGCGACACCGCCGCGGCCGAGGTCGCCCGCCAGTACCTCACGGCGCGCCACGTCGAGCTGGAGCAGGCCTACCAGCTGGGCCTGGGCTACGCGCCCAAGGATCGGTCCTTCCTCGACGCGATGAAAGGATTGGGGCTGCGCGACGAGGTGTTGCTCGAGGCGGGTCTCGTCGTTAAACGGGACGACGGCACCGTGGGGTCGCGGTTCCGCGGGCGCCTGCTGTTTCCGATCCACGACGTGCGCGCCCGCGTCGTGGGGTTCGGCGGACGCATCGTGGACGAGGGAGAGCCGAAGTACCTGAACTCCCCCGACACGCCGATCTTCCACAAGGGGAAGCTGCTCTACAACCTGCACGTGGCGAAGCACGCGATGCGCAAGGCCGAGCGGGCGATCCTCGTCGAAGGCTACTTCGACGTGCTGCGCCCCGTGCTCG
>Ga0209235_1002061_pt1 | contig 11169 bp, 3 predicted proteins | sample GraSoi013_1_20cm_4_FD_185817 | JGI IMG/M metagenome (GOLD analysis project Ga0209235, IMG submission 185817) | Grasslands soil microbial communities from the Angelo Coastal Reserve, California, USA - Sample 09_25_2013_1_20cm (SPAdes) (version 2) | ecosystem: Environmental > Terrestrial > Soil >...
AAAAACAAGGAAACGGCGACGGTCACTAACGCTATTATCACGATCAGATTGGCAAGATCGACCTGAGCTTCCGACCTCGGAGACTCCATGAGTAGCTCTCCCTCTGAGAATGCTTGAGGGGCGACCCAAGGTCTTGTCGATGTGATTAGGGGTCGGGCATGTCGCATTCTAAGCCAATGAGAACTTACGAATCCTGTACGATAAGCTTTCTTCAAGTGGGACAACTCACCCGCAAGCAAATGCCATTCTTCTCGGACGAATTTCGGCGCGCTCCGAGAACGACCGGAGTACTCCAGCACAAGGCAGAATCAGGCAAATAAACTCCAATACTAACCTCGATCGCTCCGGGACCATGTCACGCTTCACGATGGCCCTGGGCTGGCACTGTATTGACGGCGATAGCCAGAGGCTGCTCAGGTTACGTTGACGCGTTCAACGGTCAACGTTATAAACAGTGTTTGAAGACCAGTTCTGTTGTCGAGCGATGGAGACCTCGAGTCTCTCTAATCCCGGCAGCCATCGAGAATCTGCTGAGAGGTTCAGGGAATGGGTCTTCCTGACTCTCCTCTTGAGCACTCATCCGGATTCACCTCAAGCGGTGGCTGTGGGCGCTTCGAGATCCAACCTTTTTTTTAGCAGGATGTATGGTGCTAGCGCACAACCCAACTTCGGGCTCAAGCCTAGAGACGCCCGCGACAAATAGCCGCAGCTACTCGCGACTATACCGTTCTCTCCAGAGATGTACCTCAGAATAGTGAAACAGTTGGAGCCGAAAACCACCCCACAGGATGATCCACGCGAAGATCGGCTCATGAACCGGGATCGACCGCAAACCGGTTCAGCGTTGCCTTTCTGAATCTTCAGCGTATATTTGATCTTGCCGGGGAACTCGCTCAACAAACAGAGTCTGGTTCTTCGCTCCGACACTGAACGAATCCCCCGCCAATAGCGCAGGGAAACCGAATCCGATAAAATGAGTTGAAAAAAGAAGTGAGAGTAATTCAAGAATTAGATCGAAAAGCACTCGCAGGGCTCTTTGTGGCCCTCTCAGTGGGTATCATACTTCTCTCCTTGCCCGCAACGGCATCTGCCGCTCCGACGGGCAGTAGTTTCAACCATATCGTGATTATCGCAATGGAGAACCAGAACTATGGTTCGGTAATAGGATCGAGCTCTGCTCCCTTCATAAACAGCCTCGCCAAACTAGGCACTACCATATCCAACTATCACAGCTACGGCCAGGGGATAGGCGGATGCAGTGCAGGATGCTACCAGGCTTTTGTAACCGGGCTTCAGACAGTCGGTGACAGCTGGTGTCCGAGATCCTCAAGTCCCTGCAGGAGCGATCCAACTATTGCGGGCCAGCTTACTACTGCCGGATTGACCTCAGCAGCCTTCTGTGAAGATGGATGTCCAAGAGGAGCCGACCACTTTCCATGGATAGGCGAGACAAGCACATGGAACACATGTGTCACAGGCGCTTTCACCTGCACGGGCCAGTCAACTCCATCGGGCCTGACCCTCTACGGATCCTCAAGCTCAGGAGGGAACACAGCCTTCATCAACTATCTCAACTCGGCCGCTCCAGCCAACTACATCTGGTTCACACCGACCGATTCTCACAATATGCATGATAACTCAGTGTCGACCGGTGATGCTTACTTACAGACCCTGCTCGTCGGAACTGGTACACTAAGCGGTCCATCCGCGACTTCAGTTCTTGGAAGCAGCTTGCTCAAGACTCCTGGAACTTTTCTCTACCTATGGTGGGACGAATATGATCCCAGCCCGAACGTCGAATACGGTAGCATGATCAGAGTCGGATACACATCCACGGGCGGCTATACGGAGTACAACAGTCTTCACACTATCGAGGCGAACTGGGGACTACCATACATCACGAGCGTAGTCTCTGGAGACTCGTCAATGTCCGACATCTTCGGATCGATAGTTCCTCCACCGCTCTCAGCAAGCTTCACCTATCTACCAACAACCCCGATCGCCTCCACTCTCGTCAGCTTTACGTCGGTTGGGACTGGGGGCACCGCTCCCTACACTTACTCGTGGTCGTTTGGTGATGGTGCTACCAGCACCGGCCTAACCACTAGTCATACCTACAGTACGACAGGGAACTACACGGTCACGCTTACCGTGACAGACTCAATTGCTGGGTCAGCCAAATCAACTCAGAATGTCAAAGTCTCCCCTGTGCCAGCCCTCGCCGCAAGCTTCACGTTCAGCCCAAGCCAACCTACATCCGGTCAGTCCGTAACATTCAGTGGTTCTGCAGCCGGAGGAATATCTCCATACACTTACGGCTGGAAATTCGGGGACGGAAGCTCCAGCACTAGTCAGAACCCCTCAGACACATTTAGCACGTCAGGCACCTTCACAGTCTCACTGAACGTGACGGACACAGCACTGACCCGCGTCCAAACATTACAAACCATCACGATTTCTCCTCCTGGCGCGTTGACCGCAACCTTCACTACCAGTCCGGTTTTTCCGATTTCGGGTCAATCAGTAACCTTCACTGCGACTGCAAACGGTGGAACCAGCCCATACAGTTACAGCTGGAACCTCGGAGGAACAAGCAAAACAGGAAATCCCGTATCCCAGTCATTCACGAACGGGACGTACACCATCTCACTAACCGTCACTGACAATGCAGGCAAGACCTCCACGACTTCTCAAACACTCAGCGTACTACCCAGCGCCGGAACAACCTCCGTCCCAGTCCTGATAGGATGGGGCGGAATCAGACTAGACGAAGCCGCTGTAGGAGGAGGCGTTCAGCAACCGCCAACATCAACACCATCCGTGGTGTTCCCAGGAGAGTCCGCGACGAACATGGAGCTCCTCCTCATCGAGTTGAAAGCTATGGGATACAACACGGTGAGAGTTGATTTTGATCCTTCATGCACCGGCTCACAATACATGAGCGCCTACAGCGCAACGAATCTTCAACGTGCAATCACGATCGCGCAACACTTCAGTTTCTGGATAATCGTCGACTACCACGGATACTCAGACGTGTTCAACTCTTCTACAGCCACATGCTGGCTAAACTTCTGGTCTGGAGTCACTAATCAGTTCAAGAACAGCTACTCCCAGATAATCTGGGAACCCATCAACGAGCCATGCTACAGTACTTCCGCCTGCGCAGGATACAGCACAAACAACAACATGTGCTCAGGAGCTTCAGCGTGCGTTACCACCCTATCTCAAGAGTATCAGCTATGGATCAACCAGGCAAGAGCTCAAGGCGATACTCACTGGATCGTTGTCCAGAACATCTGCAGCTACGGCTGCTCACTGAGCAACTGGGCAGGCGGATTCCCAAGCGTCACAGACCCGCTAGGCAAGTCCCCTACAGGAAAGATATTCATCAGCCTCCACAGCTACATGGGCTACTCCTCCAGCAACTGGAATAATGCCACCGCGGACTCGATGGCCCAACAATACTACCAAGCCGTTGTCGCAGGCATGACCGCCTCAGGATGGCCAGCGCTGAACACTGAAGGAGGACCAGATCCCTTGTGCACGAGTTGTGCGCCGGACAAGATCCTAACGGGAAGCGCAGGATATACAACGACAACATTCCACTTCATACAAGCCCTAACCAACCTCTATGACAGTAATACGCCTCAGAGAATCAACTGGATCTGGTGGCCAGCGGGAAGCTGGACGGACACACCAAACGCGGGAATATACGGGGCAATGCAGTGCGCCAGCAACCCACCCGGATGGGGCTGCCTACTAAGATTCTTGAGCCTAGGTCCCCCTGCACCGGACTTTACGCTGACTGGAACTAGTCCGGCAGGAACAAACGCGGGCCAATCCGCAACCTCAACAATCACCACAGCAGCCCAGAACGGGTTCACCGGGATAGTCACCCTTACAGACACCCCACCCTCGGGATTGACGTGTGGCTCGATTAGCCCCACCACCATTAGCGGCTCCGGCGGCGCGACAATCTCATGCAGCTCCAACGTTGCGGGAACATACCTCCTCACAATAATCGGAACCAACGGAGCGTTAGTTCACATCACAATTGCCACCTTCAACTTCAGAGACTTTCGAGTCAGCGCTACTTCACCATCGGCGGTCGCTCCAGGATCCTCATCAGTCTCCACAATTTCACTGACTGCGATAAACGGGTTCGGAGGAACGATCACGATTACCGACACGGTACCCTCAGGACTAACCTGCGGCTCTCTGAGTGTTGGTACTGTCATAGGCTCAGGAAGTGCGACCCTTTCCTGTAGCTCAACAAGCCAGAACGTCTACACTGTGACGATTACCGCAGTGAATGGTGCACTGACTCATACGACGACAGCTTCGTTCACCTTTGGGATTCCTCCAGATTTCACAATAGTAGCGTCCTCACCTTCAGCTGTCAACGTTGGCTCCTCCGCCACGTCCACCATAACCGTTAGCCTCATACATGGGTTTACGAGCACGCTGATACTAACCGCGTCCGTTCCCTCTGGGCTAAGTTGTAACTCAATCACAAAGACGTCCTTCACAAGTAATGGCACGGCAACGGTCTCTTGCAGCTCCCAGATTCCGGCTACCTACTCGCTAACAATAACCGGAACTAGTGGAGGGTTGATTCATACCGCGACCGCGACTTTCAACTTCCTCGGAACTCATGTGCCACCGACACTGAACCTTCCCTCAACCGAGACCGTTACCGCGCTTGCGACCCTCACCTTTACGGTTAGCGCATCTGACACATCTATACCCGCTCCTGTTCTAACCATCTCCGGCTCCCAGCTTCCTACAGGCGCCTCGTTCTCAGCCGCGGCAGGAACTGCGCCGAGCGGAACTTTCACATGGACACCCACTCAAGCGCAAACTGGAACCTTCACAGTCAGCTTCATTGTCACGGACGGTGTGACTCCCGTTCAGGGCTTCGTGTTCATAACTGTCATCCAACCAGCCCAATCTCTTACTCTTACCGCGCCCGGGAATCAGTCAGCCACAGTCGGCGCAGCTCTTAGTTTCATCGTCTATGCTAGGAACCCACTTGCCCCCACTGCGGTCGTGAACGTCAAGGCTACAGGGTTGGCTTCCAACATGGCTTTCGACACAGCATCGGGAACCTTCTCCTTCACCCCGAGTCAGAGCCAAGCTGGGCAGACGTTTGTCGTAAACTTCACCGCGACTGATCCAAGCAACCCCGCGGCGTCGGGCAATAAATCTGTAGCAATACAGGTCGCGAATAGTTCGAATTCTCCTTCAGGAGGATTCTGTCTTAACTGCATTCTCCCGAGGGGATTCTCCGCCACGATGTGGCTATTCATCATCGGTGGGTTGATAGGAGTAATATCATCAATTGTCGTCCTAAACATCAGAGCGCACGCTGAGCTCGCGGGTGCACGAAAAAGAAGACATCACAACCCCATCGGCGTTCGACATGACCACATGGCCAAGACTCATTCTGAGAATGTAAGAACCGTCCCACTCTATCGGAATCCAACTCATAACTACGAGGACAACTAGCAAGCGACTAAGACGACTAATCCCAGCAGAGAAGTTTCTCGAACGGCTAGGGCTTTCTTCTGGTAGTCTGAACTCTTCTGAGAACCAGGGCCACGACAACAATTGCAGAGAATCCCGCTATGCCAAAGACTGAATAGGACACGATCGGGAGAGGAGCAGCCCTGGTCAGCGGGGATACGTGAATCGTCACCTGGGAACTGGTCATAGCGTGATTGGCGTCAGTTGCAGTGAAAGTAACGATGTAATCGCCTGGAGCCTGAGAGTCTGTGGGCGTCCACAGAAAGACTGAGGACGCGGACGCGGCGAAACACCGGGTTGAACCGAAAGTCGCGCCCGCCGGTAAGGTACTGGATGATACTAGAGTCACACCATTGCATCCTCCAGCCCCCGTGGCGTTGACGATGAAACGGATGGTCGAGCCAGCGCTCACACTCTGGGCTCCGGGTACAGACAATGTTGGCGGGGTGACGACTGTTAGCGTTTGACAGTTGCCTAAGGCAGGATTATTGTTGTTGTCGCCGCTGTAGCTCGCAGTCCAGCTGTAGCTCCCTGATGAGCTGAATTTTTGAGAGGCTGAGTTCGGGACGGAGCCATTCGTAACTGCAACTGGTGAACCTACAATCGTCGGGGTTCCCGTACAGGTCGGGCCCAAGAAGAACTCGTAGGTTAGACTCCCGCCCGCCTGGTAGCCGCCTGTCAGAACAGCCGAGTCCGTAAGACTGCCATTGGCAGTAATACTAGCGGATGAAAGGGTTGTAGTCACACTCGGAGTTGCCTTCTTGACGGTAAGACCCACGTTGGAAGCGACGGTTTGAGAGGGTGAACCGTTATCTGTCACCTTCAGCTCGAAGGACCACTGGCCAGCAGTCGACAGGACCCCGGTTGGAGCAGTAGGCTTGTCTCCCACACTGCAGGAGAACGAACCTCCAAGGTTGCTGTAGCTCGCCGCTCCTGGAGCCTTTGCAAGCCACTGACAAACGTACGGGGATGTACCCCCGCTAAAGGAGGCTGTAGTAGCAAGACTTGACGACTGACCAAGATCTGTGGAGATAGCGCTGACTGAGATCGTGGCCGATGATAGAACACCATTTACAGAAACGCTGCCTGCAGCGGATGTGACAGTGACGGGTGAGCTTGAGCTATCCGTGACCTGAAGCTCGAAGGACCAAGACCCGACGGTCGTGAGGGTCCCCGTTGAAATGGATGACGGCGATGTACATGCAGAGGAGCTTCCTAAGCTTGTGTAGCTGCTGGCGCCTGGGGCTTTCTGGAGCCACTGGCATACGTAGGTCGCGGTACCACCGCTAAACGCTGCGGAAAGAGTTGCCGACTGAGCAAAGTCTATGGTAGGTGGAGTGGCGGTGGCTGCGCTCACAGTAAGCGCCGTGTTGACCCTTACTAGATCGATCCCGGAGGTCGCAGTGGCGGGAGGATTACCTGTTGAGGAGTCGGTCACTGTGTAGCAGTAGTATGTGATTGTCGTTGGCGTCACCAGCAGAGTGCCGGATGTTCCAAGCGAGGCACCCGCGGGACAGGCTAAGCTCGTTGATGAATACCAGAGGTAATGGTAGGGCGCTGTTCCTCCAAAGGGATTTGCCGTCAATGTAATCGACTGCCCGTTATTGATTGCAGGGGAACTAGGAGTAGCCGACCCGGACGCCAATTGCGTGTTGACGGTTATCGTGTTGCCGGGTGAACATTCTGAGACGGGAGGATTTGCAGAATCAGTTACCTTGTACGAGTAGGAAGAAGTGGCGCTGGGCGAGACCAGGTAGGTCTGCTGGTTCGCACCGGTTATGCCTGTCTGGCAGCTGGCGTCGGAGTACCACTGGTAGGAAAATGGTTGCGTTCCTCCTGAAGCTTGGCTTGTCAAAACGATCTGCTGGCCTGCGTCAATGGTGGGGTTGGTTGGTGTAATCGCTCTCGCGGCAAGTGTGGGATTCACCCTGACCGTGTCCCCTGATGAGCACTGAAAAGCCGGAGAATAGGACGAGTCTGTTATTTTGTAGGAATAGGTCGTGGTGGAAGATGGGGATGCGACTAGGGTCGATGATGTTGAGCCGGTGATCAGGCTTCCGCCGGGGCAACCAGATGACGAATACCACTGATACGAATATGGTGTCGTTCCGCCGGAAGGTGCGGATGTCAAGGTGATCAGCTGTCCATTATTGATTATCTGACCTGAAGGTGTAATCGGCCCTGCGATCAATAGAGGGTTTACGGTGATCGTGTCCCCGGGTGAGCAGGCACTTCCTGGCTGACTGCCCTGGGACATATCAGTCGTTCTGTACGAGAAGGTAGTTGTTGAAGAGAGTGAGACTGAATAGGTTGACGATGTAGCCGCCGGGATTGGCGAAGTGCATGTGCCATCCGAGTACCACTGATAGGACAGAAGAGGTGTACCACCACTCGCGTGTGTTGTGAGAGTAATCGACTGAGCACTGTCGATGGCAGGAGAAGACGGAGTGATGGAACCCGCCACAAGCCCGGGATTGACGACAACGGAGTTACCAGGCGAACAGACTGAAAATGCAGAATAGGCGGAATCAGTCACTTTGTATGAATAACTGGCCGCTGATGTGGGCGAGGCTGTGTAGGTGGACGAAGTAGCGCCGGGTATGAGTGTAATGCAGGAGCCGTCTGAATACCATTGGTAGGAGAAGGGGGACGTGCCGCCGGACGCGTGGGATGTCAGCAGGATACTTTGGCCGGCGTCGATTGTCGGGGAGGATGGGCTTGGTGCGCCTCCCACAAGCGTTGAGCTGACGGTAATGGTGTTACCGACTGAACATTGCGACGCCGGAGAATTCGCTGAGTCTGACACTTTGTAGGAGTATGTGACGGTCGCAGTGGGGGCAGCATTGTACGTTGACAAAGTTGCGGACTGGACTGCAGTAATGCATGTGCCATCCGAGTACCACTGGTAGGAGTAGGGCATGGCTCCGCCTGATGGATTTGCTGTCAGCCTAATGCTCTGACCAATGTCGATTGACGGTGTCGAAGGTGTGATGGCACCTGCGACCAATCCAGGAACAATTATCACTGTATCCCCGACTGAGCACTGCGATGTGGGTGCGAAAGCGGAGTCTGTCACCTTGTATGAGTAGGTAGCAGTTGCAGTTGGCATTGCAATGTATGTTGGAAGAGTCGCGCCTGGAATGGACGCGCTACATGTTCCATCCGAGTACCACTGATATGATAATGACGGTGTACCCCCAGACGCATGAGAAGTAAATGCGATCGACTGACCCGCGTCAATCGTAGGATTGGATGGTGAGACTTGTCCAGCGATCAGAACTGGGTTGACAATAACCGTGTTACTGGGCGAGCAGACTGAGGCTGGAGAATAGGCAGAATCCGTTACTTTGTAGGTGTAAGGGGTAGTAGACGCGGGCGATGCGGTGTATGTTGACGAAGCCGCTGATGGAATTGATGTCGTGCATGTTCCATCTGAGTACCACTGGTAAGAATAGGGTCCAACTCCGCCCGAAGGTTTGGCGGTTAATACGACTGATTGACCGTTATCGATTGATGGAGAGGACGGAGTGATCGCGCCAGCAACTAGCTGGGGGCTCACAGCGACAAGGTTTGTCACCGATGTCGCGCTGGCTGTCGGCGCGCCAATCGAACTGTCGGTTACTCGGTAGCAATAGTACATCAACGACGTGGGAGTTACTGCCTGGGTCGAAGCAGTGCCCATCGGTGTATTATCCGAAGAGCAGCTAGCATTCAGCCCTGAATACCACTGGTATTGGTAAGGTGTCGTACCACCTGTTGGATTGGCAGTCAGAATGATCGATTGACCGGTATCGATACTAGGACTTGATGGTGTGATTGGGCCTGCCGCGAGAGCCGGGTTCACGGTGACTAGGAAGGCGGCAGAAGTTACACTCACGGCCGGGGTACCGGTCGAACTATCGGTTACCGTATAGCAATAGTAAGTGCTGGTTGCGGGAGTTCCAGAGAGGGTAGCTGTTGCGGCCAAAGGTGTGCCCGAAGGACATGCCGGGTTCGTGCTCGAGTACCACTGATAATGATACGGAGCGGTCCCGCCTGAGGGATTCGCCGTCAAGGTGATCGACTGCCCACTGTCGATAGCAGGAGCTGGCGGTGTGACGGTCCCCGCTACCAGATTGGCATTGACCGATACCTGATCTGTCGGGGATGACTGCGCCGAGGAGGTCGCGTCCGTGACTGTGTAGCAATAATATGTGCTCGCGGTCGGGAAGACTATTTGAGTCCCGGCGGTTCCAAGCTGAGTCGTATCGGATGAGCACGTGGCACTTGTGCCCGAATGCCATTGGTAAGTGTATGGCGGGGCTCCACCTGATGGATGCGCTGTCAGAGTGATGCTTTGACCATTGTCAATGGACGGAGTACCAGGTGTTATCACTCCAGCTGCTAGTGCAGGCGCGACGATTACTGTATCTCCGACTGAGCACATTGTTACGGGCGAGAATGCAGAGTCTGTTGCCTTGTACGAGTAGGTAGTCGTTGATGTTGGGGATGTGATGTAGGTTGATGAAGTTGCTCCAGTCATGGATATTCCGCATATCCCATCAGAATACCATTGATACGAAATGGGGGCAGTGCCACTCGAAGCATGGGATGTCAAAGTGATGGATTGGCCATTATCGATGGTCGGATTTGATGGAGTGATTGGGTTTACCACGAGAGCAGAATTGACTGTGACAGTGTCGGCCGCCGAACATTGCGAGCTCGCTGGAGTGCCGCGCGATGCATCGCTCAGCCTGTATGCGTAAGTTGTAGTCGCGCCGGGTAAGACGAAGATGGTTGAGCCGGTCGCCCCACTGATGGAACTGGTACAGCTAGCATCGGAGTACCATTGGTAAGAGTAGGGTGCGGTTCCACCTGATGGGCTGGCGGCTAAAGTGACCGATTGTCCGCTGTCGATCGTAGGCGCGGAAGGAGTAATCGTGCCTGCCGCGAGCGCCGAGTTGACTGTCACGATGTCGCCAGGCGAGCACTGATGTGCGCCGTTAAAGTCAGTAACCTTGTAGGAGTAGGTCGCGTTTGCCGTAGGCGCGGCGAGGAAAGTTGACAAAGTCGCCGAGGAAATAGCAGTTCCACAATTACCATCGGAGTACCATTGGTAGCTGTAGGGGGTAACTCCGCCGAAGGCATTCGACGTCAAAGTGATCGACTGGCCAGAGTCGATGGCCGGCGTGCCTGGTGCTATTGCCCCAGCAGACAGTGCTCCGTTGACAGTAATGCTAGCGGCGTTTGAGGTGACGGCTTGGGAGGGAGTCCCACTGTCACTTACTTGTAGCTCGAAGGACCAGATCCCTGAAGTCGACAAAGGACCACTAGAGACTGATGGCTTATCGCCTGCGACACACACGAACGAACTTCCAAAGTTCCCAAAGCTACCATCCAATGGACCCTTCTTCAACCACTGACACGCGTAGGGACTTGTTCCACCGGTGAAGGAAGAGGTTGTGGAAAGCATCGAACTCCCTCCTGCACCAATGGTGGCGGGATTGGCCGTGACCGCGGGCGACGTGAGAGATGAATTCACTGTTATGCTGACCGGGTTGGACGTGAGGATCACGGATGGCGACCCCGTGTCGGTGACTTGCGCCTCGAAGGACCAAGACCCGACGGTCGCGAGGACTCCTGTAGAGATGGATGTCGATGACG
>Ga0209235_1002062_pt1 | contig 11167 bp, 8 predicted proteins | sample GraSoi013_1_20cm_4_FD_185817 | JGI IMG/M metagenome (GOLD analysis project Ga0209235, IMG submission 185817) | Grasslands soil microbial communities from the Angelo Coastal Reserve, California, USA - Sample 09_25_2013_1_20cm (SPAdes) (version 2) | ecosystem: Environmental > Terrestrial > Soil >...
ATCTCCTGCCCCTTCTGCGGCGGCCGGGCCAGCGCGCTGCAGTCGTTCTGCCCCCATTGCGGCCGCCGACTCACGGCCCCCGGCTCCGGGCCGAACTGCCCGCGCTGCGCGTCGCCCGTGGAACCGGGGATCAAGTTCTGTGCGACCTGCGGCGCGCCGCTGGTCGATCTGGCGGCCGCGCGTCGGGGCCTCTCGGGACCCTCGCGGGCGGGAGCGACGATCGGGCTCGTGCTGCTCGACGATTTGGGCAGCCCAGTGCAGCGCTTCGAGCGCACGACGCCCGACACGACCATCGGCCGTCAGGACGGCGACATCCGCTTCCCCGAGGACGTGTTCCTGTCGCCGTTGCACGCGAAGCTCTCATGGGAACAGGACACGCTCGTCGTGCGCGACCTGGGCAGCCGCAACGGCACGTGGGTGTTCCTCGATGAGGCGCATCGTCTGCTCGATGGCGACCTGCTGCTGATCGGCTCCCAGGTGATCCGGTTCCGGCGGCTGGGGTACCCGGGGCCGCACCCGCCCGACGCCGACGCCACCAAGCGGATGGGCAGCCTCATCCCGAGCGCCGACATCGCGAGCCTCACCCAGCTGCGCTCTGACGGCAGCGTGCGCGACGTGATCCAGCTGTCCCCCGGCCGCGACGTCGCCATCGGCCGCGAGCAAGGCGACTGGGTGTTCCCGTACGATCCGTCGATGAGCGCGCGCCATGCCCTGGTGCGCTCCGAAGATGCGGACTTCGTAGTGGTGGACGCCAACAGCCGCAACGGTATCGCGCTCGCCGCGCGCGGCGACATGGCGCTGCGCGACCAGTCGCGCATCCTCGTAGGCGACAAGCTGCTGCGGATCGAGATTCCGACGTGAAGATCTGCCCCGTCTGTGCGACCGAGTATCGCGACGACGTGCGGTTCTGCCCGAACGACGGGCAGACCCTGCGCTCGTCGGGGCCGACGCACGATCTCGTGGGCCAGGTCCTGGCCGACCGCTACCACATAATGAAAAAGCTGGGCGAGGGAGGCATGGGCCAGGTGTACCTCGCCGAGCACGTGAAGATGGGGCGCCGGAGCGCCATCAAGGTGATGAACCCCTCCATGGTGCACGACCCCGAAGCGGTGGCCCGCTTCAATCGCGAGGCGGCGAACGCGAGCCGCATCTCGGACTCCCACGTCTGTGCCATCTACGACTTCGGTGAGACCCCGGACGGGCTCATCTACCTGGCGATGGAGTTCATCGAGGGCGAGCCGCTCACGGAGCTGCTCACGCGCGAAGGAGCGCTGCCCGTTGCGCGGGCCGCGGACATCGGCATCCAGGTGGCGGCCGCGCTCCAGGCAGCACACGACCTCGGCATCGTGCACCGCGACCTGAAGCCCGACAACATCATGCTGACGCGCAGTCGCGACGGGGCGGACGCGGTGAAGGTGGTCGATTTCGGCCTTGCCAAAGCCGTTGGCGGGGAGGGGGGCGGCCAGCAGGTGACGAGGACCGGCTTGGTGGTCGGCACGCCCGAGTTCATGAGCCCCGAGCAGCTCTCGGGCGACAAGTTGGATGGCCGGAGCGACGTCTATTCGCTCGGCCTGGTGCTCTTCAACATGCTCACGGGGACGCTGCCCTTCCCCGCCGATTCCGTGCAGGAGGCGATGATCAAGCGCCTCACCGACGAGCCGGCGGAGCTGATCGAGGTGCGGCCCGATCTGCACTTTCCCCCGGGGCTGCAGCAGACCCTCGACACCGCGCTCGCACGCAGCCCGGTCGACCGCTATCAGTCGGCCGCCAAGTTCGCCCATGACCTCGCCGCGCTGGTCGGCCTGCCCCGGGCGGACGCCGGTGCGGCCCTGCCCTCCACGCTGGCCGACGACGAGACGGAGCTGCTCGAGCCCGTGCGCGCCAGGAAGCGCTCGCGCCTGCCGATCGTCGTCGGCGTGATCGCCGCCCTGGGAGCCGCGGGCGGGGTGGTTACGATCGGTCGCACCGTCAAGCAGACCAGCGGCGTCCCGCCCGCCGACACGGCGCGACGGATCGTAGCCCCACGGCCGGTGGACACGGCCTCCCGGACGCCTGTGGTGCCGCCGCGACGCGACCCGGTCACGCGTCCGCGGGCGCCCGCCACCCGACCGCGCATCGACGGGGCTCGGGCACGGGACCTGCTGGACACGCTGCTGCTCAGCCGGCTGCAACCCCGGACCGCCGCCATGGTGCGCGACTCCGCCCAACACATCTTCAACGCGCCCGACATCACGGACAAGGACAAGGCCTATGCGGCGTTCGTGGTCGGCAACGCCTACTTCCAGCCGCCGCTGCAAGACCGCCAGCGGGGATGCGCCTGGGTGAAGACCGCCACGGAGCTCGATCCTGTGAACTCGACCTACGCCAGAATCCTGGCCCAGTGCGAGCGCTGACGGTGTTCGGACGCTCCTCTGCCAAGCCCATCAAGGTCGAGGTCTTCGCCAAGACCGACCTCGGGAAGACGCGCGACCACAACGAAGACCGTTTCCTGGTCGCCGATCTGTCGCGCCGCGAGGCGTCGCTCCAGCCCGCGGTGCGCGCCCACGAGGTCGGCGAGCGGGGCTCGCTGTTCGTCGTCGCCGACGGGATGGGCGGCGCGGCCGCCGGCGAGCTCGCGAGCGAGATGGCGACCGACACGATCTACCAGCAGCTGGTTCGGGGATGGGGGACCGAGCGGGAGGTCACGGCCCAACGGTTCGCCTACCGCCTGAAGGAAGCGGTTGAGGTGGCGAACGAGCAGATCCACGCGTACGCCGCGACGCACCCCGAAGTCCGGGGGATGGGGACCACGACCACCGCCGTGGGGGTGCTGGCCGATCACTTCTTCCTGACGCAGGTCGGCGATAGCCGCGCCTACCTGATCCGCAACGGAGCGGCGGTCCAGCTCACCCGGGACCAGTCGCTGATGCAGCGCCTGGTCGAAGCGGGCGAGCTGACGGAGGAGGAAGCCGCGCGGAGCGAGCGGCGCAACATCATCCTCCAGGCGCTGGGGCCCGACGCGCGCGTCAAGGTCGATCTCACCCACCAGGAAGTCCGCAAGGGCGACATCCTGGTGCTGTGCTCCGACGGCCTGTCGGGCCAGGTAAAGAAGGAGGAGATCGCCGCAGTCGCGACGCGCGAGCGGGACCTCCAGGCCGCGTGCGACAAGCTGATCGCGCTCGCCAACGAGCGGGGTGGGCCCGACAACATCACAGTCGTGCTGGCACGGTTCGACGGCGAGGGCCTGCGGCCGCCGGAGCCCAACGGAGCGATGGGCTATCAGGTGTACCCGCTCATCGACACCGAGACCAGCACGGAGCCGGTCCCCGTCTACCGGGGGAGCCCCGCCCCCGAGCCCGCGGCGCGGAATCGCCGGCGCATGATAGTGCTGCTGGTCGTCGCAGCGGCCGCCGCCGTGGCGCTCTATCTGGTCAACCGGAGCCAGTGACCGCCCAGTTCACGTTCCTCTCGGGCGCGCGCGTCGGGCAGGTCGAGACCTTCCGCAAGGCGTACATCGGCCTCGGCCGCCACCCACTCTCCGACGTCCGCTTCGATGCCGAGCGGGACCTCGACGTGTCCTCGCGCCACGCCGGGATCGTGCGTCACGGTGAGACCTTCGTCGTGCGGGACCTGGGCAGCACGAACGGCACGTTCGTCAACGGCGCCCGTATCTCGGGCGACGTCGTGCTGGCGGACGGTGACGTGATTGGTCTCGGCCAGAACGGGCCCGCGGTGGAGTTCCACATCCTGCCGGGCGAGGCGATCACCGACACCGTGCCCGACTCGGCGCGGGCGTCGGCGGAGCGGATGTCATCGCCGCGTGAGCAGTACGCAGCGGTGGCCGCACCCGCTTCCCGGCGCTCGAGCACGGCGCTGCGGATTGCCGCGGAGGTGGCGCGCCTGAACCGCAGGACCAAAGTGCTGATCGGGCTGCTCGTCGTCGTGCTCGCCGGGTTCGGGTTGCTGCAATGGCAGAGCGCGCGCGACGCGCGTGACCTCGCCAGGCTCCAGGCGCGGGCGGACAGCCTGGGGGCGGAGGCGCAGCGGCTCCTTACGCGACTCCAGACCGAGCTCGCGAGCGTGCGGGACGCCCTGCGGCAGTCGCAGGCGGAAGTCACGCGGCTGCGGACCGAGCTTGCAGACGCGGGCACGAGCGGCAACGCCGGCGCCGTCGCGCGGCTCCGGGCCGCGCTCGACGTCGCGGAGACGCGCCAGCGTGGCCTCGCGGGCGCGGTCGCGATGGACTACCGCGCCATCTCGCTCAAGAACCAGGACGCGGTCGCACTGCTCGTCGTTCAGTTCTCGGACAGTGAGATCTTCAGCGGCACGGCGTTCGCCGCCGACTCGCAGGGCACGCTGGTCACCAACCGACACGTCCTGGTGGGCGAGGACGGCAACCGGCAGCCCCGGCGCATCGCGGTCAAGTTCTCGGGGAGTCGTCAATGGTTCCCCGGCCGCCTCGTCGGCGTCGCCGATTCCGCGGACGTCGCCGTGGTCAAGGTGGAGATCCGCGGTGGCACGCCGCGCGTCGCGGGCTTTGCGGGCGAGCCGCGAGCGCTCGCGCGTGGCGATCCCGTAGCGATCATCGGCTACCCGCTGGGCGAAGACCTCCCCATGGAGCACATCGGCGAGAGCGGCGTGATCGCCGATCCGACGCTCACGGTCGGCACGGTCAGCAAGGCGCTGGCCAACCTCGTACAGGTCGACGGGTACGGCGCGCCGGGGTCGTCGGGCAGCCCGATTTTCGATCGAACGGGCCGCGTGGCGGCTGTGTTGTACGGTGGAAACCGGGAGTCGCAGGGAAAGATCATTTACGCCGTCCCGGCGGGACTTGTCGTCGACTACTTGACCAGCCTCGAAAACCCGCGGTAAGAGGCCACGGGCTTCTTACCGGATTCTGCCGAGTACCCATCGCGCCGCCGCCCGTTGCATAAGCGGCTGCCCGTGCCAGCACAAGAGGATCGGGGCCGTGCCGGGGATCTGCGACGCGAGTCGCGGATGGCCGAACAGCACCACGAGCTGCGCCCCGGGCACGAGACGCCGCACGGCTGCGCGCGAGCGGGCGCCGAGATCGGCCCGGCCTTTCCACGAGCGGGGCTCGGCGTACACTAAGACAATGCGTTGCACGTTCCCGGTTGCACGTTGCACGAGAGAGACTCCCGCGTCCCGCAACGTCGCGTGGAACACGTCTCGCGGCCCGACCGTATACGGGCCACCCACGTCATCATCGACGATCCATACGGTGAGGGGTGCGTGGATCGTCGGCGCGTCGCCGCGCACCAGATGCGCCACCCGGTCGGCAAGCCCGTCCGCGAACGCCGCATGGTCCGAGAGGCCTGGCCCCCCCTGGTCCGGCAGGTCCGCCCACCCGGCGAGCGCGTCGTCGTAATGCGCGAGGGCCTCGTCCGCGCGGGCAGCAGAGATCTCGGCGCCGACGGCGCGGTCCAGCGCCGCGACCACGCTCGTGAAGTTCTCCGGGTACAGCAGCGCGTCGCACCCAGCGGCGACTGCGCCCACGGTGGCCGCAGGCACCGGCTGTGCGGCACTCGCCCCCGCCATGATCAGCGCATCCGTCACGACCAGACCGCCGAAGTTGAGGGTGTCCCGCAGGTAGCCCAAGATGTCGGGGGAGAAGCTCGCCGCTCGCCCGGAGGGATCCCAATCCGGGTAGGCTACGAAGGCGCTCATCACACTCCCCACACCGGCGCGGATGGCGTACTCGAACGGAGCCACGTCCACCTGCTGCAGCTCGGTGAGGGCGGCTCGCACGTGCGGCAGGGTTGCGTGTGAGTCCTGGGTAGTGCGCCCGTGGCCAGGATAGTGTTTAGCGCACCCCAGAACGCCGTGCTCCTGGAGACCGCGGACCCACACGGCCGCCTGCTCGCCCACGCGCACCGGGTCGGCCCCAAAGGCGCGCGTCTGGACGATCGGGTTCTTGGGTTCGAGATCGAGATCGCACACCGGACCGAACGCCCAGGTGATCCCGACGGAGCGTGCCTCGATACCCGTGATCATCCCGCAGGCGCGCGTGGCGTCCAGGTCGTCGAGCCAGCCGAGTGCCGCGGCCGACGGCAGCTCGGTGAGCCCCCGGACTTGCTGAGCCGGGCCGCGCTCCAAGTCCGCGCCGACGAGGAGCGGGCGCCCGGCCTGCTCCCGCAGCTCCCGCGTGAGCGTCGCGACCGCCTCGCGTGTCCCCCCGAAGACGATGAACCCACCCACCCCGGCGGCGAGCGCGGCGTCGATCTTGGGGCGCTCGTGTGCGAAACTCTCGCGCCGCCAGCGCAGCGCGGGAAAGACGAGACGAGCGAGCGACCCCGTCACGCCGGGGTGATGTGGCCGAGCACGCGGGGGCCCCGAGCGCCGGTCGCCGCCGGGAGGTTGCCCGGTTCCCCGAGGACGGTCAGGAAGCCGAGGAACGCGAACACCAGGGCCTCCTTGGCTTCCCCGTCGAAGAACAGGCGATCGAACGGCACCACGGGTCGCGGAGCCACCCGGGCGGTGAGGAGCTCGACCAGCCGCGGATTGCGCGCGCCGCCGCCCGAGATCACCAGCTCGTCGGAGGCCCGAGCGGGCGTCCAGCGCTCGATCGCGCGGGCGATGGTCTCCACGGTCAACGCCGTCGCCGTGGCCACCGCATCGTTGTCGGAGCCCCCTGCTTGCTTCACGTCGTCGACCAGCCGCGCCGCGTAGTCGGGGCTGAAACGCTCGCGCCCGGTGCTCTTGGGTGGCGGCGCGGCGAAGTAGGGATCCGCAAGCAACGCGTCGAGCACCTTGCGGGACGGCTTGCCGCGCCGCGCCCGCTCGCCGCCGGCGTCGAATCGCGCGGCGGGGTCGATCCGACGGGTCACCGCGTCCACCACCCCAACGCCGGGACCGGTGTCGAACGCGATGGCCCCGCCCGAGACCCCGCGGCGGGGCGCGAAGGTGACGTTCGCGATGCCGCCAACGTTGAGCAGCAGCCGCCCCTGCTCCGCGTGACCGAACAGGACCACGTCGGCCAGGGGCACGAGGGGCGCCCCCTGCCCGCCCGCCGCCACGTCGCGCGAGCGGAAGTCGCTCACCACCCGCGCGCCCACGCGCTCGGCGATCACCGCCGGATCACCGAGCTGCAGTGTAGCGCGGCCTGGCTCGTGCCAGATCGTCTGCCCGTGCGACGCGATGAAGGACAAGTCCCGAGGCGCGACTTTCGCCTGGGCCAGCAGCTGCAGCACCGCCCCCGCGAAGCGCTCTCCCAAGGCGACGTGCAGCAGGGCCAGATCTTTGGAGCCGCCGCGCGCGATCGCCTCGATGATCTGCCCGCGCTCCGGCGCCGTATAGGGGTCCTGGCGGAACGCGACAAGCTGCGCGTCGAGGGGCTGAGCGTCGAGCCGCACGAGCGCCGTCGAAACCCCGTCGAGCGACGTGCCTGACATCACGCCGACGGCCAGGACCGTCGTCACGCCGGCCGTACCGGAGGCGGGTCGCCCACGGCGCGGCGCACGAATCCGCCCGCCTCCGCCAGGAGGCGCTCGGCCTCGGCCTTGCCCACACCTCGCTTGGCCATCACGATCGCCAACTTGACGCTCCCGCCCGCCGCCTCGATCGCCCGGCGCGCCGCGCCACGATCCACGCCCGCGCACTCCATCACGATGCGCTCCCCGCGGTCCCGCAGCTTGTCGCTCAGTGCCCTCAGGTCCACCATGAGGTTGCCGTAGGCGCGCCCCAGCCGGATCATCGCGCCGGTCGAGAGTGTGTTGAGGACGAGCTTCGTGGCGGTACCGGCCTTCATGCGCGTCGACCCCGTCAGCGCCTCGGGCCCGACTTTCGGGAGAATGAGGACGTCGCACGTCTCGACGAGCACCCGCGGGGGATCGGAGCACGAGACGAGCCCGGTCGTCGCTCCGATGGTCTGGGCGCGGGACAGCGCCGCGCGGACGAACGGTGTCGTACCGCTCGCCGCGATGCCGAGGACGAAGTCCGCGGGCGCCACATGCGCCTGGTCGATCGCCGCCATCCCCGCGTTCACGTCGTCCTCGGCGCCTTCGCTGCTCTTTACCAATGCCTGGTAGCCGCCGGCGATCACCCCCACGACCATTTCCGGCGGCGTGCCGAAGGTCGGCGGGCATTCACTCGCGTCGAGCACGCCGAGCCGCCCGGAGGTTCCGGCGCCGACGTAGATGAGCCGCCCACCCCGGCCGAACGCGCCCACCACGAGGTCGATGGCGCGGGCCAGCTCGCCGCGCACCGCATGCACCGCCGCTGCCACGGTCGCGTCCTCCCCGTTCAGGAGGTCGACGATTTCGAGCGTGGCCGCGACGTCGATGCGCTCGGTGCGGGGGTTGCGCTGCTCGGTCAGCCGCGGGTCGCGGTAATCGGGAGCGGTCATGAAGGATGCCGGGTGGCCCCCAAGTTAGACGTTGACCCGAACTCGGGTCAACGTGCACAATTCGGCATGCGCAGATCCCTCGGGCTCGGGCTCCTGGTCCTGACCGCGTGCGGCGGCGGTATCAAGGCGCCGGAGACGATCCCCATCCCGCCCGACATCCCCGCCCCCACCTCCCCGGCCATCGCGCCCCCGGCTGTCGACACGCCCGCGAGGCCGGCGGCGGGAGCGGTGGCGGCCCATGGCGCGCTGATCGCGGCCGACTGGCCGCTCGGCCAGCGCGTCAAGGCCGTCGCCGGCGAGCATACCATGGTGGTCACGTCGCATCCGCTTGCGAGCGACGTCGGCGTGGATATTCTGCGCCGCGGCGGCAACGCCGTCGACGCCGCGGTGGCGGTCGCGTTCGCGCTCGCGGTGGTGCACCCCGTCGCCGGCAATCTCGGTGGTGGCGGGTTCATGGTCGTCCGGACGCACGACGACACGGTGCGCGCCCTCGACTTTCGGGAGGCCGCGCCGTCCGGCGCCACGCGCTCCATGTACGTCGATTCGGGGGGCAACGTGTTGGCGTCGTCCCTGACCGGTCATCTGTCGGTCGGGGTGCCCGGGACCGTGGCGGGGCTGTTCGAAGCGCACCGCCGGTTCGGGCACCTGCCATGGAAGGAATTAGTCGCGCCCGCCGTACGCCTGGCGCGCGACGGACACGCGCTCGACGGCGTGCGCAGCCGCCAGATTACCCGGGAGGCGGAGCGACTCTCCCGGTTTCCCGCCTCGAGCGCCCAGTTCCTCGTCAACGGGGAAGCGCCCCCAGCAGGCACGCGGCTCGTCCAAGCAGACCTCGCCCGCACCCTGCAGCTGATCGCCGACAGCGGCCCCCGGGTGTTCTACCGCGGCAGCATCGCGGAGCTGATCGTCCAAGAGATGACGCGCGGCGGCGGGCTGATCACGCTCGACGACCTCGCCCGTTATCGGGCCAAGTGGCGCGACCCGATCGAGATCGGCTACCGGGGCTACACCGTCTACACGATGCCGCCGCCCTCGGGGGGCGGTGTCACGCTGGCCGAGATCCTCAACGTGATGGAGGGGTATGCGCCCCTCCCGCCTTTTGGAAGCGCCCGGCTGATGCACCTCCAGACCGAGGCGATGCGCCGCGCGTACGCGGACCGCAACGCCTTTCTCGGCGACCCGGACTTCGTGGAGATCCCGCTCTCGCGGCTGCTCTCCAAATCGTACGCGGCCACGCTGCGAGCGGACATCGACCCGCAGCGCGCGACGCCCTCGCCGCCGGCCAAGGGCGGGCCTTCGGAGGGGACCGAGACGACGCACTACTCCATCGTGGATGCCGACGGGAACGCGGTGTCCTGCACGACGACGCTGAACAACGATTTCGGCAGTGCGGTGACGGTAGCGGGGGCGGGGTTCCTTTTGAACGACGAGATGGACGACTTCATGACGGCGCCCGGCAAGCCGAATCTGTTCGGCCTGGTCCAGGGGGAGGCGAACGCGATCGCGCCGGGGAAGCGGATGCTGTCGGGAATGACGCCGGCGATCGTGCTCGATCCAGCCCGCCGGCTGTTTCTGGTGCTCGGGTCACCGGGCGGCTCGCGCATCACCACGGCCGTCTATCAGGTGCTCAGCAACGCGATCGACCAGGACATGCCGCTGCCGACCGCCGTGGCGGCGCCCCGGCTGCACCATCAAGCGGTCCCAGACACGCTGCACCTGGAGCCCGACGGCTTCGTCCAACCCGCGATCGACTCACTGGAGGCGATGGGTCACCCCGTGGGACTGTGGAACTACAAGACCGAGGTCAACGCTATCGCCCGCACCGCCGCCGGCTGGGTCGGCGTGGCCGATCCCCGGCGGGGCGGCGGCGCGGCGGGGTACTGAAGGCGGCGGGCTACGCCGCCTTCACCGTCAGCGGCGCGTTCAGCTTGATGGTGATCGCCGCGCCCTTCGGGATCACAATATCGATATCGCGCGACTGGCGCGCGGCGGCCGCGCCTGCGGCGGCACCAGCCGCGCCACCGATCACGGCACCCTTCTTGTTCTTCCCGAGGAGCCTGCCGACGATCGCGCCGGCCACGGCTCCCCCCGCAACTTTGGCGGCGTCCGCCCCGGTCACCCCCCGGCCCTTCATGACGGTGTCCTTCTCCACCACCGACCCGTCCACCGAGTAGCTGACGCCGCGCACCGTCACGCTCGTGACCGACAGCTCGATCTTGCCGCTGGAGTTCGGGTTCGGCGCCGGCTCGGCCGCCGTGATCGTCCCGGACACGGTCGCGCCCGCCGGGATCACGACCCGCCCGGTTGCGTCCTTCACATCCTGGCTCACCGTCGCGGTGAACGGATCACCGACCTTCGCCGAGCGCGTGCTGATCGAGTCTGCGGCCGTGGCCGGAACGCGGGTCCCCGCCGCCAGCATCAGCGGAGCGGGTTTCGGCGCGGCGGGCTTCTTCACCGGCGTCTTCTTCTCCGGCGCCGGCTTCGCTGCCTCGGTCGCCGGTGCGGGCACGTCCTTCAGGGCCGCGGTCGATTCGGTCGGCGCGAGCGTGAGGTTGCGCGCCGTGGAGTCGGCCGATTGGCTGGTCTCGTCGGCCTTCGCGCAGGCGAGGAGCGCTGCGCCCGCCAGCGCGGCGAAGAGCGATCCGTGCTTCGCTAGCCTTGTCATGTCGTCCCTCTCATTGAGTTTCGCAAGCATCGAATATTCGCAGGCACGTAATATAGGAAAGTGGCCCCTCAAGTTCCCAGGCTGAAGCCTGCGCCCGGTCAGGCACAGTGCTAAAGCACACTCGCCGTGTCCTTTAGAACCGTGCAGTGCTGGGCCCG
>Ga0209235_1002063_pt1 | contig 11161 bp, 11 predicted proteins | sample GraSoi013_1_20cm_4_FD_185817 | JGI IMG/M metagenome (GOLD analysis project Ga0209235, IMG submission 185817) | Grasslands soil microbial communities from the Angelo Coastal Reserve, California, USA - Sample 09_25_2013_1_20cm (SPAdes) (version 2) | ecosystem: Environmental > Terrestrial > Soil >...
GGGGGGGGGGGCGGGGGGGGCGACACCGAGCAGCTGACGTGCCAGACGATGCACAACAGCGCGCAAGTGATGGATTGCGGGGTGAACGTGCGCGATCCCGTCGACAGCGCGCGGTTCTATTTGAGCGCGAATGTCATCGAGGGCCGAACGTCCGTCATTGCGTTGGTCGATTCCGGGATGGTCGCGTTAGTCCGGCGGCGGCAGGACGATTTGCGCGCCCAGCTCGGCGCACCGCACCGTCGCGAGCGCAGTACCTGGGAATGGACGAGAGGGCGGCGATTCATCCGGCTCAGCTGGCGGGGTGGCGCGGGTTGGCGCAAGATCTCGATCACGCTCAACGACCGCGACGTCATGAACCGAATTCGGAATTACGTTCCGAAACCAAAATCTCGCAGGCCCTAAGCAGCGCGCACGAGATCTTCCGCCAGTTTGGCGATTCCTTGAGCACCAACCAGCTGACCGATCCACCGGGACGGCAACGCCACCTCGCCGTACCGCGCTCCCAGCAACGCGCCCGCCACGGCCGCATTGGTGTCGGTATCGCCGCCCGCCTGCGCCAGAGAGATGAGCGCGTCCTCGAGCGTCCGGTCGTGGGTCACGAACCAGAACGCGATCTCGACGCAATGCACGACATAGCCGGCTTCTCCCGCCACCGCGATCGGCAGATCCGACTCACCCTCCCGCGGCACGCGATGGATGGCGTCGCGCAACGCGCGCGGCGCGCGGTCGCCGATCTTGTGCAGCACTTCATCGATGAAGTAGATGTTGCCGTGCAGCAGCTCGCGGGCGGCGAGATTCACCGCCGCCGCCCCCCAGGTGCACCGCTCGTCGGCGTGCGTGATGGCGGCCTGCTGCGTCGAAACCCGAATCAGGCGATCGATATTGTCGTGGTAGCGGAGGGCTACGGGGATGCAGCGCATCACGCCGCCGTTGCCGGCGGAACGGCCTGGATTCTCCTGGTTCGTCAGGCGGCCGGCCTCGAACGGCTCCTTGCCGCGATCGATCAGCGTGAGCGCCCGTTTGGTCGTGAGCCCGATGCCACGGCCATCTACCTTCATCCACTTCACCCAGCGGCGCGCCACGTCCGCGGCGTCGAAATCGCGAGAGGCGAGCAGCGACTCGCCGAGCAGCAGCGCCATCGCGGCATCATCGTCGTAGGGGGAGTTCTTGGGAGGTGGCGCCAGATCGAGCACGCCGTTCGGAAAGGCCTTCCGGATTGCTTCCGGCGTTCCCAAGTGCTCCGTGGGAACGCCGAGTTGATTGCCCGCAACGAGACCAAGCAGCGCGCCCCGGGCGCGCGAGATGAGCTGTGGGTCGCCCATTGGGCCACAAGTTAACACCGGTCATGGCGCTCGTTTGGGGAATCCCGGCGCTCTACGTGATCCTGTCGGTGGTGTTGTGGGCGATGCAGGACAAGATCGCGTTCCCGGCGCCGAGAAGTCCGCTGCCCGATCCACTGACGACAATCGGCTATGGGGAGCGCATCGAATTACGGATGCAGGATGGGACGCGGCTGGTGGGGTGGTACCTTCCGCCGGCAACTGCGCATACCGGCGCATTACGGCGCAGTACTGCGCCGTTTCCCGCTGTTCTTTGGTTCTACGGCAACGGTGAGACGATCGGCGCCATCTGGCCGATTATCCGCGATTTCCGACCACCCAACGCCGCGTTGCTGGTCGTCGATTATCCGGGCTATGGAGCAAGCGAGGGCCGAGCCACCGAAGCCGGGATGTATGAGGCCGCGGATCTCGCGTACAACGCGCTGATCGCGCGCCCGGAGATCGACCGGCAGCGCATTTACGTCTATGGTCGTTCCCTGGGGAGCGCGGTCGCCACGCATACCGCCGCCACGCATGATGTGGCCGGCCTGATTCTCGAGTCTCCCTTCACGAGCGCGCGCGGCATGGCCGCCCGGCACTACCGCATCTTCCCAAGGTCTCTGGTTCGGCTGCGCCTCGACAACGTCGGCGCAATGCCGGGGATTCACTGCCGCGCGCTCATTTTCCACGGCACGGCCGACATGCTCGTCCCCATCACGATGGGCCGTGAGGTCGCCGCGGCGGCCGGTGGACCGGTCGAGTTCGTCATGATCGATGGCGCCGGGCACAACGACACGTACGACATGGGCGGGAAGGCCTACAGGCAAAAACTGGCGGCGTTCGTCAAATAACGACGACGGGTTCCAGGTGGTCCCTTTCCTCCTCAAAGATGCGCTGCGCCTCATCGAGCGCGCGGAGCACCTTCGGCTCCTCGGGATCAGGAAACTTGCTGCTTGCCGCTACCCGGCCCGTCAGCTTGCGCACCGCCACGAGCGCGCGGGTGACTTCGCAGCGGCCCAGATCCGGGTCCGTATGCCCCGCGATGAGCAGCTCCTCGAACAACGGAAGGGCGGCGGGATCGCCGAGCACGTACAGCGACTCCAGGATCTTCGGCGCCAGGAAGCGACGCAACATTTCGTCCCCGCGGATCCGCTGGAATAACGCAATGACATCGGGAGCCTGGCCGGGATAGTAGCGCGCCGCTTGGACCGCGGCCGCGACGAACGCATGATGTGCTCCCGGCGTCTGCAGATACTTCGCGAACAGCGGCCACGCTTCTTTTGGGTGGCGCTCGGCGAGCGCAAGAAACGCGAAATAGCGACGGCCGAGCGGCGCCTGCGTGTCGGCAATGACCGTGCGTAGCCCGGCAACGCCCCAGCGCGCACCGACGAGCGCGGCGGCTGCGGCATGTTGCCAGCGCTCGAGCTCCGGTATGCGGAACGTCACGATGTGCGGATCGAGCAACGCGCGGCACCGCTCCAGCACCGCGAGCAGCCGGCGATCGACTTCCGCGAGCGCCGGCTCGAGCGACTCGGTGTTCGCGCGGCGCGCGAGCGCGAGCGCTTCCCATCCCACCTGTCCGAGATTCAGCTCGCTCCAGGTCGCTTCCAAGTCAGCGGCGTCGCGGGCGGCGAGCAGGCGCTCGAGTCCTGCCGCGAATCCACAGAGCCGCCGAATCGTATTCATGCACGTAATGTGGAAAGCGCGTGGACATTGCGCTATCCCATTCACAGGCTTAACCTTGCCACGCTCATGCGCAGGTGCCGGGCTTTCCTCGCCGCGTTTCTCTCGGTTACCGCCTGCTCCGGTGCCAGCAGCCGCGGACCGATCGTACTCGGACTTGCCGGACCCTTCTCCCAGCCGCGTGGCGTCTCCATGCGGCACGCCGCCGAGCTGGCGGTCAAAGAAATCAACGCGCGCGGGGGAATCCGCGGACGGCCGCTGGCCCTCCGTATCATGGACGACAGCGGCCGCCCCGATGTCGCGATTCACATCGCGCAGCAGCTCTCTGACGATCCAGCGGTCGTCGCGGTCATCGGCCATCTCAACTCGACCGCCTCCCTCGCGGCGGGACGCATCTACGGCGAGGCCCGTCGTCCTCTCGTGATGATCTCGCCGTCGGCTTCGAGTCCCGACTTGTCCGGCATCAATCCGTTCGTCTTCCGGGCATGTCCCACCGACTTGAGTCATGGCGCGCAGCTCGCCCGCTACGCACGGCAGATGCTGAACGCGCGTCGCGTCGGCGTGATGTACCTCGACGACGACTACGGCCGGGGGCTGCGGCTCAGCTTTGCCAACGAGTTCAAACGGCTGGGTGGCGAAGTGATCGAAGAAGACCCGATGCTATCGACGACAGCGAGCCTCGAGCCGTACGTGTCCCGGCTGCGGCAGGCGGGTGGCGTCGATGCCCTCATGCTTGCTACCGATCTCGGAGGTGCGGCAGTTGCGCTGCGGGAGATGGCGCGCGCCGGCGTGCGGTGGACGACGCTTGGCGGCGACGCCCTCAGCGGCATCGAGAAGAATGGTCCATTGAGCGAAGGCGTCCGGATGTCCGTCGCATACCTGGTGGACCAGCCCGGGGACCGCAACGCGCAGTTCGTCGCCGCGTACGCGCGCGCCTACTCTGGGGAGCGGCCGGACCACCGGGGCGCCACGACGTACGACATCGTCCACCTGCTCGCGAGCGTGCTCATGGACGCCGGTCCGAATCGTGGGGCCATTCGGGACCGCCTGGCGCGCGTCGGGAGCGATCGTCCGGCGTTCGACGGCGTGACCGGCAGGATCGCGTTCGACGCTCACGGGGACGTCCCGGCCAAATCGGTCGTCATCGGGACGGTGCGGGACGGGCAACTGATCCCGGAACCAGGCCAGTGACGTCGTTCGACACGATCCGGTGGCGGATCATCCTGGGGCTCTCCGGCCTGCTTGCCGGGCTGGTGGTCGCAGCCGTGGTCGGCGTGACGGCGCTGACGACGCTGCGGAAATCGCTGGCGCTCGAAATCGAGCACCTGCGCGCGTCGAGCGAGATCGGCAACGGCCTGGTCACGGCAGTGTTCGACGAGATCCGCGCTGCTGAGCAGGCGCGCGACCAGTTTCAGAGTGCGGCCGACACGGCGTTCAGTTACCAAAAGCGGCTCGACGCGCTGTCCGGCCTGAGCGACGCCGAGCGCATCACCGTGAACCGCATCAAGCAGCTGCAGTCGGTGATCCACGTGGACTACTCACTCGCCCATGCCGAAACCGACGTGGGCCACACGCGCGACGCGCAGGTGCTGATGCTCGATGTACGCGCGCCGGCCGCCGAATTGACGCGGCTGGTCCGCGACCTGTCGGCTCGGCAGTCGGATAAAGCCGTCGCCGCGGGCCAACGGTTGGCGGCGCTCGCGCGCCAGCGCCAGATCGTGCTCTGGCTGGTCCTGATCGCGACGGCCATCGTCGGGGCCCTGGTCGGCGTCTACACGCTGCGGTGGGTGGAGGGCCCGCTGGTCCGCCTGGTGACCGCGGCGGAGCGATTCGGGAGCGGCGATCTGCGTCCCGTGACGACGGGACGAATGCCGCGCGAATTCCAGGTGCTCGCCGACGCCATGCGCCTCATGGGAGAGCGGCTGCGGGGAATCGTCGCCGAAGTCGTCGCGGCGGCCGACAAGATCGCCGCCTCGGCGAGCGATCTCTCGGCGATCAGTGAAGAGCTGGCGGCGTCGTCGAGTCAGGTATCCAGCGCCATGCTGGAGATTTCGAGCGGCGCGGAGAATCAGCGCAACGAGCTGAACGCGACCCAATCCGCGCTGGAACAGCAACGGAAGGCGACGGCGGAGATGGCTGATGCCGCGTCACGGGTCGCGCGCCTGGGCGAGGAAATCCGCGCGGTGGCGGACCGCCATCGCCGCGACATCGCGGCGGTGGGGAGCACGCTGCTGGACGTCCGCGAAGTCGTACGCACGACCGGCACGGAGGTTACGCAGCTGGCCGAGCAGAGCACGGCCATCGACGACTTTGTGGACCTGATCAAGCGAATCTCCTCCCAGACGAATCTCCTGGCGCTGAACGCGGCGATCGAAGCGGCACGCGCCGGCGAGCACGGGCGTGGCTTCGCCGTCGTCGCCGAGGAGGTGCGGCAACTGGCCGACGAATCCTCGCGCGCCGCCGAAGACGTCGCGCGCACCACACGCGTGATTCGCGAACAGGTCGAGGAAGTCACCGCCACGATGGCGGTCGGCCAGGCGAAGGTCCGAGGCATCGAATCGGTCGCCGAGGGCGCCGCCCGCGGGCTCACCTCAATCGTCGGGGCCATCGAGCAGGTCGAACAGGCGGCCGGGCGCGTGACACGGGCGGCGCACGAGAATCGCGGCGTCACCGAGCAGCTGGGCGCGCAGACGCAACAGGTCGTCAGCCGGGCCGTTTCACACGCGTCGAGCGCCGAGCAGGTCACGGCAGCGACCGAGCAGCAAGGCGCATCCACCCAGGAAATGGCGGCGGCCGCTGGAGAGCTGCTCCAGGCGGCCGAGAAACTGCGCGGGTTGGTCCGCGGCTTCCGGATCTAAATCTAGCGGTGGCTCTTCTTCTTCTTGGCCGGGGCCTTCTTCACGGCAACGGGCTTCTTCTTGCGCAGCCCCTCTTGCACTTCCCCGAGGACCCGGTCTCCCTCGTCGGGCCCGATTAGCCCGCGCCGCACGGCGTAGCGCACCAGCTCTTCCGCATCTGCGGGCGTAAAGTCGGCCAGGCCGGCGGCGCCCCGCATCGCTTTGATGAGTGCGTCCGCCACCGGACTGCGCAATACGCTGGCGATGCCGGGAAGGGCTTCAAGCAACGACGAGATTTGCGAACCACCGAGCTCGGCTGGCATGACAGGGGGGTTAAGGTGGCGGCAAGGTACACGACCCCCCCGGGGCCGTCAAGAATTGCAGGTTACAGGGTTCCTTCGGGGAAGTGCGTCAAGACCAGGGTAGTATAGATTTCACCCGAGGGGAGTTGCCATGGGCAGACGCGGGATCAAGGAGTATCGGGCGCCGGAAGCATTGGCGCTGATCGCGGCAGACCGAGCGCATCAGCCGCTTGTCTGCCCTTCCTGCGGAACTCGCACGATCCAGCGCTCACCGCGACGGCGCGGCTTCCGACCGGGTGACCTGTTCACACCGGAACGGATCAGCCTCAAGTGCGCGGACTGTAGCCGCCACGCATTCTACATCACGCGGGGGATGGAGCCGCCGCGCGATGCGACGATGGATCCAAGGAGCCTATGAGCGAGAGTACACGTGGCTGGTGACGCCATACAGATGATGGGAACGGTCACCGAAGTCCTGCCAAACACGACGTTCCGCGTAAAACTCGAAAATGGACACGAAGTCTTGGCGTACGTGAGCGGTAAGATGCGCAAGAATTACATTCGCATCCTGCAGGGCGACCGCGTCGCGGTTGATCTATCTCCCTACGACCTGACGCGCGGTCGAATTACCTACCGATACAAATAGTTCAGCTCGGATGTCGGAATAACCTGTTCCAGCGAATGCGGAACGGGTGTGTCGCGACACTCATATAGATGAACAGCGGGCGACCCCGGATGTGGCCCCGCGGCAGAAATCCCCAGAACCGGCTGTCGTACGACTCGTCCCGGTTGTCTCCCATCACCCAGTAGTGCTCCGGGGGCACGACGATCGGCCCCCAGTCATGCGTCGTCGGGTGGTAGTGATCGGGGTCCCGGCCCACGTACTGTGGCAGCTGCAAGGCCCTGATCTGGCCGCGGTACTGCTGATCGTCGGGGGGCGTCAGCGCCGTGTGCAACGCATACGGCTCGTCGAGGCGCTGGCCGTTGCGGATGACGGTATCATGAGCCATCTGCAGCGTGTCGCCAGGCATGCCGACCAGGCGTTTCACGATGTTGAGATCGGGCGTCGAGTCCTCCACCGACCGGAACACGATCACCTCGTCCCGGCGTGGTGTCCCGAACGCCGGGAGCCGGCAACAGTGAATGCCGGTGAGCGGAATCTCGAGCTCGCCGCCGAACACGGCCTTGTTGACGAAGAGGAAGTCGCCGACGAGGAGGGTGTTCTCCATGCTCGCCGACGGAATCCGGAATGCCTCCACGAGGTATGACCGCAACATTATCCAGATCAACAGCGCCGTACCGATCGCCTTCAGCCAGGCGATCGCCTCCTCTCTCACCGTCTTCGGTGGAGGTGGGGGAGGGTTGGTGGAGGTTGGTGGAGGTTGTGGAGGACGTGCAGGCGTCACGGGGTTTCGATCCAGTCCGCCATGAAAATGTTTGTCTCTCCCTGGACCTTGCCGTTACGGTTGGAGGCCCAGACGAGCTTGGTGCCGTCGGGCGAAAACATGGGGAAGGCGTCGAACTCGGGGCTGGTGGTGATTTGCTCGAGTCCCGAGCCGTCGCGGTGCACGAGATACAGATCAAAGTTGCGGGAACGGGGATTCCTATAGTTCGAAGCGAAAATGATGCGCTCGCCGTCAGGGTGGAAATACGGCGCGAAACTGGCGCCGCCGAGGCTCGTCACCTGCCGTTGATGTGAGCCGTCGGCGTCCATCACCCAGATGTCCATGCGCACCGGACGCACCAGATTCTGGGCGATCAGCGCGCGGTAGTCCGACGAGTCTGTCGCTGTCTGTGGATGCCAGGCCCGATAAACGATCTGCTTGCCGTCGGGCGAAAAGAACGGACCACCATCGTAGCCGAGGGTGTGGGTCAGGCGCTTCAGGTGCTTGCCATCCACGCCGATCGTGTAGATGTCCAGGTCGCCGTCGCGCAGCGACGTGAAGACGATCGTCTTGCCGTCCGGTGAGAGCGTGCCTTCGGCGTCATACCCGGGGTTGTCGGTGATCCGTCGAGCGCCACTGCCATCGGCATTAGCGACGTAGATGTCGTAGTTGTACAACGCCCACACATATCCCTTGGAATAGTCGGGACGCGGCGGGCACGCCGCGCCGGCATGCTCCGTAGTCGAATAGAAGATTCGGCGGTCGTCGGCAAAGAAGTATCCGCACGTCGTGCGGCCCTTCCCGCTCGAGACGCGATGCAGACCCGTGCCGTCGATGTTCATGACGAACTCCTGATCGCATCCGGAGTCCGCTGCTGTACGCTGGAAGATGAGCTGGCGTCCCGACCGCGAGAAATACGCTTCGGCGTTCTGACCGCCGAAGGTGAGTTGCCGGATATTGCGCAGGTGCACCTCGCCGGAATCGGCGGGGACGGTCTGGAGGAGGATCGGAAGCAGAATCGGTATCACGGGACTCGCAAGGTAGAGTCATTCAAAGCGGCAGGCAATGTTAGATTATGTGCTCCATGAATGATCCCAAAGCGCCCCGCTCGCGTCAGCCGTTGCTCGACCAGCTCGGCAAGATGTGCACCGACGGCAAAGAGACGGCCGAGTATTTGTGGCAGGTCCCCAAGGACGCCGCGGCGCGGCAGAAGATCCTGGATCTCCTGACACAGATCGGAACGGAGAGCGTGAAGCAGGGGCGGAAAGAGATGCCGAGGCTGGTCGAGGAATTGAAGATCGCCGCACAGGCTTCGCCCTCACCGCAGCAAGTCGAGCTGTTGGTGGACGGTTTCGATCGACTGACCAAACTCTGGCAGGCAGCCAAGTCCGGACTGCTATGACCGAGACCGTCACTCGCGTAGGGCGAGAGCTCGATCAACTCTGCATCAATACGGTTCGCGCGCTCGCGATGGATGCCGTGCAGCAAGCCGAGTCGGCCGATGGCGCTGGCGCCGCTCGCGTATGTCCTGTGGCAGCGGCATCTGCGATACAATCCCGCGAATCCCGACTGGCCGGACCGCGATCGCTTTGTGTTGTCGGCGGGTCACGCCTGCATGCTGCTGTACAGCGTGCTCTATCTCACCGGCTACGATCTCACGCTCGACGAGATCAAGCAGTTCCGGCAATGGGGCAGCCGCACCCCCGGACACTCGGAGCATGGCGTCACACCTGGTGTCGAAGCGACCACGGGACCGCTCGGGCAGGGTGTTGGGAATGCGGTCGGCATGGCGATCGCCGAGGCTCAGCTTGCGGCACTCTTCAACCGCACGGGTCACTCGATCATCGATCACCGCACGTACTTCCTCGCATCCGACGGCGACATGATGGAGGGCGTCTCGCACGAGGCGTGCTCGCTGGCCGGCCACCTAAAGCTGGGGAGGTTGATCGGGTTCTACGACGACAATCGCATCACGATCGACGGGTCCACCGATCTCGCGTTCTCCGATAATACCGCCAGGCGTTTCGAATCCTACGGTTGGCATGTGCAGCGCATCGCCAATGGCAACGACCTCGAGGCGATCGATGCAGCGATCGAGCGGGCGAAGCGGGTGACCGAGCGGCCGTCGCTCATCATCGTGCGGACGCACATCGCGTGGGGCAGCCCGCATAAGCAGGACACCGCCGAAGCGCACGGCGCGCCGCTGGGCGTCGACGAGGTGAAGGCGACCAAACAGAACCTCGGCTGGCCATCGCTCGAGCCGTTCTTCGTTCCAGAGGAAGCACTCGAGCAGTGGCGTACCGCCAAGACTCGCGGTGCGCAGCTCGAAGCCGGCTGGAAGAAGACATGGGATGTCTACTGCGCGGCGCATCCCGATCTCGCCGCCGAGCTGGAGCGCCGGATCGCGGGCCGGTTGCCGACGGGGTGGGATGCGGCGCTGCCGGCATTCGTGCCCAAGGACACGCAGGCGACCCGCGCGGCGTCCGGCAAAGTGCTGAACGCGATCGCCGCGAAGCTCCCCGAGTTGATCGGCGGGTCAGCCGATCTGACGGGTTCCAACAACACCGAGATCAAGGGAGGCGACGTCTTCACGGCAACGGTGCGCGTCGGCCGGAATTTCCATTTCGGCGTGCGCGAGCATGGGATGGGCGCGGCGCTGAACGGGATCGCGCTGCACGGCGGGTTCATCCCGTTCGGCGGCACGTTCCTCATCTTTTCCGACTACATGCGCCCATCCATTCGTCTGGCGGCGCTGACGCATCTCAAGCCGATCTACGTCTTCACGCACGACTCCATCGGCCTTGGTGAGGATGGACCGACGCATCAGCCCATCGAGCAGCTCGCTGCGTTACGGGCGATTCCCAACATGACGGTGATTCGTCCTTCAGATGCTACCGAGGTGGTCGAAGCCTGGCGCGCGGCCATTACACACCGAGGCGGCCCCGTGGCTCTCGTCCTCACGCGGCAGAAAGTTGCGGTCGTCGACCGGTCGAAATACGCACCCGCGGCTGGCCTGCATCGCGGTGCCTACGTGCTCGCCGATTCGCCACACCCGGATGTCGTGCTCATGGCGACCGGATCAGAGGTTGAGCTGATTCTCGGCGCGTACGAGAGGCTGAAGGCGGATGGCCGACGGCCGAGAGCAGTCTCCCTGCCCTGCCTCGAGTACTTCGCCAGGCAACCGCAGGACTACCGCGATGCCGTACTGCCGCCCGGCGTGCCGCGGATCGCGGTTGAAGCGGCGGCGCCACAGTCCTGGTATCGCTGGGTCCCGGAAGACAAAGGCGTAATCATGGGAATCGAGCGGTTTGGTGAATCGGCGCCGTATCAGCGCATCTACAAGGAGTTCGGGTTGACGGTCGACGCCGTGGTTGCACAAGCCGCCGACCTCGCCTAGGTTTCGCGAACGATGACGCCAGTCACCATGCTGATGTGCTGCCATGTTTACCGCTCCAGGTGTTGTAGCCAGAGCGGACGATCTGGTGCGTCGGCATCGGGATGACATGAGGTAGCAAGGGGCTGAAGGCCCCATCCAGAAACGCACCATGATCGGCCGCGACTCCACGATTCGAGTCGCGGCCGATCGCTTTTTGCGGAGGCAACGTGTCGGCACCAGTGATAGGCTTGTCGGGCAG
>Ga0209235_1002066_pt1 | contig 11160 bp, 15 predicted proteins | sample GraSoi013_1_20cm_4_FD_185817 | JGI IMG/M metagenome (GOLD analysis project Ga0209235, IMG submission 185817) | Grasslands soil microbial communities from the Angelo Coastal Reserve, California, USA - Sample 09_25_2013_1_20cm (SPAdes) (version 2) | ecosystem: Environmental > Terrestrial > Soil >...
TGACAGTGCCACAGCCTGCCGTCGCCAACCACCTGGCGCACGGGGACGCGCTCGGCGCGTGCGCGCCTCGGCTCTTGTCGCCGGCCGAAGCAACCCTCCTTCCGCAGAATAACGCATCGAGCGAGTGCACGTTACACCCGACGCGCGGTTACGGTCTGAAGATCATTTTCGATTGGACGCCACCCCGAGATCCCAGAAATACTGTCACCGGCTATCAACTGTTCGCAAAGAATGTTGATGCGCCGCTGCCCCTCATCGACGCCGTGGTGGGGACGCCTCCCTATGTATACGTGAATTGCAATGCTTTCGTAGACGCATTCCTCCTGGGTTGGCAGTGGATGGTGCGGGCACGGGACTCGTCCGGGAACTTTGGACCATGGACGCCAGCCGTGAACTTTGGATTCCAGCCGTGCCGACTGCAGGATGGTTCACCCTGTCGTACCACGCCGTAGCCGCTTTGCACGATCGGCGGCGCGTGTTTTGCTCAACCTCGAAGCTCGGCCACGCTGCGCCAGGCCCAAGACGTCGAACAACCAGCGTCTCGCCTCGGCGTCCCCTGCCCATAGCGCCGGCCCGAGCGGCGAGCCAAGGAAGATCAACGTCCCGCGTCCGCTCTGGCGCTGGAGGGCCACCGGCAGACCATCCACCCACGCGATGACCTCCCCCGCCTGGCGCCCCAGAGGCACCACACGGCTGAAATCGCGGACCTTCGCCGGGCGTGGCCAGGTGTAGTCAACATACGGTATGCCCTGCGCGCACAGGTGCGCGGACCACAGCTGTACCGGCGCCTCGATGCGGACCTGCAGGCAATCGCGCAGCACGACGCGGTGGGCGCGGAAATCCCGACCGCCCGCGAAGCCTGCGCCTGACTCGAGGATCACGCTCGCCCCCGCTTGCAGGCAGCTCACGATCGCCCGGACCGCCGGCGGCGGAATCTCCAGTGCTGCTGGAACGATCAACACCGCGCAGCGGGAGGGGGACACCCACCGCGCGTCAGCACGCATCAACTGCACCCCTGCGCTGGTTAACGCGGACTCGTATCCCGAAACCGACTCGCCCAGGCAACCGTGCTCCTTCAAGTCAAGGAGTACCCACCTGGGACTCGTCTCGGGTGCCAGAGACGACCGGCCGGGGCGCCACAGATCGAACGGCAGACCCATGGTCACCGCGCCAGCGGCGTAGCCCAGGAACCGTCTCCGGGTGATGCCCATCTCAGAGCCTTCCAGCAATCAGGCGGTCCATGGCCTGGGCGGTGTCGTAAAACTGCTGGTCGGGCGCATACCGGTAGCGCGCCTCCATTTCCGCCACCAACCAGCCGTCGTACCCCACTTTGGTCATCGCGCCGCGGATGGCGGGCCAGTTGTTGTCACCCAGAAACAGATTCGTGTACACACTCTGGTCGCCACACCGCCCGCGTCTTTTCATCACGTCTTTCACGTGAATTCGAGTAATCCTGGGTCCGTGGATCTCAATCCACTGTTCTGCAAACCCCGTGTCGTGGATGTTGCCGACATCGAGGTGAATACCTACCGCGGGGCTGTTCACGTCGTTCAGAAATTGCCAGAACTCACGCGGGCTGATGAGAAACCGGTGCTCGGCGTTGCAGTTCTCGCAACCAATCCTGACGCCGGCGCGTGCGGCTTTCTCGCCCAGCGGCCTCAGAGCCTCCAGGCAGCGCTGGTACACCTCGTTGTAGGGGACTTCCGCGGTCACCAGGCCGGCGACCAGCAGGATCGCGTCGGTTCCGAGCAGCACCGCGGTCTCGATTTCTCGCTCCACGATGCGCACGGCCAGGGCCCGCACCTTGGGGTCGCGCGATGAGAGAGGCGAGGCCCAGTGCAATCCGGTCGAGACGTTGGACACGACGAGGCCGGCGTCTGCGACTCTCCGGCGCAGTTCCCGCACTTCGCTATCCGCGGTGCTCAGCTGAAACCACGGGACGTCGCCCAGCCATAGTTCGATGCCGTCGAAGCCGGCCTGCTTGACGAGTGACAAGCCTTTGTCGAATCCCCACTCTTTCGCAATCATGTTATCGCCGATGGCTTTCTTCATAGCGCGCCTCTTACAAGCCCGGCAGGTTGCCGGTGTGATTATCGCGGTTCAGATGAACGAACGCTTCGGCGGCGAGCACACCGACCTCGCGGCCGCGCCAGTGCGCCATGATCTCGTGGTGCTCCCGCCAGATGCCGTGGCCGTCCTGGCTGCCGTGCGCGAACAGGGCGGTCTTTTTCTGTTCGACCACTGACGAGATGTCCACGTAGGTGTTCGGCAGGAAGCCTTCCGTTTGGCTGCCGCTGTTGACTTCAAAGAAGTAGAGGCACGACGTTCGTAGGCCCATCCAGGCGCGGATCGTGAGCACGCTCGCGACCTGATGATCCATGTGTGTGTCCACTGGCCAGTGCGTGAACACCACGTCGGGATTGTCGACGGCGAGGAGTCGCCGCATCGCGTCCACCTGCGCTAGGGTCACTTCGGTCGCGCCGTCGATCTGGCCGAAGAACACCGGCTTCGCGCCTATGATCTTGCAGGCGGTCTCGCACTCGGCGGAACGAATCTTCGCCGCTTCGTCCAACGACTTGCCGGAGATGCCGCGCTCGCCACGCGTGAGATAGACGACCGTCACCGCGTGCCCGAGCGCCGCGTAACGCGCCAGCGTCCCGCCGCACCCCGACTCTGGATCGTCCGGATGCGCGCCGACACAAACGACTGTCAGGCGCGCCGCGCCGGACTCGGCTTGCGCTGACACCACCGGCAGCGCATTCGCAGCCACCATCGCCGGACCGACGGCAGCCAATGACTGTTTTACAAAGGTACGGCGTGTGAGGTCTCGTTCGTTCATGGCACCCGTCTGGAGAATGCGTCCTCATGAAATATGGGTCCGGTCGCGAGATTTCGGTGCCACGTCATCCGCTGAAACTCCAGGAATTCCCCTTCCGTACGCTCGTTGGGTGCTTCGCCTACCTCACCCTCAGTCTCACAGGCATCGTCTTGCCCGCTCACCGGCAGGTCGTCTCCCAGGTCCTGCTCCCATTGTAGCCGTCGGGGAGTTGTCGATGATCGTCTGGCTTCTGGTCAAGGGAGCAAAGGTGCAGCCACTGGAGGCTCGGCCCACATGACGCGCGCGACGAACGCAAGAATCGCCGGCTTCACACTCCTCTTCTATATAGCAGTCGCCTTCCCGGCGATGGTCCTGTTCGACCGGGCGGCGAGCGGAGCGGGGATCGCCGCGAAGCTCTTAGAGCTAGCCCAGCACGCGACCGACGTGCGCATCGCCGCCGTGCTCTCCCTGCTCGGTTGCTTCTCGGCACTGGTGCTGGCCGTGACGCTGTACGCGATCACGCGCGAGCAGGATCCCGATCTCGCAATGTTGGCCCTGACCTGTCGCGTCGGCGAGGGTGTGACCGGTGCCGTCTCCATACCGTCCACGCTGGGACTGCTGTGGCTCGCCACGGCCACGGGAGCAAATGCACCGGACAGGGCAGCAGCGCAGGCGCTCGGCGCGTTCCTCCTTGAGCGCACCCCGATCGTCGGCGCAACCTTCTTCGCGGTGGGCAGCACGCTCTTCTCCTGGCTCCTCCTGCGCGGCCGGATGATCCCCGTCTCATTGGCTTGGCTGGGCGTCGTCGCGTCGGTCCTGCTCCTGGTGGGCCTCCCCCTGCAGCTCGCAGGATTCCTCCGCGGCCCGATCACCCAGTTCATGTGGTTGCCAATGGCGGCGTTCGAGGTGCCGCTCGGGCTGTGGCTGCTCGGGAAGGGCGTTGCTCCCGTCCGGTCGACCAACGTCCCGTGAATCGACGCGCTGCCGCTCTCACACCGAGGTCCTTATGGCGATCAAAATCCCACCGGAGACGACCAAGCAGCTCCATGCCTCCATCAAGCGCTATTTCGCCGAGAATCTCGATCAGGATATCGGCGACCTGAAGGCTGGCATGCTGCTCGAGTACTGCTTGAAGGAGATTGGCCCCACCATCTACAACCAAGCCATCACGGACGCGCAGGCTTACTTCCAAGGCCGCGTCGCCGACCTGGAGGGCGTGTGTTACGAGAAAGAGTTCACGTATTGGGCTGCTGCGCCTTCGGACCGCGGTGGCAAACCGCCGCGCAAAGGCAGCGCGTAGATTAGGGAATGAAACCACCCGTGGCGCGACTCGTTGCTGGCGCCCTGCTGACCGTCATCGCTGCCGCGCATGGCTCGGCACAGACCCGGCCCCCCCGTCAGCGCACGTATGCCAACCCGATCGACATCGACTATCGCTACAACTTCGAGCAGAAGAACGAAGGCATCTCCTATCGCTCCGGCGCCGATCCCGTCATCGTGGTGCAACGCGGCGACTACTATCTCTTCGAGACGATCGGCGACGGCTATTGGCATTCGCGTGACCTCGGCACGTGGCGACACATCACCCCGTCGCGCTGGCCGCTGACCGACATCGTCGCGCCTGCGGCGTTGTCGGTGCGCGACACGATCTACCTGCTGCCCAGTACCACCAGCCCGCTGCCGATCCTGATGCTCACGCAGCCGACGAGCGGGCGCGTGGAATTCTACAATCGGCTGCTCCCCTGGCTGCCGCTGGCGCGCGCGCGCGAGGCGGATGTCCTCGCCAAACCGGACTCCGTGCAACCGGGTCCGTGGGACCCGGCGTTCTTCCACGATCCGGCCACGGAGCGATGGTTCCTCTATTGGAACTCCTCGAACGCCTATCCGCTGCACGTCGTCGAGCTCGATAAGACCAAGCAGCTCGCCTACCGGGGAACCCCGAAATGGCTGTTCGGTCTCGAGCCCGAAAAGCACGGGTGGGAGCGGTTCGGCCAGGACCATCGCGACACGACGACCCGGCCGTTCATCGAAGGCTCCTGGATGACCAAGCACGCGGGACGGTATTACCTCCAGTACGGCGCGCCGGGCACGGAGTACAACGTCTACGCGACAGGCGTCTACGTCGCCGACGATCCGCTCGGCCCATTTACCTACGCACCGTACAACCCGGTCGCATACAAGCCTGGCGGATTCGTGCAGGGCGCCGGACACGGCAACACCTTCCAGGACGTGTACGGCAATTGGTGGAATACGGGCACGCCGTGGATCGGGGTCAACTGGAACTTCGAGCGCCGCATCGGTCTGCACCCCGCGGGCTTCGACTCGGACGGCCAGATGTATGTCGACACGCGCTTCGGCGACTTCCCGCACTGGCTGCCGACGAAGGCGTGGGGCACGAGCGAGGAGCTCTTCACCGGCTGGATGCTCCTGTCATACGGCAAGTCGACAACCGCGTCGTCCGCGCTCGACGGCTTTCCGGCGAGCTCTGTCACCGATGAGAACCCGCGCACCTTCTGGGTGGCCAGGCAGAACCGTCCCGGCGAGTGGCTCACGATTGACTTGGCCCGCGTGTACGATGTGAACGCGATCCAGGTGGACTACGCGGATTACAAGTCGGGGCTCTACGGCACCGACTCCACCGTGGTCACGCAATTCCGCCTGCGGGCGTCAGTGGACGGCGTCGACTGGAAGACCGTCGCGGACCTTTCGCGCGAGCGGCGCGATCGTCCCAACGCGTACATCGAGCTCCTGAAGCCAACGCGCGCGCGGTTCGTACGGTACGAGCACATTCACGTCGGAGCGGCCAATCTGGCTGTCAGCGATTTCCGCGTCTTTGGAAACGGCCCTGGACCTCACCCGGCGACGCCCGCGGGCCTCGCGGCGCGGCGCGACCGGGACGAGCGCAATGCGAGGATCATGTGGCAGCCCGTGCCCGGGGTCGTCGGCTACAACCTGCGCTGGGGCATCTCACCGTCCAAGTTGTACCAGACCTACCAGCGGTTTGCCGACCAGGGGACGATGCTCGAGCTCCGGGCGCTCACGGTGGGACAAGCGTACTGGGTGGCGATCGAGAGCTTCGACGAAAACGCTGTTTCGACGCTCAGTTCGGCAGTGCAAATTCCTTAGGCAGCGGCACTTTACAGGAGGCGCGTCGTGTTGCCAACCACCGCACCTTGGCATTGCCTCGATCCCACCGGTGTCACGCTTTCGCGAATGGTTGCCGACGAATTCATCGAGATATCGCGACTCGGCCAACTCCGGACCAAAGCGGACAACATCCGCGATATCGCGAGCGGTGCGCTCAAACTCACAGCGGTCAAGTACGACAGCCTGACGGTGCGGATCTACGGCGATGTTGCGGTTCTCAGAGGCAGCGCCGATAACACCGGCACATTTCGCGGCATCCCGTTCAGCGGAAAGATCCGGTACACGCGCGTCTACGTCCGACGTGATGGCCGCTGGCAAGCGGTGGCCATGCAACAGACGGCTTTACAGTGATGCCGGTGTTGTGCGCTGCGGTGCTCTTGGACATGAACGGTACCTTCATGTTTCAGGGGGATCGCTTCGGCACCGATCAGGACTACGCCGCTACCTACCGGACGCTGGGCGGACGGCAGCTCGCGACGGTTTGGATCGACCGCCGCGGGACCGGCCCCGCGCCCGGTGGGCCGCAGCCCGACTGGATCGTGCGTGACCTCCTGGAGTTGCTCTAGCCGGGGCGAGGATCTCCTTGCGCCCGCGGCCATTACGCCCGCAGCTTAAGGTTCGATCAGCGACGCACTGCAAGGAGTACCTCGCATGACAGCCCGTCAGTTCCGAAGCCTCGCTTTGAGCCTACCCCGCGCGTCTGAAGCCGCTCACATGGGCCACCCAGACTTTCGCGTGGCCGGCCGGATCTTTGGCCGCCCCTTTCCTGTCGTTGGGCGCGGTTCGTTAGACGGCGGCGGGGACATCACTACTGAAAGGTGAGATTTGACATGTGTCGGAACATCAAACGGCTGCGGCACCCCGATCACGCTCCGACCGATGCCGAGCTCCACGACGCCGCTCTCCAGTTCGTTCGTAAGATCAGCGGCTTCCACGCGCCGTCGCAGGCCAATCAGGCCGCGTTCGACACGGCCGTGCGCGAGGTGGCCGCGGCAGGTCGGGTGCTATTCCAGTCGCTCCAAGTTCGTGGCCAGGAGCGGGCAACTGTGTAACCAGCGCTTGACGCGCAGAATCCGTCCGTGAAGGGTAGCGTCATCGTATCACCCGCGAGGAGGAACCATGAGCGCACGTCTGGTCATTGCGGTGCTTGCCGCCGCTTGCCTCAGCCTGCTCGGCTGCGACAGAGTCTCCACCGACCCCCGCAATCCGTCTCGCCCCTCCTTCATCACTCACGGCGCGCTCGACGGCAACGATCATCCCGCCGTGGTCCTGATCGTGATGGATGTCGCCGGGCAGCCGGCATTCCGCTGTTCCGGCACGCTCATCGCCCCGAAGGTCGTGCTCACCGCCGGACACTGCGCCGGGGAGCCCGGCGAGTTCTCGGGCGTGCGCATCTTCACCGAGTCAGACGTCCAGGACGGTAACAACACCTATCCGTTCGCGGGCGGCCCCAACAGCGTCGAGGCCACCGCGTGGCACGCACACCCGCTCTTCACCGAGAGCGCGTTCTTCCTGCGCGACGTGGGCGTCGTCCTGCTCTCCAAGGCCGTGAAGCTCTCTGCCGGCCAGTACGGTCGGCTCCCCACGCGGGACGAGCTCGACGCGCTGAAGCCGAGCAGCTCCACCCTGTTCACCGCCGTGGGCTACGGGCTCCAGCGGATCAACCCCGCCTTTATCGAGGCCGAGAAGATCCGCATGTTCGCCGAGCCGCACCTGATCCAGATCAACACAGGCTTCACGGGGGACTTCTCGCTTATGTTGTCGAACAACGCTTCGACCGGCGGGACCTGCTTCGGCGACTCGGGCGGGCCCAACTACCTCGACTCGGGCAACGGGATCGCCGGCGTGACCTCGTTCGGGCTCAATGGGACGTGCGGCGGGACCGGTGGCGTGTTCCGGCTGGACCGAAAGAACGTGCTGGATTTTGTGGGTCAATACCTGAAGTAGCTCCGCATAACCGCACACGCGAATGGAGGACTGATGAATATGCGTTGGCTCTGCTGCGTGACCGCGGCCGCGTCCCTGGGTTCCAGCCCGCTGGTGAGTCAGGCGCGCACCTCCAGGGCATCACTCCCAAGCAATCCACGACCGCAAGCAACCATTGCCCAGCTCGCCGGTCTCTGGCATTTCGACCTGTACACGTCCAGCCAGACTCGCCCGGTCACCTCTGGTCAGCGCCAGATGCGGCTGCTCGGCGACTCGACCAAGCTGGTCTGGACCGAGAGCTTTGACACCAAGTCGGATACGGGCACCGGTATTCTGGGGTACGACTCGGCGAAGGGTGTCTACTATGTCCTCGGTGCGTACACGCACGAGCCGCATCCCATGGTTCAGATCGGCCGTGCCGACGGGTCTGGGCGCACCATCCTGTTCGATCCGGCTACGGGCAACCTGGAGATCCCAGGACTCCTCGTCGCGTCCGAACTGCGACTCGTGGATACCGCGCACTTCGAGTGGGTTGCCTCGGACGGGCGCTGGCGCGTCGTATTCACCCGAATTGGCAGCTCGTGAGTCACACGGCGGCCTCAACCAGCGCTTGACTGCGGCTTCGAAAGTCAACAAGCGCTTCTCGACATTTTCCAGAACGCCGCGAGCGCGCGGATCGATGCCGGCGGCTGGATCGACTACCTGCATCTCATTCGCTGGCGCGGACGGTGGGTCATTCTCAATGTGCTCTGGGAGATTCGGCAACCTGCTGGGGAGCGCCGTCGTTGATCGGAGGCGTCGCTCGCAGCCTAAACCGCGATCCGGTAGACCAGCCGTAGCTAGCGCCCCGGCCGGCTTCGGGATACATTCGGGGTCCAAATTTCGGAGCTCCTACTATGTCGACCCGCGCATTCTGCCTCGCCCGGCGTAAGACGGAGATTCCCACGTTCGTGAAAGTGCTCAAGGCAGTGCCGCAGGAGCGGCAGGACTACCGTCCCGAGCCCCGGTCCCGCACCGCCGCCGAGCTGGCCGGATTGCTGGCGGCCGAGGAGGCGGCGCTCGTGAGCCTGCTCGACACCGGGAAGGTGCAGTGGAAGGACCAGCCGCCAGGCGCGCGCATGGCGGATATCGTGGCCGCCTTCGAGCGGAGCGCGCAGGCGGTGACTGAGCGGCTGGAGCGGCTCGACGAGAAAGGGTGGACCAAACAGGGCCAGTTTCTGATGGAGGGTGCGCCGCCTTGGGAGGACACGATCGAGAATTTCGTGTGGGGCATGTTCTTCGATGCCATCCATCACCGCGGCCAGCTCACCGCCTACCTGCGCCCGATGGGCGGCAAGGTGCCCTCGATCTACGGGCCGTCGGCGGACGACCCGGGCGGGCCGTGAGGGGCGCGTGGGGCGCCCGCCCGTGATCCGCAGTTCGCTCATCCGATGAGGCGCGTCCCGATGTCGCAGCGCCGGAGTCTCATAGCCACTCTGGTCGCGGCCTCGGTTGCCGCGGCCGCGCCCGCCGGCGGCCAATCGGTCCAATACCGCTCGGCCGCCGGCGTCGAGTACCGCTCGCAACGCGACACGGGCGCGATTGCCCGCGCCGAGAGCGCCCTCGCCGCCGATCCGCGCAACGTGGAGCGCATCATTCAGCTCGGGGTCGCCCAATCCGGGGCGCGCCAGTTCCGCGAAGCCATCCAGACATTCACGCGCGGACTGACGATCGCGCCGAACGATGCGGTGCTGTATCGCTGGCGTGGTCATCGCTACCTCTCGGTGCGCGAGTTCGACCGCGCCCTGGACGATCTCACGCGCGGCAGCCGCCTGGATAGCACCAATTACGGCATCTGGTACCACCTGGGGATCGTACGCTACGCGCGAGGCGACTTCGCCGCTGCGGCCGCTGCCTTCGCACGCGCGCAGCGGCGGCCCCCGGACGCAAGCGAGCTGGCCGGCGCGACCGATTGGCTGTGGATGTCGCTGTCGCGGGCCGGGCGGGCGGCTGAGGCGCAAGCGATGCTGGACCGCCGCCCTGACTCGCTTCCAGCTGCGAACGCGTACGCGCAACGCCTGCGGCTGTATCGCGGGCAGATCCGCCCCGACGACGTGATCACGGCGGCCGATACCGGCGATATCGCCGTGGCCACGCTGAGCTACGGCGTGGGCGACTGGTACTTGGTGCGGGGCGACACGGCGCGCGCGCGTGCCTGGTTCGAGCGCTCGGTGCGCTCCGGCGGCTGGCCCGCGTTCGGATTCATCATGTCCGAAGTCGAGCTGCGGCGGTTGCGATAGAGACTACGAAGTGTTCCCGTTTCAACAGTGAGGTCGTCATGCGCCACACCGTGCTCCCGCCGTGCAGCGGAACCCTGCTCGCCGCGATGCTGGCACTCGCGCCATCGCTGTCCGCCCAGGCCACAGGCCAGCGAACTCGAGAGCAGATACGGGCCTCCTACGACGCCCATCAGGGTGATTTCGACTACCTGCTCGGCGATTGGGAGTTCACCGCCGTCAATCGCGAATTCGGGAAGGGCCGCGGCTTCTGGAGCGCGCTGCGCCTGGCCGAGGGGGCGCAAATTCTCGACGAGTATCGCGTCGTGGGCGACAGCGGCCAGACGTACTACGTCACCAACACGCTGCGTGCCTACAACGCCGTCCTCGATCAGTGGGAGCTGGTCTCGACGGAGGGCGGCACGGGGTTGCAGAACGTCGGAACCGGCCATCGGGTCGGGGCGGAAATGCACATCGAGCAGAAGTTCGGCGTGATGAGCCCGAACCCGTCGCTCTGGCGGATCCGCTACTATGACATCCGGCCGGATCGCTTCTCCTGGGCCGCCGACCGCTCCACCGACGGCGGCAAGACGTGGGTAGCGAATTTCCAGACGCTCGAGGCCCGCCGCATCGGGCCGCCGCGGAGCCTGGGCCCGCTCGCACCCGCGAAGCGATGAACGATCCACGGGCGGCGTTCATCGAGGCCGCCGTCTGGCACGGGACGCTCGAGCGCGCCGAGGGGATCCTGGCGGCGCACCCGGAGATCGCGAGCAGCGACATCCACTCGGCCGCGATCCTCGGTGACGATGCCGCCGTGCGGCGGTTCCTCGAGCTCGAGCCCGGGAACGCCACGGTGAAGGGCGGCCCCCGCGGTTGGGATGCGCTCACCCACCTGTGCTTCTCGAAGTACCTGCGGCTCGATCGCGCCCGCTCGACGGGCTTCGTGCGGGCCGCGCAGGCGCTGCTCGATGCCGGGGCCAGCGCGAATACCGGGTGGTATGAGATGAATCATCA
>Ga0209235_1002069_pt1 | contig 11153 bp, 14 predicted proteins | sample GraSoi013_1_20cm_4_FD_185817 | JGI IMG/M metagenome (GOLD analysis project Ga0209235, IMG submission 185817) | Grasslands soil microbial communities from the Angelo Coastal Reserve, California, USA - Sample 09_25_2013_1_20cm (SPAdes) (version 2) | ecosystem: Environmental > Terrestrial > Soil >...
GTTATGCCGCTCTTGCCGAGCAGCGAGGCGAGCTCTTCCTTGCTCGCCACGTCTCGCACCAGCTGGTGCTGAAGATCCTTCCTCCAGTTCCAGCCGGCGGCGCCCTCGATGTGGCCCTTGTCGTAGTTGCTCGGGTCGACATCGACCTCGACCACACGGATCCCCTTGTCCTTGCCATGCTCGGCCACCCACTCGGTGGAGACGAGTGGCTTGGTTGACGTCGATGAACTGCTCAATTCCAAACCTCCAAAAAATGCAAATGAAACGAGTCGAGTCGAATTTCGGTTGACGAGAACGGACCGAAAGGGCGCGCCCCCCAGAAGGGACGCGAGCTCAGGCCCGACGGCTAGCTACAGAAGCAGGCCGGGTTGTGAACCAGACGCTGGGCAGGCCAGACGAGGTCCTGCATATTCACGTCATTTTATGACAACCCGCGGAGAGCGGGAGAGATTCCGGATGATAGGAAGCCGTAATGCGAATCGATCTCATTAAGTACCAGGCGCTGGGCAACGATTACCTGGTCCTGGACCTTCCGGGACCTCTGGGCGAGCTGGTGGCCCTGCTGCCGCTCGTCTGTGACCGGCACCGGGGACTCGGCTCGGACGGGCTGCTGGCCTACGAACCGGCGACGATGGCGATCAGAATCTTCAACCCGGACAGCTCGGAAGCCCAGAAGAGCGGAAACGGCCTGCGCATCGCTGCCGCCCACGCCGTCCTTCAGCATGGCGCCGGGGACGAGTTCGAGCTGCATACGATCGGCCGCGCCAACCACGTCCGGGTGCTCGCGCGTGACGGTGCCGAGATCAGCACAGAGCTCGATATCGGGCGGGCGTCGTTCGTCGCCGCGGACCTACCCGCGCGTTTCGAGGGCGAGCCTGAGCGGGTGCATCTCGACACTCCGGCGGGGCGCGTGGAGGCGATGCTCGTCTCGGTCGGCAACCCGCATTGCGTGGTTTTCGGCGAGCCCGCGACGAAGACGCGATGCGTGGAGCTCGGTCCGCTCCTCGAGCACCACTCCGCGTTTCCCGAACGCACCAACGTGCAGCTTTTCGAGGTGTTGGACCGAAGCCATGTTCGAATCGAGATCTGGGAACGCGGCGCCGGCTACACGCTCGCTTCGGGGACGAGCGCCAGCGCGGTGGCGGCCGCGTGCATGCGAGCCGGCCTCGTCGGCGAGCACGTCACGATACAGATGCCGGGGGGCGATCTCGAGGTTCGTAGAGAGGCATCGGGGAACCTAGTGCAGTCTGGGCCCGCGCGCCTTGTCTATCGAGCGAGCGTCGACCTCGCCGACCTTGCCGACCTTGCTAACGAGGCGCGGCCGCCAGCTTCGTGACCGCGTCCGGGAGCTCGGAGAGCCCTGACACCACCGAGTCCGCCAACGTGGGATCGTCCTTCTCGCCCTGCCGGTTGACCCAGATCCTGCGAATTCCGAGCTCGGCGGCCGGCTTGATGTCGTGGTAGTAGCTCTGCGCCACGTGGATCCACGCGTCCGCTGAGCCTCCGAACACGGACTCAAATCGATTGAAATGCGCGGGGTCTGGCTTGTATGCCGAAACGTCTTCGGCGGTGATGACCGCATCGAATGGCTCCGGGAGCCTTCGTTCTGTAAGCGCAATGAGGTCGCGGTCGCAGTTGGTCAGGAGCGCAAGCTTCCAGCCCTCCGCGTGAAGCGTGCGGAGGGCTGGACCCACGTCCGGGAACACCGGCCAGTGGGGGATCGTCGAGGTCAGCGCGGTCGCATCGTCATGCTTAAGGTCGAGCTTGAGCCTTGCCGCGGCGCGCCGCAGCGTCTCCGCCAGGACGACCCGATATCGCCGGAACGGCTTCTCCTTTTCGACCTCCGCCTCGATGTGTATGTAGGCCCCCAACAGCTCCGCGCCGCGGCCCGGGAAAAGCAGCTCTCCGGTCGTTCCAATGCCATGGCGCCAGTCGACCAGAGTCCCGAAGCAGTCGAACGTGAGCCATCTTGTGGCCATCGAGCTGCTTAACGGCCTGGCGGCCGATACGACATGGTCTTCTTGCCGGCGGCGTCAATTTCCTCAGGTGTCATCAGCACGGTCGTCTTGATGCTGTGCAGCGCGCCCGTTTGAACGACTCCCATCGAGAAGGCTGCCGCGGTCGTGTTGTCGATGCCGTCGACGATCACGAAGACGTCGGTGTCGCCGAATGCGTAATAGAAGCCTTCGAGCTTGCCGCCTAGTGACTTGACTGCAGCTTCGACCGCGGTGCGCCTACCCGTCCCTCCCTCTTTGAGAACTCCCTTGACTCCCTCAACCGAATACGAGGCCTGGAACAGATATCTCCCCATGGTTCTTCTCCTCTTCAGCCTGCCTTCGGCAGGTACTCCTGGATTGCATGCGCCAGATGCTGCATTGTCATCGACTGCAGCCAGACGCGACCTGGACCGGTGAGCGCGGCGAGGAAGATTCCATCGCCGCCGAAGAACATGTTCTTGATGCCGGGGACGGTCGTGATGTTGAACTGCACCGATTCCTCGAACATGCCGACGTGGCCTGGATGCACGCGCATGGTGTTGCCGGCCTGAAGGTCGTACGGCACGACCTCGCCGCTGAGCTCGACCCACGCGCTGCCCTGTCCCTGCAGGCGCTGCAGGCGAAAACCGGTGCCACCGAAGACGCCGGCGCCCAACCTCTGCTGGAAGCCGATCGAGAACTGCACGCCCGGCGTCGCGCACATGAAGCCATGGCGGTGGACCATGTATCCGTGCCCCGGCGCGATCTGCATCGGTAGGATCTGGCCGGGCAGCTTCGCCGCGAAGGCGAGCAGCCCGGGACCGCCAACCGAAGTGAACTCGGTCATGAACAGCGTGCCCCCGGCGACCGCGCGACCCAACGCTCCCATGAAGCCGCCCTGCTGACCGCCGGCCGTTGTTGACGTCTGCATCTGGATCGACATCGACATCCACGAGAACTGGCCCGACTCGGCGTACACCTTCTCGTTCGGCTGCATGCTCAGCTCGAGCACCGGCATGACAGTGCCGACGATCTTTGGCTCCATGTTGCCTCCTAGTGAATCGGAAGCGGCCGCGTGCGCGACCACTCTATCAGGAGCCTGAGCCGCCCTCGGAGTGATGTACGTGCTCCAGCGTGTGACGGTGCGGTGACTTGCGGCCGGGCGTGCGCGAGCAGGTCTCGCAGACCCCGACCACCAGCACCTCCGTGTGCACGGGCTTGAAGCGGTGGAGCTCTTCGAGGTGTCCTTCGAGCTGGCTCACGAGCTCCTCTTCGATGTGGAGCACGCCCCCGCAGACCTGGCACACGGCATGGTGGTGGTCTCCGCTCGCCAGCTCATAGTGGGTCGGCCCGTCGCCGAGGTGAGCCGCGTACACAGAGCCGGATGCCGTGAGCGCTTCGAGCGAGCGGTAGACGGTGCTGCGCGGAAAACGCGGTTGGGTCTGGTGCAGCTCGGCGGTTATCTCGTCGGCGGTGCAGTGGCCGCCCAGCCGCACGATCGCGTTGTAGACCATCGTCCGCTGGGCTGTGCGGCGCATCCCCGGCGCCAGAATTTTTCCGCCCCGCTCCGCGGGGAGGTCGGCGTGGCCGCGAAGCGGCCCCGCCGGGTGGGGAGGTCCACTCATGAAAGAGGGACCGATTGGAGTGATCTGTCAGCTTGGGTCAGCAGCCGGCAGCCGTCCGCCTCGACGACGACATCGTCCTCGATTCGCACGCCTCCCCACCCCGGGATATAAACCCCAGGCTCGACGGTGAAGACCATGCCCACCTCGAGCACCGTCGCCGAACCGGGGTCGAGCGCAGGATCCTCGTGGGTCTCCAGGCCGAGACCGTGTCCGGTGCGATGAAAGAATCGATCGCCCAGGCCCGCGGCCTCGATCACCTTCCGGGCGGCTGCATCCACTGCGCCAGTCGTCGTGCCCGCCTTCACGGATGCGATGGCGGCGTCGTGGGCTGCGAGGACGAGGGCGTGCACCTCACGCTGCCGCTCTGTGGGATCGCCGACAACGGCCACGCGCGTCGTGTCGGACTTATAGCCCTCGTACGCCGCCCCGAAGTCGAGCAGCACGAAGTCGCCGACCTCGAGCACGCGGCCAGAAGGACGGCCGTGAGGCAGGGCGGAATTGGGTCCTGACAGCACGATCGTCTCGAACGCGAGCGTTCCCCCGGCTGCGCCGATTGCAGCCCCCAGCGCCACCGCCACTTCGAGCTCGGATTGGCCGCCATGCAGCCGGCCGAAGATCTGCTCGGTGGCGGCGTCGGTGATGGCCGCCGCGTGGGCAAGCTTCTCGAGCTCGACGTGTGACTTGGTGCGGCGCAGGCGCTTGATCTCGGGCCCGGCATCCAGCATTTCCTGCGGGTCTATAAGGTCGCGCAGAGCCTCGGCGGCTGCCAGCGTCAGGTGCTCCTTTTCGACACCCAGCCGGACCGAGCCTCGCAGGGCTTTGTGGACGAGGCGGTAAGGGTCCTCGCCATCACGCCACGAAACGATGTCGGCCTCAGTCATCGCCCGCTCCGCGTTCTCACGCTCGATGGCGGGCAGGATCAATATCGCCCGGTCGCCCTTCACCGCCAGCGCCAAGAGCCGCTCGAACGGTTCGGCGCGCACGCCAGTCAGGTAAGCGATCGACACCGGCCGCGTAACGTAGGCGGCGTCGAGGTTTTGCCTCGCCATCCAGGCGCGGAGATCGTCGAGGCGGGTGGCCGTAGTTGTGTCAGTCAACGCCGACGATTCGGACACGATACGAGCCGTTCGGCGTCTTGATCTCGACCTCCTCACCCGCCCGGTGGCCGATGAGCGCCTTGCCAAGGGCCGACTCATAGCTGACGCGGCCGGCTTTGGGGTCGGCCTCGGCCGGGCCGACTATGCGATACGTCTCCTCGCCCTCACCGTCCTCCTCGAAGCGCACCGTGCTCCCCATCGCCACCACGCCCGAGCCCTTGCTCGTCTTGATGAGGACGTGGTTCTTGATGATCGCCTCGAGCTCTTTGACTCGCGCCTCCATCATTCCCTGCTCGTTCTTGGCGGCGTGGTACTCGAAATTCTCCGAAAGGTCGCCGAACTCGCGGGCGGCTTTGATCTTCGCCACGATCGCGGGGCGCCGGACGCTGGTCAGCTCGAGAAGCTCAGCCTTCACCGCCTCGAGCCCCTCCGGAGTGATGTGAACGTCGTTGGTCATCTTCCCGAGTCTAAACGTAGGGGGGCGCTAGCTCAGGTCCCTTCCTATACAGTCGGCCCCATGAAAAGGCTGTTCTTGACCGTGGTGATGGTTCTCATGGGCATGGCGCTGGTCGGCGGCGCCGCGGTTTCGCTGGTGGGCACGGCCCTGGTTCCTCTTGACCAGCAGGTGGGAACGCACGCCTCCGCCGCCGGCGCCGTGCTTGGCATCGGCCTGATCGCCGCCGCCGTCAACCCCGCTGCCAACGTCGCTTGGGTGCGGGCAGGCATCCTGTACGGGATCGTCGTCTTCGGGTTTGAGGTTGGATCGCACTTTCTGTTGGGGGCTCCTTTCAACATCGGCCCCGTGGTCTTCGGCCTCGCCTGCGCGCTGCTGCTGGTTGCGCTCTATCCCGAGCGGAGGGCGCTCGTGCCCCCGACCACCAGCCTTCCGATGATGGCACCGAGGGCTCCGACCACTCCTCCGCCGACGGCCGCGGCTCCGACTACGACCAGTTAGCCCTTCGGGACCAGCGCCTGGACCTCTTTCATCATCCGGCGCTGGAGGAGGAACGACACCCCGTACACGGCTCCCGCCAGCGCTGTTCCGGTGAGGATCGCCAGCGCCGCGTGGACGGTGGTATTGGGGATAGGCGACAGCGCGACGGCGTCGTCACCGATCACTGCCGCGATCGCCAGCGCAAGGGGCGTGATGACAGGCAGCTGCTGGAGCCGTTTCATGACTGGCGGGACGGGCGGCTCGACCCGCCCGACCATCCGCTGGCCCATCACGCCGACCGATCGCACATGACGAAGGTTGGGGGTGACAGTCAGCACGACGTTCACCTGGTTTCCCGGCACCTGCTTCAAGCGGGCCGGCGGGACCAGGTACTGTTCGGCGCCGCCGCGCGTCTGGAGCATCAGCATCCCGAGCCCCATCGAGGTGCTGACGGAGCTCGCGCCAACAAGCTGGCCCTGCACGAGGCGCGCCTCCGCCTTGCGATCCTTGAGGGCCAGCCGGAAGCCGGGTGCGATGAAGCTGGCCAGCAGCGCGATCGGCAGCACCCAGGCGATCGATGCGGCAATGGCGACCGGCCATCCGTAGATGCTCGGCACGAAGACCAGGATGGCCGCGATGATCAGCAGGCAGGCGACTGCGATACCGATCGAGATGTAGCCCAGGCGGATGACAAAGTCAGGCGAGTAGCCCTGGAGCATCCCTCCGGCCTGTACGAAGCGTTCGCGCTGCTTCCTCGTCTGGCCGGCCGACGTCGGCGGTCCGGCTTTCGGCTGGACCTTGCGCATCTGCTGGCGCACCTGCCGCACCTGCGCCCGCTTCTTCCCCACGACAAGGGAGTGTATCGATCTTTACTGCGGACCCACCGCGGGCACGAGCACCCGCTTCGTGAATGTCGAGCCATTCTGCGTGAACGTGCCCGAGAACAGGAACGCCGGCTCGTAGAAGCTGTGGTCGCCGGCGGATGCGAGCGCATACACGAGCTCGGCGCTGGTGAGGCGGATCGTCGGCGCCGCAGAGGGCGCGGACGGCGACGACGCCAGCGCGCTCCGGACCGCCTGGTCCGCCGAGATGATGGAGTAGTTCGCCGTGGCGAGGTTCACCGGGAGTGGCCCTGTTGCCTGCAGTGGCTGGCCGCCCCTTAAGTCGACCGCGAGCCCATAACGGACGCCCCACTGGTTGACGAGGTACGCAAAGCCATAACCGGGCACCGCGAACTGCCGCAGGTACCTCACCTGAGTGACGTCGCCGATCTGCTCGACTGCATCCACGCTCGGCCATGCCGGCACTGCGCTGTGCGCTGTTAGAAACGCAGCGGCGGTATCGGCCTCCGTCGGGCCCGGAGCCGGCAGCCGGGAGCGGTCTGGCGTAAGGCTGAAAGTTGGTTCAGCGAGCGGCTGGCGCTTGCTGCCCGAGACCGCGAGCACGAATCCGTCGCCGGTGTACACACCGAGGGTGCCCGGCGTCCGGCCGGCGGGCGACGCCCCCAGCGCCGTCGCGAACCGATCGGCATCGAGCGCCGTCGGCTCCTCGTAACGGAAAACCGGCGCGCTGGTGGTCGCCACGCTCAGCTGCCCAGCCCAGACCAGCCTCGCCGGTCCCAGGTAGAGGTTCGTCCCCGATTGCTGGGCTGGCGCGGCTGCTTTGGGGCCCCCGGTGTCCTCGATGGGAACGGGCTGCAAGGCCGGCGCCGGAAGGCGGCCGAATGCGCCGTTGTATTGCGCGCCTCCTGCCTGGGAGCTGGTGGTCGATGCCCCCCCACCGAAATGCACTCCACCGGCGGAGAAGACTCCGATCCCGATCGCAAGGATCAGCACAACGGCGGCGGCGGCGGCCGGCACCGCCGGCGCCGCTCGGATCGCTTCGAACAGTCCTGTAAACACATCCACGATCCGGGTCCACAACGGGCGCCGGGCCTGCATCTTCGACCAGAGCTCGTCCTCGAAAGCCGAGCGTGGTCGTGTAGTCTCGAACGCGTCGTCGAGCTGGCGCTGCAGCGCCTGGAGCTCGAGGTCGTCGTTGTCGCTCATGCCCTCTCGTCCTGGACCGACTGACGCAGTGCTTTCAACGCTCTGTGGTACAGCATCTTCGCCGCATCCTCGGTGCAGCTCATCAGCACGCCCACCTCTTCGAAGCTGAGCCCGGAATGACGCAGGGAGATCGCATCGCGCTGGCGCTCAGGCAACCGCGCGACGTGCGCGAGCAAGGCACGGTACTGGATCCGCTCCTCTGCCATGCCGGAGGGGTCTTCGGCGCTTGTCGGCTGGTGCTCAATGGTGCGACGCAGCTTCTCCCGCCTTCCGGTCGCGCGAAAGTGGTCAAGAGTGGCATTGCGAGCGATGCGAAACAGCCACGCCGCCGGAGTTGTGTTGCGAACCTCGAACCGACCGTAAGCCTGGTACGCGTTCATGAAAACCTGCGCCGTGATGTCCTCCGCGTCGGCCGAGCTCGAGACCTGGGCGCGGACGTACGCGTAGATGCGCCCGAGGAAGTCCCGATAGAGATCCTCGAACGGCGGACGGTCGGCAAGCACGGCCGAATGGTATGCACTGGGACTGCCGCCGGAGGTCCATAGCAGATTCGCGGCATCGGCGGCCGGAGCCCAGGAGACGACGAGCACGCGAGGGAGCGCCTACCTCCTGGGGTCCCCGCATTGTCGTGCGGGGCTGCTGACAGAGCGCGCGCAGGAGGCGACGCCGGCTTCAGCGCCGCAGGCGCCCGGCCGCCTAGGACGCGAAGATGCAAGAAACTTCCGACGGCGGTCCCAGACACTGTCATTTGAGCCAACGCCCGCCGGACGGCCGGTGTAACGCTAGGAGCGGAGGGCGGCTCCGATCTCGACTGGCCGGTTGGTAAAGATCGAATCCGGATGGCAGAGCTTGCACCAGGCGACACCGGCATCGTCGTCTACCGTCCACACCCCGACGGCCCCGCCTGCGGAGTGGATGTCCTTCACCAGCTGCGGGTCGGTCGCGCCCCAATGTGGCGAGTACACATCAGCGCCGGCCTCGCGCATGAGGCGAGCGGGATCGATGGGTCGGGCGCCTTCGAGGATGCCGAGCTGCAGCTTCGGCTCCATCTCTCGCAGCATGCGGATGGAGGGATGGTGAAACGAGACAACTGCACATTCCGACACGGCCCCGAGCTGGCGCAGCATCGCGACCAGCTTGATTTCGATCACCAGCCCGACCTTGCCGATCGCGAGCTCGACCACCTCCTGGAGGAGGGGGATCACCTCGCCCTGGCCCGCGTCGAGGCGTCGCAGCTCCGCGGAGGTGTGTTCACGCACCATACCGTTGCCGTTGGTGGTGCGCTCCAGCGTGTGATCGTGGATCACCATCAACCGGCCGTCAGAGGAGAGGTGTACGTCGCACTCGATGAGGTCGCAGCCCGCACTGATCGCTGAACGGAAAGACCGCATTGTGTTTTCCGGGTGATGCGCCGGGTTGCCGCGGTGCCCGCCAAGAAGGGGCCGGCCTTCGTCGTGAGCGTCCTCGTATCGGTCCCGGATCGATTGGGTCAAGGCGCCGGAAAGTCTAAACGCGCGGCAGACCTTTCTGGCGTTCCGCTTCTCTATAGTGCTGAGAATGACCGCCACCACCGCTCGAACCATTTCCGAGCTTCGAGCGTCCGGGCACGTGCGCGAGACCGTAAAGCAGGAGATGCGCCGCAACCTGCTGACGCGGCTGCGCAGCGGCGAGTCTCTTCTCCCTGGAATCGTCGGCTATGACGAGACGGTGCTTCCTCAGCTCGCGAACGCGGTCATATCCGGACACGACGTGATCATGCTCGGCGAGCGGGGCCAGGCGAAGAGCCGCATCATGCGCTCGCTCGTCGCCTTCCTTGATCCTTTGGTCCCGGCCATTGCGGGTTGCGAAATCAACGACCACCCGTTCGCGCCGATCTGCCGTCACTGCCTCGACTTGATCGCGAGGGACGGCGATAGTGTCGAGATAGCCTGGATAGAAAGCGACCAGCGTTACGGCGAGAAACTCGCGACGCCCGACATCTCCATCGCCGACCTGATCGGAGAGGTCGACCCCATCAAAGTTGCTGAGGGCCGCTACCTCGCCGACGAGCTCACCATCCACTACGGCTTGCTGCCGCGCACCAACCGCGGCATCTTCGGCATCAACGAGCTGCCGGACCTGGCGGAGCGGATCCAGGTCGGCCTGCTCAACATCATGGAAGAGAAGGACGTGCAGATCCGTGGCTATCGCGTCCGGCTTCCTCTCGACCTGTTCGTCATCGCGAGCGCGAACCCCGAGGACTACACGTCGCGCGGCCGGATCATCACTCCTCTGAAGGACCGATTCGGATCGCAAGTCCGCACGCACTATCCGCTGAGCATCGGCGAAGAGATGCAGATCATGGAAGCCGAGCGCAATCCGATTCCAGAGGATTTCGAGCTCATCTTCCCGAGCTTCATGAAAGAGATCGTGGCCGAGCTCACACACCTTGCGCGCCGCAGCCCGCACATCTCACAGTCGTCGGGTGTGTCTGTGCGAATGTCCATCGCGAACTTCGAGAACCTCGCGAGCAATTCGGTGCGCCGGGCAGCGAGGCTTGGCGAGTCGCTGGCCGTTCCGCGCATCACCGACCTCGCGTTTCTCACGTCATCCACCGCAGGCCGTGTCGAGATCGAGGCGCTCGACGAGGGCAAGGAAGAGCAGGTCCTATCGCGGCTCGAGCGGGGCGCGATCAGTGCGGTGTTCAGCCGGCATTTTTCGGCGGCCCAGTTCGACGGCGTCGTCGCGCGATTCGAAGATGGCGCGATGCTCGAGGTCGGCGAGGGGATCCCCGCCCGCACTTATACGCGGGCCATCGGCGAGCTGCCCGAAATCGCAACCGCGCTCAAGAAGCTCTCGCTTCCGGATCGCCCTGAGGTTCGCGCATCGGTCATCGAGTTCCTGCTAGAGGGCCTGCACCTCAACAAGCGCTTGAACAAAGATGAGGTGGAGGGCCGGGCGGTCTACCGCCGCTAGGCCCGTGGGCGTCGCAAGGCGAGCACGGCTCCGCTCGCGCCGACAGTGGCCCCGCCAAGCACTCCGCCGACCAGGCCGACCATGACGTTCAGCACCGGCTTGCCGAACGCTACGTAGATCAACCCTCCGACCACCCCACCGATGGCGCCTGCCAACCCGCCTGCCACGGCACCCGGCACAACGCGCCCTTCGCGCGAGCCGGCCCGGTAGCCGGCCACGCCCAGGATCGCGACGGGGACCAGTACGAAGAGCGCCAGCAGAATGGCCTCCGGAATCCATGTGAAGAACGGGGAGAGGCCGGCTACGCCCAGCACGACCGCCGCCGCGCCCAGGATGACGCCCCCGCGCAGGCCCTCCGACTTGACGACCTTCACTCCCTCTCCCCATCGGGGACACGGCTGGGGAGAGGGGCGCGGATAGTCACCACGCCTAATTCTGCGTGGCTACTAGGCCGGATTCATTCCGGCCGTCCCCAAGCATTCCTTCTCAACGCCAGTGTGGCCAGGAGAACTATTCCG
>Ga0209235_1002071_pt1 | contig 11147 bp, 8 predicted proteins | sample GraSoi013_1_20cm_4_FD_185817 | JGI IMG/M metagenome (GOLD analysis project Ga0209235, IMG submission 185817) | Grasslands soil microbial communities from the Angelo Coastal Reserve, California, USA - Sample 09_25_2013_1_20cm (SPAdes) (version 2) | ecosystem: Environmental > Terrestrial > Soil >...
AGATTGGGTGTTGGCCGAGAAGCTGAGGCTCGACGACGAAGTGCTCTCCCCCGTCGAACTCCCCGAAGTCGCCCAGGATGGCGGATTGGCTGAGATTGAAATCCACCACGAGACGTTCGTCGGACGAAACCAGTTTGGGTCCGTTTTCCCACATCCTGTTGCGAGGCCGGTCCCGAGGAAGGTCTCCTTTGAGCCGTACGTTGCACGCCTCTTTGGACTGTACGTCGCGGAAGGATTCACGGGCCGAAACGGCGTCGTTGGCTTCGCAATCGCAACCTACGAGGATGAGCTCACCGAGTTCATCACGAAAACTCTGGAAGAGGTGTTCCAGGTCGTACCGGTCGTGGAGGACCATACTCGGCACCGACGCTTGGTTCGCGGTTGCTCTCGGGCGCTTTCCCGATTTTTCGACACGAGTTTCGGTCGCGGTGCCTTTAACAAACACTTCCCCGAAGATTGGGTGCAGGGTCCGCTCGATGTCGTTCGCGCTCTCGTTCGTGGAGCGTGGGAGGGGGATGGAAGCATCGACCCTGGCGAGGCGATGAAGGGTAGATTCACCACCGTCTCGCCGCGCTTGGCAGAGCAGATGAGCCGGATGCTGAAACGACTTGGGTACATGCCCTCCGTGCATAGGACGGAGGCGCGCGGAATGGGTAAGCTCCGGCCGTACCATCTGGGGCTCGCGGGGGCACAAGGGAACCGATTCCTTGTCGACGTCATGCGGGTCGGCGAGGGCTGGATCCAGAGAGGGAACCGTACCTACAACACGAAAACGCTCGTAGACGGTTCGTTCAGATCGCCCGTTCGCAGAATCCGGAAAGTGCCCTACGAGGGCAAGGTATGCAATCTTCAAGTCGAAGGGGACGAGAGCTACGTTTGCTCATTCGCCTTTGCCGTCCACAACTCTGCGGGAATCAATCTCCCTGCGCGTCGCGTCATCGTCCGCGACCTGAACCGGTACGATGTGAACTTCGGCTTCACACCGATTCCCGTCCTCGAGGTGAAGCAGATGTGCGGCCGCGCGGGCCGCCCGAAGTACGACACCGTCGGCGAAGCGATTCTCGTCGCAAAGGACGAGGACGATGTTGACGAATTGATTGACCAGTACTTCAAAAGCCCACCCGAGCCCATCGAGTCGAAGCTGAGTTCGGAGCCCGCCCTTCGGGTCCACACCCTCGCGACGATCGCGACGGGCCACGCAAGGACGGAAGAGGAGCTGTTCGAATTCTTCGGCCGCACGTTCTTCGCCCATCAGAGCCCCGTGGACGAGCTCCGCGGGAAGGTCGAGGACGTCCTCGCGTTCCTGCAGCGGGAGGACTTCCTGCAACCTCGCGACGGCACGCTCCGCGCGACGTTCTTCGGGCGGCGAACGAGCGACCTGTACATCGACCCGCTCAGCGCGGTGAAGATACGGGAGGCGTTGGAGGACGACCGGGACGCGGAGTTCTACCACCTATGGGCGGTCTGCTCGACCCCGGACATGCCGAAGCTCTATCTCCGGCGAGGGGACTACACCTGGGTCGAGGACAAGATCACGGCGGAGGCGATGACGTTCCCCGTGGAGGACTATGAGTTCATGATGGCGGAGGTGAAGACCGCCACCCTCTTCCAGGACTGGATCGACGAGCGATCCGAGGATGAGGTCACGAAGAAGTTCGGAATCGGCCCCGGGGACATCCGCCGGATGGTGGACCAGGGCGTCTGGCTGATGTACGCGATGTCGGAACTCGGGAAAATCTTCAACAAGAAGAAGGTCATGCCGCTCACTCGGCTGATGATCCGGATCCAGTACGGGATCAAGGAGGAGCTCCTCGACCTCGTCCAACTCCGAGGTGTTGGACGCGTGCGAGCTCGCGCTCTGTTCGGCCGAGGCCTGAAGACCCTCCGGGAGCTCCAGAAGGCGAATCCCGGCGACCTCGCCCGCATCCCCGCGATCGGCCCCGCGTTAGCCACGAGGATCGCGGAGCAACTCGGGGGAAAGGCCGCGATGAAGAAACTCGCGGGGCAGGCGGAGCTGGGGGAGTTCGGATGACAAACGCGGATGTCGTCATCGTCGGGGTCCGTCGCGGGCTCGACGATCCGCGGGCGACCGTCGCAGAGATCCAAGACTTCGCTCGGTCCCGGGGCGGCTGGGCCCAGCTCGCCGATTCCGAACATGTCGCGGGCCGGGATCACGTCCTGTCCGCCGTGGACCACGCGAGGCGATCGATGGACCGCGGCCTCGGAGCAAGCGGGAGGCTCGAGCTCGAGTTCCTCCTATACCTGAGCGGCGAGCGTCAGCTCTCCCGGGCGATCGACGTTGCGGGCGTCCGACCCGGCCGGTCCTTTGTTGCGGTTGTCGGGGACGGGCCGTCTCGTGACGAACTCCTGGAGCGATTCCAATGGACCCCGGACGAGTCCCTCCTGCCGTGTAACCCGAAGAAGCTCGCGGCGCTCGGGTTTTCAAAAGCAGAGATCGAGTCCGCGGGGGCGATGGCGACGGACCTCGCTCTCGAGAAGGTCGCCCGCGTCGACCTCCTGAAGTGACCGCTCCCCGTCTCGCGTGTGGTCCGCTCCCGACGAAGCCTACGGAACGGAAGGGAGGAGTGCGGGGGGCAGGATTTGAACCTGCGAACCCCTGCGGGACAAGGTCCTAAGCCTTGCGCCGTTGGCCAAGCTTGGCTACCCCCGCGCGCCGTCGGAACTGCGGGACGGGAATTAAGTCTTGGGCGGCTGCTCGCGCCGACGCCGTAGTAGGAGCACGATGGTGAGGGCGGTGGCGATAATCGCGAGCGTGACTACCCCGATGATCACGGGGGTGAGATCGACCCCGAGTCCGGCAGGAACCGTTGCGGACGCGACATTGCTGTGCGCGGACTCGCGCCCTCCGGAGTCCAGCGAGGTGACCGCGTAATAGTACCGGGTACCAGCCTGGGCGGTCTGATCCACGTAAACCGTCCCCGTGATGTTCGCCGGACCGATCGGGGTTGTGAAAGGACCCGAGACGGACGTCGACCGGTACAGCTTGAAGCCCGCGAGATCGGGGGGTGGTGAGATCTCCATCCACGTCAGCTGAATCGACGCACCAATCACGGTCGCGACGAGGCCCATCGGCACCGGAGGCGGCTTCGTGTCCTGGGCTTGGACAGTCCCGGTCAAGGACCCGTAGTTCGGACGCCGGTCGCCCGCCCAGACGACGAGTGGGTACGCCTGGACCGTCATCGGGGTGAACCTGACGTACCACACGCTGCTCGCTGGGATCGGGATCATCGAGGAGTTCGTGCCGTTCGCCACGAGGTACACGGAGACGAGGAACGGATCGGAGACGGTCACCGTGATGTTCACGGGCTCGTACACCTCCGCGGGCGACGGCGTCGCGGCCAGGTACGAGATAGCGGGAGGGGTCGTGTCGCGGACCGTAAAAGTCCCCTGGGCGGACCGATTCCAGTTCCCGCTCGGGTCCACCGCCTCGACCGTGAACAGATAGTTCCCAATCATCGAAAGGAAGCTCGGGGGGGCCGTCTCGTACACCTGGGCCCGCCCCCACGTGTTTCCCGAAACGATCGCCAGCGTGAGGTTCAGGCGCGTCGCATCCGGCCGCGTCACGTTCACGTAGGCTGAGGAGACGATATCGTTGTCCGTGAGCGTCGCGGTCACTCCGACCGGCGCGGGGAACTCTGCGACCGGAGGGGACCTGACTACGTTCGAGATCTGCGGCTTCGTGAGGTCTGCCCCGCTCGCGGTCGTGAACGACCACGCAGAGGCTTGGGAGAGCGGGTTCCCCGGGTCACTCGCGTCTGTCGCGGAGACGTTGATCGAGGCCCGGTACATCGTCGTGGGTGAGAGGGTGGGGACGGGATCCATCGTGAGGACGGTGTCCCCGCCGCTCCAGCTGTACGTCACGGGAATCCATGCGAGGCTCGCGGTGTCCTGGAGCGTCGCGGTCGCCGGCGTCGCGGTGGCGGTTCGATTCATCGACTCGTTGAACGTGACGATCACGTTCGTCGTTGTGGAGATCACGGAGGAACCGTTCGGCGGGGTCTGCCCGCTTACGGAGGGCGCCTTCGAGTCGATCAAGAAGGCGGGCGTCACCGCCCATCCGTGGTTTCCTGCGGGGTCCACGACGGTGACGTTGACGAAGACGGACGTCGCATTCAGCCGGGGGACCGACCAGGTGACGGAATGCGGGTTCGTCGACCCCACGATCGGTCCCGCGATCGGAGTTGACGGGCCTCCCGTCGTGTAGTTCACCCAAGCCCGCAGCGCCGTGACCGGGTCGTCCGGATCCGTCATGTTCCACGCGATGGTGTGCGGGGTCCCCCCCGTCCACCGTTCCCCGCCCGCCGGCGCGGAAACGGTGACGACGGGGTTCACGGGCGGAGGGGCGGGGTTGATCGTGAACAACCCCCACATCGTCAACCCGCCGTGGATTCCGCACACGTAATGGTACGTCCCAGGCGGCCCCGTCGCGAAGAACATGTGGCTCACGGGCACCGTCATCGAGAAGAACTGCGGGCTCTCGCTCTCCCCGGCCTCGCAGGCGTTGTTCCCGCTGTAATCGATACACCACGTATGGGTGGCGAGGTCCGCGGAATACAGGTCGATGTGGACCATCTCCCCCTGGAACACGGTGAGCGTGGGGCCGGGGCTGTTGATTGTGGCGGGGGTGGGCCCCCAGCCTCGGCCCGCATCCCCATACAGGGTGAACACCGCCGCTCGTGCCGGAACCGATACGAGGAAGAAGAAGCCGGCGAGCCCGACGAGGGCGATGACAATCGCGACGATCGCCGCCTGCCGTCTCCGGAGCCCTGGAGGCGCCATGAAGTGAACCAGGGCCGTCGCAGACGGCGCGCGCTACTTAATGATTCTCCCATCTGTCCGTGAATCGGCAAGCATAAGCGGGGCCCCGCGTTCCACGCGGCGGATGGCGCTCGAGGCCCTCCCATTCGACCCGCAAACCCACTACACGGACGTCCGAATGATGGGCGTCCCAGGGTTCGGCGCGATCTACCTGATCGATGAGGAGGAGAAGGCCATTGTCGAAACGGGGACCTCGAACGATGCGCCTGCAATCCTTGATGCGGTGCGGGGGTTCGGGCTCCGACCCGCGGACATCGATCACGTGATCGTATCCCACATCCATCTCGACCACGCGGGCGGGGCGGGGTTCCTCCTGAGAGAAATGGCCAACGCTACGGTCTATGTCCACGAGCGGGGGTTCAAGCACCTCGTCGATCCGAGCCGACTCGTCGCGAGCGCGCAGTCCGCCCTCGGGGCCATGGCGTCGGAGTTCGGGACGATGACCCCGATCCCTCCCGACCGTCTCCATGCGGTCAAGGACGGCGAGACCCTCGACCTCGGTGGTCGCGTCCTCCGGTTCCTCGACTCCCCGGGCCACGCTCCCCATGAGCTCACCGTGCTCGACGAGAAGAACCGGTCCGTGTACACGGGGGACGCCGCGGGCCTGTACTTCCCGGGGGACGAGATCCTGATCCCGATCGCCCCCGCGCCCGCCTTCGACCTCGAGGACAACCTCGCGACGTTCCGCCGCCTCCTCGAGCTGAAGCCCCGCGCGCTCCTGTTCAGCCACTTCGGCCCGCACGACCGCCCCAAGGAGGCGATCCAGAAGCAACTCGTCCAATATCCCGCTTGGAGCGAGCTCGTCCGCCGATATCTCGAGGAGAAGGGCGAGGACGGCGTGACCCAGGAACTCTTCCGGCTCACGTGCCAAGGTGCGAAGGCGTACCCCCACGAGTTCCTTCGTCGGCGGATCCGGAACAGTGTCCACGGACTCGGAGTGTACCACGAGAGGATGGAGCATGCTGCCCGAGTCCGTTGAGGAGAAGGTCGCCGCGGTCGCGGGGGACCACCAGAGCGGGGCAACCCACCTCGCGGAACGGGCCCTCCGGGCGTTCGACCTCCTCGTCGCGTCCGGCGAGACGGATCGCGCCGCTATCCGGGAGCTCGCGCGACGACTCGAGGAGGCCCAGCCCGCGATGGCGAGCGTCCGGAACGTCGCCCGGATGGCGGCCAAGTTCCTTCTTGAGACCCCGGAGAAGTGGCCCGGGTTCCGGGACGCGATGCAGCGGGAGCTCGACGAGGGGCGGCGGCGGGCGGGCCGGAACTTCGTGAAGCTCCTCGAGGGCCCCGCCACGATCCTCACGCTGAGCCGGAGCACGAACGTGTTCGAATGCCTCGGTGCGGCTCACCAGAAGGGCCTGCTCCAGGAGGTCTTCGTCCTCGAGACCCGCCCCCTCCGGGAGGGCGCGGAGTTCGCGCGGGACCTCCACGATGCGGGAGTGAACGTCGCTCTGATCACGGACGGCGCGGCGGGCGCCTTCGTGGCGGGCGCGACCCTCGGACTCTCCGGAGCGGACACCGTGCTCGTCGATGGGAGCGTCGTGAACCGGGCGGGCACGTTCGCACTCGCCGCCCTCTGCCGAGCGGCGGGGAAGCCGTTCTACGCGGCGTGCGAGACGTTCAAGATCGACATCGGCCGGTCGGCGAAGGATTGGAAGCCGCCTCTAGAGCAGGACCCGCAGGAGGTCTCGACGGACCTCCCGGCTCGGAACCCGTACTTCGACCTTACGCCAGGCCCGTTCGTCACCGGGCTCGTCACGGAGCGAGGCGTGTACACGCCAGACTTGATCCGGAAGGCGTTCGCGAGGTGAGGGATGACGGAGACCCTGGCCGACCCCTTCCGGGACGGAATCCGTCTCTTCAACGAGGAGTACTTCTTCGAGGCGCACGAGCACCTCGAGGGACTCTGGCACCTGGAACGCGGGGAGGGGCGCGCGTTCCTCCAAGGCCTGATCCAGATCTGCGCGGGCTTCCACCACTTCCAGAACGGGAACCTGATCGGCGCCGTGGCCCTGCTCCAGCGAGGCCCTGAGAAGATGCGGAAGTACCCCGGACTCTACATGGGGATCGACGCGGGGACCCTCCTCGTCCAGGTCGAGATGGCCCGCGCGCGGATCGAGAGGATCCGACGGGGCGAAGAACCGATGGGTCGAATCGAATTTCCGAAGATCGTCCTCCCCGGAGGCGGCGAATGAATCTCGAGGGCCTCGGCCCCGACCTCACGTCACGCGTCGAGCGCGCATTCGCGGCCTTAGAAACACGCGGAGTCCATTCCGTCTTCGCCCGCGACCGCCGCAACGCCCTCGACACGACGTTGGCTCTTCTCCCGAAGGGCGCTTCCGTGGCGCACGGTACTTCGACGACCCTCATTGAAATCGGAATCGTGGATGCGCTAAGGCGCCCCGACTCGGGGTTCCGATACCTTAACGTGGAGTGGCAGTCGGAGAGCGACGCAACGAAACGGGCCCGCCTACGAGCGAGACTCTCGGTCGAGTCTGATGTGTATCTGGGGGGCGTGCAGGCGATCTGCGAGACCGGGGAGGTGGTCGGGTCCGACGCCAGCGGGAGCCGCCAGGCCTTCTATACGTACGGCCCGCCTCGGGTCATCTGGGTCGCGGGCGTGAACAAGCTCGTTCCGGATGTCGAGGCCGGGGTGCGCAGGGTCCGAGAGATCGCGCTCCCCCTGGAGGATCAACGGATCCGGGCGGTCGGTGGCGGGGGAAGTTTCGTAGGAAAGCTCGTGTTCTATGAGCGCGAGCGACCGGGCAGGATCACGCTCGTACTCGTCGGAGAGAGTCTGGGGTTCTAGGCCCCGAGGGCTTCCGGGTCGGCGCGCCGGTCCTAACGGAACTCTTCCAGAAGTTCCTCGGGGTTCTCGAGCCCGAGAGGTTGCCGGACGAGAGGCCCCTTGCGGAGAGCCGGCTCCAGGTCCTCGTACGTCGGGATGTCGTTCCGCTCGTAGAACACGCCGAGGCCGATCCGGTCCCGCTTCTGGTCCAGGTTCGGCCACTCGTCCGCCCGGGCCACCGCGGCAAGATAGTCCGACGGGTTGTGTCCCTCCTTCTCCAGGGAATACACCCGCTGGCGGAACCAGTCATACGTGTTGATCTTGTTGTACGTCACGCACGGGCTCAGGACGTCGATCAATGAGAACCCCTTGTGCTTGATCCCCTTCGCGAACAGGTCCCCGAGCCCCTTCGCGTCCCCGCTGAATCCGCGGGCGACATACGTCGCCCCGGACGCGAGCGCGAGGGTGAGCGGATTCACCGGGTTCTCGATGACGCCCTCTGGGGTCGACTTCGTCACCATCCCCTTCTCGCTCGTCGGGCTCGCCTGGCCCGTCGTGAGGCCGTAGATCTGGTTGTCCATCACGATGTACGTGATGTCGAGGTTCCGTCGCATCGCGTGGATGAAGTGCCCGACACCGATCCCATAGCCGTCGCCGTCCCCGCCCGCTGCAATCACCGTGAGCTCGGGGTTCGCGAGCTTGATCCCGCTCGCGACGGGGACTGCCCGTCCGTGGATCGAATGGAACCCGTACGTCGACAGGAAGTGCGGGATGTTCGAGGAGCACCCAATCCCGCTGACGATCACGATGTTCCACGGCTCGATCTGGAGGACCTGCAGCGCCCGCTGGAGGCCGTTCAGCACGGCGAAGTCCCCGCACCCGGGGCACCACGTCGGCTTGATCTCGGACTTGTACTCCTGCAACTCGATCGTCCGCCCGTCGCTCATCCCAGCACCTCCCGGACCTTCCCGGCGATCTCGCTCGGGTAGAACGGCTCCCCGTCGTACTTCGCGAAGAGATGGTCCGGCCGGATCCCGGTCTCCGCGGTGAGGAGGCGGGAGAACTGACCCGTGAAGTTCCCCTCCACCGCCATCGTCGTCTTCGCCCGCTTCAGGGCGGCCTTCGTCTCATCGACGTGGAACGGGAAGATGTACGCGTACTCGAGGGAGTTCACCGCGAGTCCGTCGGACTCCTGGAGGTCCAGGATCGCCTCCCGGAGCGGCCCCTGCGTGGAACCCCAGGAGATCAGGGTGAGGTCCGCCTTCCCGGGGCCCCAGAGCTCCGGGCCCTTCGTGTCCCTCCGGAGTCCGTCGAGCTTCCGCATCCGCTTGTCCATCATCTGCTTCCGGATCTCCACGTACTCCGGGATCCCCGCCAGGACGTCGGAGATCAGCTCGCCCTTCTCGTCGTGCTCGTCCGTCCCCGCGTCGAACTGGAACCCCGGCTGGCCCGGGAGCGCGCGGGGGCTCACCCCGCTCTCCGTGATCTTGTACCGCAGGAACTTCTCCCTCGGGGTCCCGCCGTCCGCGGCGAGGAGCCCGCGGATGATCGGCACATTGAAATCGAACCCCTCGACGGTCCGGTACCCTTCGCTCAGGTACAGGTCGCTCATCACAATTACGGGGGTCTGGTACACCTCCGCGAGGTTGAACGCCTCCGCGGTGAGCCGGAAGCACTCGTCCGTGTTCCGCGGCGCGAGGATCGCCCGCGGCCAGTCCCCCTGACCCGCCCCGAGGGCGAGGTTCAGGTCCCCTTGCTCCGTCTTCGTGGGGAGGCCTGTCGACGGCCCCGCCCGCTGTGCGAGGACCGCGACGACGGGGGCCTCGACCATCCCGCCCTGGCCGATCGCCTCGACCATCAAGCAGAACCCGCCGCCGGAGGTGGCGGTCATCGACCGGACGCCCGCGAACCCGGCACCGATCGCCATGTTCATCGCGGCGAGCTCGTCCTCGACCTGCTTCACGACGACCCCGTGCTTCGGGGCGTGGTCCGCCATCCAGTGCATGATCGAGGATGCAGGGGTCATCGGGTACTGCGCGAGAAACTTGCATCCCGCGGCGAGGGCCCCGAGCGCGATCGCCTGGTTCCCCGTGATCAGGAGCCGGGCCTTGCCGGTGTACCGGAGGCCGAGGTTCAGGCTCCCGCCGTTCTCCTCGACGTGCTTGTACCCGGCCGCCGCCGCCTTCACGTTCGCGTCCACAATCTCCCGCTTCTTCTTTCCCCACACCGTCGCGAACGCAGACTCGACGACCGCAAGGTCCAGGTCAAACAACCGGACGGCGGCCCCCAGGGCGACCGTGTTCTTCATCAGCGCGTTGTTCGAGTATTCGCGGGCGGTCCTCCCGAGGGGGAAGCCGATCCTCCGGACATCTTCCGCGATGCGGAGGCCATCGAGCTTGATCGTGTCCGAATCGTAGATGATCGCGCCGTTCTCGCGGACCTGCGGGGCATGGATGTCCGCCGTGGGCTGGTTCAGGCAGATCAGGACCTGGGGCCTCTCCCCTTGCGAGAGGACGGGCTCCTCCGCGGCCCGGACCTGGACCCAGCTGTGGCCGCCCCGGATCACAGATTGGTATGACGTGTACGTGAAGACGTAGAGGCCGCTGCGAGTGCAAATCTTGGCCAGGCTCTCCGCGGTGGAAGCACTGCCATCCCCGGCGGCGCCGCCGATCCGAAAGACGAGTTCCTTCTGGGACATTCGTTTCCCCTCAAAATGGCCTGGATACCAACTGGGTTGAACACGCAACACCACTTAAATACTTTAGGCGGAGAAAAATCAGTTCGCGAATTCACGAGCGAATCCCGAGACAACGATGCGCCGCGGCGGGACGGCAAACCTCTTTTCCCGCGGCGGATTCCCGTGACCCCAATGGACCTCGGCCTCCGGGACAAGGTCGCGGCGGTCGCCGCGCGAGCCAGGGATTGGGCAAGGCGGTGGCGGAAGAGCTCGCCCGGGAGGGCGCGAAGGTCGCGATCTGCGCCCGGCGGGCGGACGTCCTTCGTGCCGCCGAGGACGACATCCGGCGTTCCACGCACGGAGACGTGCACGGGGTCGTCGCGGACGTCGCCAAGGGATCGGACGCGACCAAGTTCATCGACGAATCCGTGCGGCACTTCGGGGGCCTCGACATCCTCGTCCTGAATGCGGGTGGGCCGCCAACAGGGGTGTTCGAAAGTCTCTCCGATCGTGAATGGGCCTCCGCTCACGAACTGACCCTCATGAGCGCGGTGCGTCTCACGAGGTCCGCGGTCCCGCACCTGCGGTCTCGTGGCGGCGGGAGGATCGTCGCCATGACCTCGATCTCCGTGAAGCAACCCCTCGACAACCTCCTCCTCTCGAACAGCTACCGGATGTCCGTCATTGGGCTCGTGAAGACGCTGGCGAGGGAGCTCGCGAAGGACCACATCCTCGTGAACGCGGTCTGTCCCGGCTACATCGCGACGAATCGCATGCTCGAAATCATCGAGGGACGCGCCCAACGCACCGGGAAGCGTGTGGAGGAGGCACGGGAGACGGTGG
>Ga0209235_1002072_pt1 | contig 11145 bp, 13 predicted proteins | sample GraSoi013_1_20cm_4_FD_185817 | JGI IMG/M metagenome (GOLD analysis project Ga0209235, IMG submission 185817) | Grasslands soil microbial communities from the Angelo Coastal Reserve, California, USA - Sample 09_25_2013_1_20cm (SPAdes) (version 2) | ecosystem: Environmental > Terrestrial > Soil >...
TGAGCTCAGCGGCCCGGCGGGCCTCGAGCAGGAGCGATGGAGCGGGTACCGCCGCGCCGATCCCGCCGAAGCGCCGCCCCAGATCACCTCGTAGGTCGAGCACGCCGAAATGCAGCCGCGCGGGCGCCTCGACGAACACCGCTTCGCTCATGCTTGAGCGGCCTCGCGGGCGCGGACATAGTCGTTGAGCAGCGCCATCGCTTCCAGCTCACGCGGCCCGGCGGTCTTGTCCACGATCACCTGCAGTCGCGCAAAATCGGCGTGGATCTGGTCGGCGGGAAGGAGGTGGGTGCGGGTCGCGAGGATCGCGGCCTCGAGCACCGCATGGCGGGCGCGGTTGAAGCCCAGGAACTCACGCCGTGTGCCGCGGTGCACGACGCGAGTCACGATCCGCGCCCGGGGCGGGTTTGCGTCCAGCGTGCGCACTTCGACCTCGCGCCAAGAACAGGCCGCTTCGAGGACGACGCCGCGCACCACGGCTGCGGATACCGCCGGAAACTGAACGTTCGCGATGGCTCCCCGTGCGAACAGCATCACGTCATCGGTGAGGTTGACCACGGCGGCGCGGGTCGCCTCGAGGTTCTTGAACGTCGTGGTCTCGAGGAACGGCTTGATCACGATCTCTTCTTCTCCCCACTCGACGCCCATGGGGGCGAAGTTGATCACCCCGCGCGCGTCCATCGTCGTGAGCACGGATTCGATGATCATCGGACCAGCTCGACCGGGGGCGTGGCGCGCGCGACCCCTCTCCCGGCGCCGTCCGCGCGGTCCGGCAGGTCCTCGATCCGTGCGGCCGCGCCGTGCAGGAAGCGGTCGAGGAGGACGTAGCCGTATGCGGTAAGCACGGACTCGGGGTGAAACTGCAGCCCGATCACCGGGTCGCGCACGTGCTCCACCGCCATGATCTCCCCGTCCTCGGCGCTGGCGGTGACGCGCAGGTCGGCGGGAAGCTCCGAGCGGGAGATGGCGAGCGAGTGGTAGCGCGCCGCCGGGAACGGATTCGGGAGACCCGCGAACAGGCCAGTCCCGTCGTGGTGGATGCGGGACGCTTTGCCGTGCATCGGACGGCCGGCCCGCACGATGCCGGCGCCGTACGCGGCGCCGATGCATTGGTGCCCCAGGCACACGCCGAGGATGGGCGTGCTCGGCCCGAAGCGCCGGACGACGTCGGTCGAAATCCCCGCCTCCGCCGGCGTGCAGGGGCCGGGGGAGATGATGATATGCGATGGCCGCAGCGCCTCGATTTCCTGGAGCGTCGTAGCGTCGTGGCGTCGTACCACGGTCTCTTCCCCCAGCTCGCGCACGTAGCGGGCCAGGTTGTAGACGAACGAGTCGTAGTTGTCGATCAACAGGATCATGGGACCAGAGCGGCGATGAGTCCGCCCGCCTTGTCGAGCGTCTCGCGGTATTCCTGCTCGGGATCGGAGTCCGCCACGATGCCGCCGCCGACCTGGAAGTACACGTCGCGGCCGAGCACGAGACAAGTGCGGATCGCGATGCTCGTGTCCAGCGCGCCCGAAAGGGAGAGATAGCCGATGGAGCCGCAGTATGCGGCGCGTTGCGTGGGCTCGAGCTCCGAGATGATCTGCATCGCGCGGACTTTGGGGGCACCGGTGATCGAGCCGCCGGGGAACGCCGCCCGCAACAGGTCCACCGCGTCGTGCTCCGGCGCGAGCTCGCCGACGACGGTGGAGACGAGGTGGTGGACCGTGGCGTAGTGCTCGACGGCGAACAGCTCGGGCACCCGCACGGTTCCCGCGCGGCACACGCGCGACAGGTCGTTTCGCAGCAGATCTACGATCATCACGTTCTCGGCCCGGTCCTTGTCGCTCTCCACGAGCGCGCGCGCGAGCGCCGCGTCGTGCTCGGGGGAGAGCCCCCGGGGACGGGTTCCCTTGATCGGCCGCGTCTCGACCCGGCCGCCCGGTTCCACCTGCAGGAACCGCTCGGGGGACGAGCTCGCGACCACCACGTCCCCGAAGTCGAGGTAGGCGGAGAAGGGCGCCGGATTGCGGTGGCGCAGCCTGCGATACAGGTCGAGCGGCGTGCCGGCGAGCGGGGCTTCGAGGCGCTGCGACAGGTTTGCCTGGAAGATGTCGCCGGCGTAGACGTACTCGATGACGCGCGCGACGGCTTCCAGGTAGCCCTCGCGCGTGAAATTCGACCGGACGCCGGGGACACCGGGCACCGGATACGATGGAGCGGCCGAGCTTCGAGCCGGGCGTGGGGGGGCTCCCGGAGCGACTGCGTCTTTTTGTCGCGCAGGGAGCCCCCCCACGCCCGGCCGGGTCAGCCGATCCTTCACCCACGCGAGCCGACGGGCCGCGCCCTGCTCTCGGGCCAATCCTCGCTGGGGCATCCCTGTCGAAATGACCCACGCGCGTTGGGCGGCGTGGTCCCAGGAGATCACCCAGTCGTACAGACCGAGCAGCAAATCGGGCACGGCCAGATCGTCGTAGCGCGGCCGCGGGACGCGCTCGAGCATCATGCCCCAGTCGTACCCGACGTACCCTGCGGCGCCGCCCTGGAACGGTGGGAGCTCCGCCACCGGCGCGGCTGCGTGTGTCGCCACGAGCGTCCCGACGTGTGCCAGCGGGTCCCCCGCGACGCGGATCCACTTCCCCTCCACGAGCTGCTGGGTGAGCAGCCCCTTCGAGCGCACCGCCGTGACGGGATCGGCCGCGAGGAACGAGTACCGCCCCAGGTGCTCCGGATCGGTCGCGCTGTCGAGGAACAGAAGAAAGGGCATGCCCTGAAAGCGCGTGCATGTCTCGAGCGGGTCCGGGGCGGGCACGAGCTCGTGGACCAGCAGCGACGGGGCGCTCATCGGCTCCCCTTGGCGCGCCGGGTGCGCGAGCGGGAGCGCGCCGACCGTTGCGTCAGCTTCACGTGCTCTGGCCCGCGATCGTCCGGGGGCGTCAGATAGCCCCACTGCAGCGCGCCCTCCTGTCGGTACGTCTTCCCCAGGGTGATGGCGAGCTTTGCCTTCATGAGCTCGCGCCCGAGGTAGAATGCGTGGGTCGCTTCGTCCACGCCGAGCTGGTCGAAGATCTCGTGGATGTCCGTGCCCCGCACGAACCGCTCGTTATTGAACACGGTGATCGTGTCGCGGTCGGTGAAGATGCGGAAGTTCGGGTCCGTGACGGCACGCTGCAACTCCCGCAGCTCGGCTTCGGCGTAGGCGAGGATCGCCGGGTCCTTCACGGTCACGAGTCGGTCGTCGATCCCTTTGGGGAGGGCGTTGTGGGTGACCGCGTGATACATGAGCCGCCGGGCGATGTCGATCTCCCGCACGGCGCCGCGCGCCCAGGGAATCACTTCGGTCGTGAGCACGGCGCGCACGCCCAGCTCCTGGCAGACGGCGAGGAGCAGGGCGTTCACGCCCGTCGTGTCGGCGGCGGTGAGCTCGGTGATGTTCCCGACCCCCATGAAGAGCGGCACGCCGGGGTAGCGCCGGTGCGTCTCCGCGTATCGCTCGAGCGAGCGCATGAACCCGAACCCGATCGGCTCGATGACCGGGTCGATGAGGTACGACACCCCCCACTGCTCGAGCGCCGCGACGCTCGGCTCCAGGGTCTCGAGCCCCTGGCCGAAGTCGGGGATCACGACGACGCGCGTCTTGCTGCCGGCCAACTCGCGCGCCACCTCGCGGTTGGAGGCGTTGACGCTTAGGACCAGCTCCGCGCCCGCCGCCACGGCCGCGCGGATCTCGACGGGGTCGAACGAGTCGATGCTCACCCGCATCCCCTCGGCCACGAGCTCGCGCACCACGTCGCCGAGACCGGGGAATTCGCGTCCGGGTGTGCACCCGATGTCGATCACATCGGCACCGCTCGTGCGATAGTGCTCCGCCTCCCGGCGGATCGCGTCGCGCGCGAGGCGTGGCGCGTTGTTCAGCTCGGCGACGATCTCGATGTCGTAGCCCCCGTAGGCGCCGGCCAGGGCGGCGCGACCGAAGTATTCCGGGATCTGCCGCAGGTCCTTCGGCCCTTTCTCGACCGGGACCCCCACCCGCTGTGCGATCACCGTGGGGTCGCCCTCGCACAGCCCCGGGATGAGCACGAGGTCCGTACCGGCCGGGACCTGAAGGAACCGGGCGATCCACGCGGTCGTCATCAGGGCGGCGACGGTGATCTTCATGACCGCCACCTCCCACGCGAACGCCGGACCCATCTCGGTGATGGTCCGGCGCAGCGCGGGCTCGGCGAGCTTCCCCGTGACAAACAACACGCGGCGCGGCGCGCGCACCGCCGCACCGACCGTCACCGCGGGTCGCCCGAGCGCACGAACTTGTTCGGCGTCCCTTCGAGCGCACCACCTTTCGGGCGCCACAAGACCGTCTCGTCGATCTTGCGTGCGAGCTCGAAGTCCTTGTCGGTGATGCCGCCCGCCGCGTGGTTCTGCAGCTTCACGATCACGCGCCCCCAGGTCACCGAGAGGTCGGGGTGATGGTAGGCCGCTTCAGCGACGTAGCCGATCGCGTTCACGAGCATCAACGTGGTGGGCCAGCCGTCCGTCTTGTAGGTACGCCGGATCCAGCCGTCCTCATACCACCAGCCGGGGAAATCCTTCAGCTTCGCCTCGATCTGCGCGTCGGAGTAGGTCGGTTCTTTCGCTGCCATGACGGTCTCCTTATCGAAGGGCTAGACCACGCCTCCGCCATTGATCAGCAGCATCTGGCCGGTCACATAGGCGGCTGCGTCGGAGGCGAGGTAGACGGCGGCGTACGCGATGTCCTCAGGCGTGCCCCAGCGGGCGAGCGGGATCTTCGCGGAGATGCGCTGCTTCACAGCCGGGTCGAGCCCGCTGCCGTAGGCGGTCTCGATCCAGCCGGGGCCGAGGACGTTCACCCGGATGCGTGGCGCCACGGAGCGCGCGAGCGCCCGGCTGAAGGAGTACACACCGCCCTTCGCGGCGCAGAACACCTGGGCGTATTCACTCTTGATCCCGCCGCCGAGCACGTGGTCCCAGGACATGTTGAGGATGACGCCCCCCGAGGGGGGAGGCTGCGCGTCCATGAGCTCTACCGCCTTCCAGGAGGCGAGGACTGTGCCGCGCAGATCCACGGCGAGAAGCCGGTCGAGCTTCTCGATGCGGGACAGCCGCGCTGCGTCGGCGGTGAGGATGTCCGCTCCCGCGTTGTTCACCCACACGTCCACACGTCCGAACGTGCGGCGCAGGGCGTCCGCGAGCGCGTCCAGGTCGCCCTGCTCGGCGACGTCGGCGCGGATCGCCTCCGCGCGCCGGCCGGTGGCGCGGGCGGCTTCGGCGGTCTCGTCTGCGCCGTGCCGGTTCGCCCGGTACGTGAGCGCCACGTCCGCCCCCGCCGCTGCGTAGGCGAGGGCGATCGCACGCCCGATGCCGCTGGACGCGCCGGTGATGAGCGCCACCTTCCCGTCCAGCGACAGCACGCACGGAGCGTCGGCCACGGTGCCGGGCGACGCTGGCAACACTTCGTTGGGCTGTCGTTTTGACATCGCGTCTCCGAACGCCTAACCTACCGGCGGCTTCGGGACAGCCACAAGGGAGCGGTCGGAAATGCAGCTTCTCATCAGTATTGCCGGGCCCGCCGAAGCACGCGCCGCGCTGCGCGGCGGGGCGGACGTGATCGACGCGAAAGATCCACGGCGCGGCGCCTTGGGCCCCGTGCCCCCGCACCGGCTCGCGGCCATCCGGGCGGCGGTCGCCGGCGCGCGACCGATCAGTGCCGCCTTGGGAGACGCCGCGAGTGAAGACGCGCTCGCCCGGGCTGTAGCCCAGGCGGTGTCGGTCGGTGTCACCTTCGTGAAGGTGGGCTTCGCCGGCGTCACGAGCGAGCCTCGGGCGCGCCGCCTGGCGTTGGCTGCCCAACCGCGGGCCGGGACGGACGTAGGGGCTCGGCTGGTGCTCGTCGCCTACGCGGACTGGCGGCGCGCCGAGAGCCTCGCGCCGGCGCGCGTCGTCGCCGTCGCCGCGGCCGTCGGCGCGGCCGGCGTGCTGCTCGATACCGTGTACAAGGGCGTCCCCTTGTTCACGATCGAGCCCCTCGCATCCCTGGCCGCCTGGGTCGCCGCCGCGCACGCCGCGGGCTTGTTCGCGGCACTCGCCGGTGGCCTGTCGGGATCGGACTTCGTGAGGGCGCGCGCGCTCGGCGCCGATCTCGTGGGAGTGCGGGGCGCTGCGTGCGTCGGGGGACGAACGGGCCGGGTATCGCGCGCCCGGGTCGCGGCGCTGCGAGCCCTAACCGGCGCGGCGGCCCCCCCGCCCCCCGCGCGTGTGCCGGTCGGGAGGGGGCTCCTCCCGCAGCGCGACGTCGAGCTGTCCGAGATCGTCCGCCGTGACGATGAGATGCTCCACGCCGTGCGGGAGCGTGCGTAAGAAAGACGGGTCGACGAGCGTCCTCGTGTCTGCGGGCGCCGGCTTGATCAACACGACGCGCCGCGCGTGCAGCTGGCCCGCGAGCCAGGCGGCGATGCTGTCGCTCGTGACCTCCCAGGAATGCGGGAGCGGATCCGCGGCCCGGAGCCAGCGGTATGGCGCGAGCACCGGGAGCCGGTCGGCTTGGAGAGCCGCGGCGATCCCGCCCTCGCCGTCGACCAGCGAAGCCTCGGGGAGGCGGGCGGCGAGCGCGTGCGCGTATTGGTCCATCCCGAGCACCGCCATCCAATGCGCCGCGCCTTCGCCGATCTTGACCCGCTTGAACATTTGCCGGACCGCCTCGGCGAACGGTCCGCCGCCTGGGAGCACCACGAGCCGGCGACCCGCTCGGAAGGCGGTCAGGGCTTCGATCACCAACTCGAACGCACCGGCTCTGCCGAGCAGGCCTCCCCCGACCTTGACGACCGTGTGCACCATGGGGGTCTCGCCCGTCATGCCGGGAACAGCAGCGCCACGGCCGCGGCGGGGGCGTGTCGTGCCGCGGGCCCGAGGGTATCGGAGAGATGCGTGACGTGCAGCCCGACCCGTCGGGCGGCCGCGGCGGCGAGAAACTCGCCGAGTCCGGTGACGACCGCGCGCGTCAGCGCGGGATGCCGCGCGCGCACCACCTCGAGGCGTTCGGCGATGCGTACGACTTGTGCGTCCCACAGCGCCTCCGCGATCCGCCCGATGTCCGTCTCGTCGAGCATCTGTCGATCCGCGCAGACGACCCGTGCCAGCCGCTCGCCGGCGAACTCTCTCGTCGTGGGGCGTCCGTCCGGGGTCGGGACCGAGTAGTCGGCGGGCGCGAGCTCGCCGCGCCACACGTGCACGTCGCCCGCGAGCGCGAAGCCCTCCGCCGATACCCCGGTCGGCCGCCCACGCACCGGCACGGTCGGCGCGATCGCTTCGACCGGTGTGCGCAGCGCGCCGGTGTACACGAGCTCGCCCTCCCGCAGCCGCTCCACATCGGTCCGGCCCCGCGCCATGGGTGCCCCACCCCGGATCGGAATGATGTCCGTGGTGGTGGTGCCGACGTCGACGAGCAGGCAGTCGGGGCACTGCCGTCCGACGACGTGCGCCGTGGCGGCCCAGTTCGCCGCCGCCACCGCCAGCGGCTCCCGGCGGGCTTGCGCCGGAGTGCGCCACTGGGCGTCCACGCTCCAAACGCGCACGCACGCGTCCGGAAAGGCGGCCCCGACGGCGTCGAGGACGAACCCCACGCCCTCGCGCTTGGTGCGGAACAGCTGCGACAGCTCGGCCGTCATGGTGACCGCGTGCGCGTCGGCGGGTGCAGCGCCGAGGTCGCGGGCGAGGCGCGCGAGCAGCGGCGCGAGTGCCGTGGGATCGCGCTGCAGCTCGTAGGGGGCGGCGCGCGCGGCGAGCACACGGGCGTTCGCGACGCGCGCCACTTTCGTGTTCACGCCGCCGATGTCCCAGCCCAGGACGCCGTTCATTGCGCGTGATCCCCGTGCTGGACTTGCGCGCCGGGCGGGCGGTGCTGGCGCGCCGCGGTCCGCGTGAGACGTATGTGCCGGTCCGCTCGCGGCTCGTCACCAACGGCGCGGAAGGCGATCCCCTCGCCCTGGCGCGGGCCTACCGCGACGTCCTCGACTGCGATGAGTGGTACGTGGCCGACCTCGACGCCCTCGCCGGCGGCGCGGTGCAGCGCGCGCTGTTGGAGGCGCTGGCCGGTCTCCGCGGCCGACTGCTCGTGGACGCCGCGGTCACGACGCCGGAGCGGGCGCGCGAGCTCCTCGCGGCAGGGGCGGCGCGAGTGGTTGTGGGGCTCGAGACCCTGCAGTCGCTCGACGCGCTCACCGCCGTTGTCCGGGCGATCGGGCCGAGCGGCGTCGCCTTCTCGCTGGACCTGCGGGACGGCGCGCCGCTCGCGGAGGCCCCGCTTTCCGGGGCGCCGCTCGAGCTCGCCCACGCGGCCGTCACCGCGGGCGCGGAGGCCATCATTGTGCTGGATCTCGCGCGGGTCGGCAGCAGGCGCGGCGTGGACCCCGTGTTGGTCGCGGCGCTGCGGCGCGCCCACCCCGACGTAGAGCTGCTCGCCGGCGGCGGGATCGCGACGGCGCACGAGCTCGAGCGCCTCGCCGACGCGGGGCTCGACGGAGCGCTCGTGGCGACGGCGCTGCACGACGGCACCATTACCCGGGACGACGTCGCGGCCACGCGGCGCGCGGATCACCCGAGCGACTCACGGTAGGTGGCGGACTGTCCGAAGTTCTCCTCGACTTCTACCTCCACGGCTCGCAGCGCGACCCCGCCGGAGGACGCGAGTTCCCGGCGCACGCGGCCGGCGAGGTATTGCGCCAGCATTTCCACAGTCGTGTTGGGCACGGGGAGGAGCGCGCAGTCCTCGCGCGGAAACACGTACCGCGGCTTCCCCGCTACGGCCACGCGCACGGTCTCGCCCTCCTCGCGGACCTGGATCTTCGTGCTCTCGAGTGGGAGCAGCACTTTGTGGTCGATCTCGTCGGTGAGCCGCTTCATCAGCGCTTTCAGCATCGAGAAGTCGAGCACGTAGTGCGCTTCGGGGTCGAGCCCGCCTTCCACGACGACGCGCGTGCGGTAGTTGTGGCCGTGCAGCCTCTCGCAGCGATGTCCGGGGAACGTGATGAAGTGGGCCGATGCGAAGACGAGATTGTCCTTCGTCACGGCGACCTTGAATTCCTTATGGGCGGCCACGCCACCCTCCTTCCAACAGCACCACGTAGATGGCGGCGCCCGTCAGGTCCGCGGTGGCGCCGGGGTTCAGCGTGTTGGCATCGTCCCGGAGCTCGCGGTCGAGCGCGGCGATCGCGTCCCGACCCGCCGTCGTGCGCACGCCGCCGGCGTCCACCACGGCACGGGCGCGCCGCTGCACCATGACCGCCGCTTCCGCGCCGAGCTTGCGGGCGATGTGGGTATCGGGCGACGCCGCGAGGAGCGCCAGATAGACCTCGACGACCGCCTCCCGCCAGGCGAGCCCATCGGACAGTGCGCGGTGGAGCCCGGGCGCGCCCATCGCGAAAGTCGTCTCGAAATCGCTCGCGTACTCGCGGGCGATCGCATCACGGTCCCGCGCGAGCGCCATGGCGTCGCGCAGGGTCGCCGTCGGCAGCGCAGTGACGTCTTGCTCGCTCACCCGACCCAGGCCCGCCGGAGCGACGGATCGGATCGCCACGTACGCGTCGCGTGCGTCCGCGACGGTGGTCTCGGCCAGCGTGGTGGCGAGCCGGGCCCGCAACGGCTGCTGTCCCGGCCGGAGCTGGGCCCGCGCCAGCGGGGCGAGGAGCAGCACCAGGCCGAGATTCGTATTGGACGGCGCCCAGCGGGCGGTCGCCTCGGCGGCGGCGCGGATCGTGGCCCCAAGCGATCGCTCGCCCGCCACCGCGAGGGCCGGGCCGATCGCCGCAGCGCTCGCGAGGAAATCCTCGTACGTCGTGTCGCGAAAAGAGGCGAAGGGGGAGACGTTGCCGGGCTTCGGGGCGCTCACCTCCAGCAGGCAGGCAAGCTGCCCGGCGGTCGCCACATCCGCCGCCTGCCGCGTCGGAGGAGAAGTCACCGCGGCGTCACGCGTTCGAGCAGATGCTCGACGATCGCTCCGGCGACGTCGCTCGACGTCGCTTCCTGCAGGCCGCGCCATCCGGGGATCCCGTTTACCTCGACTACGTACACCGTGCCGTCGCGCGCGGGCAGGAGATCGACCCCGGCATAGTCCGCGCCTACCGCCTTGGCGGCGGCAAGCGCCGCCTCGACTCGCGCCGCCGGCAGCGTGACGGCTCGCGCCCGGCCGCCGCGCGCCAGGTTGGTCTTCCACCCGGGCGCGCTTCGCTCGATCGCGCCGATCACGCGCCCGCCCACGACGAAGGCCCGCACGTCGCAGCCGTCGTGATCGATCGCCCGCTGAAGATAATACACGCTCCGGAGCGTCTCCAGCGTTCGGAACACGCGGAACGCCATCTCCTCGGTCGTCACCCGCACCATTCCGAGTCCCATCGAACCGAACAGCGGTTTCACGATGACGTCCCCGAGCGCCCGAAACGCCGCCATCGCTTCGTCGGGATGCTCGCACACGACCGTCTCGGGTACCGGGAGCCCGGCGCGGGCGAGTAGCGCCGTGGTCCAGAGCTTGTCCACCGTCCGCTCGATCGCCCGGGGCGAGTTGATCACCGGGATGCCGCGCTCCTCTAGCGCGTGCAGCGCGTCCACCCGCACGATGATCTGCTCGAGCGAGCCCGACGGGATGATGCGGGCGAGCACCGCGCCGCACGACGCGAGATCCTCCCCTGCCGTGGCGAAGGCCCGCCGAACCGCGACACCAGCCCTTCGTACGGCAGCACCCGCCCCTCGTGCCCCCGTTCGGCCAGCGCGCGGCAGAGGTGGTCGGTGTGCCAGCCACCCCCCTGACGCGCGGCGAGAATCGCGATACGCACCGTCGCTAGTTGGTCTTCGTCCCGAGGAGCACGGTGAACCCGCCCGTCGCGAACGCCGGCAAGTCCCCGACGGCGGCCTTGAAACCGGCCGTGGCCATTCCCTTGTCACGAGCCTCCTTGGAATCCCACCGGAGATCGGCCTCGCGGTAGATCGGCGCCGGCTTGCCGTCGGCCGACGGCGAGAACCTGATCAGCTCGACGCGCGTGACTCCGATCTCCTGCGCATGGGACGCGAACAGCGGCCGGTGCTTTTCGGCGTAGTACTTCTCGAACGCCGCGGTGTCCTTCGGCTGGTTGTACAGCACGACGAGGGTCCACTGCA
>Ga0209235_1002073_pt1 | contig 11143 bp, 7 predicted proteins | sample GraSoi013_1_20cm_4_FD_185817 | JGI IMG/M metagenome (GOLD analysis project Ga0209235, IMG submission 185817) | Grasslands soil microbial communities from the Angelo Coastal Reserve, California, USA - Sample 09_25_2013_1_20cm (SPAdes) (version 2) | ecosystem: Environmental > Terrestrial > Soil >...
CGGGCCTCACCTACGGCTTTATCGGCAACTTGCCCGCCGATTCGATCTATCGCCGGGCCGGCCTCAACGACCCGCGCTGGACGCTCGCCCAGCTGTCCGACAGCCTGGCGCACCTCCCGCTGGCATTCTCACCAGGGTCACGGTGGAACTACGGCTATTCCATCGATGTCCTCGCCCGCGTCGTGGAAGTCGTGTCGGGCATGACATTCGATCGCTACCTCGAGAGCGCCCTCTTCCAGCCGCTTGGCATGTCGATGACCGCCTTCCACGTCACGCCCGGAATGGAAGGTCATCTCATGGCCCTATTCACTCGTGGCACCGATGGAAAGCTGCAAGCGCCTGCCCCCTTGATCTCGACGGACTATACGCCGGAGGGCAGGATGCTATCGGGCGGTGGTGGGTTGCTCTCGACCATGGGCGACTACCTCCGCTTTGCCCAGATGCTGTTGAACGGCGGTGAGCTGGACGGGCATCGGGTCCTCAAGCGCGAGACCGTGGCCCTGATGATGCGCGACCACCTCCCGCCCGGGCTCACGCCGATCCCCACGGTCACCTCCGATTGGCCTCCCGGAAGGAACGGCTTCGGATACGGAGGTGCCGTGCGGGTGGATTCGGACACCTCGCCCCCCGGGTCATCGGGTACGTTCCGCTGGGCGGGGGGCGCAACCACCTTTTTCTGGATCGATCCCAAGGCCGATCTGGTCGCGATGGTATGGAGCCAGTACCGGCCAGTCACCTGGTCGCTGGATGGCCAGTTCCAGCGCCTGGTCTACGCCAGCCTGAGTGGGAGGTGACATGACCCACGACGTCACCCGGCGCGAGTTCGTAGGCGCCGCGACCGCGCTGGCCGGCGCCGTACTCTGGCCCGCCCCTGCGATGACCGATCAGGCACCTGCCCCCACCGACGGCACGGTGATCCTCTTTCAGGGTGACTCGATCACCGACGCCGGCCGCGACCGCGGACTGGCGGACCCGAACGCGGCACGCGCCCTCGGCTCGGGGTATCCGCTGCTCGCCGCTTCGGCGGCGCTCGCGGCGCACCCAGAGCGCGCACTCCGATTCTACAATCGGGGCGTCAGCGGCAACAAAGTACCGGACCTCGCGGCGCGGTGGGCCGCCGACACGGTGGCGCTGGCACCGGACGTGCTGAGCATCCTGATTGGCGTGAACGATTTCTGGCACAAGCTCGGGAAGGGTTACACCGGCACCGTCCAGGACTACGAGAATCAGTACGGCGCCCTGCTCGATGAGACCCAGCGCGCCCTGCCGCGCGCGCGGCTCATCGTGCTCGAGCCGTTCGTGCTGCGCTGCGGCGCGGTGGACGATCGCTGGTTTCCGGAATTCGACCAGCGTCGCGCCGCGGCCGAGCGCGTCGCCCACCGAGCGGGAGCGACGTTCGTCCCGCTCCAGCGGGTGTTCGACGACCTGGCCCGGAAGGGGACGCCGCAGTACTGGGCCGTCGATGGCGTCCACCCCACGCCCGCCGGGCATGCTGTCATCGCAGAGCGGTGGCGGCGCGCTGCACGGCTCTGAGCTCCTTCACGTGCGCTTGACCGCTAGCCCGTTCGCCGCGTCCGCCCTCGGCCTGCTACTTCAGGCCGCTGCGCTGTCAGGTCAGGGCGCACCGCTCGACGCCTTCCGGGCCAACATCGCGGCGATCCACGCGCGCGATCGCGCGGCTTACCTCTCCCACTACCTCCAGACGCCGGCGCTCGCCCGCGTGGGCCCGGACGGGCTCCGCCAGGGATACGAGGAGTTCGCCCGGGGAGCCGGCGCCGGCTGGCCGGACACGCTCGTGGCGACGCACTTCCGCATCGTACCCGTGACGCCGGACGTGGCGTACGGCGTGTACCGCTACCGCGTGGTCGACTCGAGCGGCAGCGCGCGCGGCGTGAGCGAGCGCGTGCTGGTCCGGACGTCCGCAGGCTGGAAGGTCGCGGTGACGACCGCCTTCCCGACCCCCGACGCGGCGCCCCCACCGATCGCGATCTTGGGCGCCACGCTCCTGGACGGCACTGCCGCGGCGGCGGTCCGGAACGCCGTCGTTGTGATGCGTGAGGGCCGGATCGCCTGTGCGGGCCCGCGGGCCAGCTGCCCGGTGCCGGCCGACGCCGACACTGTGAGCGCCACCGGCAAATGGATCATCCCGGGATTGATCGACACTCACGTACACTTCTCTCAAACGGGCTGGGTCGACGGCCGACCCGACGCGTTGGACCTGCGGGATCGCTACCCCTACGAGGTGGTCGAGGCGGAGCTGCACGCCCGACCCGAACGGTTCTTCCGCTCCTACTTGTGCAGCGGCGTCACGTCGGTCTTCGACGTGGGCGGTTACCCCTGGACCCTCGAGCTCCAGGATCGGACCGCCCGGAGCACTACGGCCCCGCGGGTCAGGGCCGCCGGGTCGCTCCTCTCGACCATCGACTTCTGGCTCAACCTGCCCGATCAACGCCAGTTCATCTATATGGCGGACGAGGCCACCGTGCGTCAGGCGGTACGCGCGCACAAGACGTGGGGCGCCGCGGCCGTCAAGGTGTGGTACATCATGCCGCCCCAGCCGCCCGACACGGCGCGCGTGTCCGCTCTGGTGCGCGCCGCCGGCGACGAAGCTCGCAAGGTCGGGCTGCCGCTCATCGTGCACGCCACGGGCCTGTGGGAAGCGAAAGACGCGCTGCGTGCCGGCGCGCGCGTGCTGGTGCACTCCGTTTGGTCCGCTCCCGTGGACGACGAGTTCCTGACCCTCGCCCGGCGCCAGGGCACGATCTACGTCCCGACGCTCATGGTCCCCGATGGCTATCGCCAGGTGGCAGCCCGACACTTCGCTGGCGAGCGGCAGCCGCTGGCGTGCGTCGATCCCGCGGCCCGCGCCAAGGCGCTTGCGACCGACACCGTGGCTCCGGCGCAGCGCCCCAGCAGCGCCGCGCTCGAGGAGCGCACCGCCCGGACCGCGCGATCGTTCGCCCAGGCGCAGGCGAACCTCAAACGGGTCCACGACGCCGGCATTCCCGTCGCTCTCGGCACCGATGCCGGCAACCCGCTGACGCTGCACGGCGCCTCGGTGTTCATGGAGCTCGAGGCGATGCAGGCGTCGGGCCTCGCGCCGCACGATGTGCTCGTCGCCGCGACCGCGAACGCGGCCCGCGCGATCGGGCTCGACAGCACCGGCACCGTCACGGCCGGCGCCGCGGCCGACCTGGTCGTGCTGGACGCCGATCCGCTCGCCGACATCCGCAACGTCCGCCAGATCGCGCTGGTGGTGCGCCGGGGTGAGGTGTACACCCGGCACGAGCTGGAATACTAGGAGTTGAACACTCGTCGCAGCCTCCGTCCTCACCCTATGAAACGAGGTTTCCCGTTCATGTACCCGACCGCCCGTCCGCTGGCCGCGCTCGGTCTCGGGGCCCTGCTCGGCCTCGCGCCCTCCTCCACCGGCGATCTGCGCGGCTTCACGGCTGAGTCAGCGAAGGCCGAGCGCGAGTGGGAGGCCAAGTTCCGCGCGATCCCTTCGCCCGACTCGCTGCGCGAGTACATGCGCCGGCTGTCGGCTCGCCCGCACCACGTCGGCTCGCCGTACGACAAGGACAACGCCGAGTGGCTCCTCGCCAAGTTCAAGAGCTTCGGGCTCGACGCACGCATCGAAACGTTCGACGTGCTCTTCCCCACACCCAGAGAGCGTGTCGTGGAGCTCGTCGCGCCCACGACGTTCCGCGCCAAGCTGCAGGAGCCGCCGGTGCCGGGAGACCCGACCTCGAGCCAGCAGGCGGAGCAGCTCCCGACGTACAATGCATACTCGATCGACGGCGATGTCACGGCCCCGCTGGTGTACGTGAACTTCGGCGTGCCCGCCGACTATGAGCGGCTCGAGCGGCTGGGCGTGTCGGTGAAGGGCGCGATCGTGATCGCGCGCTACTTCGGGTCGTGGCGCGGCATCAAGCCCAAGGTCGCGGCCGAGCACGGCGCCATCGGATGCCTCATCTACTCGGATCCGAAGGAGGACGGCTACACCCACGGCGACGTGTACCCGCAGGGTCCCTGGCGCCCCAGGGACGGGGTGCAGCGCGGCAGCGTGATGGACATGCCGCTCTACCCCGGCGACCCGCTCACGCCCGGCGTGGGCGCCACCAAGGACGCGAAGCGGCTCCCGGTGAGCGAGGCGCTGACCATCACCAAGATCCCCGTGCTGCCCATTTCGTACGGCGACGCGCAGCCGCTGCTCGCGGCCCTGCGCGGGCCTATGGCGCCGGCGGAGTGGCGCGGCGGGCTCGGCATCACCTATCACGTCGGTCCGGGGCCCGCCAAGGTGCACCTTCGCGTGAAGTCCGACTGGAGCTTGAAGACCCTGTACGACGTCATCGCCCGCATTCCCGGCGCCGCCGCGCCGGACGAGTGGGTCATCCGCGGCAACCATCACGACGCCTGGGTGAACGGCGCCGAGGACCCGATCTCGGGCCTGGTGCCCTTGCTCGAAGAGGCGCGCGCCTACGGGCAGCTGCTCAAGCAAGGCTGGAAGCCGCGCCGCACGATCATCTATGCGGCGTGGGACGGTGAGGAGCCCGCGCTGCTCGGCTCGACCGAATGGGTCGAGGCCCACGCCGACGAGCTGGGCGCGAAGGCCGTGGCATACCTCAACAGCGACACCAACAATCGAGGGTACTTGGACGTCGGCGGCTCTCACTCGCTCGAGGCGTTCATCAACGACGTGGCGCGGGACATCGACGATCCCGAGACCAGGCTCAGCGCCTGGAAGCGCGCCCAGCTCCGCGCCATCGCCGACGCGAGCACGGCCGAGCTCCGTCAGGAGGCGCGGCAACGGGCCGACCTGCGCATCGATGCGCTCGGATCCGGCTCGGACTTCACTCCGTTCCTGCAGCACGTCGGGGTCGCGACCTTGAACCTCGGCTTCGGCGGCGAGGGCGGCGGCGGCATCTACCATTCGATCTACGACGACTTCAAGTGGTTCACGACGTTCGACGACACGTCGTTCGTGTACGGCCGCGCCCTCGCTCAGACCGTGGGCACCGCGGTGATGCGCCTCGCCGACGCCGAGGTCGTGCCGTACCAGTTCACCGCCTTCGCCGAGACGGTGGGCCGCTATGTGAAGGAAGTGGAGAAGCTCCTCCAGGAGAAACAGGACACGGTGCGCGAGCGCAATCGTCAGCTCGACGAGGGCGTGTTCACCGCGACCGCGGACCCGCGCGAGCCGTCGGTCCCGCCGGCCCGGGAAGAGCTGCCGCCGTATCTGAGCTTCGCGCCGCTCGACAACGCGGTGGACGCGCTCAATCGGACGGCGGAGCGCTACGAGCGCGCGTTCACGAAAGCCCAGGCGAACGGGGGGGCCGCGCTCGCCAAGCCGGAAGCGCAGGCGTTGAACGCCACGCTGCGCCAGACCGAGCGGGCGCTCATGAGCGCCACGGGCCTGCCACGGCGACCCTGGTACCGCCATCAGATCTACGCGCCCGGCTTCTATACCGGCTACGGGGTGAAGACGCTGCCCGGCGTGCGCGAGGCGATCGAGCAGAAGAACTGGTCGGAAGCCGAGCAGCAGATCGCGGCCACCGCACAAGCGCTGGCTGCACACACCAGTGTGGTCGGCCGGGCGGCGGAGCAGCTCGAGAAGCTCGCCCCCTAAACCACGGTTGACGCCGTCCGGTCCGACCGCCTACAATGCGAGTCGAAAAACGCGACCCTGGAGGCGCGCATGCGACGTGAGATCCGGACGGCGGCGCTGACCGCCATCCTGCTGGTGCCGCTGATCACCTCTGCCCCGGCGGATTGGCGCGCGCTCAACTCGGCGCAGCCGGCGGCGTCGTACACCTACCGGGGCACCATTCGCGCCGTCAATGCGCGGACCGGCACGCTCGAGCTGATCACCGGGGTCGGAATGTCCCTGCGGGTCGTACGGATGACCACGACACCGACGACACGGCTCGTGGCCGCCGGCGGAGCGCCCCGCCTCGCCGACTTAAAGCCCGGCGACGTCGTGCTCACCGAGTGCCGGCGCACCGCCACGGGGCTGGTCGCTGATCGCGTCGAAAAGCTCGTGGTGGGCACACCGTGACCCGGCCGCAGGTCGCGGTCGTTCTCTTGCTGCTCGCGGTGGGCTGTCAGAAGCCAGTCAAGCCCGGCGATCCCCTCCCCCAGCTCTCGAAGGCGGAGCGCGACCGGTTCAACCGCGGGAAGGTCGTGTTCGACAGCGTCTTCACACCCGAGACGGGGCTCGGTCCCCTCTTTAACGCGACCGGCTGCGGCGAGTGCCACGAGGATCCGGCGGGCGGGCGCGGCGACGAAATCGAAGTCCACGCTACCGCGTTCCACAGTCCTTTTTGCGACCCACTCGCCCAGGAGGGGGGACCGGTAATTCAGCAGCACACCACCCCCGCCCTCAAGCAGGCCCTCGGCATCGACCAGGAGCCCTTTCCCCCGTCGGCGACGGCGCGGGCGATGCGGACGTCGCCGGTCATCTTCGGCCGCGGCCTGCTCGACCTCGTGCCCGACTCCGTGCTCCTCGCCTACGCGGACCCCGGCGACCGGAACCACGATGGGGTCAGAGGACGGCCCAACCGCTCCCTGGACGGCCGCATCGGCCGGTTCGGCCGCAAAGCGTTCGTCCCCACCCTGCGGGAGTTCAACGCGGGTGCGTTCGCGGCGGAGATGAGTGTCACCAACCCGGAGCAGCCGACCGAGGAGGACATCGGGGGCAAGCCGATCCCGGCCGGTGTCGACCCCGCGGCCGACCCCGAGATCACCCAGGAGGCGCTCGACCTCACCGACGACTTCGTGCGCTTCCTCGCGCCGCCGACGCCGTTGAAGCTGGGCAAGGACGGGCGAAGCGGCCGCGACCTCTTCTCCCAGATCGGGTGCGCGACCTGCCACATCCCGACGCTCCGCACCGGGGACAGCCCGGTACCGGCCTTGCGGTACCGGACGTTCGCCGCCTACACCGACCTCCTGCTGCACGATATGGGGGCCGACCTGGCCGACATCTGCCTCGGCCTCGCCACCCCGGCGGACTTCCGCACGGAGCCGCTCCTCGACCTCCGCGGCGCGGAGCATTTCCTCCACGACGGCCGGGCGACCACGCTCGAGCAGGCGATCGCGCTGCACGGTGGGGAGGGGGCCGGCGCGCGCGACCGCTTCAAGGCCCTGCCACCGGCCGACCGCGCGGCGCTCGTCGCCTTCCTTAAGTCTCTGTAAGAAACGCCCCAGGCGGGGGCTTGAAGAACCCGGCGGGGGGCTGTTAGCATCTGTCCGCGTATGCCCTTCCTGTCTGTCGACGGCATCTCTAAGCGATTCGGCGGCGTTACGGCGGTCGACCAGGTCTCGTTCGCGATCGACCGCGGTCAGGTGGTGGGCTTCCTCGGTCCCAACGGGGCGGGCAAGTCCACGACCATGCGCATGATCACGCAGTTTTACGAGCCGGACGCCGGCACGATCAGCCTCGACGGCGTCCCGCTCGCGGACTCAGGCCGGGCGGCGAAGCGCCGCATCGGGTACCTCGCCGAGAACAACCCCCTGTACGAAGACATGCTGGTCCACGATTACCTCGCCTTCATCGCGGACCTGCGCGAGCTCGTGGGCCCGCCCCGCGGGCAGGCGATGGACGCCGCGGTCGCGGCGACCGGCATCGAGAGCGTCTACTACCGGCCGATCGCGGAGCTGTCGAAGGGGTTCCGGCAGCGGGTGGGCCTGGCGCAGGCGATTCTGCATCGCCCCGACCTCCTCGTGCTCGACGAGCCGACGGAGGGGCTCGACCCCAACCAGCGCGTCGAGATCCGTCGCCTGATCGGGGCACTCGGCAAGGACCGCACCGTCATCCTCTCGACCCACGTGCTTTCCGAAGTGCACCAGACCTGCTCCCGCCTGTTGATCATCAGCCGGGGGAAGATCGTGGCCGACGGACCGGTGGACCGGCTGATCGCACAGGCGGCGGGGGCGGGGGGAGGGGCGGGGGCGATCGAAATCGCCGTCGAGGCGGCCGGGGCGGGTGTCGCGGAAGCCCTCGGGCAGCTGTCCGGCGTTCGCCGGGTGACGCCGGCACCCGTCGCGGTCGACGGCCGGGTCGCCGTCACGCTCACCGCCGACGGGTCGCGCGACCTGCGCCCCGAGATCTTCGCCCTCGCCCAATCCCGCGGCTGGACGCTGTACGAGCTGCACCGGCAAGCCGGGACCCTCGAGGACCTGTTCCAGCAGCTCACGCAAAAGGGAGCCTAGCGATGCGGCCGGTGTGGACCATCGCACGGCGCGAGCTGAAGGCGCTGTTCGACCAGCCGACGGCCTACATCCTGCTGGTCGTGTTCACCGCCGTGAACGGCTTCCTCTGCTTCCGTCAGCTGGACCTGTACGGCGTCGCGTCGCTGCGCCCGATGTTCGACTTCCTGCCCTGGGTGCTCCTGTTGCTCGTGCCGGCGGTGACGATGCGCGCCCTCGCCGAAGACGCCCGCTCCGGTACGCTCGAGGTGGTGCTGGCACAGCCGATCAGCGAGCTGGAGCTGCTGCTCGGCAAGTACGTCGGCCAGGTGCTCTTCCTCTGGCTCGCGCTGACGATCACGCTCACCATCCCGCTCGGTCTCGCGCTGGGCACGGCGCCCCAGCTCGGGATCGTGGTGGCGCAATATGTGGGTGCGGCCCTGTTGATCCTCGGGCTCGCCGGCGTCGGACTCTGGGCGTCGAGCGCCACGCGCAACCAGATCACCGCCTTCATTCTCGCCGTGACGGTGATGTTCGCGCTGATCCTCGTCGGGCTTGATCCCCTGATCGTGGGTCTCCCGGCCTCGCTGGGGGCGATCGCCGCGTCGCTCGGCGTGTTGTCACACTTCTCGAGCATAGGCCGCGGCGTGATCGACCTGCGCGATGCGGTCTACTTCGTCACGCTCGCCGTGCTGTTCCTGGTCTTCGCTTATTTCGCGCTCGAGTCCCGCAGGGTCGCGCCGCACGGCGAGGCCCTGAGACGGCTGCGGCTGGGCACCGTGTTCCTCGCGGTCGCGACGATCGTGGTGAACCTGTTCGGGCGTCACATCGGCGGCCGGCTCGATCTGACGCCGGGGAATTCGTTCACGCTGTCCCGCGCCACGCGACAGCTGCTCCACGCCCTCCCGGACCTCGTGACCCTGAAGCTGTTCGCGTCGGCGGCGCTGCCGCCCGAAGTCGCGTTCTTGAAGCGCGACGTCGACGATCTCCTGAACGACTACCGCGCGGCCGGGCGCGGTAAGGTGAAAGTGGTCATCGCGGACCCGGCGACCGACAGCGCCGCATTCAAGGAGGCCCGCACCCTCGGGATTCCACCCGTCCAGTTCAACGTGCTGGGGCAGGCCGAGCTGCAGGTGAAGGAGGGCTACCTGGGTCTGGCGATCCGCCACGCCGACGGGGTGAAGACCATCCCGTTCGTGCAGCAGTCCAACGATCTCGAGTACCGGCTCACCTCCGACATCCGGGCACTGACCCATCCGGAGAAAGCCGTGATCGCCTTCGGCGAGATCAGCGATGCGGCGGCGGCGCGCGGCCAACGCAGCTTCGAGGCGCTGCGCGAGCGGCTCGCGAGCCGTTATGATGTCCGCCCGTTCGGTGTGACCGACACGTCGATCGCACCGGGCGTTCGGGTGATCGCCGTCGCCGGTACGCCCGATTCGCTCGACAACGCCCAGGTCACCCGGCTGCGGGGGTTCCTCGACCGGGGGGGCAGTCTGCTCCTGATGGCCGGCGGCATGCAGCTGCAGCTCTCCCAGCAGGGGCCGCCGTTCGCGGCGTCGCGGCGCGTCGGGTGGAACGCGCTGCTCAAGCCGTACGGCGTCTCGATCGCCTCCAACATGGTGTACGACCTGGCGTCGAACGTGCAGGTCGGGATCCCGGCGCAGTTCGGCCAGGTGCTGATGCCCTATCCGTTCTGGCTGCGGGCGCTCAGCACGAAGGCCTCGCCCGTGAACGCCGATCTCGAAGCCGTGCTGCTGCCGTGGGCGAGCCAGATCGACACCTCTCATGTCACAGCCGGGACGGTGACGCCGCTGCTGGTCACGAGCCGCGCCGGCGGTGTGCAGGAGACGATGGCGTTCCTCGACCCGTCGCGGGCGTTCAGCCGCGACAGCCTGCGACGGCGGGTCGTGGCGCTGCTCGCGAGCGCGCCGGGACCCGATACCACGAAGGGCGCCCCGCGCGGGCGGCTCGTGGTGGTCGGGAGCAGCGACTTCGCGAGCGACCGGTACACGCGCAACTCCCCCGAGAACCTCGTGTTCGTCGAGAACGCGATCGACTGGCTCGCCCAGGACGACGCGCTGATCGGCATCCGCTCCAAGAACCGCGCGCCGCCACCGCTCGTCTTCACGAGCGCGACCACGCGTGGCGCGGTCAAGTACGGCAACGTCATCGGCGTGCCCGTGCTGCTGGTCGGCGCCGGGATCCTCCGGCTGTGGCGGCGGCGTCAGACGACGCGCCGGACGTATCGCCCGCTCGCCGCGGGCAGCCCGGCATGAGCGCCAAGCAGCTCAAGCTCATCGCCGTCGGTCTGGTCGTCCTGCTGCTCTTGTGGGGCGGTAGCGAGCTGCTGTCGCGCGGCTCAGACTCGGTGACCGGGTCGCTTGCGCTGCCCGCGCTCTCTCAGACGGACGTCGACACGATCGCCGTCATCAAGGGCACGGACTCGATCGTGCTCGCCAGGCAGTCGCCTACGGCGTGGAGCGCGAATGGCCACCGCGCGGCGCTCGACGCGGTGGGCGAGGTGTTTCAGGCGTTCGCCGATACGGCCCGCCCCGAGCTCGTCGCCCAGGAGCCGGCGTCCTTCGCCCGTCTCGGCGTGGACAGCGCCGCCGGCCGGTGGCTGCGCCTCTCCCGCGGCGGGAAGCCGCTGCTCGAGCTCGTTGTCGGGACGCGCTCCACCGACTTTCAGGGCGTCTACGTCCGGCGGCCGGGCGACACCCACGTCTATCTCTGGCGCGGCCGGCTCGCCGCCGTCGGGGACCGCCCCGTCGACGGGTGGCGGGACAAGCGCATCGCCGCGCTCGAGCCCGACAGCATCGCGGGCCTGGACGTGGTGCGCGGGAAGGACCGCTACACCTTGAAGCGGGCCGGCAAGCATTGGACGTTGAACGGGCAGGGAGCCGATTCCGCGGCCGTCGCCCGCTACCTCGACCGGCTGAAGGCCATTACCGCGGCG
>Ga0209235_1002080_pt1 | contig 11133 bp, 7 predicted proteins | sample GraSoi013_1_20cm_4_FD_185817 | JGI IMG/M metagenome (GOLD analysis project Ga0209235, IMG submission 185817) | Grasslands soil microbial communities from the Angelo Coastal Reserve, California, USA - Sample 09_25_2013_1_20cm (SPAdes) (version 2) | ecosystem: Environmental > Terrestrial > Soil >...
GGTCCGCCGACCGCATCCTCCGGGAGCGACTCGCGGCCTTGGGGCTCGCGTTCGAGGCGATCCACACCGAATTCGTGGGTGTGGACGCGACGCACGGACCGCTGGCGCGCGGCGCGGTGCCGGTCGGCTACGATGTCCGTTTCCTGAGTTCCCGGTTCGCCGAGACCGTCGCATCGGTGCTCGAGGGGAACCATCTGGCCACCATCCTTGCCGACGGACCGGTCACGACACCGATGGTCTCCTGTCAGGTGGTGGCGGAAGAGGCACCTCTCGGGGTCTGCATCACCGCCAGCCACAATCCTGCGGAGTACAACGGCTTCAAGATCAAGGCGGCGTTCGGCGGCAGCGCTCCTCCCGAGCTGACCGGGCGCATCGAGGCGCTCCTGGGCCGGAGGGCGCCGCGCGCCGGCCGGGTCCCGGACCGTCGCCAGCCGTTCCTCGCCGCCTACGTGCCGCGCCTGCGGGCGGTGGTCGATCTCCGGGTGGTCCGCCGCTCCCCCCTGCGCGCCGTGGTCGACAGCATGCACGGCAGCGGCGGCCGCATCCTGGGGGATCTCGTTGGCCCGGGGAAGGCGAAGGTCACGACCGTCCGCTCCGAGCCGGACCCGTTGTTCGGCGGCCACCCGCCCGAGCCGCGCCCGGAAAACCTCGCCCCCCTGCGCCGGGCGGTCCTGCGCCACCGAGCGCACATCGGCATCGCCACCGACGGAGACGCGGATCGGATCGCCGTGTGCGACGAGACCGGAACTCACCTGTCGCCCTTCCAGGTGTTCGGGCTCGTGGCATTGCACCTCATCGTGCACAAGAAATGGCGCGGCGCCATCGCCCGCACCTTCGCCAACACCCTGGTCGCCGAGCGAATCGCCAGACGCTTCGGCCTGCCGTTCTTCGATCTGCCCGTCGGATTCAAGCACATCGCCCGGTTGATGCGGGAGCAGGACGTCCTGATCGGCGGCGAAGAGAGCGGCGGGATCGGCGTCAAGGGATTCCTGCCAGAGCGCGATGGCATCCTGATCGGCCTTCTGCTTCTCGAGATGCTCGCGACGGGTGAGCGCAGGCTGTCGCGGCGCGTCGCCGCCATGGAGAAGGAGTTCGGCCGCTTCTTCTATAGGCGCGTCGACCTGCCGATGCCGGTCGAGGCGGCCCGCGAGGCGGTGGCGCGCCTGAGAGCCGATCCGCCCGAGCGTCTCGCCGGCGTCGCCGTCACGGGCGTCGATCCGCTCGACGGCGTCAAGCTCCTGCTGGGCGAGGACGGCTGGATCCTGTTCCGCGGCTCGGGCACCGAGCCGGTCCTGCGTGTGTACTGCGAGGCCCGCTCTCCGGTCCTGGTCGAGAAGCTCATCCGCACCGGCATTGCCCGCGTGCCGTCCGCGGGAGCCGCGACCCGCCGGCCGGGCGCTCAGCGGATTCCGCGCGTCACCGAGTAGATCTCGAGGAGCCCGTCGATCGTCCTGAGGCTGGTGAACAGAAAGAACAGAAGGAGCAGCCAGGTCGCCCCGCGCGCCAGGCGCGCGGTGAGGGGGCGCTCGAAGGCCAGCCGCAGCATGTACGGCGCAAGGGCAACGAGGCCGAACAGGGCGACGGCCGACTTGCTCTGGATCAGCGCCGGGGACCCCGCCCAGGCATAGAGCGCCCCCGTCGAGACCGCCGCGATGGCGAACGGAAAGACACGGTAGAGATCGGCCTCGTGAAGCATCTCCTCGAGAAGGATCCCGGCCGCGACGCAAAGAAACGGATAGATCGGGATCCGGTACCAGCCGTAGATCACGCGGAAGTCGGCGCTCAGGGCGATGACCGTCGCGTAGACCGCCAGCGGCAGAAGCAGCGCGCGTTCCCGCCGGAGCGCCGCCATGCCCGCGCAGAGCAGAAGCCACAAGTACCATCCCCGCCCGAACCACTTCGTGACGATCTTTCCTCCGAGCAGGTCCTGCAACGCCTCCAGGCCCACCCACTTGGTCGTCGACTGCGCCTCGATGACCTTCAGGAAGATGCCGAAGTCGAGCGCCCAGGCGTAGAGCAGGTAGAGGACGAGGAAGCCGCACGTCACCCCGAGGACCGTAAGCGCTCCGCGGTAGCGGCGCCGGGACAAAAGCAGAACCAGCACCACGGCGATCACCGCCACGCCCGTCGCCTTGCTCCAGATGGACAGTCCCGAGAGCACACCCGCCAGGACGGCATCGCGAGCCCGGCCGGATCGTTCGTGCCGGTGCACCGCCAGGATGGCGCCCATGAACAGGAGCGACAGGAGGCTCTCGGCCTTCACCAGCCGGTGTGAAAGAACGATCACCGGGAGGGTGGCGTACACGAGCGTCGCCAGGAGAGCCGCGCGCTCCGAGGCGCCGTACTCGCGTGCCAGGCGGTACAGGAGAAGGATGCCGATGAGGCTCAGGACGATCGGCACGACGCGCATGACCGGCAGGCTGCACGACAGGAAGTCCCAGGGCGGGAGATAGGTCGACCGCTGGGCCAGCGACACCACGACTCCGACCAACATCGAGAACAGGGGCGGGTGATCGAAGTAGGGCCACACCAGGATATAGCGGTCGCCGAACCATCGGAAATCCCGGGTCTGCTCCATCGGGTAGCGATCCGGGAAGGTGCTCCAGGCCTTCGGCACGCCTTCGTGCAGGAGAGTCCATCCCTCCCAGGCATGCTGGTACTCGTCGGCGGTTTCGTGGTGGAACGGTACCAGGGCGTAGTCGTGGAATCGCAGGATCGCCGCCAGGATCACGATGGCGCCCAGAGCGAGCGTGATGCGCTCGCCGCTGAGCAGGGTGCGCAGGCGCGCGCCGGCGCTCCCCTCCCTGCGGGAAAGGAACCAGGCGCCGGCGGTCACGGCCGCCCCGACCGCAAGCAGGAACCAGCCGAGCGCGCGGCGCGAGCCGGCGCTATCGATGGCGTCTTGATCCGGCGCCAGGACCTCTTGAGGGATCGGCCGCAGGGGTTTCCCGGGTGGCCGCCAGGAGAGGACCAGGCGGGCATCCCCCTGGACCGCCAGCGTGTAGTCGAGCGCGACCGGATGCCAGCCGGCGGTCAGCGCGCGCTCCGTGATGGTATCCGGCTGGGTCGCGAGGGGCGAGCCGTCGATCGCAAGCTTCGCCTCCCCTTGAGCGTCCATCGAGAAGCCGTACGTCCCGGGTTGCGGCACCCGCAGCAGGCCGCTCCAGCGGATCCGATACGGCGGCATGGAGTCCCGCGGGAAATCGCCGAGCCGCTGCTGGTCCCAGTGGAAGATATAGGCTGCGTCGATTCTCTGCGGGACGGGGAAGTCGATCCGGGGGTCGATCCTATCGTGCACCTCTGCCTCGACACCTCCCTGCCCCGTGACCAGATACCGCGCGAACAATCCACCTGAGGGGCGGAACAGGGAGCTCAGAAGGAAGAGATAGGAGGCGGCGAGGCCCATCAAGACAAAGACAGCGGACCGCGCCGCGTAGCGGGTCGGGGCAGAAGCGGGCTCGCTCACGCCCCCACCCCCGCCTCCCGGGCGGCGCGCAGCATCACGTCCACCAGGGCCTCACGCTCCGCATCCGGCAGAAACGTCGACCGCGCCGTCTGCACGCCGACCGCCAGGGTTTCCACCGGAGTGAGGCCGAGACGAGTCATCAGAAGATCCCATTCGTCCAAGAGGGATGTCCCGAACAGGGCCGGGTCGTCGCTGTTCACGGTCACGGCGACGCCGGCGTGATGCAGAACCTTGATCGGATGGTCCTCCCAGTCGCGTACCGTCCCGGTCTTCACGTTGCTCGTCGGGCAACACTCCAGGGGTACGCCGCGCGTCTTCAGCGCATGGACCAGCTCGGAATCCTCGACCGCGCGCACGCCGTGGCCGATCCGTTCCGCCTCCAGGACTTCGATCGCCTCCCACACCGAGCGCGGTCCGTCGAACTCCCCCGCGTGCACCGTGGTCCGCAACCCGGCACGTCGGGCTTCACGGTAGGGTCCCGCAAACTCCGCCGTCGGCATCGCCCTCTCGTCGCCTCCCATGCCGACGCCGATGACGTCGTACTTCCGGCAGACCGAAGCGTCCGTCACCACGTCCTCCATCCCCGCGATACCGAACTGCCGCACGCCGTCGAGCAGGAAGCGCAGGCGGGGCCCTCCGTCCCTCTGACGGCGCCGCGCGGCGCCGCTCACCGCGTCCATGATCTCCGCGGCGGGCAGACCCAGGGCGCGCCGGAAGATGATCGGCGAACAGAAGACCTCGGCGTAGCGCACGTTCTGCTCCTGAAGCCGGCGCGAAAGATCCGAGACGATCAGGGCGAGGTCCTCCGGCCGCCGGATCTCGGCGCACAGCCGGCGGAAGTTCTGCAGGAAGTCGGGGAAATCCCGATGCGAGTAGAGGGCCGCCAGACGCGCTCGCACTTCGGGTCCCGCGGGCTCGCCGCGCGCGCGCACGAGGCGCAGCAGGGTCCCGAGCTCGACCGAGCCTTCCAGATGCAGGTGGATCTCCGCCTTGGGGACGCGGCGCGCGAATTCCCGTCGATCGCGTGCGTCGTTCACGATCCATCCCCGGCGGCGCCGCGCGGGCCCGGGGTCCCGCGCGGCCCATCCGAATACCCGGACAGGCGCCTAATTTGGCCGGTCGGGGCGCGGCGTCGGCGAGGGCGTGGCGCTCGGCGCCTCTCCGTCCGTGATGTGCACGACACCGGCGGCGTCGATGAAGGACCGGATCGGCTGCGGCGTGCCGCGCGCCGCGGGCAAGGGTTTCTGCGCCGCCTGGGTCAGGAGCGGCTTCCTGCCACCGAACATCTTCAGAACCTTGTCGACGTACCGGCGTGTCTCCGGATAGGGCGGCACCCCACCGCCGGCCAGGACGACGTTCTCGCCGGCGTTGTAGGCCGCCAGCGCCAGGCGCGAGTTGCCGTTGAACAGGTCGAGAAGGTAGCGCATGTAACGCACGCCGCCCAGGACATTCTCCGCAGGGTTGAATGGATCGACGACCCCGAAGCGAGCCGCGGTGTCCGGCATGAGCTGCATCAGGCCCTGGGCACCCTTCTCGGAGACCGCGCGGCTATTGAAGTTCGACTCGACCGCCGCCACGGCGAACACCAGGTCGGGATGGATCCCGTGCTGGAGCGACGCGCGCTCGATCAGCTCGCGGAACTCCTCGCCGCTGTGGGTCACAGGCAAAGGGCCGTGACCGCGGTAGGCGCGGAGGTCCGGACGGTCCGGGACGTTGGTGAGGACCAGGGCACCGTTGGCGTCCCTGCGATAGTAGATCTCGTCGCCGGCCACCGCCGGCGCAAGGAGACCGGCCCCCGCAAGGACGAGGCAGGCGGCCTGCCTCATCGGGCCGCACCCACCTTACGGATGAACCTCTCGACGATTTCCAGGGTGCGGTCGCGCGCGGCACTCAAGTCTCCGGGGCTCCTGCCGCCCGCCTCCGCCATGTCCGGCTTGCCGCCGCCCCGGCCGTCGAACAACCGGGCCAGCTCCTTGACGATGTCGCCGGCGTGCAGGGGCGGGATGAGATCCCTGCTCACCGACGTCGTCACCGTGACGCGATCGTCCCGCACGGCCCACTGCACGATGACCCCCGACGGAAGGCGCTGGCGGCTCCGGTCGACGAGGGCCCGCACCGCGTCCTTGTCGAGGCCCTCCTGCGGACCGCGCACCAGCACTTTCACGCCGGCCACGTCCTTGATATCCTCCTCGGCCCGACCCGGCCCGCCGGCGGCGATATTGATTTTCAGACGATCAATCTCGCGCTGCAGGGCGCGGTTCTGATCCAGAAGCCGCTGCAGGGCCTCGTGCACCTTGGGTCTTTCCACGTTGAGCGCCGACTGCACGCTCTCGATGATGGCTTTGTCCTGGCGCGCCTCGCGCAGCGCCTGACCGCCCGCCAGGGCCTCGATGCGTCGGACGCCCGCGGCGATGCCGCGCTCCTGGTCGATCTTGAACAGCCCGATCGATCCCGTCGTCGCGGCGTGCGTGCCGCCGCACAACTCCATGCTGAAGCCGGGAACCTCGACGACGCGCACCACGTCGCCGTACTTGTCACCGAAGAAGGCGAGCGCTCCCCGGCGCAACGCCTCATCGATCGGCATGACGCTCGACCTGATCGGCAGGTCCTGGCGGATGACGTCGTTCACCTCGTCCTCCACCTCGGCGAGGATGTCATCCGACAGGGCGGTGTAGTGGCTGAAATCGAATCGGAAGCGGTCGGGGCTCACGAGCGAGCCCGCCTGCTTGACGTGCAGCCCGACGACGTCCCGCAGCGCGGCGTGCAGGAGGTGCGTGGCGTCGTGACTGCGCATCACCGCTTCGCGACGCTGCCTGTCCACCTCGGCCCGCACCGGATCACCGACCCGCAGGCGTCCTTCCCGCATCTCCACCAGGTGCAGGTTCAGCCCCGGGAGCGGTGCCCGCGTGTCGCGCACGAACGCAACGCCGCTCGAGGACGTCAGGAAGCCGGTGTCGCCGACCTGCCCGCCCCCTTCGGCGTAGAATGGCGTGCGATCGAGCATTGCCTGCCCCTCCTCCCCCGCCTTCAGCTCCTCGACCAGGGCGTCGCCGCGCACCAAGGCAAGGACGCGCGCATCCTCGACGAGGGTCGTCTCGTAGCCGGTAAAGAGGGTCTGACGGGCCGGCAGCCGGGAGGCGACCGCCGGAACCGTCGACGCCGTCTCCTTCATCCCTTTGCGCGAGCGCTCCCGCTGCTCCTCCATCGCCTTTTCGAAGCCGGGCTCGTCAACGGTGAGGTGAGTGCCATGGGCGACATCCTTGATCAGATCGAGAGGGAGGCCGAAGGTGTCGTAGAGTCGGAAGGCATCGGGGCCGGATATCTGGGTCTTGCCGTCGGCACGGAGACCTTGGGCCAGGGTTTCGACCTTCGCGAGCCCCACGGCCAGCGTCTGGGCGAAGCGCTCCTCCTCCCGGCGCGCGGTCTCGGCCACGAGCGTCGCGTGAGCCAGGAGCTCGGGGTGGGGGGCGACGTACGGACCCGCGTCACGACCCATGATGTTGATGACCGTGGCGCTCAAGTCGCACAGAAACGGCCGCTCAATTCCAAGATAACGGCCGAAGCGGATGGCGCGCCGAATGATTCGGCGCAGCACATAACCCCGGCCTTCGTTGCTCGGCACCACCCCGTCCGAAATCAGGAACGTCATCGCCCGCACATGATCCGCGATCACGTGCAGCGCGACCCGATCCTCTTCATGGGGGCTGTCCGGATTCCAGCCGCCGTCGCGTCGAGCGATCCGCCCCGCCTCTTCCACGATCGGCTGGAACAGATCGGTTTCGTAGTTGCTCTCCACCCCCTGCAGCACCGAGGCGATGCGTTCCAGACCCATGCCGGTGTCCACGCCGGTCTTCGCCAGCGGCTTCAGCGCGCCGTCGGGCTGCCGGTCGAACTGCATGAACACGAGGTTCCACAGCTCCATGAAGCGGCCGCAGTCGTGCCCGGGGTTGCAGTCCCGGCGACCCTCCGGGCATGCGCGCTTCATGTCGATATGAATCTCCGAGCAGGGCCCGCAGGGTCCCGTGTCGCCCATGGACCAGAAGTTGTCCTTCTCCCCCAGCCCGGCGACGCGTTCCTCGGCGATGCCGACGTTCCGCTTCCAGATGACACGGGCGTCGTCATCATCCCGGAACACGGTGACCCACAGCCGGTCCTTCGGGATGCCGTAGACCCGCGTCATCAAATCCCAGGCGAACTCGATCGCCTCCTTCTTGAAATAGTCGCCGAAGGAGAAATTCCCGAGCATCTCGAAGAAGGTGTGATGACGCGGCGTCCGGCCGACCTGCTCGAGGTCGTTGTGCTTTCCGGAGACCCGCATGCACTTCTGCACGCTGGCCGCGCGCCGGTAGGGCCGCTCCTCGCGGCCCAGGAAGACATCCTTGAACTGGTTCATCCCGGCGTTGGTGAACAGCAGCGTGGGATCCTGCGCGGGAATGAGGGACGACGAAGGGACGCGCTGGTGTCCGCGCCCTTCGAAGAAGCGCAGGAACTCTTCGCGGATCCAGGCGGCGCTCGGCTTGTGAACGGACATGGCTCGTCCCCGAAAGGGCGACATTATATCAAGCCACTGCTCAGGGACGCGGCGCATGGCCGGGGGGCGCGAGGGCGATGGGAGGGCACGTGGGGGGGCGGGTTCGTCCCGCATGGGGATCGGGGACTACTTCTTGCGCGGGCTGCCCGCGCCATGGGCGCGCGACAGGTCGAACACCGAGCCGCCCCCGCCGGCGGCGCCCGCGGCGTTCTCGAAGCCCGACTTGAGGGTGCTCTCCATCTCGCGCTGCGCGACGTCGGCGGTCGACTCGATCCCCTGGAGCTTGAGCTTGAACTCGTCCGGGTTGCTGGCGCGGCGCAGCGCCTCTTCCATGGTGATCAGCTCCTTCTTGAAGAGCTGGAAGATCGACTGGTCGAAGGTTTGCATGCCGTACTGAGAGGTGCCCTGGGCGATCGCCTCGTGAATGAGCTTGGTCTTGTCCTTGTTCTCGATGCAGTCGCGCACGAAATTGGTGATGCGCAGGACCTCGACGGCCGGCACGCGCCCGTTGCCGTCGGCCCGCGGCAGGAGGCGCATGGAGATGACGGCCTTCAGCACGCTCGCCAGCTGCAGCCGGATCTGTTTCTGCTGGTGCGGGGGGAACACCGAAATGACGCGGTTGATCGTCTCGGTGGCGTCGAGCGTGTGCAGGGTCGAGAACACCAGGTGCCCCGTCTCGGCGGCGGTCAGCGCCGTCTCGATGGTCTCGTAGTCGCGCATCTCGCCGACCAGAATGACGTCGGGATCCTGCCGCAGGGCGGAGCGCAGGGCGGTCGCGAACGACTTGGTGTCGACCTCGACCTCGCGCTGGTTCACCAGGCTCTTCTTGTCCCGGTGCAGGAATTCGATGGGGTCCTCGATCGTCATGACGTGCTCGGTCCGCAGCTGGTTGATGTAGTCGATCATCGCCGCCAGACAGGTCGACTTGCCGGATCCGGTGGTGCCCGTGACCAGGATCAGGCCGCGGCGCTCGTCGGCGATGGTCTTGAGCACGGGTGGCAGCAGCAGGTCCTCGATGCTCAGAATCTTGGCCGGAATGACGCGCAGAACCAGGCCGACGGTGCCGCGCTGCTGGAACACGTTGACACGGAATCGGCCCAGACCCGGCACTGAATAGGCCAGATCGATTTCGAAGTGGTCCTTGAATTTCTGCTTCTGCCGGCCGCTCATGATGCTGAACGCCATGGCGATCGTGTCTTCCTGCGACAGACGGTTCAGCTCGCTCAGGGGCGTCAGGCGTCCGTTCACGCGGATGACCGGGTGGCTTCCGACCTTCAGGTGCAGATCCGACGCCCTGCGTTCGGTGGCAATCTTGAGGAGGTCGTTGACGTGCATGGAGTTGCCGCTGCTCCCCCGGGCGTGACTCCGCCCACTGACGACGGGTGGAATCTAGGTTCTCGCCGGGGTGAAGTCAAGAAAGCGGCCTGTTTTCTGACTCTTACGCGGCAATCAGCGGGCGGGTGACAGGGAAACGGTTGTCCAGGCGGGGCTTCTACGGAGCTCGGTACTCCCTAGACCTGTGAGAGCCAGTGGTACCGATCTTCGGACTGACCGCTGGTGATCGACTTGTACTCGGTCTGGATGCGGGAGGTGATTTCACCCCGCTTGCCGCGGCCGACCGTCACGTGATCGATGGAGCGGACGGGTGTGACTTCGACGGCGGTGCCCACGAAGAAAACCTCGTCCGCGGTGTACAGCGCCTCGCGTGGGAGGCTGCGTTCGATCAGGGGGATCTTGAGATCCTGTGCGATCTGGATGATCGTCTGTCGCGTGATGCCCGGTAGAATGGACGCGGTGAGGGGCGGCGTGTACAGCAGCCCCTTCTTGACCAGGAACAGGTTCTCTCCGCTTCCCTCGCTGACGAAGCCGGTCGCGTCGAGGGCGATCCCTTCGGCGTAGCCGTTCACCAACGCTTCCATCTTGATCAGCTGCGAGTTCATGTAGTTGGCGCTCGCCTTCGCCATGGCCGGAAGAGTGTCCGGGGCCTGCCGCCTCCAGGAGGAGACCATCGCGTCCACCCCCTTCTCGGCGGCGCCCTTCCCGAGATATTCGCCCCACGGATAGGCCGCGATCGCCACGTCGATCGGGCACGGGAACGGATCGACTCCGAGCGACTCGTAACCGCGGTACACCAGAGGACGGATGTAGCAGGCCTCCAGCCTGTTGGCGCGCACGGTCTCCTGGATGGCCGCCTCGATCTGCTCGCGCCCGTAGGGGACCTCCATGCGGTAGATCTTGCAGCCGTCGAACAGGCGGTCGACGTGGTCGCGAAGGCGGAAGATGGCGGGGCCACGCGGCGTCTTGTAGGAGCGCATTCCCTCGAAGATGCAGGAGCCGTAGTGGATGACGTGCGAAAGGACGTGCACGGTCGCCTGCTCCCAGGGAACCAGGCGTCCGTTCATCCAGATCGTCTCGGCCTTCGTGAAGGCCATCCCGATCCCCTCAGAAAGATGCGACGTCGCAGCGAAGCGGCTCGAGTATAGAGCAGAGGGTGAAACGATATCAAGACGTCCGGCGCCGCCGCCTGGCGCGCTGCAGGACCAAAGCCGACCAGGGTAACGATCGCCGGCGATCGATCGGCCGCAGACCGAGAGACACGGCGACGCGCAGGAGCTCCTTTTCGTCGTTCATCAGGATGCCCGACAGGATGACGAGCCCGCCAGGCCGGAGCGAAGAGACGAGATCGGGGACAATCCGCTCGATGGTCGTGGCGCCAATGTTGACAAGGACGAGGTCGAAGGGTCCCCAATCGCGGGCGGATGCCGCATCGGCGCGGACGAGCCGGACCCGCCCCTGAAGATTGTTGTCACGCAGGTTGGCGCGCGCCACGCCGAGCGCCACCTCGTCGTCGTCGACGGCGATCACGTGGCGCGCGCCGAGTCGGCAGGCGGCCATCGCCAAGATGCCGCTGCCGGTCCCCAGGTCGGCGACGGTCGCGCCCGGCCGGAGGTGTGTCTCCAGCAGCCTCAGGCACAACCGCGTCGAGGCATGTTCCCCGGTCCCGAAGGCCTGGCCGAACCGTACTCGGATGAGGGTCCGGCCACGTCGTGCGGCGCCCGAACGGCACCCTTCCGGAACGATCAGGAAGCGGCCGATCGTCATCGGACGCAGAGTCCTCTGCCATCTTTCAACCCAG
>Ga0209235_1002085_pt1 | contig 11113 bp, 10 predicted proteins | sample GraSoi013_1_20cm_4_FD_185817 | JGI IMG/M metagenome (GOLD analysis project Ga0209235, IMG submission 185817) | Grasslands soil microbial communities from the Angelo Coastal Reserve, California, USA - Sample 09_25_2013_1_20cm (SPAdes) (version 2) | ecosystem: Environmental > Terrestrial > Soil >...
GGAGACGGCGGATCACTAACTTCTCCGGTGAGGATTTCGGGACAGCGCGCGTCGAGGACATAGAGAGTGAGTCAGTGGGACAGCAGCTTCTGCAAGTCTTCCGAAGAAACGAGATCCTGATATTCAGCGTGTTTGCGAATAAAACTGGAGACGTAGGGGCAGAGCGACACAACGCGGAGATGATTGCTACGGGCGAAATCGAGCGCAAAACGGGCAAGTCTTGCTGCTAGGCCGTGGCCTTCGAGTGGCTGCGGCACTTCTGTGTGCGCGAGAACGATGCGGTCGGGAAAGCCCCGATAGGTGAGCAGGGCGCGAAGGCCATCAACCTGCAACTCGAAGCGCTGCGCGTCTTCGTTGTGGGTAACGGTTACGTTGTTGAGATCCACGGTCAAGAGTTGTCCTATTTTCTCCGGCTGACTGGGAAAGTCTAACAGGGAAGCAGAAAACTACAGAGTGGAAGACTCGGGTGGCTCGTTGTTGAAGAGGCGGGCTAGCTCGGCGTGGTCAATAACTACTGCCGGGTCCCTCTGGATGGCGTCGAAGTATTTTTTCTGGAAGGCGTCGCCGGATTCCGTGGGAACGAACATTTTCCGTGCAAGAGCGATAGCGCCGCTGGTGTATTCAGGAGTGACGGGTTCCTTGGCAGCCAGAGTTTCATCAATGCGGACCACGAATTCGGAAATGTTGTGCAGCCAGGCGAATTGCGCATGGTCTATAACCAGGCGGAAGAGCTCGCCGGTGTTGACGTAGCCGTGCTCGCGCTCGTATTCGCGGCGTTCCATGTTGAGAAGAGTTTTGTGGAGGCGAAGAAGAGCGAGGCGGAGAGAGAGAAGCTTTTCGCGGGCAGGGGAATCGTTGTTCGCGGGATATAAATTTGAGCCTGGGGAATCCATATTCGAATGACACCTCTATTCTCCGCTAGTCGCCGTGCAATTTCAAAATGTGGACGCGAAAAAGCTCTCTACACTCTACACAGACTTCACGAGGCCACAGAGGGCCCTGAGAAGAAAAGGGGACTGAAATTACTTATGGTAGCGCTGCTCGCCGGCGGGTAGCGGGATGGGAAGGCGGTTGCGCGGAGGGGGGAGCGGACAGGTTGAATAGGGAGTGTAGGCACAGGGCGGATTTTCAAGGCGATTGAAATCGAGCAGGAGCTCGCCGTGTTTGTCGAGGCCGTTAGTGGGAAAGCCGGTATAGAGAAAGCGGCAGGCCTCGTAAGTGGTGGAGGCGCTGGTCGTGTCGCGAAGAATGAAGAAAAGTTTGGCGACCGCGGGATCTTCGAGGACCGGCTCAAGTAGAAATGTTTTTCCCGCGAGAGTAAACTCCGCTGCACCGGGGACGGGTTGGTCGTAGCTGGTGCCGACAAGCGTGGCTAGCGTGACGGTCTTGTACGGGGAGTAGGGAATCCATTTGGCGGTGACCCGATAGACGTGGTCCGGCGCGTACCAACGGAGGCCGCGAAAACCGGTAATGGTTGGAGAATGAGGTACATGTTGAGATCGCCGATGGTGAGACGGGGGGAAACTTTATCTTTGTTAGCTTCCGCTCGCAGGGTTTGCGATTTCGCCGGAGCTCCGGCTACCAGGAAGTCAGGAGGGAATCCTCCCGCGGGTGGGTTCAGCGTGACGGTTTCGCCTTCGAGGTGCAGGATTGCGAGGTGCGCGGGCCCACCGGCGAGGTGGATCTTGTTGTCTGCAGCCGAACCAACGGAACTGTCTCCGGGCTGGAGCCATTCGAGGCCAACAAGCGCAAGCCAGCCGTCCGGCTTGAGGAGGTCCGCTTTGTGTTCTTCGCGCCAGGCAGCGGTGTCTTTTTGCCAGGTGGAATCTTGAGCCTGCGCGGAGCACAAAAGAAACCCGGACAGAAGAAGTGTATTTGCCGCTCTGGTGATGAGGCTGCAAGAACCCATGCAGCATTATAGTCCGTGTGCGGCGCTCACAGTTAGTTGTGATGGGGGTCACAGATGGAATTAAGGAATTGCGGTTACAAACATGCTGACAGCCGTTTAGGCGCTTCGCTCCCGATGAATGCGGATTTTTAGCGAATTGTAATGAATAGCGAAACCTTGCAACGAGCAGGGCGTGTTCCGATGCGCTCCCGATATTGGCGCTGAAAGTGTATGCTCTTGAGCGTCTGATTCGTCCGGAGGAGTGGCCACGCGTTGAATTTCATTGACCGAATGTCCTTGACCGCTTTTGATCTTCAGCAGCAGTTCTGGTTCCTAGCATCGGAGGAAGCTTCATGATTGTAGGTGTGCCCCGAGAGAGCTTTCCCGGAGAGCGCCGCGTCGCGCTGGTGCCCGCAGCCGTTCCAAATTTGACCAAGGCGGGCCTGCAAGTGGTGGTGGAGGCGGGAGCCGGAGCGGCGGCCGGTTATCCGGACGCGGACTATGCCGCGAAAGGTGCGAAGGTCGCCGCCGATCGTGCTGAAGTATTTCGCGCCGCGGACATTGTGGTGCAAATCCTCTGTCATGGGTCCAACGACAAAACCGGCAAAGCTGACGTTCCCTTTTTTCGCAACGGCCAGGTACTTATCGGATTTTTGAGGCCGCTCGGTTCCATTGAAACGATTCAAGAGATTGCCGCCAAGGGTGTGACTTCGTTTTCTGTGGAATTGATGCCCCGGACAACGCGCGCGCAGAGCATGGACGTGCTTTCCTCGATGGCCACGATTTGCGGCTACAAGGCGGTAGTGCTTGCGGCGGATACTTCGCCGCGCATTTTTCCGATGCTCACCACGGCTGCGGGGACGATTACTCCGGGTCGCGTTCTTGTAATTGGAGCGGGCGTGGCTGGTTTGCAAGCGATTGCCACGGCGCGGCGGCTCGGCGCGGTGGCTTCCGCTTACGACTTGCGGCCCGCGGCGAAAGAACAAGTGCAGAGCTTGGGTGGACGTTTCGTCGAACTTCCCATTGAAGCCAAAGATGCCGAGGACGCGCGCGGTTACGCGCGTGCGCAGGACGAAACCTTCTACAAGCGTCAGCGCGAACTGCTGGGAAAAGTCGTATCGGAAAGCGACGTGGTAATCACTGCGGCGGTCATTCCCGGAAAGAAGCCACCAATTCTAGTGACCAAAGAGATGGTCGCGAGCATGGCGCCAGGGTCGGTGATTATCGATTTGGCGGGCGAGCGCGGAGGCAACTGCGAGCTGACTCGTCCGGGAGAGACTGTCGTGGAGCATGGAGTGACGATCATCGGATGGTTCAATTTGGCCAGCACCGTGCCTTATCACGCCAGCCAGATGTACGCACGGAACGTGAGCGCCTTCCTGCTGCATCTCGTGAAGGACGGGAAGCTGCAATTGAACATGGATGATGAAATCGTACGCGAGACGATGTTGACGCAGGGCGGGGAAGTGGTCAACGCGCGCGTGAGAGAGTTTTTTTCGCTCCCTGCCTTGCCAGCTGGAACGAAGGACGTGGCGAAATGATGAAGCTGGATCTGCTTACCAGCCTCTACGTTTTCATGCTGGCCGCATTTATCGGATTTGAAGTCATACGGCGCGTTTCCCCGCTTCTGCATACACCCTTGATGTCCTTGACCAACGCGCTCGATGCCATCGCCGTGGTCGGGGCCATCATTCTTGCGGGTGAATACCATGCGCATGGAGCCATGCTCGCGAAGATTCTGGGAACGATCGCAATCGTCGCGGCGACAAGCAACATCGTCGGCGGATTCCTGATTACCGATCGCATGCTCAAAATGTTCAAGGCGAGCGGGCCGAAGAAACCATGACCAACCTGCCCGGCATGGAACACATCATCGAGATCACCTACCTGATTGCCACCGCGCTTTTTATCCTTTCTCTCAAGTGGCTAAGCTCTCCGACAACCGCACGCCGCGGAGTTTTTGCCGGCGAGATGGGCATGTTGCTGGCAATTGCCGGCACCTTACTGCACCAGGGCATCGTGGAATACAAGTGGATCGTAATCGCCCTGGTGCTGGGAACGATTATCGGCGTGCCGCTCGGCAAAGTGGCGATGACCGCGGTGCCGCAGCGGACGGCACTGAGCCACGCGTTTGGCGCGCTGTGCGTGACGCTGGTCGGTACGGCGGAATTTTATTTGCGCACGCCGGATGTGCCACGCTTCATGATGGGCGTGCTCTCGTTGGAAGTTATCCTCGGCTCGCTGACGTTTACGGGCAGCTTGATGGCCGCGGGAAAATTGCAAGAAGTCCTGCCGCAGCGGCCCATTACCTACAAGGGACAGAACATCGTCAACCTCGGACTCCTGGGTGTGGCGATCGCTGTCGCGGGCATGTTGGTAGCACACCCCGAAAAAACGCAGCTTTTTCCGCTGATCGTCGGCATTCCGCTTTTATTCGGCGTGATGATGATCATTCCCATTGGCGGTGCGGATATGCCTACCGTGATCTCGCTTATGAATTCGTACGCGGGACTTTCCGCGGCGGCAATGGGCTTCGTGTTGGACAGCAAACTGCTGATCATTGCCGGCGCGTTGGATGGAGCTTCCGGCCTGATTCTTTCCGTGAACATGTCGAAAGCGATGAACCGCTCGTTCACGAACGTACTCTTTGGCGCTTTTGGGCAGGAACAGGCGGCGTCCGCAGGCAAGCAGGAGACGCGCCCCGTGCGCAGCGCGACGCCAGAGGAAGCAGCGGCGATTCTTGCCGCTGCGAACAAAGTGGTCATCGTGCCGGGTTACGGAATGGCTGTGGCGCAGGCGCAACACAAAGTGCGCGAATTGTACGACGCTCTGACCAAGCGCGGCGTCGACGTAAAATTTGGGATTCATCCCGTCGCCGGCCGCATGCCCGGACACATGAACGTGTTGCTGGCGGAAGCGGACATTCCTTACGATAAGCTGCTGGATATGGAAGATGTCAACGGAGATTTTCCCCAGGCCGATGTGGCCCTGGTGATCGGCGCGAATGACGTGACCAATCCCGCAGCGCGCACGGACGCTTCGAGCCCTATTTTTGGCATGCCGGTTCTTGACGTGGACAAAGCGCGCACCGTGATGGTGATCAAGCGCAGCATGGGCGCAGGTTTTGCCGGAATTGAAAACCCGCTCTACTATCTCGATAAGACGCTCATGCTTTTCGGCGACGCAAAATCCTTCGTAGGCTCAATCGTTCGCGAACTCGGTGGCGGTCACGAATAGTCCCGGGACGCTGTAAACTCGTCAGCGCATCCTCAAGAAATTCATTCTCAGCAAAGGCGAAGAGGTCCGGAGTGTGTCGGCGCTATTCGTAACGCAGGGCCACCATGGGGTCGACGCTCATGGCGCGGCGAGCGGGAACGTAACAAGCAAGCAGCGCCACGGCGAGCAGCGCAAGAGGAATGAAGACGAACGTCCGCGGATCGCGCGCGGTAATGCCGAACAAGAGATGAGACATATATCGCGTCAAGACGAAAGAAGCGGCAATTCCGACCGTGCAGCCCAAAAGGGTGAGGCGCAGGCCCTGTCCGAGAATCATCCAGAGCACGTCGCGCTGCTGCGCGCCAAGTGCGACGCGGATCCCGATTTCACTGGTGCGCTGGGTGATCGCGTAGGACATCACTCCGTAGATCCCAATGACCGCAAGCGCGAGCGCAACGCCCGCAAAGATCCCGAGCAAAGTCAGATTGAATCTCTGGTGGTCGAGCGAAGCGGCCACGACTTCATTCATCGTGAAGACTTGCGTTACGGGAAGCTGGTTGTCGATGGCCCACAGGTGCTGCTTAACTTGCTCCAGCAGGATTCCCGCGGAGGCGGCGCCGCGAATCGTGGGGTACATCCAACGCTTCCACTGTTGGGCCGTTTGCGAATAAAGGTCATATACCGCGGGCTCTTCCGGTTCGCTGGGGCCGAAGTGCTTGATGTCGCCGACAACGCCGACGATGGCCATCCAATCGGGAGGATCTGATCGTGCCCATTGCACGCGGGCTCCGACCGGGTTTTGTCCGGGGAAGTACTGCGCGACGAAGGCGCGGTTGACGACCACCACATGCAGGCTGCCCGTGCGGTCCTGTGAACCAAAATCACGCCCGGCCAGCAGCGGAATTCCCATGACGCGGAAATAGCCGCCTTCCACTGTGCGTGTTTGCACCTCGGGTTCACGGCCTGCAGGAAGCGGCGGTCGGCCTTCAATCACAAAATTGTGGGTGATGTAGTCGCCGCTCATCGGCAGCTCACTGACCAGTGCGGCTTGCGCGCCTGGGATAGCGTTCAGGGCTTCTAGAAATTCCCTGTGGAATTGCCGCTGCTTAGTCTGCTCGCGATAGCGCGCTTCGGGAAGCTCGACGCGCATCGTAAGAAGGTTTTCCGTGCGGAAGCCCGGATCAACCCGATGCAGCAGCGCGAAGCTACGGATCATCAAGCCCGCGCTGATCAAGAGAATGAGTGCAAGGGCAATTTCCGAAACGACTAGAAACTTGCGAAGACGATAGCCGGAAGAGCCTCCCGCCGTGGTGCGCGTGTCCTCTTTCAATTTCGCGTTGAGGCCGAAGAACGTCGTACTGAGCGCCGGGACCAATCCGAAGACAATGCCAGTCAGCAGTGAAAGGGCGAATGTGAAGCTGAGAACCGACGCGTCGATCGAAGTGTCTGCAATTCGCGGAAGACCGGCGGGTTTCAGCGCCATCAATAGGCGAACCCCGAGTCCCGCGACCAAACCGGCAACACCGCCGAGAAGAGAGAGGAAAACGCTTTCAGTCAGCATTTGACGGATGAGCCTCCACGAAGGGGCTCCGAGTGCAGTCCTAATGGCGATTTCCCGCTGCCGTGTAGCGGAACGGGCCAGTTGCAGGCTGGCAAAATTCACGCACGCAATCAGCAGGACTAGACCGACAGCGGCGAAGAGCACGAGCAACTCGGGCCGCACATCGCCGACAATCGCGTCGCGCAGGGGAAGCAAGTGGCGATGGTTGTCCGTGTTCTCCTCGGGGTAATGAAGAGCGAGCCATTGGTCGACGTTTCCCATCTCCACGTTTGCCCGTGCGAGCGAAATAGCTGGCTTCAGGCGGAAATACGTGTGCAGAAAATGGACGCCGCGGGATTTCGCAGCCAGCGGACTCACCACACGGAGCGATGCGAGCACGTCCACGGGCCTGCCCGGCATCCAGAATTCGCGCGGCAAGACGCCAATGACGGTGTAGGAATTTCCGCTGAGACGGATGGACTTTCCGAGAATGGCGGCATCCCCGCCGAAGTAGCGTTTCCAGAAACCCTGCGTGAGTACCACAAGAGATGGTCCGCCATAGGCGTCTTCGACGGGAGAGATTGTGCGCCCGATGACGGGCCGAAATCCAAGCGCGTCGAAGAATTCGGCATTACAGAGCCCGCCGTAGATCTGCACGGGATCGCCTTGGCCGGTGAAATCGAGCGCCTGAATGGTTAGCCCGCCGATGGCCGCGAATGAATTTGTTTGCTTTTGAATGTCCTCTAGGTCGGGAAGCGATTGATTCGAGTGCAGCGTCAGAAGTTGCTCCGAATTCGGATAGGGCAGTGAGCGGAGGAGTACCGCGTTGACGACGCTGAAAATCGCCGCGTTTGCGCCGATGCCAAGGGCCAGAGTTAGCACCGCGGCAGCAGTGAAACCAGGAGTTTTGCGAAGAGTGCGTGCAGAGAATCGAAGATCCTGGGCGAGATCTTCAATCCGGCTGACACGGCGTGCGTCACGGCATTCTTCCTTGCGAAGTTCAATACCATCAATATCGCGCAGAGCTCTGCGCCGCGCGTCTTCCGGTGTCATGCCGCTGGCGACGTAGTGCTGCGTCTTCTGTTCGAGGTGAAACTGCAGTTCCTCATCGAGTTCATGCTCGACGGCGTTGCGGCGGAAGAGAGAACGGAAACGAAGTGGAATTGAGTAGAACCAGCGTTCCAAGCGCACGTCAGGCCTCCTCCATCTTGATCACGTGAGAAATGGCGGCGGAAAGGCGATTCCAGTTGTCTGCTTCACGCTCAAGCTGGCGGCGCCCCATCCGTGTGAGCGAATAGAATTTTGCTCGCCGGTTATTTTCGCTGGCTCTCCACTCCGCCTTAATCCAGCCTTCCTGCTCAAGCTTATGCAGGGCAGGATAGAGTGAGCCGTCGCTGACCTGCAAAATATCGCCAGAGACTTGCTTCAAGCGAAGGCTGATGGCGAAGCCATTAAGCGGTTCGAGGGTGAGGATTTTGAGGAGCAGAAGATCGAGAGTGCCCTGAACGAGGTCGGAGGGTCTGGACATGTGCGAGTTCCCCCTTGGTAACCGAGTGGAGCCTATCGTGGTTCCTCTCGGTAAGCAAGGGGAGAATCGAGATGTGCCCTGGAGCTGCCGCTATTCGTAGCGCAGGCCGCCAGCGCGACGACGAGCAAGAGGATCGTCACGCCCGAAAATGTGAGCCAGTCACGCGGGGTGACCCCATACAGCAAGCTGCTCAGCAGACGCGTAAGCCCGAGTCCAGCGATAACGCCGATGGCAAGGCCCACCAGCGTGGCACGGACTCCTTGACGCAGTACCATACGCATAATGTCACGACGCTGCGCCCCAAGAGCCACCCGGATGCCGATTTCCCGGGTGCGTTGTAGCACCATATGCGCAATTAACCCGTACAATCCAACGACGGCGAGAATTACCGCCAGCGCCGCAAAACAGCCAATCAGATAAGAAGGATATCGCCGTAGGAAAACCGAAGGAGACTGGTTGGCAACCTCTTCCAAGGATTGCGGCTGTATCAGGGGGAGCTGAGGATCCATTTCCTGCAACGCGGCGCGGGCCGCCCCGACGAACGCGGACGGCTGCCCCGCAGTACGCACCAGGTAACCCAAAAAAGTTGAAGGCCCCTGATCATTCGGCGTGTAGATGATCGCGGGGGGCGGAGCTGCGATATCAATCGATGCGGTATCCGCTGCCACGCCCACGATTTGAAGATATGGATTTTTCGCGCTGTAAGTGAATCGGATGCGTTTGCCGACCGGATTCTCTCCCTGCAAGTAAGCTTTGATGAACGCGCGGCTTACGACAACGACGCCCTCCGTGTCCTTGGTATCGTTTGCGGCAAAGAATCTCCCCTCGACAAGAGGGATCTTTAAGGTGGAGAAATATCCCGTGCTGACAGTCATGATTTGGCATTCATCTTCCTGCCCGAGTGCAGTGGGGCGGCCTTCGATAACGAAGCGGATCGTGCTGCTTCCTCCACTGACGGGGATCGCGGACGCCTGGCCAACCTCAACTACTCCGGGCAAACTGCGCAGACGCGCTGTAAATTCGTGATCGAAGCGCACCGCGGCCGCGCTGTAGTAGGGAGGCGTCTTCTCGCTCGGATAGACGGAATCCGGCAAGTTCACATAGAAAGTCAGCACGTTATGCACGTTGAAACCTGGGTCTTGCCCCAGAAGTACATGCAGACTCTTGAGCAGGAGTCCGGCGCCGACAAGCAGCACTAGAGAAATTGAAATTTCGGCGACGACCAGCGTGTTTCGCAAGCGAGCATGCGCCGCGCTCGTGCCGGCGCGCGATTCATCTTTCAAAACGTCATTCAGCGAACTTCGAGAAGCGTGCAAACCGGGCGCTAGTCCAAAAAGTATTCCGGTTAGCACTGTGACGCCGCAAAGAAACAGGAGGACCGCGGTGCTGATCCCTGCGTTCCGCAGAAAAGGCATCGCCTGCAATTGCTGCTCGGGAATAGCGGCCACCAGTAAACTGACGGTCCACTGTGCGCCCAGAAGCCCAACGCCGGCGCCGATAGTCGATAGCAACAAGCTTTCCGTCAGCAGCTGGGAAAGCAAGCCGGCGCGGCTCGCGCCCAGCGCGGAACGCACAGCAAATTCCTTGCGCCGCCCGATCGAGCGCGTCATCACCAGATTAGCCACGTTGGCGCAGGTGATCAGCAACACGAATCCCACGGCCCCCAGAAGTATCAGCAGGATGGGCCGGATCTTGCCCACGATCTGTTGATTGAGAGGTTCCATCACGAAAAACATCGAGGCGTTTTCTTTCGGGTATTCCTGGGTGAGCTGCGCGTTTACTCCCTGCATTTCCGCGCGCGTCTGCGCGGGAGAAAAGCCCGGAGCGAGCCGCCCGAGCACGGTGAGCCAATGAAGGCTGCGGCGCGTGATGAGGTCTCCGGTTTGGTGAATCGGCACCCAGAGCGGCGCGGAATTAGCGGGCGCAAACTCAAAGTCGCGCGGAAGCACGCCCACGATGGTCGCTGGCTTGCCGTCCAAGCGGATCACGCGCCCGATGATGTTCACATCCCCGCCAAATTCGGTGCGCCAGAATGCATTGGTGAGAATCGCAACATGCGGGCCATCCGACTGCATTTCGCCTTCGAGGAAGTCCCGTCCGAGCGCTGGTTTCACGCCGAGAGCCGCGAAGAAGTTGGGTGTGACTTGGGCGGCAAAGATGTTTTTCGGCTCGCTGTTTCCGGCCAGCGTGAACGCATCGCCACTGTAAGCGGCAAAAGATTGAACGCTCTTGGCTGTTTTCTTCCAATCCAGATAATCCGGATACGAAACTTGGGCGCCGTCCGTGCTGTTGTCAGCCTGGCTGCGCGCCTCGCCAAGGTGAAAGAGTCTGCCGGGTTCGCGGTAAGGCAGCGGCCGCAGCAACGCCGAATAGACGACGGAAAAGATCGCAGTGTTGGCGCCGATACCGAGGGCCAGCGTCAATACGACGACCGCTGCGAAGCCGGGGCTGTTCCTGAGCATGCGAATGGCATAGCGCAGATTCTGCAGAAATGTGCCCATCGTCCAGCCTCCAAATATAGTTACACTGCATGGGCATGTCGTAGACCACCTGCTCCACTGATACATTGCTGAACAGGAACGACTTAGCTGAAGAAGCCGCCCAAGGACGCAGATACCGGTGCCCGTTATTGGGACGGGTAGTGCGGATTCGGACAGCAAAAATTCCGGCGAATGGCCGCGAGCCTACTTTGCATCGTGAAAGATGATGCCCAGGGTGTAGCGCGCGCCGCGGTGCACGCGGCTAACACCGTGGCGCAGATTGACGCGGTAGTGGCCGCGCGAGCCTTTCACCGGCCGGTAACGCGTGGTAAAAATGATCGCCTGTCCGCAGTCGGCGAGGACCACTTGCGCCTTGGACTGCGCGCGGGGTTGCTGCTCGACAAGGACGAATTCTCCACCTTCCCAATCGCGCCCTTGCTGGCCAAGCAAAAATACCACTT